>Ga0335081_10020731_pt1 | contig 10631 bp, 6 predicted proteins | sample Lox_Sample_35_FD_206713 | JGI IMG/M metagenome (GOLD analysis project Ga0335081, IMG submission 206713) | Soil microbial communities from Loxahatchee National Wildlife Refuge, Florida, United States - Lox_Sample_3.5 | ecosystem: Environmental > Terrestrial > Soil > Wetlands | place: USA: Florida... | reverse complement strand
GGCGACCGGCGCAGACAAGACCTGCACGTTCCGCAGCGGCAAAATCATTTTGCAGCAACCCATCGAACCGGCGCAGGTCACCAAGCTGCTGGCGGAGGGCAAGACCGATTTGCTCAAGGGGTTTGTCTCCAAGAAGACCGGGCGCAAGTTTGACGCGTTTCTGGTGCTCAAAGACGGCGGCACCGCATTTGAATTTCCACCGCGTGAACGCAAATCGCGTTCGAAGGATGCCAAACCCAGGGAACCGCTGCCGAAGATTGATTTTGCGGGCAAAGCGCCGATTGGCAAATGTCCGAAATGCGGCGGCAACGTATTTGAAACCGATGGCGCTTACCTGTGTGAGAAGTCGCAGGCGGACCGGAAACCGTGCAAATTCAAAATCAGCCGGGAAATTCTGCAGCAGCCGATCGAGCAGGCACAGGCGCAAAAACTGTTGACGGCGCGGAAGACGGACCTGCTCGACAAGTTCATCTCCAAAGCCGGGCGCCCGTTCCCGGCGTATCTTGTGATGGATGACGCCGGCAAAGTCACCTTCGAGTTTCCGCCGCGCGATGGCGAAATGGAGGCGGGAAAATAGCGTGCGCCGGCGGCAACTGCTGATGAGCCGAGGGGCATTTTGGACTACGGCGACACGTCGCCGCCTTGAAAGCGCGGACATTTCCGCGCACTCCAAAAATTATTGCTCCTTGTCCGACCGGCGCTTGGCGCGTTCGCGGGCCTTGCGCAAGGTCTCAATCACTGATTCGTCGCCACCAGTTTTTGTCGGGGACGGCTCAGGAGCGCCGGGCGCGGACGTTTTGGGCGGCGCGGATTTTACCTGTGCGGTGACCGGCGGGACGACGGGCTGGCGCTGCTTGCGGATGAGCCAGGGATAAAGTGGCTTTCTGGCCGGGGCAGTCGGTGTCGGGGCGGCGAATGCCTCTTCGGCGTCGGCCGTTTTAACGGCGGGGGCCTGGCGCGCGAAGCGCCGCGAAAGCCAGCCGGTGCGCCGTTCGAGAATTTCCAACAGGAACAGAACGGTAGCCAAAACCAGCAGCCACGGGGTGAGGGCGACGTAGCGCGACTTGACCGGGAGTTCGCTCCAGGTTTTTGAAATCTCGATTCGCTCGCGGCCGCCGGTCGTCGTGGCGATTTGCGCCAGCGCTGCCGCGCCCCGCCCCGGCAGGTCGGGCGCGAATTCCGGCGAGTACGGCAGGCACGCGGGCGGCAGGGTGACGGGCGGTTGACCGGGAACTTCCACTGTGTTCAAAACCGTTTCACGGCCGGCAATCGGGATGGCCGCTTCGAGCAGGTCGGCATTTTTCCATTGCAACGGCATCGTTTCTTTGGCGGGTGGAGTGTCCGGTTGTCCGTGCAAAATCAGTGCCCGGGGCAGGGTGGAAAACGGGTCCGCCTTGCGTTCCGGGTCGAGGTGCAACTGCACGTAGCACACGCCATCGCGGATCTGTTGGGCCAGCAACATGTCATCCGGCAACGGCTGGCGTTTACCGGCGAGCCAACGCGCGAGCGTGGCATAAAATTCGCCCGTCTGGTTCCAGGCGGCGAAGTCGCCGCTGTATTTTCCATCCGCCTCACCGGTGAAACACCACACGCGGCCATTGCCCGCATTCCACGACGCCACCACCGGCGCGGTGTATTCGTCGCCGGTAACGGCGGCAAGGTTGGCTTCCGGGCGGAGATAACAAAGGTTGTAGCCGCCCAGCGATGGAGGCGTGGCCGTAGGCGGCGTGCCGAGCAACGAATACCCGGCGGTTACCTGGAACGGCGTGGGTTGATCCACAAACGTGCTTCGCGCAATGGTGAATGTGTCCTGGGCGAAGATGCGGGGAATTTCGTCCGGGTTATCGCTGAAATAACAATCGCCGCCGCCACGGCGCGCAATGTCCTTGAGCAAATTGGCGTCGCAGTCGTGCTCCGTGCCAAGCCCGACGACGCTGACGGTCACCCCGGCCTCGCGGAGTTTGTCCACGATCTGCTCATAATGGGCGGATTGCTCCGAATCCGACGCGTCCGCAAACAGGATGATATGTTTGGTCTGCGCCTTGGCGGCGGAAATCATCCGGGCTGACGCCACGAGCGCTTCGTAAATGTAAATACCGCCGCCTTCCGAACCGATCGCCAGGATTTTTCCGCGATATGAGCGGTTGTGTTCGACGGTGTCCAGCGGGACGATTTGATGCGGCGTCGTATCCACGGCGAACACGCCGATTTCATCCATCGGCGAAAGCAAATCCAGCACTTGCACAGTCCCGAGGTCGGCGAGGTCCATTTTGATGCGCCCGCCGCCTGCCGGCATGGACATGCTGCCCGAACGGTCGAGCGCCACCACTACCGCCAGATCGAACTTGCGATTTTCGCGGCGCATTTCCATCGAGACCGGCATGATGCGTTCGAGTGGCGATTTGTAATAGCCGCCCGGGCCGTAGGATTTTTGTCCGCCAGTCATCGCCAGGCCGCTACCGGTTTCCTCCACCCACGATGCGAGGGTTTCCATGCCGCTCATGCCGATCTCACCGGCCGGAACGTTTTCCAGCAGCACCGCCGGGAACCGGGACAATTCCTCCAGCGACCAGCGGCACTGCGCGGGTGTCCGGCTGATGACCTCAATTCCGTCCCGGCGCAGCAATTTCACGAGCCCGGAATTTTCCTCGGCCGACGAAACGATCAGCATGGGCCGCGAACCTTCCACGGCAACCAGGGCGCGGGCCTGATTATTTTCGGGAACCGGATCATCGGGCGGGCCTTGGATGGTGACGGTGTATTCATTGACGCCCGCGTCGCCGGCGCGGTCGCGGAACATCAGGCGGGAAAGGCCGGGAGCAACCCGTTTGCTGCCGGAAGCGATGACGGTGTCGCCGCGGCGGAGTTGGTAGTTGATGTCCTGTTCGACGGGCGATTGCACCCATGCGCTGAGGACAAAACCCTGTCCGGACAAAACGGATTGCGGGGCGAGAAAGGATTGGATGGCAAGGTCGTTGGCCTGCGAACGGGCCAGCAGGCGATAATCAATCGCCACCGCGCGGCCCGCAGCGCGGGCGGCCGCAGCGGCGGGGTCCTGGTCGGTCCATTTGCCATCGGACAAAACCAGAATGCGTCCCCCGCCATCCGGCGGAATCAGTGAGAGCGCGGATTCCAACGCGGCGTTGAGGCTGGAATGGTCGGCGCCAACCTCCGCGGTGAACCCGCCGAACTCGCCGCGTTGCGGGGATTGTTCGACGACCGCCTGCCGGCCAAACGAAACCACGCCAAGCTGGTCGCGCGGACCCATGGACTGGTGGAGCAGGTCAATGATTTCCTTTTCCGACGCATCGGCGTTCTTCGGCATGGAATCGCTGCGGTCGGCCACCACAATCACCGTGCCGGCACGATCCGGCAAGCGGAGGGCAAGCTGGGCCAGCGCGAGAACCGCCAACGCAAAAATGACGGCGCGCAAAATTTGCAGCCCGCGATTTGGCAGCGGCCAGATGAACCAGGCCGCGGCCAGGGGAACCAGCAGCAACAGCCAGACGGGTTGGAAAAGGGCAATCATTGGCTTGGGAACATTCAACGCCCAACGCCCAACGCCCAACCCTCAACTTCCATTGGATGGAACGCCGTCGGCTGCCAAAAATTGGATGTTCGAAGTTGAATGTTGAATGTTGACTTTTTTTTCACCTTGCTCCTTTCCCGGTCGCCAGCAGATACAAATGCGCCGCCAGCAAAGCCAGGGCCGCCAGCCCGAACAGCCACACGGCCGAAGTTTCTTCAAACCGTCGCCGGGCATCCTCGGTCCACGCGCCCCATTGTCCGGTCGCGCAACGCGACAAATCCGATTCCTCGGCGGCGAGCGGGTTCACGGCAAAGCGGTTGGTGACCGGCCCCATCACGACCGAATAAAGTCCGGCCATCGGCGTTTCGATGGCCAGATGGCCGCCGGTCCCGGGAAACGATTTTGTCGTGTTGTCCGGCAGTACGACGGTGACCGGTTCGCCCGTGGTTTTCAAATCTGCGTCGGCACCGAGGCGGATATTGCTTTCCTTCAATCCGGGTGATTCGCCGGCGCGCCATTGCAGCAGGTTCCAGAACAGGATTGGCCAGTCGGGCATGTCTTGCAGCGTGGACAGGCCGGGGTTGAAATTCAATGTGAGATGGCGGCTCCCCAAAATGTCGTCCCGCACGGACAACAGTGGCGTGTTTCCGGCCAGGATGACAGGGACTTCACCGGGGAAATTTGTCAACGGCGCGGCCGCCCAAATGACCCCTTCCAAAGCGACGCCTTCGGCCAGTGGATGCGAGTTGTCCACGATAAACGGGCCGACGTATGCCGTGGCCCCGGTAGGACAGAGCCATCGCACATTCCAGGCGTTGCTGCTGACGCCGGCATCAGATTCACGAATGACCAGCTCGGGCTCCGCGGTGAGTGCGGCGCGCAAACCGGTCGCGTCCAGCGTGCGATTGGCGAGTTGCTTCAAAGCCGGGTTCGCAAGCGCGACCTGCACGCGCACCCGCTTGCGCACCGGGGGCAAGAGTTGGACCTCATTGTCTTCAGCCAGCGCGTCGGCGTCGAGCGAAGCGCGCAGCAACGGCGTTGCTGAAGGAATATTGAAGACCAGCCGCCGGTTTTCATGCGCGCCGAGCGTAACGAGGGACGCGACGCCCGGTGCCGGCCCCCTCGAGGAGTCGAACCGCCCCGCGGCAATACTTGAAGTACCAATCAGGAGTTGGGTGGTACGCGGCTCGTTGGAGAAGTTGGCAATTTCCAGCAGGCAACGGTCTTCGTCTCCGAAGACAGTCCGCGAGGCGTTGACGATGGCGAGATTTCCCAGCGGCAAACCGAAGGCGTGCCACTCGAGGCGGTTGTTGGAAATGTTCGCCTCGGCCGGCCGGTGATCGGTGAGCACCAGGATGTTCGCCTGCTGTTTGCCAAGCTCGGTGGCGAGCGTGATGGCAGAATCAATGGCAGCGCCGGGCGCCTGGCAAGTCCATTGCGGCAACCACCGGTTCACTTCCGGCCAGCTTCGGGCCGGAGCGCCGAGCAAACGCGGTTCCGTTCCGGCCAGGATGAGCCTGGTCAGGGGCGGCGGCTGCCGACGGAACAGTTTGTTCAAAAATTCTCTCGCCCGGGTTTGCGCGGAGATGCCATCGCCAACGGCGCGCATGGAGAAGGAATCGTCGAGCACCACGATGAGCGGCCGGGTGGATTGCGGGAGTTTCCATTGCGGTCCCGCGGCGGCGATGACCAGCAACGCCAAGGCCAGTAATTCCAGAAAAAAGATCAAGGGCAGATGCGGCCGGTGAACTTTCGCGCCGCCTTCCTTGGCCTGGACGTGAAAGCGCCACAACACGAGGCTGGAAACCTGCCGGCGACGGAACCGGTTCCGCAAAAAATAAATCGCCGCCAGGGTGGGCAACGAAGCCAGCGCCATCAAGGCGAGCGGATAGGCCAGAAACGGTAACATCGGAATCAAAACTGAGGTTGAACTTCAAATCTGAAATCCGAATGACGAAATCCGAATGAAATCCCAAGCCAGAAATCCGAACGAAAATGCCGGCGTGGTTCGCTGCCCGAATTCGGGCTTCGAGTTTCGGGCTTCTTTCGGATTTCGAATTTCGTCATTCGGATTTCCGGTTCATGCCGGCATGAGCAATTGCATGGACTCCAGTTCGCCGAGCGATTTCTCCAGGTCCTCGGCGACGAGCGTGGTCATGCGCGCGCCGCATTGACGGCAGCCGTCCGCCCACGATTGCTGCAATTGCGCCAGGTTGTCGGAATATTGCTTCGCCACCGTCGCGTCCAGGTAGATTTCAGTTTCTCCGCCGGTCTCGCAATCCACGACGCGCAGGTTCCCGTGTTCCGGCGGGTTCAAGTCGTCGCGCCCGAGCAATTGGATGACAAACAGCGCCGCCGCGCCGTCGCGCATCCGGCGCAAAAGGGCGAGGGGATTGCCGGGCCACAACAAATCGCTCACCAGCACGCGCATGCCGAGCCGGCGAAACCGGGGAGCCAGAATGTCGAATGATTGTTCGGGCGTGCGGGGGCTGTTCAGCTCCAGATTGTCCCAGGCGGACGGCGTGAGAGTGTCGTTGGCCAGGCGTTGAAAACCTTCGCCGGAGAGCCAAACGGCCTGGGTGCACTGGGCATTGGCGGCGGCGGCAGCGAGCAGTGAGGCCAGGCTGGCGGCGGCGCGGGCCTTCGGCGTGTTCTCCAGGTTCATCGAGCGTGAGCCGTCCAGGATTAAATCGAGATGAGGCGTGACTTCCTCGCGAAACAATTTCACCGTCAACCGGTCCGAACGCGCATAGATGCCCCAGTCAATGAACCGCAAATCATCGCCGGGCTGGTACTCGCGGTAGTCCTGAAAATCAATCGAGCTGCCGGCGCGCCGCCCGGAACGCGAGCCGGTCCAGCCGCTCGCGGCCATCTGCGGAATCTGGAGCGCGTAACGGGCGCCGAGTTGTTCGCCGTCGCGCAGGGCTTGTCGGAGAGCAGGGTCCATGGCGGCAAATCACGTCAGAATGGGCGGCTGCTCGGGCGGGGGCGGGCGGAAATTAATTACCTGCGTCCAGAACCATTTTGCGTTGACCCCCAACATCACCGCCAGCCAGCTCAGGGCGAAGATCGTGTGGTAATAGCGATGTTCGTCTTCGCGCAGATAGAATACGTTGAAGATGTTTCCGAGTTGCAGGCCTTCGGTGGATTTCCAGGAAAGCTGGTTCAGGAAAAAGAGCAGGACCGTGGGCGCGACGGCCCATATGCCGGCCAGCAACACCGCAAGCACGCCGGCCACTTTGGGCGCGCGCTTCGACAGAAATTTCCGGTGAATGAACAACGCCGTCAGCGCATAGGCAAAGGCGTAAGCCGAGGTGGCGACAAACCAGTGCCGGTTCTCATCCACTGGAACCGGAACCGGGGGAACCCAGGTTTTGCTTAAAGTCAACACACCCCGGGCAGCCAGATAGGTCAGGCCCAGAATCGACGCCACCCAAACCAGTCCGCCGGCCGCGCCGTTAAAAAGGATGAAGGCCGGGATCCGGGCAATCCGTGTGTGCGGGATACGCCGGGCCACGCGGCGGCTGAGCTGGTCGGAATTGCTGATGCTGACCAGGATGGCGAAAAGCATCAGAATGAAAGTCGGCCAGACCCATGCCATCATGAGTTGCGCATTCCTTTCCTGCCACACCCAGGTCAGAGCCAGCACCGCCCCCAGCACCCAGATGATGGTGATATACAAACGCAACGGCAGCGCGCGGTTCGCCGAAGCCGGCGAAATCAAGGCCACCGACAGGAAATACAACAGGCCAACGGCGGCCAGGCCGATACCGACCACGGTTGCGGTATTAATCCAAAAATTGCGTTCCGCCATCATCGCCCCGATGCCCGAATGCATCATTGCAATGAAGCCAATCACCAGTGGGATGATGATCCAGAACGACTGGAAGAAGCCATAGAGGCCGATCAGAATCTTGAAAGGTTTGCTCATCGGCAGGCACGCCAGGAAAATCGCGACTTGATTCATGGCGCAGACGACGAGAAACAGGACAAACAGGATGAAAAAGACGCTCGGCAAATCCACGCCGCGCAGTTGATTGGTAAACGCCATGAACGGCATGCAGGCGCTGAAGAACAGCACCGCCACATAGGCGCCGCACAGGAATTTGCCCCGGATGATCTGTCCCGGCGTGAGCGTGGACGCGTAAAGCAGGTCGGGATTGGATTCCTGCCGTTCCACCGCGACACGGATGCCGGTGTAGAGCGGGATGAAAAGGATGCTGGCGACGGCCAGGATGCTGATAAACATCTCAAACATGGTCCCGCCCAACTGTTCATCCACGCCCTCATCCAGACTCTGGCTGACGAGAAACACAATGGACGCGATGAACAGCACCGTCAAAAACAGCAGCAAGACGCCCGTGACCGCCCAACTGCGGACGGCCTGGCGCAATTCCTTGACCACGACCGGATTCAATTCCCATGCCCGCCAGCCGGCGAAATGCGCTTTTACTTTTGAAAAGGTCGCAGTCATGGCAGGCGGGCAACCGTCGAACGTCCGGTAATCAAATCCGCGCTTTCAACGGGCAATCGTAAATCGTAAATCATAAATCGTAAATTCATTGCACTCCGCCTTTGGTGATGGTCATGAAAATGTCCTCCAGATTTGCCTTGGTCTGGCGGAATTCGATGATCTTGAATTTTTTGGCAATCAGCTCGCCGAGAATGTCGCACGCCGCCGATTCGTCACCGGTCAGCTCAAAGTGGATTTCGCTGGCAACGTCGCGGGCATTGGTCACGTACGGCATCTGCAACAGCTCCTTGAGCAGTTGCGGCGTCTGGCCGTCCAGCAGGCGGATGGCCACCGTGCGCCGCCGCGCGCTTTTCTTCAATACTTCGTCCAGTGTGCCGGTCTCCAGGATTTTTCCACGCTCGATAATGACCACGCCGTTGCAGATTTCCGTCAGCTCCGTGAGGATGTGGGAGCTGATGAGGATGGCCTTCCGGCGCGCGGCGAGCAGGGTCAGCAATTCGCGTAATTCCACCCGCGCCCGGGGATCCAGGCCCGCGGCGGGTTCATCGAGAATCAGCACATCGGGATCATGCACCAGCGCCCGGCCCAGACTGACGCGCTGCTTCATGCCTTTGGAGAGTGCCTTGAGGTTCTTTTCGCGCAGGTCGGTGACGTTCGTGAATTCCTCGATGGCGCCGACCGCTTGCGCGCGTTTTGTGCCTCGCAGCCCGTAGGCCCGCGCGTAAAAATCCAGGTATTCGTGAACGGTGATGTCGGCATGGGCCGGCAACGTGTCGGGCACGTAACCGACCGTGCGACGGGCCAGCTCCGGCTCTTCGCAAATCGAGGTACCATTGATCAGCACGTCACCGCGCGTTGGTTCCTCCAGAGTGGAAATGATGCGCATGGTCGTGGTTTTGCCCGCCCCGTTCGGGCCGACAAAACCGAAGATGTGCCCGGAATCGAACGTGAACGAGATATCGTCCACGGCCACCGTCTTGCCAAATTCTTTCCGGAGATGTTGTACCTGAACTTTCATGACAAATTAGGAACGAATCCCTCTCCCCAGCCGAGCGGGGCGAGAATTTCCTGAAAAAGGTTGTGCAGGGAACCCCTGAATGGTAGCAGCCGACGTAAGGAGGCGCTAACTTCCTTTGCCCAAATTAGAATGAGCCTCCTCACGTCGGCTGCTACGAGGCTCATGGAAAGCTCCGACCTCCAATCGTGGGCGCGCAGCAGGACCCTGAACCACGTGATGGGAGAGCCGAGCACCGCCTCGGCGCGTTGCAGACAGGCTTCGGGAACTGGCCGAGACGGTGCTCGGCGCTCCGGGTTCATGGAAAGGAGCGGGAGAAAAATCCGGTGGTCATTTTTCATTTCGAACCTCCGTTGTCGTTGCTCGCCTCGAGGATTCCATAAACCACGGCGGCGGCCCGGGTGCGTTTGGGACTGGCCGCCGCTCCCAAGGCATTTTCGATGAACGGATTCCCATCCAGCTTGGCAATGTAAGTGCCCGGCAACAGATATTTTTTGGCGTTTTCCCCCACAAAATCTTTGTCCGCGGCAAAACCAATTTCATGTACCAATCCTTCCACGCCGGAACTGGTGGCATTGGCCGCGCCGCTGGCTGCCAGGAGACTGGCCTTCTGCCCGGCCGCAACGTTTTCTGCGCGATAAATTTTCCCGTCGGCGTCGGCGAACCAGAGCGATTTGATCGGCGCCCCCAGGCCGTTGACGGCATCCCATTGTCCGGCGCGGCCTTCAATCTCCAGCCGTTCACGGCGGGTTTCCGATTTGCGCAGATGAAAATATGCTGGGACGCGCGCGGAAACCCAGCCCCGCCGGAGTTGCTGCGCCTGGGTCCAGTCCACTTCGCGACCCGCACCGCCGGTGCCGGAGTATCCCACGTGAACCAATGGCGTCGCCTCCGTTTCAAAATCAAAACGCAGCCCGCCGTTCGGCGTGAGCGGACAGTAAAAGGCCGTGGCACCCACGGTCGCGGCATGGTGCGCGGCCTGGTCCAGCACGGTCAGGCCGGAGATGCGGGTATCGGGCGTGATGCCCTCGCGCAACAGGCTGTAGGTGAAAACCAGAAGCGTCACGGCAAAGGAAATGGCCGGAATGGTCCACAACATCCAGGTGCGGCGTTTGCGCCGGTTCAGCACCACGATATTTACCGGGCCGATGATGACGACGAACGCGAGCATGATGAACACGATGCCGCGCACGGGAATTTTCATATTTTCGACGATGGGCAGGATGGCGTTGGCCGCGTTGGCATCTTCGGGCAATGATTGCCAGTAGCGGGCCGCGTTGTTCAGGGCCGTGCGCAGGAATCTGAGCGTTTTTGGATCGAGGGCCGAAAAGGTTCTGGTGGTCGAAACAAAACAGGTTCCCAGCCCGACCTGATATTCCACGCCATCCGGCAGTGAATTGGTGTGCGCCGAACGCCAGGTTGGCGGCAGATCGCCCGGGCCGAAGACAAAAACATTGCCGCCGGCTTGCAGATAATTTCCGATGGCGACGAGGACTCCCGACGGCATGTTATTGAAATCAGCCGCGTTCAGCGCCATCGCATCAAACGGCGTGTAGGCCAGCCAGTTTTCGCTCCATTGCGAAACCGGCAATTCGGCGCGGAGGCTTTCGGTG
>Ga0335081_10020730_pt1 | contig 10631 bp, 5 predicted proteins | sample Lox_Sample_35_FD_206713 | JGI IMG/M metagenome (GOLD analysis project Ga0335081, IMG submission 206713) | Soil microbial communities from Loxahatchee National Wildlife Refuge, Florida, United States - Lox_Sample_3.5 | ecosystem: Environmental > Terrestrial > Soil > Wetlands | place: USA: Florida... | reverse complement strand
GGCGGTGCCCGTGAGCCAGGAATTCTTCGCTTCGCCATGAGTTGGAGCGTCGCGCCCGGCGATCATCTGCGCGTAGACGTAAGGCTCGCACCGGTGAAGATCACTGATCTCCTCGCGAGCTGAAGGGTTGATGCGCGAGTAATAATCGTAAGCGCCATCTCCATTGCCGACGCGCGCTTCGCCGATCATGACCCACGGATTATTGTGACAGAAGATACCTGCATTCTCTTTGTATCCTGGAGGATAGGAGGAAATCTCGCCGAGTTCGAGATAGTAGCGGGAGTATGCCGGCTGCTGAAGCACGATGCCATGTTTTGTGGCGAGATGTTGACGCGTGGACTTCAGCGCACGGAGAGCGAGACCATCTTCCAGACCGACACCCGCAAGCGTACAGAAACCTTGTGTCTCGATGAATATCTTCCCTTCCGCGCATTCTTTTGAACCGACCTTACGGCCGAAGTCATCGTAGGCGCGGAGGAACCATTCTCCGTCCCAGCCATGCTGCCGGATCGTGGACTCCATCTTTTCGACTTCCTGCAGGTACGAAGCGGCTTCGGCTTTGTGGCAGATGTGCCTGGCAATTTCTGCTAGTTCGCGTCCGGCCAGCACAAACAATCCGGCGATGAATACCGACTCAGCGACCTTCCCATCTTTATTCGTCGTTGTCTGAAAGGATTGTCCCGGAGAATCAGAGAAACAATTCAGGTTGAGACAGTCGTTCCAGTCGGCGCGGCCAATCAACGGCAACCCATGAGGACCGAGACGATCGAGCGTGTAACGGAAGCTGCGCTGCAAGTGCTCATAGAGCGGCTTCTCCGAGCCCGGCTCGTTGTCGTACGGAACCTCCGCCTCAAGGATTTTCCAGTCTCCTGTTTCCTTGATATAGGCGCCGACGCCGAGAATCAGCCAGTGCGGATCGTCGTTGAATCCGCCGCCAATGTCATTATTCCCGCGTTTGGTGAGCGGCTGATATTGGTGATACGCGCCGCCCGTCGGCAATTGCGTAGACGAAAGATCCAGGATGCGCTCACGGGCGCGCTCCGGAACCATGTGGACGAAGCCGAGAAGATCCTGGTTCGAATCGCGGAAGCCGAGACCTCGGCCGATTCCGGATTCATAGAACGATGCCGAACGCGACATGTTGAACGTGGCCATGCACTGGTAGGCGTTCCAGATATTCACCATGCGATTCGTATGAACGTCGGGTGTCTCCACCTGGAGAATTCCGAGCAGTTCGTTCCAATATTGTCGGAGGCTTTCAAAGGCAACATCCGCGCTCGCCGGAACGAGATAGCGACTGAGTACACATTTTGCTTTTTTCTTGTTGATGGTCTGCGACTCGGGCGGTTCGAACTTCTGGTCGCGCGGATTTTCGTGATATCCCAACACGAAAACAATCTGGCGGGATTCGCCCGGTTGGAGCGCTAGATTGACCTGGTGCGAGCCGATCGGCGCCCATCCATGCGCGACTGAATTGCAGGCTTGGCCGCTTTCAATGACGGCCGGATTATTCCAGCCACGATACGGGCCGAGGAACTTGTCGCGCTGCGTATCGAAGCCCGCGAGTTTTTCTGAGCAGGCAAAGAAAGCGAAATGGTCGCGGCGCTCGCGATATTCGGTTTTGTGATAGATGACTCCGTCCTCAACTTCAACTTCGCCGATATTGAAGTTACGTTGAAAATTTGTGGAGTCGTCCTGCGCGTCCCACAGGCAAAACTCAATTGCGGAGAAAATCGAAAGCTCTGCAGACTCTTTGCGGTGATTGGTTACAGTGAGTTGCCAGATTTCGAGGTTTTCATCGAGGGGCACAAAATAGCGGGTACTGGCATCGATTCCTGTGTACTGTGAACTAATCGTGGTATAGCCCATGCCGTGGCGGCAGGAATAATTTTCTAGCTTGCGCTGGGTCGGTTGCCACGAAGGAGACCAGAACTCGCCGGCTGCGTTGTCGCGGAGATAAATGTATCGTCCTCCGAAATCGAAGGGCGCATTGTTGTAGCGATATCGAGTAAGCCGGCGCAAACGCGCGTCGCGGTAAAAGGAATAACCTCCCGCGGTATTGGAGATGATGCCGAAATAAGCCTGGCAGCCAAGATAGTTGATCCACGGCAGCGGTGTATCGGGTTGGGTGATGACGTATTCCCGGTTTTGATCGTCGAAATACCCGTATTTCATGAAAAACGCCTCTGAACGAACGACGGCAGGAATTAGGCCCGGGGCTAGTATAACGATTTTCTACTAGCGTTCAAGAGGTTTCGGGTGTAGACATGTAGCGTGCTAAGAGCGGGAAGTTTTTCGGAGTGAAATCGGTGCGTGCTGAGGTTCACACCCGGATGTGAGGTCGATCACAAGGAGGTCCCAGGCAATATGAGACGCTCGCAGCACCCAACCGAGTCGGGAGCAAGAGGATGAGTCATTCAGGACGTAGTTCCTACCGTTTCATATCAATTGTGCGGAGCGGAATTTGCCTTTTGTCGATCGTGTGTTTCATCGCGATCGGCGACGCCCTCGCGGCTGATGCCAAGAGCGTTCAGATCAAAGTGGACCAGGTCGGTTATCTTCCGAATAGTCCGAAGCTCGCGCTCGTGACTGCCCAGGCCACTGCATTCGAAGTAAAAACCGCTGCGGACAATAGAACCGTGTTCAAAGGGGAGCTCAGTCAACCCAGCAAAGATGCTGATACAGGCGATTCCGTCCAGATCGCGGACTTCTCCAAACTGAAGAAGCCGGGCACTTACTACCTCGAGGTGCCGGGGGTGGGGCAGAGTTGGAGGTTTTCGATTGGTCCTGATGTGTTCTCGCGAACCTATTACTTGGCGATGCGGGGATTTTACGGACAACGGTGCGGCACTGCCGTCGATCTGGGTCCGGAGTTCCCCGGATATTCCCATCCTGCATGCCATCTGAAAGGCGAGTTCCATGCGTCCTCCGGAAAGCAGGGAGAACGCGACAATATCGGCGGATGGCACGACGCCGGTGACTACGGACGATACGTTGTGAACTCCGGCATTTCGACTGGAACCTTGCTCTGGACGTGGGAGATCTTTGGTCCAAAGCTGAAGAAGATCAATCTGCAAATTCCGGAGAGCGGCAACGGCACGCCTGACATCCTGAACGAAGCGCGCTGGAATCTCGAATGGATGCTCAAAATGCAGGACGACGATGGCGGCGTCTGGCACAAGCAGACCAGCGAGCACTTCGCCGATTTCGTTATGCCGGAAGACGACCATCTCCCGAGTGAAGTGATTGGCACCGGTCAAGAACCTTACAAGAGCACCTGCGCGACTGCCGATCTGGCTGCCGTGGCGGCGATTGCGGCGCGTGTCTATGCGCCTTTTGACAAAAAGTTCGCAGCGCAGAACCTCGAGGCGGCGCGGAAAGCGTGGCTATGGACCGAGAAATATCCCGATGTGATTTTCAGAAATCCTCCGGGAATTGCCACGGGCGAGTACGGCGACAGTTCATGCTCGGACGAGAGGTTGTGGGCAGCTGCAGAACTTTGGAGAACGACGGGAGATAAGACCTACAACGATTATGTGGTAAAGCACTATCCGGACTTCCGCTCGACTCTCGAAAAGCCGGCGCCCGAGGGCTGGAGCGATGTCGCGGCAATGGGCCTCTGGACCTACGCCCTCGGTTCGCGCAAAGGGTCTGATGCGACCATAACAGCGGATATTCGGACGCGGACTTCTCAGGCTGCAAAAGCGATTGTCGAGAGCACGGGGAAGAATCCTTACCGAGTGAGCCTGCGGACAAGTGACTACGTCTGGGGATCGAATGGCGTGGCCGCGTCGTATGGAGTGGAACTCTTGGTCGCCAACGTGTTGACGCCTGATCCCAACTTTGTGGACGCGGCTTTGGACAATCTGCATTATCTGCTGGGCCGCAACACATTTTCGCTTTCGTGGGTGACACAGGTGGGAGAGAACCCGTATCGTCATCCGCATCATCGTCCAAGCGCCGCCGATAAGAACGAGGAACCGTGGCCTGGACTGTTATCTGGCGGTCCAAATGCGGGGCGGCAGGATAACATACTGCAAAAGCTGCCGGCAGAATTGCCCCCTGCGAAGGTCTATGCAGACAATACGGGCTCGTACGCAAGCAACGAGATTGCGATCAATTGGCAGGCGTCGCTCGTGTTTCTGCTTGCAGGGGCTCTTCCGTAGTGCGATGAGAAGTAGCTGAACGCCGTAAAGATCAAGTCATCCAGGAAGACATCGTAGTGGTTCAAAGACAGATCGGCCCTGCGGCGATTATGCCGCGGGCCGCTAAAGCTGAGGTGCAAGGTGCATCTACACGTAATCGATATTGCCATCATCATCTCTTATCTGGTTGTGTCGGTTCTGGTTGGATATTGGGTATCGCACCGCGCTTCGCGCGATATCAAAGCATATTTCTTGGGGGGGAATGTCCTGCCCTGGTACGTGCTTGGCATTTCCAACGCTTCCGGGATGTTCGACATCAGCGGCACCATGCTGCTGGTCTACTGGATGTACGTCTATGGGTTGAAAAGCGTATGGATCCCATGGCTGTGGCCGACTTTCAACCAGGTTTTCCTCATGGTGTATCTCTCGACATGGCTGCGACGATCGAACGTGATGACTGGTGCCGAGTGGATTCAGACGCGATTCGGAAAAGGGCGTGGAGCGCAGTTGTCGCACATTATTGTGGTGATTTACGCCTTCATGAGCATCATCGGATTCTTCACGTACGGGTTCAAAGGGATCGGTAAATTCGCGGCGACGTTCCTGCCCTGGCATTTCAGCGTGAATGAATACGCGTTGCTACTGATTGCGATTACGGCCATCTACGTCATCAAGGGCGGCATGTTCAGCGTTGTCATTACTGAGATCCTGCAATTCTGCATTCTGTCGGTAGCTTCGCTGGCGGTGGGAATCATCGCGATGATGCGGGTTGCTCCCGGCGCATTGCAGCGTTTCATTCCGGCCGGCTGGGACAACGTATTCTTCGGCTGGCATCTGGGTCTTGACTGGTCCAAGTTAGTGCCGTCCGCGAACGCGAAAATTATGCAGGACGGCTACGGTCTGTTTGGATTCTTCGTCATGATGCTGCTTTTCAAGGGAATTCTAATCAGCGCGGCCGGGCCTGCGCCTAACTACGACATGCAGCGCGTGCTTTCATGCAAGAATCCCCGCGAGGCTTCCATGATGAGCGCGTGGGTCAACGTTGTGCTGACCTTCCCACGATATTTCCTGGTCACCGGCCTGACTGTGCTCGCGCTCGTGTTCTTCAGCGATCAGATTCGCGGCATGGGAACAAATATTGATTTCGAGCGCATTCTCCCCTCGACGCTCGCTCTGTTTGTCCCTGCGGGATTACTCGGCATTCTGATCGCCGGATTACTGGCGGCATATATGAGCAATTTCGCCGCTACTGTGAATGCGGCGCCACCGTACTTTGTGAACGACATCTACAAGCGCTTCATCAATCCGAATGCGAACCCGAGAACGTATGTCCGGCTGAGTTATCTCAGCTCGCTTGTCGTCGTTCTTGTGGGTGTGCTGATCGGTTGGTATGTCACTAGCGTGAATAACGTCGTGATATGGATTGTGACCGCGCTGTGGGGCGGCTACACGGCCTCGAACGTGCTGAAGTGGTATTGGTGGCGCTTCAACGGATACGGCTATTTCTGGGGCATGGTCGCCGGAATGACCTCAGCGCTGACGGTTCCTCCTCTTATCGCGAAAAGTTCCGTGTTGCAGGATTTCGCTCATGCGCATTCCGTGAATCTGGATGTTTCGGTGAGCTTTGCGATCGTGTTTGTCCTGTCCCTGGTCGGCTGCTTGGCAGGCACTTGGCTGAGCGCGCCGGAGGACGAAGAGATCCTGAAAGACTTCTATCGCCGGGTGCGTCCGTGGGGGTTCTGGGGGCCAATTCTGAAGAAAGTGCAGCGGGAAGATCCTTCGTTCCAGCGCAACAAGGATTTCTTCCGCGACGTCTTCAACATCGCGGTAGGAATGGTCTGGCAGATTGCGTTGGTCGTGCTGCCGATGTACATCGTGACCTGGAGGCTGCAGCGTGCTGCCATCACATTCGGCGTTGTGCTACTGACCTCAGTCATTCTGAAGCTTAGTTGGTACGATCACCTCAAGGAACTCGAACACATCAATCAGTTTAGTGGCACAGCTGGTCCGGCGCGGGAACTGGACTCGGTCGCCCGTTGACGGGATCCTCAGTTCTCCGCGTTTCCACGGAGTTCGTGTTTCGACAGCTGACTCTTCTGACAGGCTCATCGTAGCTCTATTTAATCTCCTCGCTTGGTACAGTGTTAGCGAGAAACCTGAGTTCCTTCATGGCAAATAAAAATCCTTTCGACTTCGACGATCCCCACATAAGTGAGATTCACAGTCGGGCAGAAGGACCTGCGGGAGCACTGCCGCTCACTGCAGACATGCTCGCAAATGAGCCCTCGGGCAATTTGTTTGGATGGACGCAGAACGCCGCGATGGGCTGGAAGCCGTCCAACCTCGGCGGCAAAGAATTCCTGATGCTGTCGACGCACGGTGGAATTCGCGAAAAAGATGGCACGCCCGTCGCGCTCGGCTATCACACCGGCCACTGGGAAATCGGCCTTCTGATGGAAGCCGCAGCTCGGGTCTTCAAAGACGCGGGATCTATTCCATTCGCCGCCACATGCAGCGACCCGTGCGACGGAAGGTCACAAGGCACAACCGCGATGTTCGATAGCCTTCCCTTTCGCAATGACGCCGCGACTGTCTTCCGGCGATTGATCCGCTCGTTACCGACTTGCAGTGGAGTGCTGGGGGTGGCGACGTGCGACAAGGGACTTCCGGCCATGATGATGGCACTGGCCGGCAGTCGTCACTTGCCATGCGTTCTCGTTCCGGGCGGCGTGACTCTTTTGCCAGTGCAGGGCGAGGATGCTGGACGAGTACAGACGATCGGCGCGCGGTTTGCGCACGGGCTCATATCGCTCGCTGAAGCGGCGGAGATAGGCTGCCGAGCCTGTGCTACTCCGGGCGGTGGCTGTCAGTTTTTCGGGACTGCGGCTACATCGCAGGTCGTCGGCGAGGCCTTGGGGCTGTCAGTGGGGCATTCGGCGCTGGCGCCGTCCGGACACCCGATATGGATCGAGATGGCGCAGCGCTCGGCGCTGGCCTTGATGGATCTCGAGTCCCGACAGATAAAGATCGTCGACATACTGACCGATGCGGCCATTGAGAACGCCCTCGTGCTTCACGCGGCATTCGGCGGCTCAACCAATTTGATCGTGCATTTGCCGGCGATCGCGCATGCTTCCGGTCTCAAGCGGCCCACTGCATCGGACTGGGCTCGTGTAAACCGCAGCGTTCCGCGAATCGTTGACGTATTGCCGAACGGGCCGCGCAATCATCCGACGGTGCAGGTTTTTCAGGCAGGAGGAGTCCCGGAGGTGATGCTGCATCTGCGCCGCGCAGGTCTGCTCAACACGAGCGTACTGACGGTTGACGGCATGACTCTTTCGGATCGGCTCGATGCATGGAAGGACTCCGAGCGACGTCGACTGGTTCGCTCAAGCCTTGAGCGCGAGAGCGTCGATCCGGATGATGTGATCCTAAGCCCTGACCAAGCGAAGCGCCGCGGAATGACTTCGACTGTCTGTTTCCCTCACGGGAACCTCGCGCCCGAAGGATCGGTGGTGAAGAGTACTGCAATCGATCCGTCCGTTGTTGGACAGGATGGAGTTTACCGGATCATGGGACCAGCTCGAGTATTTGTCTCAGAGAAGCAGGCCATGCAAGCGATCAAGAGTGGGAAAATTTCGGCCGAAGACATTCTGGTGCTGATGAGCCGCGGCCCGATGGGTTCCGGGATGGAGGAAACATTCCAACTCACCGGGGCGCTCAGATACCTACCATTTGGCAAGCATGTAGCGCTGATTACCGACGCCCGGTTCAGCGGAGTTTCGACCGGGGCGTGTATCGGGCACATGTCTCCGGAGGCTCTGGCAGGCGGACCGATCGGGAAAATTCGGGAAGGCGACATAATCGAGATTGTCATCAATCGAAACACGCTCGAGGGAAGCGTCAATCTCGTCGGCGAGTCAGGCTCAGCGGTGAATGCGGATGAAGGCTCCCGCATATTGGAGGGCCGAACTCCAAATCCGGATCTTGCTGAGGATCCCTCTCTTCCCGACGACACGCGTATTTGGGCAGCGCTGCAAGACATTAGCGGCGGAACATGGGGCGGGGCAGTGTACGATTGCGAATCGATTCTAAGGGTGGTTGCAGCCGGAAAATGCGCTTTGGCTAACGACGAGCAATCCTAAACTGCCCGAAGGTATAACATTCACGAAGAGAGTGGGGACCCATCGCATATTTCTTTGAACGCTTGAGTGGGTTTCGGCTATCACGCCGCGAGACCTGGAAGTCTACGCCCGTGTCGATGAGGGTGTGCTTCTATGGAGCAGTTTTCGCGCTTTTCGCGACCGTTGGCACCCTGATTTTGCTGACCAGCACCGCCTATATCTCTCCCGTTCAAATCGTATTGACCATTATTATTTCGGGCGGCTTTGCGATTGGTTATGCCGCTGTCTCGATATGGCAACGTTTTTGGCTGATCCCCGTTATCGGAATCAGCGAAGGAATTCTCTTCTCCTTTGTCGGAAGTCACTTCCATGCGAACCGGCAACTGATCGTCCCCGGATCGCCCGTTCAGCAGCAGATTCAAGCATTGGCGCTCATCGGAATTGCGTCGACCATCCTCGGATATGTGCTGTTCACCGTTTTCTTCGCCCGCCAGGGCGGACGCTATTTTCGAGCCCACAACGAAATTGCGATGGCTGCCGAGATTCATCGGGCGCTGGTTCCTCCAATCCACAAGAAGATTGGATCGTTTGAAATCTACGGAATCTCTGTGCCGAGCGGCGAAGTGGGTGGCGACCTCGTCGACGTTGCCGAGGACGGTAAGTCGTGGACCGGTTATGTTGCCGATGTTTCGGGTCACGGCGTCTCCGCCGGGCTGTTGATGGCGATGTTCAAAACGGCAGTGCGCACAAGAGCCGGCGATCTTTCTTCGGGAGATCTACTGGCCGAAGTTCATTCGACGCTATATCCGCTAAAGACTCCAAATATGTTCGCCACGGTCGGAGTGCTGCAGTGGACGGGGCAAACGTTCAATCTCGCCCTAGCCGGTCATCCGCCACTTCTGCACTACGTTCATTCAACGAGTGAAGTTCGAGAATACCCGCCGCTTGACTTACCGCTCGGAGTTCTGCCGGAAGAGACGTTCCGGTCGGAGCAGGTAGTTTGTCAATCGGGCGATGTCCTTCTACTCCTGACTGATGGATTAACGGAAGTCTTCGACAAGAGCGGGAAAGAAATGGGAATCGATCCGGTGAAGGATGCGCTCAAGAAATCGGCAACTCAGGATTTGGATAAATTGTCCGCCGGCATTCGTGATGTTGCGCTGAACTTCGGAAAACAAACTGATGATCAGACGATGCTGATCATTCGTTGCTGTTCGTAGGAGATCGAACAGAGACCGGAGGGGCTTGTCTGCGGCGCTCGAAAAATGGCTACAGGTGCGGTTTGACCTGGAGCAGTCCGGTACTACATGATTGGAGAGGATGGAGCCAGAACAAACCATTGCCGAGATTGAACGCCTAGAGCGCATCTTCTCGATGCGTGATCCGCGCCCTCTCACTGCGAGCGATCTGGCGGCCGCCAATCGCCGGCATGATGAAAAGTTGTCCCAGAGCCCGTGGTTTCGGCTCTGGCAGCGCTACGGCGTTTGTTGCCGGACCGAGACGCCAACCTTCGGACTGGGTGAGATTGAGAGCTAGATCTCAAACGAAATTCGAATCAGGCCGACCCTCCTTACGTCTTTCTGTAATCCCCCGACGAGAAGTGGTTTGACATCCATTGGTTTGGTGCCTTTCGATCCACCCTTCCTTGAATCTCGGTTGCACGGATCGTTGTGCTCAATTCGCCCTTGGAAGCGACCGAATGTCGAGAACAGCGTGCGGTTCTTCTACAGATCGCTTGATCTGGCAGCGCTCCACGATGCTGAACCGATTCGGAGCCCCGATCTTCCGGAGCACATGATGCACGTGGTTCTTGACGGTCTGCTCTGACAAGTTCAACCGGGAGGCGATTTCTTTGTTTGTCAGCCGCTGACGCAGGAGCTCGACCATCTGCTGCTCCCGCCGGCTAAGGCCAAGACTCGCTCCCCAGGTCAGCACCGCCGAAATCGGAACTTGCTGCATGATGCAGCGGAACAGCACCATACAAAGCGAGGGCGGACATACCGCTTTACCGGCGGCTACCGCGCGAATCGTCGCAGACACCTCCAGAGCAGAGGCATCTTTCAAGATATAACCGACGACCCCCGCGCGCACGGCACTTAGGAACAATTCTGTATCCGGCTCCATATCGACCATCACAATGCGCAGGTCGTGAATCGCCGAGCGCAAGGTCGCGATGAGACTAGAGCGGGAAACATCCAACCCGTTAGAATCCAAAAGAATGATTTGAGGACGAGCAGCAATGATCTCGTGGTGCACGGCGGGTGAGTATCCGTTCGCTCCCACGATGTGGACTTCGGTACGTTTGCTGAGGAGGCGGATCAAAGCCTCGCGGAGCAGGCGATTCTCCGCAAGGAGGAATACA
>Ga0335081_10020729_pt1 | contig 10631 bp, 11 predicted proteins | sample Lox_Sample_35_FD_206713 | JGI IMG/M metagenome (GOLD analysis project Ga0335081, IMG submission 206713) | Soil microbial communities from Loxahatchee National Wildlife Refuge, Florida, United States - Lox_Sample_3.5 | ecosystem: Environmental > Terrestrial > Soil > Wetlands | place: USA... | reverse complement strand
TGAACATGGTCACGGACATCCGAGCGGAGGCCAAAATGGAGATCGCGGAGCTCTCTCCGCTGAACGACCTCATCGCGAAGTGCAACCGCTGCGGCTTCTGCCAGGCCGGATGCCCGGTCTTTCGGGTGACCGGCGAGGAGCACTCGTTGTCCCGGGGCCGCCTGGCCGTCGCCCGCGGGCTCATGCTCGGCGAGCTCGAGCTGACACCCGACGTGGCCGAGGCGCTGGAGGACTGCCTGCTCTGCCGGGGCTGTACCGCACACTGCTTCCCCGCCATCAAGACCGACGAGATCGTGACGGCGGTCCGGCAGGCCTATCTCAAGAGTCACGGACAGCCGATGTGGCAGCGGGTGCTGTTCCGCTCCGTCCTGGCCGACAGCAAGAAGCTGGAGTGGGCCGGGCGCATGGCCGTCTGGGCCAAGCGGACCGGCCTGGCCAGCGCGGCCGAGAAGACAGGCCTCCTGCGGCTCGCGGAGCCGAGGATGCGGGGGATCGACGAGGTCGTGCCGACGACGCCGGAGCGGATCTTCCGGCGCGGCGAGCGGCCGGCCGGTGCCGACGCCGCGAAGGCGACCTCGAAGATCGGATACTTCGTCTCGTGCGGCCTCAGCTTCCAGTACCCGGAGGTCGTCGAGGCGACGCTCAGGGTGCTGGGCCGCGCCGGCTGCGCGGTGACCATCCTCGACAACACCTGCTGCGGCCGCCCCGCCCACTCCTACGGGGACGTGGACGCGGCCCGGGACATCGCGAGGCGGAACGTCGACCGGATGGCCGCGGCGCTGGACCTCGACGCCATCGTCTCGGATTGCGGGAGTTGCAGCACCTACCTCAAGGACTACGGCCAGCTCCTCGCGCAGGACGCCGCCTACGCCGAGAAGGCCGCGGCCCTGAGCCGGAAGGTGAAGAGCTTCAGCGAATTTCTCGCCGGCAAGGAGCTGGGGAAGAGCCCGGCGAAGGTCGAGGCCACCGTCACGTACCACGACCCGTGCCACCTCTCTAACCGGTTCGCGAAGGTCACCGCCCAGCCGCGAGCGCTGCTGAAGAGCCTCCCCGGCGTCACCTACAAGGAGATGCCCGAGGCCGACTGGTGCTGCGGCGCGGCCGGCAGCTACACCTTCCTTCACCACACCGAGGCCACGGGGGTCCTGGACCGGAAGATGGACAACGTCGGGAAGACGGGAGCCACTGTCCTCACCACGGAGTGTCCCGCCTGCATGATGCACCTCTCGTACGGCGTGCGGCGCCGCGGCCTCCCGGTCCAGGTGAAGCACGTCAGCCAGGTCCTCGACGAGGCGTACGCCGGGTCGCCGGCCCACTGACCGGCCGGGGGCAATCAGGCCTGATATTTCTCGACCTGGAAGACCGAGAGCTGCGCGTCCTCGGCGCGGAGGTTGGCGGGTAGCCCGGCCTTTCGCTTGAGATGCGCGATGAACTCGTGCGGCTCCGGCAATTGCTCCCAGACCTGCGGCAGAAAGAGCGCGCAATGCGCCCCGGACCGAAAAATGACGCCGTCGATGCCGGGCCGAAGGTGGAGAAGGGCTTCCTCTTCACCGAAGGGGAGGGGTTGCGGAGCGGTGAGCACGGAAATCTCGATGCGTGTGGCGGGCAATTCGTCGGCCGCCAGGGGCGGAAAGCGCGGGTCGCCGAAGGCGGCTGCTCGGGCGTTCTGCGTGACGTCGTCGTAAAGGGAGCGATGCGCCTCGAGCGAGCCGATGCACCCGCGCAGTTGCCCGTCTCGGGTGAGGGTGACGAAGACGGCCGCCGGTTCCTCCAGCCAGAGGGGCCGCGGCAGGTCGGGCCGAGGCGAGCCGAATTCGGAGGCAATGGCGGCGCGTGCCAGCGCGACGAGGAGCCGGGCTCTGGCCTGATGTTCCGTGGACAGGATGGGTTCCTTCCTCAAAGGCCACCGCGGCGGAACCGGCTCGTTCACGTCGCCGGCCGTGCCGCCGGAGCCGCGCCAGTCTATCAAGCGCCGCGTGAGGCCGCGGAAGCGTGTGCCCGCTCTTTCGCCTCGTACATCAGGCGGTCCACCTCGGCCATCACCTCGTCGAAGGAGCCGAAATGGCTTCGCAAGGAGACGGATCCGATGCTGAGGCCGACGCTTCCCGGCAGGCGGGCCAGTCGCTCGCGGAGCTGTCGCCGCAGGTCCTCGAGCACGACCGCCGTCTGACTCTCGTCCGCTCCGGCCATGAGGACGGCGAACTCGTCGCCCCCGAGACGGGCGAGGAGATCGGTGCTCCGGATCCGATCCTGGATCGTCTCCACGACCAGCTTCAGGACGGCGTCCCCGGCCTCGTGCCCGAACCGGTCGTTGACCGCCTTGAAGTCGTCGAGATCGAGGTACGCGACCGAAAGGGGCGCGCCGCCGAGGCGGCGGGCACGCTGAAATTCCAGCTCCGCCCGTTCGAAGAAGGCCCGACGGTTGGCCGCTCCGGTCAGCGGGTCTCGTCTCGCGAGGAGACTCTCCCGGGCGTGCGCGTCGCGAAGCGCTCCGAGCGCGAGGGCGAGACCCGCGTACACGGCGAACTCCATCAACGCATTCCAGAAGGACACGGGCCGGATGGACAGTCCCGGTTCGTCCGCGATGCGAAGGGCGAGCTGTGTCACGGCGGCCAGACCAGCCATGGCGACTGCGGCCCGGCGCCCCGCGAACCACGCCATGAGGACGGCCGGAATCGGGTAGAACGCCGAGACCGAGATCTCCACACCGGTCGCGTAATCGATCGACGCGACGAGCGCGAGCAGGAGGAAACAGGCCGAGACCTTGAAAGCCATCGGCCTCGCGAGGAGGCGCTCGAGGATGCCCTTCACGAGATTCGAGTCAGCATGGCGGACCGTTTCGCGGCAGCCCGGGACACGAGCGGTGAGCCCCGCCGCTCGGAGCCATTATCGTATGGTCAGTCTTCCAGGTCCTGCCGGAACACCGGCTGTGCCGGATCGACCTGACCGTCGAGAACGCCCGCGAGGAGACGCTCGTAGGCTCTTCTCGCCTCCGGGAGGGACGGGTGGCCGCTCTCGCGCTGCAGCGTACCGCCGCCCGAGTAGACGAGGGTGAAGTACCGGCCGGACGCGTATTCGACCTCGAGCGTGGCGGCCGGCCTGTCCGGATCGCCCTTCTGGCCGAGGACGTCCATCAGGGCGACGGTCCACCGGCGCCCCTTCGGGTCGGTGACGACGCTTCGCTCGAGGTACTGCCAGTCGTCCAGGTGCCAGGGCATCGCGAATCAGGATCGGGTGACGGATCGGCCCGGCGACGGGGAGACCGAGAGCAGCTCGTCGAGCGCCCGCGCGACCTGTGTTCCCGTGAACGGCTTCGGGATCAGGAGGACGTGGTCGGCCTGCCGCGCCTGAAGGCTCGCGTCTGCGGCCTCGGGCGTGTCGCTGATGATCACGACCGGAAGGTCGGCATGATCCGGGTCGCTCCGTACCATGTCGAAGAGCGATTCGCTCATGTCGAACGAGGAGCAATCGAGCACGAGCGCGTCGGCGCTCGCCTCGGCGACCCGCTCGCCGACCGTGACCGCATAGCCGGTCGCGACGACTTCGTACCCGTGGTCTCGCAGCGCGAAGGTCAAAAGCTCGGCGATCTCGGGCGTGTCGTCGACGAGAAGAATGCGTCGCGGCGCGTTCACTTCTTGCCGGAGTCGGTGCCCAAAAGGCGCTTTTTCTCACCCGCGGACGGCTCCAGGTCCATCACCCACAGCCGTCCGCCCGCCGTGAAGTAAGCGCGACGGTCGCTCTCGACCATCGCGCCCCAGGCCTCCAACGTGCGCATGGCGAGCGTGAGACCTTCGAAGTTGGCGCGCACGTGGGCCAACACCTGGGTGGTGTGCCAGTTGTCGGTGAGGAGGGCGTCGCCGGCGTGCACGCGCACGACGGTGTAGAAGCGGTCGTGGACCGCCTCGGCCCGCACCTCGCGCTGCGCCCCGCGCTTCTTTCCTTCGGTGACGATGTAGCTTTCGAGAGCCGGAATCGCGGAAGGCGGCTGAGCCGTGTTTTCCATGAGCCCGGCGTCCTAGACGGTCAAGGCGACCGCAGCGGCCTCATCCGCAGCCGCCATGTCGCTCAGGTTCTTCGCTTCGGCCGCCCGCAGCAGGGCCTCCGGCACTTCCACGCCCATCATCTTCCACTGCGCGTTGGCGAATCTCTGCAGCGTGGCGACGTGTTCGGCATGGAGGTGGCCGAAGCGTCCCTGCAGCTTCAGGTACTCGGACACCGGCCGCATGTTTTGCGGGCGGAACGAGTAATCGAACTCGCGTTTCCCGGGATCCCACTCCCACATCGGATACAGCCCGCATTCGACCACGAGACGGCCGAGATCGATCGAGCGCGGCGTCTCGTACACGAATCCCTTCTGGCACGGTGTGTAGATCATCATGTACGCCGCGCCCCTGTGGTTGAGCCCCTTGCGCACCTTGTTCATCAGGTCGATGGGGTAGCCGACGCTCGCAGTCGCCACGTAACAGTGCGGATGGCCGGCCGCCATCATGCGGGCGAGGTCCTTGGGAAACAGCGCCTTGGCTTCCGGAACCATCTTGCCGGGGGGCGAGAAGGTCGTCATGCCGCCGTAGGGCGTTCGCGACGAAGCCTGGATGCCCGTGTTCGCGTACTGCTCGTTGTCGTAGCAGATGATCAGGCAGTCGTGATTCCGGTAGAGCGCGCCCGAGATCGACGCGAGCCCGATGTCGGACGCGCTGCCGTCGCCCGCTTCACAGATGATGTTCGGAAACGCGCCCTTCCACTTGCCCTTGCGGATCATCGCCTCGTACGCGGCGGCGACGCCCGCGGTGAAGCTCCCGGAGCTGCCGATCTGCGTGTGCGCCCAGGGCACGTTGTACGGCGTGCACAGATAGGAGCTGTTGGCGACGTACATGCAGCCGGTCGGCCCGACCAGGATCGTGTTGTCGCCCGACGCCTTGCTCGTCATCCGGTACTGGATGGACGGCCCGCAGCCGGCGCAGGTCCGGTGGCCTGGGACGAACGGCTCCGTCTTCGGCAGCTCGGGGTTGTAGAAGCGCGCCCCCTGGTTCGGGCTCGCGAACATCGGCAGCATCTGCCGCTCCACCTTGATCGCTGACATCACGTCCTCCGAAGACCCGAAATCGATCCTACTCCTCGAATCCGACCCAATGCGTGCGCTTCTCGATCTTCCCGCGCTTCTTCGCGTCGAGCATCTTCTGCGTCATCCAGTAGAACTCCTTCAGCACGATCGCCTCGCCGCCCATCCCGGCCATGAACGAGAGGACCAGCGGCCTCTTCGCGCTCTCGTAGAGCGCCGCGCAGGCCTCGGCATACAGCACGCCGCCGCTCGACACGCTCCCGAGCCCCATGTTGGTCTCGATGACGCCGACGACCGCGAACCTCGAGAGCACGTCCTTCACGCGATCGGTCGGGTAGGGCCGGATCGTCCTGAGCCGCACGAGTCCGACTTTCGCGCCGCGCTGGCGCATGTGCTGGATCGCGTATCGCGCCGTCACGCCGTGGGCGCCCTGCAGGAAGAAGACGACCTCGGCGTCCGAGGTCATGTACTCCTCGATCCACGGGTCGTACCGGCGCCCGAAGATCCGGGCGAACTCGTCGTGCGCCTGCTCGATGACCGGCACGGCGCCTTCCATGGCGCGCGCCCGCTCCAGCTGCAGCGGCGGACCCTGCTCCGGCATGATCTGCGGGCCGTGCGAGACCGGATGGCGCGGATCGAGCGGGTACGGGTGCCTGTACTCCGGAAGGAACTCCCTGACCTGCCCCGTATCGGGCAGCTCGACGTCGGTCGTGATGTGCGAGACGAAGAACCCGTCCTGGCACACCATCTGCGGCAGGAGGACGCGGGGATCCTCGCCGATCCGGTACCCGAGCAGGTGGTTGTCGAACGCCTCCTGCGCGTCGCACGACCAGCCCATGAGCCAGCCCATGTCGCGCGTCGAGAGCGCGTCGGTGTGCTCGGACCCGAAGTCGCCCGGCGGATCGAGCGTGCGGTCGGCGATCATCATCTGCACGGGCATGCGCGTGCCCGAAATCGGCGAGTAGAGCTCGTAGGCGAACTGCACGCCGACGCCGGAGCTGCCCGTGAAGACGCGCGCGCCGCTCGACGACGCGCCGTGCGCGATGCTCAGCTGGGAGTGCTCGCTGTCCGCCACGATGTACTCGGCGTCCAGCTCGCCGTTGGCCACCATCTGCGCGAGCGCGATCATCGTCGCGGTGTAGGGCCTGATCGGATAGGCCGTGATCACGTCGACGTCGGCGTACTTGGCTGCCTGCGCCGACGCGACGCAGCCGTTGATCCGGACCTTCTTTTTCTGCGCCACTGCGGTCGTCATTTTGCCCCCGGCCCTACTTCCAGGTCTCGATGTTCTTGGCCGGAAGGGTCGGCAGGTTCCTCAGCTCTTCGGCCTGCCGGCCGTGCAGCCCCTGCGTGATCGCGAACGCGGTGTCCATGCGCACGACGCCCGTGTCGAAGTCCATCTCCGGCACGCTCTCGAGGCAGCCGGTGGGACACTCCTCGATGCAGACGCGACACCCCTTGCAGTAGTCGGTCAGGATCTTGTAGAGGCCGTTCGACCGCACGGAGCGCACGATGCACGGCTCGGGACAGACCAGGTAGCAGTTGTCGCACGCGTTGCAGGTCCCGCAGCTGAAGCAGCGGTTCGCCTCCTCGGTCGCCTGCTCTCTCGAGAAGGCCTGGATGACCTCCTCCTGCGTGTGGCGCCGGTGCGACGGCAGGAGCATGTCCTGCTTCACGCGCGGGAATTTCGGGAAGTAAGTCATGTTCATCCGGGCGAGATCGGTGATCACGTCGATCGCGACCTTGCGCTCCTCGAGCGGTTCGCCCCGGAGCACCTTGTCGAGCGTGAACGCCACGCGTTTTCCGTCGCCGACCGCGTTGACGACCATCAGCGGCTGGCCGGAGCCGGCCTGCGCGATGTCGCCCGCGGCGAAGAACATCGTGTCGCCCAGACGCCCGAACCGGTCGATCCTGATCGTGCCGCGCTCGTTCTTGAATTCGGCCGGCAGCCACCCGAGCGAGGCGTGCTGTCCCACGGCGATGATCACGTTGTCGACCTCGAACCGCTCGGCCGGCGATGCCCGGTCGACCGTGATCGGCGAGGCGTTGACGGCGCCGCTGAAGCGTGCCGGATGGAGCTGCAGCGCCTCGACCCGGCCGTTCCCGAGCGCGGCGGTCATGGCCCGCCCGTGCAGCAGCTCCACTCCCTCGGCGCGCATGTCGTGCAGATCCTCTGGCACGCACGGCATCTCGTCGGCATTGCGCTCGACCGTGATCATCGTGACTTCTTCGGCGCCCTGCCGGAGCGCCTCGCGGGCGCAGTCGATCGCCGTGTTGCCGCCTCCGATCACCGCCACGCGCGGGCCGAGCTTCACCTTCGACGTGCCCATGCCGATGTCACGCAGGAACGGCAGGCCGTAGACGACGCCGGCCTTTTTCTCGCCTTCGGCGCGGACGCTGTTCGGCTCGGTGAGACCGACCGCCAGGACGCAGCCGTCGTAGTTCTTCTTCAGGTCGCCCCAGGAGACGTCCTTGCCCACTTCGGTGTTCGTCCTGATCGTGATGCCGAGCTCCACGAGGCGCTCGATCTCGCGATCGAGCACGTTCTGCGGGAGCACCCAGTCGGGAATCCCGCCGCGATTGAGGCCGCCGGCCTTGGGCGATTTCTCGAGGATCGTGACCTCGTAGCCGAGGCGCGCGAGCTGGTACGCCGCGCTGTGCCCGGCCGGCCCCGAGCCGACGACCGCGACCTTCTTGCCGTTGGGAGGCCCGGCCTTCACGACGTCGCGCGGCAGGGCCTGTCCGAGGTCGCCGAGGAAACGCTCGACCGCGCGGATGGAGATCGCCTCGTCGTACTTTCCGCGATTGCAGGCCTGCTCGCACGGGTGGTAGCAGACGCGGCCGGTCACGGACGGAAACGGCATGTCCTCCTTGATGAGAGCGTAGGCGTCGAGGTACTTGCCGCGCTTCACGAGGTCCAGATAGCCCTGGATCTTCTCGTTCGTGCCGCACGCGTTGTTGCAGGGCGGCATCTTGTCCCGATACACCGGCCGGGTCAGCCGCCAGTTCCCCGTCGGGAACAGGTCCTGGCCCTTTTCCTGCGACGGCGCGGGCGTGATCCCGGCGAACGGCACGGCCAGCCAGTCGGGGATGTGCGTACCCTTGGTCGACATTTGCTTCGTTCCTTATTCCGTCACGCCACCGCTTTTCCGAGCGGCAGGACGTGCATCTGGTCGAATGCGGCGCGGAACGCCACCTTGTTCGTGAGCATGGGCTCGATCGACTCGATCCTGACGATGCCCGTCGACTTGACGATCGCCGCGATGAGCGGGGCGGCGATGTCGGGCGCGACCGCCGTGCTGCGTTCCGCCGCCCCCTCCGTCGACAGGCGGTCGAGGCCGAGCTCGCCCAGCCGGTAGTACAGCCACTTGTGGTGGGCGATGTGCGCGGCGTCGACGCAGACGAGCCGGGCGAGGCGCTCGGCGCCAGGCACGAACCGGATCATGTACTCGGGCGTGTAGTGGGTATTGATCACGAGCGTGCCGCCGGGCGGCATTCCGCGCATGTAGTCCCAGCCCTTGACCATCGTCTGCTCCACGAGAACGACGATGTTCGGCTGCTCGTTCTCGTATGTGAGAGCGTTTTCGATCGGGCTCTCGCTGAGCCGGCAGTACTTGCGGGTCGGCGCGTTCGTGCGGTCGGGGTTGTCGACGTAGTTCTCCATGGCCTGCGCGAACTTGCCCTCGAGACGTCCCGCGGCGGCGACCGAATTGACGATGTCGCGGCCTTCCTTGTCCATGATGATGCCGCGCGTCCACACGGTGAGCTCGGTGTAACTCATGTCGAGGCTCCCTCGAACCGGCTCTGGACCTGCCGGATGAAACGGTCGAAGACGTCCGCGAGCCTCTGCTCGTCCGGATGGGCCGGCGGCTCGGCGGCGACGGCGACCTCGGTCCGCTCCGGACCCGCCTCGACGAGACGGATCGTGCCGAGGTTCGTGTGCTCGATGGCCCATCCGTCGCTCCTGACCGCCGTGACCGACATGCTCAGCATCCCGCCGTCGCTCTCCCATGGCACGACGAGCGCGGTGACGTGGCCCTGCCCGCGGGCGACCTCCTCGATCGCGCGGGACACGGCCCGGGGAGACCCGGCGGCGGTGAACGTGAGGAGCTCGCCCATCTCTTGCGCTTTGCCTCCGTGGTACGCTGTACCAGTGGTCGAACCAGTTAGGCCGGGAATCCTGTCATCCGGGCATGGTCCTGTCAAGCGCCTCGCGGGCCTCGGGCGGCCGTCCGGATCTCGCGACTCTCGTCTGATCGAGCCGGTCAGAAAGACGCGGGTGGCCGAGGAGGTTGCGGACCGGATCCGGGTCCTGATCCTCGACGGCACCTTCCCTCCGGGACAGGCCCTGCCCGCCGAACGAGCGCTCGCCGAATGGTTCGGGGTCAGCCGCGGGTCCATCCGCGACGCGTTCCGCACGCTGGAGACCCTCGGCCTCCTCGTCACGCGCCACGGCAAGGGCACGTTTCCCCAGGAGCTCGACGTCGACCGGCTCGTGGCGCCGCTGGCCTCCGTTCTGAGCTACCACTACGAGCTGCAGGACGAGCTCCTCGACGTGCGCCTCATGTTCGAGCCCGCCGTCGCGCGTGTCGCCGCCATGCGCGTGACCGACGAGGACCTCGCCGACCTGGAGCGCATCCTCGACGCGCAACGCAAGAAGCTCAGGACAGGCCGATCGGCGATCGTCGAGGTCACGGCTTTTCACCACGTCCTCGCCCGCGCCACGCGCAATCGTGTCGTCATCCGCATCATGGCCACCCTGAACGATCTGCTCGCGGAGTCGCGCAAGCGCCGGCTGAAGCAGAAGGGCCGGCCCAACCGATCCATCCAGGGACACGAAGCGGTCGTCGCGGCGTTGCGTCGACGCGACGCCGGTGCCGCCGCGGAGGCCATGCGCGAGCACCTCGATCAGATCGCCGACCGCCTCCGGCACGCGCCCGCCCCCGTTCGTCATGGATGACGGCCTGCTCCGCCAGCGCGACGCGTCCCTCGCCCGGCTCGAGGCCTTGATCCGGCGCGGCCGCCGGATCCGCAGCACGCCGAACGCCGAGGGCGCCCGGGTCTGGCAGCAGGACTGCGCCGCCGCGATCAACCAGCTCTCGGGCGGCAGCAAGTCCCACTGGCTCGCTCGCGCCTACGGCGGCGCGTTTCTCGTGAGCGCGGCCGGAGGCGGGGTCATCCTCGAAGTGGACGCGGCCGAGATCGTCGACCGGATTCTCGGCGTCCTCGGGCTGGGCGTCTCGTCGCTGTCCCGCATGGACGACGCCGCGGACTCTTCCGCCGCGCCGCCGCCTCGGCGATTCGAGTTCGTGCACGCCGCCGAGCTTCGGCCCGTCCTCGAAAGGACGTACGCGGAGTGCCACGACGCCCTCGAGCGCGGCGAATTCGCTCGTTCGCTGGTTCTTTCCTGCAGCATCCTCGAAGCGCTGCTCACCGATGCGCTCGGGAGCGCGCGACCTCGGGCCCACGACGTACCCGAGGCACGCTTCATCGACTGGTCTTTCGAGAGCCGGATCGCAGCGGCCGAGAGCGAGGGACTCATCCGCAGCGGCTGTGCCCGCCTCCCGCCCGT
>Ga0335081_10020728_pt1 | contig 10631 bp, 13 predicted proteins | sample Lox_Sample_35_FD_206713 | JGI IMG/M metagenome (GOLD analysis project Ga0335081, IMG submission 206713) | Soil microbial communities from Loxahatchee National Wildlife Refuge, Florida, United States - Lox_Sample_3.5 | ecosystem: Environmental > Terrestrial > Soil > Wetlands | place: USA... | reverse complement strand
TGGAAGGTTTTCAAAGGTCTTTCTGTGAGGCTAAGGTATTGAAAACATATAAAAACATTGAAATGAAATGGTGATCGCTTACCCTCAAATTGGCGATCTCTTCATCTCACATACCAACCTCCAAATTCAACAGAGATCCCTCCCTGGTATTCATCCTCTCCTAGCGCACCATATCCTCAACTTTTTATGGAGGCAGAGACCGGATCACGAAAAGAGCCTCTGAATTTGAGGAGCAAATGAAACCGAAAACCGCCCGGTCTGAACGCGGGGTTAAAGTGTACAAGCGGGAGTCAACGGGCTAACGACAAGACTTAATCGGCATAAATGACAGTAGTCAATAGAATTAAGAACGAAGAGATTATTCACGGGTCTTAAACATTTGACCGCTAGGTTCATCTGGATTTGGACCGTAATCAAGGGCGATCAGATCCATCAGCCGATCGAGTCCCGCAAAGAGCCACGAAGGAAAAGCCGGATGGGATAGCCGAGTAGTTGGCTACTCTCAACAACAGCGCCTACTGCCCACGAAACATGCAATTCCTGCTATAGATACATTAGCAAGGATGTCCAGCAACTCAGCGTCGACGATCAGAGTGTTCCCCTCTTTCCCCGAAACCGCGTTCTTTTCCGGCGAAGAATTCACCTGCACCCTGACCTTCAAGAATGTCGCTGAACCATCCTCCCCCACAGTTGCCGCAGCCGTTCTCCCCGCGTCACCGCTGGAACCAGGCGTCAGTAGTGCGGGCAGACTAGTGCGCTCCAAGCTCGGAGGCGAGTGGATGGCCGACAGCGGACGGTCAGCTTCTGAAGGAGGCATGTCTGTTTCTGGCATTACCGCACCTAGGAGAACACCTTCATCGCATGAACGGACGATGTCTACGATTCAGAGGGCACGTCAGAATAGGTCGACTTCTCCGGGAACGAGGCAGGTCCATGGCCGGTCACAGTCTGTCCAAGTCGCATCCGCAGCACCAAAATCTACAAACTTTACAAAACCAGCCCCCCCAGCTCCACAGGACCCGCAAACACAAGAGAGTACCTGGCTCCTGTTGAATGGCTAATCTTATCAAGAAGATTCGAAAAACGGGGTTTCTCCACTGAAGATCGATACGACTGTCGAACAACCGGAACCCAAAACCGTTGTAGTCGTGTCGCCCGTCGACTTGCAATCCCCCTCTCCACTCCCTCAAATAAGTAAACTCGACCTTCACTCCACAACTGAAGACGATGCATCCTCCGAAACAAGCAGCACCGGTCCCTCCAAACCTCCTCTCGACGCGCAAAACAACACTTTCAACAACTTCTCTCCAAGATCAAGCCTTGACATACGCGATCGAGAAAGAGAAATACTTCCCGTCCTGTCACGCGGTCAAAATCAGACTCGGCGATTGCCCCGGTCGCCGCTAAGTAGAACTTCGGACCTGGGTCCTAATGCAGAAATACTCTTGATGGGTTATGCGCAAATCACGGGGAACTTTGTGATTGACGAGGCTCTGATCAACCCGGCTGAATTCGACGAGGTTAAAGGTCGAGGTGTCATGGGCGGGAAGTCAGCAGGCGGTGTTATCGGCGTCGACGTCCGTCGTTCTGCATCCTGGACCGGACTAGGGGGTCTCGGGACCTTTGGCTTTGGGAACTTTTTCGGAGTTGGACAGCCCTCGTCGCTAGCTGAGATGCGGGATCGCGCTTCTTCCAAAGCCGTCCCTATTTTATCTACACCGCCATCGATTTTATTTGTCGATATCCGATTATTACCTGGTGAATCGAGATCATTTTCATATGCTTTTAAACTTCCAAGGGATTTACCGCCTTCCCATCGGGGGAGGGCTTTACGCATATCATATTCTCTGGTTATTACTACGCAGCGACCCGGAAAATCTGGACAACATTTATCAACTGCCGAGATTCCCTTTAGATTGTTTTCTCACATAGACGGTTCTTACTTCGTGTTCTCGTCATTTACTGATCGTAGATTATGGGCAGCAGCCGAAGTATGATCTTAAATCACCCGTAATACTATTACGAGATGAAGCAAGGACACTTTCGCTAGCTGATGGCGAAGTCCCGCCAACCTTTCCTTCAACGAAACCTCGGCTCACACTCCGTCGATTGAGCACATATTCCGATAAACCCATTGAATCATCTCAGGAAGAGTTTATGGCGTTTGTCGATGAACTGCTCGGATCATTAGGGAATACTCCATTGAGCGCTACTGGACAATCACCTCATCTCACTGTTCTTCCCAATGCTACCCCCACGCCAACTCGAGAACAAGCCTTCAAGCCCATGACTTGTCGAGAAGCTGTCGATATCATTCTCCGAAGAGGTATTGGGACGTTACCAGGCACAAAAGCCAAAATTGGAGTTTTTGAGATTGGAAAGCATGGGATTCCAGTGGCTAAATTGACGCTGCCACGAACGACATTCAAACTAGGCGAGATTGTTGAAGGAATTATCGACCTGGAAGGAGGGGGCAATGTTCACTGTTATCAGGTACATTCGATTGCTTGATCCCGTTGCTCATGGTTGCAGATACGGTCAGCGTTAGAGTCAGCGGAGGATGTTGATCCGGCAGTTAGTGTCCGATCTCAAAGTTCAATTCATCGAGCCACAAGGCGAGTTCATTCTTCCAAGGTCGAATTCACGTCCTTCGCCCGTCGTGTTCATTTTGCATTTGAAATCCCCACCGGTGTAGCGCCATCTTTCGAGACATCCTCCAGTAAGATTCCCAATCCCAGTCTCACTATTCTAATATGCAGTTCGACATCACTGGTCCATTCGATTAGAATTTATCACTTCCTCTATTCCAGAACCCGCTGGAGGAGAAGAAACGCAACCGATACCACAACCCTCCACGCAAAACCTACTACAGTTGGTCGACAAGGACGATAGAGCGAGCACGTACATTGCCCCTGACACGTTATATTGTGAATCATTCGATTGTCATGTTCCGGTAACTATTTTGCCTACAAATCAGGAGATACCAGAGGACGGAGTTGTATTGACAGGATTTGCAGTTTGAGCGATAAAGTAGGTGGGACAATGTGTAACGAGGTAGATTTTGCGTGTATGGAAAAAAAGGGCATGGCAGAACAATGTCAAAAGATTTGATTCCTTCTATGCCCTCTTGTTCTAAGCTATCACCTTTCGCTTCACGAATCTGACTTTTGCCCACCTCTGTAATTTCTTTACTTTGTGCCGAGGTATTCTTGCTTCCTTCGCCCTTTGCCTCGCTGCTTCCTTCTCTTTTGCCAACATTTCCTCCACTGCTCGACGTGCCTTCGCTTGCCTCTTTGGAGGAACGAAAAACTTACGATTCCGGTCGTTTGCCTTCCGCGCCAATGCAGCGCCATGATAATTCGATAAAACAATCGTTCGAGGTCTGTATTGTCGTACCTTTCGAACCGCTGGTCGTCCTTCTCGTAATTGCTTCATCAAGCGCTCGAAAGCAATCTTGCAATCCTCCTCCCGTAAGACCGCGTATCCCTCGGTATGCTTCAAGAACGGCCGAATTTCCCTCCACTCACTATCCATCCTCAATTTCGGACATAACAAAATACTCCTCTGTAAAAGGCCTACATATTTTGACCGCCCCTTCTGTCTAATAGCCTTTATCACCGCAGCCCTCACCTCCCACCCCCGGGGTCCCAAATGCTTCATCCTCGACCTCTTTGACCCTGTCAAATACGCATCCAATCCGCCTACTTTATCAATCGTGCGTATCACGCTCATAACAATTCGGAGCGAGACGCGACGACCCAAGGCCTCTGACCATGGCGCCTGCTTCCGGATATTCGGGATCCAGACTCGAGGGGTTCGATTGAAGAATTTGGAAACATTATTGCCGAAGCGGATGGTTTTACCGCCCATAAGGGACTTGTTGCGGAGTTTGTAGGTGTAGAAGGGTTTTGCGGCGAAGGCGGGAATGCCGGAGGGGACTCTGGGGTGGCCTGTGGGTACCCATGTCTTCCTCTTGATGGGGATGCGAGACTTTGCTCGCATTGGTCGTGACGGTGTCGATTGGACGAGGGACCGGACTGTCGCAGCCGCGAAAGTTTCCCGACGGTGGTTGTTAATTGTCGGTGGGATGACTCTTAGTCCACGATTATCCAAAGCAAGATAATTTAAACGGAATTTGATTGATTGACGTCTCGGTCTGCACCATCCCAGCATCGCTACCCTACCCAGCTACCACTTTTACTTTTCCCAAAAACCCTGACACCTGACAATGAAAAGCCAATCACGAATAAATGAACCAAACATTCTGTTTTTTTCTCACATGCCCCAAGGCTGGACATATGAATTTTGCGGGCATCGGTGCAGCTTGCTCTACTATCTTAACAGCGTTTCGCAGGGTCCCCTGAGGGAACAGCTGGAATCGCGGTGTCACTAGGCAACGACGACGCAAGGACTTTTTGGATATGCTCGTGATCTCCAGATTCGACAGCCGCGTGGTATTTACGTAGCAATGCATCAACGTCATCCTGCAGCTAATTAACATGACTGATAAGAGGTAGGCACACGGGGAATTACAATCGAGAGAGTTCTTATATCGGCGAGTTTTTTGATTTTAGTGGTGATTTTCTTGACTTGTTCATCGGTGAGACCGAGTTTGAGTTGATCGGAGCGGGATTTGACCGCGTTCCATCCCGTGAGACGGGAGCCGATGTGGACGTAGCGAGTTTGTCCAAAGTCAGCGGGGTCGAGAATTTCGTACGTCGAGGGGTTTGCCAAGATAGCTTTAGCATGAATGCCAGCCTGGAATACGACATTAATCATAGAACCAAGAGGTGACAAGATACTTTGTGGGTGAATGCACAGTAACCGGTGATATAATTGTTGAAGGGAATCGAGACGTTTACCGAATCGGCGACAATGTTTTCAAGATCCCGAAGTTTCTCGAGATTGTACTTTCCTTTGATGTATTCTTTATCGGCAGCGTACATACGAGCGAGAAGACCGCCGAGAGGTGTAATCCCATTTCGTTCTCCAATGCCAAGAATCGAAGTATCAATGTGCGTGGCACCAGCTTCCAAAGCCGTATACGCATTAGCGATAGCACAACCGGTATCGTTATGGAAATGGCATTCAATGTCGCAGGATACAACCCCTCGAAGTGTCCTCACGAGATCATAGACCTGTCGTGGATTGGCACATCCAACCTAAATCATAAGGTTAATGAGCCTTAGTTGGGAAATTGTACCGTGTCGGCGATACCGACGCGATTCACCCCGATTTGATCAACAGTCCGATAAATAGACAAAAGATCCACCAAATCCGAGCGGAAAGAGTCCTCTGATGAAAATCGCACTTCAATACCCTTGCTTTTAACGAATTCAATGACCTCAACGGCCGCTTTATGAATGTAATCCATATCTTTTCCGTGCGAGTGTTCGCGCAGGAAGGACGAGGTGCCAATAACGACGTCGACCCCGTCAACACCCGTTTCAACAGCAATCCGAGCATCGTCCATATGACAGCGGATGTGGGTCAGGATTTTGGATTTCAAGCCGAGTTTGCAGATGGCTTCACAGTCTCTGCGGGATTGTTCCGAAGCGGCCGGGGAGGTGAGTTCGATGTACTCGACGCCAAACTCTGACAAGGCTTTCGCAATCTCAATTTTTGTCTCGGTGTCGAAGAAGGCATTGGCGAATTGCTCGCCCTCTCTCTGTTCGGAAATGTCATTCATTGCGTAATCGGCCAACGTAGGGGGGGCTCATACCAGGGTGGACTCGATGATGGCAAAATTTGATACCCGGGATAAAAGGTCTTCTGCTCGGGCGCGTATAAAATCAGTCACTCGTAGGCAAATGGGGGACTTATCGTAGGGATTTTTGAATTTAGGCGCAGTGTTTACACGCATATCGCCATTTGTGCCGTTTGAGGTGATGGAAGGAGGCATTGTTCGCGAGGCCCGACGGAGGGTGGAGATGTATGGTGACAAACTCGTTCCAGTTGGACAGCGGGAAGTCGGACTAATCAGCGAAAGTCAGATGGAACGCAGGCTTTTTCCCGAATTGAGCGAGGAGTGCAGTGAAGAGGGAAATCAATAAAGCGAGAGGGGGGGAAATGAGTGTGTCTATTTATGTTTTTTTGTGGGACGTGAGTCAAAGGTTACTTTTGATGGCGAAAAAACCGATAAGATCTAGGATTAGGTCACCCATTCCAATATGGAAAATTTTACGCTGTCTGTGCAGCGGGTGCCAAATTGCTGTGCGTAATTTTAGGGGGATTTCACCGGTCCCACGGCTCCAAGAGAGGGGGTGCTGGTCACATGGGACTGGAGGCGACGAATGGTAATGAGACAAATCCCCGCACGTCCATTGGAGAGATGTTCCTAAACCCGTGAGACCTTCGAACTCCCACCCGCACAAAATCATTTCCCTACCCCTTGGCGGTAAGCCTTTCCGGGGCGACGGAAGAATTGTGGGTGCGGATCGACATGGGATGAGAACCCGAGGAGAGGAACGCCGCAGCGCCTCGGCACGGGGTAATTATAACTACAACGAACGATATCACACACTCAACTAATAAGGAAGTATAGATACAATGTAAGCCTTCGTCTATTAGGCTTCCCCCTAGTAAACAGAAACGACAGCGCAAGACCCGACGAATCGTTAATTTGGCACCAAACGATTTTCGTGAAAGAAGGAAGAACTCCAAGAGAACAACCCCGCACCCCTTGAGATCTCAAATGACTGATCTATCGGTTCTGCTCCAAAGGCCAATCAATCAAAGCGACCTAAACCACGAAAATCAGCACATCCGTAACATTCGCAGAAAGGTGGGATTGCGGGGAAACAGACTTTCCGGTTTTCCCGACAAACAACAAAACTCTGCCCATTCTTCTGCCAATGTATCCCAAGTACAGGTCTATCAAGATCGTCTTTACTATGTCCATTCAACCCATTCGCAAGCCCTGATTGGTCCGCAGGCGGCAATTGATCCTCCCGTATCCTCTCGGGAGCCCAGATGGCATACGCACGGGGTGGTTCCGACGACAGGGTATCACGCCATTCCCAAACCCCCACGGCGCCCTCTAAATCTCCCGAACAAATGAATCGTCCGCCTGGACTCCGGGTAACACAAGCTATCCGATCATGCGGGAAGCTATGGATTTGATTCCCGATGGTATGGAGATGTGTTAGGTGCGTGATATCGAAGAGACAAATCGTTCCGTCCCACGAGGCTGATGCAAGGATGCATGGCGAATCATCAGGCGGCGTAGGACGAAAGGAAAGGGCTTGGACGGCGCTGGAATGCGTCCTGAATTCATGGTAGGGGGTGGATTTATCGAGTTTCCAGAGTCGGACTGAGGTATCTTCTGAGGCGGTTCCGAGAAGCCCTGTCCCTGGATCGGATTGGATATCGTGGATGAGTCCCTCGTGACCTATTAGTTGGAGGAAGGGAGAAGTGACGTTGGCATCGTCGAATTGCCAGCAATAGACGATGACATGCGGGGTTTGGGGTCCGAGGATCGCGAGACGTTGATCATCCATCCAGACTACCTTGGGGATGTGGGGTCTGTGTTCCCATGGTTTGCTTGTTGCGGGCAATTTGAATACCGAGGACCAATCCTTGGTGTTGTAGATTTCAAAGACGCCCGCTGCGGAACAGGTTACAAGGAGTGTTCCTGAGGGGTTGAAGCGTAGGCCAAAGATTGGGCCGTGTGGGGAGGCCATGGATGCTCGCAGCGAGCCGTCCACATTCCATATTGTCGTTAAGCCAGAGACTGTGCCTGCCGCGAGGAGCAAATCGTTCGGCTGTGTCAGGTAAATATGTGACGATTAAAATGGAGAGAAGGGTGAACTTACATGCCAGCATAACGATGTCACAGCTCCGGCTGTATTCGTTGGCATATTCATATGCTGCTCCTCGAGCCGATTCTCCCCTCGAGGATGAACATTCCATATTCGGACCATCCCCTCTTGTCTATTTCCTGTAAGAGCACAGCCTAAAGCGTAGCAGGGACCCATACCCGGTAGCCAGAAGCTTCTTCTCATTCCAAGCCGCGACAATAGTATTAACATCCCCAAACTCTACAGCCGCCTCATTTGGAATGACATGTATCGTCTCCGGCTCCTTGATATTTACTGCTTCCTTCATAACCACATCCTCCCCATTCATAACAACCGTATCCTCATCCATTTCATCATCCACATTACTCTCCTCTTCCTCCACAATTGAGTTGGTCGGTAAAATATTGCTACTAGGTTTCCGACGTTTGCCAGGTCCCCCGGCTCCACGGCCCTTGGGCGGGAAGCTCAGCGCTGCAGGCGCTGAAGTCGGACCATTTGCCCCGTTTTCCTCGCGGTTATTATTGTTGAGTCGCCGGCTTTGTCGGGGCTGGGGTTGTTGAATTGTCAATTGCAGGGGCTCTCCCGCAGGGAAGTTGGCGGGTTCGAGTTGCCAGGGTCGTTCGAGGACGTCGGCGAGGGGTATTCGTGAGTCGTCGCCTCTGTTACATTTATGTTCCGACAGTAGCGTGAACGGTGCGGTACAGGGTAAATCACCGTCCTACGAACAGAAGTTAGCATGGTTTTGTGTGGAGGGGGATTTGTGTGGATACCTCAGACATATGTTTGAGGACTTCTTGGTATTGTAGCGACATGCGCAATCGCTTTGGTAGATCGACACAGAGATTCTTGGCGACCTCCTCATGGACGGCAACGATATCCTTGCCGCTCTTGTTCTTGACTTCTGCCTCCAGAGTCCATGCCGTCTGTGCCAAATCTAAGTTGGTGAGCTATATCACGGAGAGCAGAGGGTGACGGACTCGACTCGCGCAGGTAGCGCCAGACAAGGTAGTTTATTTCATCGCTGAAGGTGTATATTGAAGGAGACATAACTTATCGACGGCATCCACAGCGAGAGTGAAGCGCCTGTGCTTTGTTCTAGGGCCGGATAGAGAAGAATAAACGAATATCGAGGTTGTTGACGGCAGGGATGCTCGGTTGGTGTGCGTGTCTGCGAGGAAATTGAAGGCAGGGGTGGGAGAGTGTGGGTGTGGGAGTGCGTGTGCAGAGGGTGTGTTTGACAGCGGTTTTCACTTGGGCCTTTGGTAGTCCCGTCAAAGTTTGGTTTGATGTCCGTGCTGGCTATTTTTCGGCAGCACCATGCTCCAATGTGGGCCATCCCTAACCCACGAGACTCTGTACCTATCATAGGTTTCATCCATTGGGATGGCGGATGTCACAAGTTCCGCCAAGGAACCGATGACTTTGATCCCGGGGTGCGATAGTAACTGCTCATTGGAGGAAAGTGAGTTGTTTCAGAATACAAAAGCGACCTGTTCGTCCAAAGCATTAAAGGAATCTTCCGACATCCAAATTCGAGAATTTAAGATACATACATAAATTGAAATTAATTATTGTGAACCAGACTTCCGTTCTTTAAGGAACCCAAATTTCTAACCGCCAGCCAAGTTAAATTATTATTCATGACGTATTACATAATATCACCACGTGATTGGTGAGAATGACAGTCCCCTCAATTAAATTCCGGCCACTTTGGACGTCGACGGTGAGACTCTGGAAGGCTTGACTCTTTTTGCTTGGAGCGGGGGGGAAGAGAAGCGGCTGTGTAGCAAAAGCACTCAGACACGATGCATTCTTCCTTCCCCCGGAAAGACGAGAGGACAATGTATCGTCCTCGGACTCGCAATTCACTTCGTGTGTGGATCGCGCGTATCCCGCGGCGGTTGCAGAATAGTCCTCGTCTCCTCGTCTCGCTGCTATTCGCTCTCTTGCTCTTCAGCTGGGTGTACATTGGACGGACCAGACGGGGAATTGCGGGAGGGGCGTCCGTGGTGATGGTTGCCGTGTTGGACATGACGGCGCAATCAGATGAAGCGAGAGTAATAGACACTGTTTTGGAGAACCGGTTGGAGTATGCTGGCACTCATGGTACACTACCCCTCTTCTGACTGGATTGCTCGCTGGCTAACGGGCCGGGAGGATACGAGTTTATGGTGTATAATGCAACGCAATTTACGACATATTCAGAGTCAGAACGCGTCTGGACGAAATTGGCCGCCTTACGCGAGGCAATGAACGAGTATCCCCACTCCGAATGGTTCTGGTACCTCGATCAGGTTCTTCCCCCTCCCCACCAGAAACAAAGCCATTTGATTCGCATAGCTGACAGCGTGTGATAGAATGCAATAATCATGAACCCCTCGATCCCGATCCACTCTCACTATCTCTCCTCGTCGAGCCTCCTCGCCTTGCCCCTCCGCGAATCACCCGTCTTCCCTCCCCACAGCACTACTCGCACCCTCTCCCTCCGCACCCAACCCGTCTCCCAAATCGCCCTGATCCTAAGCCACGGTGCCGGCATCCTCCACACTGGCTCCATCGTCCTCCGTCGAGGTGACTACGCCTCGTTCGTACTGGATAGTTGGAGTGATCCACTTGTGCGGAGTTATGGGTTTGAGGGTGAGGATGGTCACGCTATTGAACATTTGATTCAGTTTTATCCTGCGATATTGGAGGGGTTGGCGATTATGCCGAAGCGGACGTTGTTGAGTTTTGCGGTTGCGGCGGGGGAGGATGAGCAGTTCCATGAAGGGGATTTTATTGTGCATCTCGATGGGTATCTCTCTCTGTTTCTTTCTTCTTACACATAATTTT
>Ga0335081_10020726_pt1 | contig 10632 bp, 11 predicted proteins | sample Lox_Sample_35_FD_206713 | JGI IMG/M metagenome (GOLD analysis project Ga0335081, IMG submission 206713) | Soil microbial communities from Loxahatchee National Wildlife Refuge, Florida, United States - Lox_Sample_3.5 | ecosystem: Environmental > Terrestrial > Soil > Wetlands | place: USA... | reverse complement strand
ATACGTGAAAATCGGCGCTAGCGTTTTTTTTGGGAGGGTCAGGTGCGATTACTGGTTACCGGCGGCGCCGGCTTTCTCGGCTCCCATCTGTGCGAGCGGCTGCTCAAGGACGGCCACGAGGTGATCTGCCTTGACAACTATTTCAGCGGCAAGCGCGCCAACATCGCGCATCTGCGCGACTACGACAACTTCGAGATCATCCGCCACGACATTGTCGAGCCGATCCTGCTCGAAGTAGATCAGATCTACAATCTGGCGTGTCCGGCCTCGCCGGTCCACTATCAGTACAATCCGGTCAAGACCGTGAAGACCAGCGTGCTCGGCGCGATCAACACGCTCGGGATGGCGAAGCGGGTGCGCGCGCGCATCCTGCTCACCTCGACCAGCGAAGTTTACGGCGATCCCGAGGTGCATCCGCAGCGCGAGGACTACTGGGGGCACGTCAATCCCAACGGCGTGCGCTCCTGTTACGACGAAGGCAAGCGGGTCGCCGAATGCCTGATGATGGACTATCACCGGCAGAATAACGTGGACGTGAAGATCGTGCGCATCTTCAACACCTACGGTCCGCGGATGGCGATCAACGACGGGCGGGTGGTGTCGAACTTCTGCGTCGCCGCGCTCAAGGGCGAGCCGCTCGAACTCTACGGCGACGGCAGCGCCACACGCTCGTACGCCTACGTGGACGACATCGTCGATGCAATCGTACGAATGATGAACACCCGAACCGGGTTCACCGGACCCGTAAACATCGGCAACCCGGACGAGTTCACTTGCGAGGAGCTCGCGAAGCTCACCATCGAGCTGATAGGCAGCTCCTCGAAGATCTTGCGCAAGCCGCCGCGTCCCGACGATCCGACGCGACGCAAGCCCGACATCACGCTCGCGCGCAAGGAGCTCAACTGGGAGCCGAAGATTGCGCTGCGCGATGGCCTCGCGCGCAGCATCGAGTATTTTCGCAACCAGCTGAAGCTCACTCGAGCGTAGGGGAGCATCGATGGCGACCGCACTCATCACCGGAGCATCGAGCGGGCTGGGCGAGGAGTTCGCGCGCCAACTCGCACGGGAAAACTACGACCTGGTACTCACCGCGCGGCGCGAGGATCGCTTGAAGGCGGTCGCCGCTGAAGCGATCAAACTCGGCTCGACGAAGGTGGAAGTGATCACATCCGATCTGATGCAACCGGGCGCCGCGTCGAAGCTCCACCAGGAGGTCGTGCGACGCGGCATCGAGATCGAGGTGCTGGTAAACAACGCCGGCTTCGGCACCCACGGCATCTTCCACAAGATGCCGCTGGAGCGCGAGATCGAGGAGATCAATCTCAACGTCGCATCGCTGGTCGCGCTCACGCGGCTGTTCGTCGATGGCATGGTCGCGCGGCGGCGCGGCACCATCATCAATGTCGCCTCGACCGCGGCGTTCCAACCGATCCCATACATGGCGACCTATGCCGCGACGAAAGCATTCGTGTTGAACTTCTCCGAAGCAGTCGCGCTCGAAGTGAAAGCCTCCGGCGTGACCGTGCTGGCGCTGTGCCCGGGGCCGACGCGCACCGAATTCCAGGGCACTGCCGGCGTCGAGACGTCATCGTTCCCGTCGTTCGCGTATATGGATGCGAAGACGGTGGTTGCGCAGGCGCTCGCCTCGGCCAAGCGTGGCAAAGCGGTGCGCATCAACGGCCTGATGAATCAGGTGATGGCGCAGTCGACGCGCATCTCGCCGCGCTCGGTGGTCGCGCGGATCGCAGGCGCCATGTTCAAAGGCGACGCCGCTTAACCTCGCAGGACTTGCACCTCGCATTGAGGCTCGCGAAGATAGTCCTATCTCGCCGATTGGTTTTGAGCTGAGATGGGGCAGTTCTTCTCGCGTCGCACCGTTTCGACGATTCTCGCTTTGGGCGCAGTTGCGTTCTTTGGATGCACAGCTCCGCCCGAAAAGCCCGCCGAGCCCCCACACGCTCCGCTCGCCGCCGCGCCCGAACCTCCAAAATCGGTGATGTTCGACAGCGACCCGAACGGCGACTGGAACATCTTCCCGGACCCAACTACCGGCGACGTGGGCGTCTATCACAAGGGCGACTACGTCGGCTCGATCGATGGCGACGAGCACGACGACCCGCCGGCACCACATCCGAGCCCGAAGCATCGCCCGGATGATGACGAAGCTCGCTAGGCCATTATCGACATCGCGTCGATAATTGCAGTGAACTTAAAGTACTAATTTAATTTGGAAATCGCGGCATGGGTTTGTTTTGCACTTCGAATTGCGGAGTCTTCCCGCTTCGCGGTGGGTTCGTTTAGTATTGCGCTATCGAATGAACTTTTGGACTTCTGCGGCACGTCGATGCACCCATTTTTTGGTCTGCTATTTGAGAAAATCCCTTGATTTACCTCAATTTAATGGGTCTGTTTTCGCACTTTCGCATTCGATAGCGACTATTTGAAAATGCCGACGGCGCCCACTCGGGGCGCCGCATACTCTCATCGTAGCACAACTCGAGTCGCCGAGAATTACCCGATCGCGCGCGGGCCTACTCCTCCGTCCACGATCAATAGCGCACCGGTCACATATGACGCCGCTTCCGAAGCCAGGAAGAGGCACGGGTACGCGATCTCTTCGACGCGGCCGAAGCGGCGCAGCGCGCGCGAATCCGCGACCGCCTTTTTCACCGTAGGATTGGGCCACACGCGCGGCGCCGCGCCTTCCGTATCGATGGGGCCCGGCGCAATGCAGTTCACCCGGATGCCATGTTCGCCCCATTCGCCCGCTTGCGAGACGGTCAGGTTGATGACCGCCGCTTTTGCGGAACCATAGGGCAGCATCGTGGTCGAGCCGTGCACGCCGGCGGTCGATGAGATGTTGATGATCGAACCGCCACCCCCCTGCTTGACGAATTGACGCGCTGCCGCTTTCGAGCAGAAGAAGGTGCCGTCGAGGTTGATGCCGACCACCGCGCGCCATCCGTTGGGCGAAAGGTTGAAGCTCGGAGTAGTGATGCTTGCGCCGTGATTGTTGATGAGCACATCGAGACGGCCGAAATGTTTGACCGCGGTTTCGATCATCGCGTCGCACTGGTCCGCCTGGCGCACCTCGACGGTGGTGAATTCGCAGATGCCGCCGTCCTTGCGGATGTCGTCGCGGACCTTGGTGAGATTTTCCACATTGCGGCTCGCGATCAGCACCTTGGCACCGCGCGCGGCGAACTCTTTCGCGATCGATTCTCCGATGCCGGTACCACCGCCGGTTACGATGGTCACCTTACCTTCGACGCTGAAAATATCTTTGGGGTTTGCCACGATGCACCCGTCCTCCTGATAACCTCGCCGATGGCTTTCGACGGTCGACAGCCATCTTTAGCAGAGGCGCGGGATGTTTTTGTAGCGACGGGACCTTATTCGCCCGCGATGCGACGCGACGCGGGACGGGGTTGACTGCGGCGCTGGCTCAGATGACGCGCGCGCGGCGTGATCTTGAGGCGTAGATGAGGCCGCGCGAAAGTTTCGCTGTGACTCGCGACGCTATGCTTCCATAGGATGAGGCGTCTGCGCAGCACGCCCGCGTTGATGCCGAGCGCCTCGCATACAGTGTCGAAGCTGAAGGCATGGGGACCCGGCTGTGCCGCCATCATGATCCATCGATCCGCATCGACGTAGAGCAAACGTTTGCGGGTGGCCCGGGACATCACGCCTTGCTGATAGACGTTGATAGCGTCGGCGAGCAGGGCCAACATCAGGCGCTGCTCGGCGGTCAGGCGATGGCCGCCGGAGACATCGAAGTACTGCGACGGAAGGATTTGATGGAGGCCGACGACGCTCTCCATGATCACGTCCGGGGTGGAACGAGCATCAGACATTGCAGACCCCCTTTGCCGCCTCGACAACGATGAAATTGGTTCCACCGGATTCGGAAAATACAGCGCTCGCAGCAACCATGCGATCGGCTCCTGCACCGCATAACCACGAGCGCAGGCAAAAGGTTCCCCGAATGCCGAATTTGACGCGCGATGATGCAATCGTCGGCTCCATCCGATGATACGGACGGCGAGCGACGGCGGATTGGACTACGCGAGGAAGTTGCGCGACGACCAGAGCAAGCTATAGCGAGAGCAAGGCGACCAGATCGACCAGCTCGGTATCCAAGGTGCGCGATCTCTCGGGAACCTCGGGCAGCGGCACGAATGCGATCTCGCCGCGCAGTTCGCCCACCAACGAGGACGGACGCCCTTCGATAATCGCCTTTACCGCTCCCGCTCCCATCCGGCTGGCGAGGAGCCGATCGCGCGCGGTCGGCGATCCTCCGCGCTGGATGTGGCCTAACACCACAACTCGCGATGAGCTACCGAGGCGTGCGTCCACAGCATTGGCGAGTTTTACCGCGCCTCCGGTGCGTGGGCCCTCCGACACGACGATAATGGAGGAGCGTTTGCCGCGCGCCTGGCTTTCCTCGATGCGCTGGATGAGAACCTCGGGATCGATTTGCTGCTCCGGCACGACCACGGCCTCGGCGCCGCCCGCGATCGCGACCGCGAGCGCAATGAAGCCGGAGTCGCGCCCCATCACCTCGACGAAGAACAGCCGCTCATATGCGAAGGCGGTATCGCGAATCCGATCGATCGCATCGAGCGCGGTGTTGACCGCGGTGTCGAAGCCGATGGAAAAATCGCTGCCCGGGACGTCGTTGTCGATCGAGCCGGGGATGAACATCACCTTGATGTCGGTTTCTTCGGCCAGCGCGCGCGAGCCCTGCAAGCTACCATCGCCACCAATGACGATGAGCGCGCCGATGCCGTGATAGTGGAGATTCTCCGCGGCGCGCGCTCGGCCCTCGTGGGTGCGGAATTGATCGGAGCGCGAAGTTTCGAGGATCGTGCCGCCACGCTGCACGATGTTGGCAACCGCACGACTCGGCAACGGCTCAAATTTCCCATAGAGCAGTCCTTCGAATGCGCGATTAACCCCCATCACCTCGACGCCGGCGGCACCCGCGACCCGCACCACGCTGCGGATTGCGGCATTCATTCCCGGTGCATCGCCGCCCGAAGTCAGAACCGCGATTTTGCGCTGGCGCGAGTTGTTCCTGGCGCCGTTAACCGGACGAGACTGCTCTTCCATCCGTGCCACTCCGATGCCCTCCGTACAAAAGAGTTAGCTGCGACCTCGGAGAGCCGCATCACTACCAGGCCAAAACTAACATCGGTCTGGAGTTGTAGGAACTACTGGTCAGCGTAGCGGAGCACGCGGCGAAGATCGACGCTCTCAGTTGCCGCGTTCTGCAGGCGGTACGGATGGTGACCCGGGACCGAATTGCACACGTTGTCCGACGAAAATCGCATCGAAGGAAAGCTCGATCTTGGATGAACCGACCGTGATGACGATCGTATAGCGACCGGCGCGCGGAACGGCGAAGCTCACGTTCCATGCGACGGGAATCTTCACCGGCAGCCCTGGCGGAAGATCTGGGGTCGGTTGGCCGGTCTCAATCTGGCCGTTCATTTCCGGAACGACGGGCACGCCGGCCTCATCGGCGATGACGATTTTGACGGGATAGCGGCTGCCGATTTCCGCCGGCTCAAATCCTATCCCGACCGCGACCGCAAGTTGAACCGGCGCGGGATAGTTGGCGCTGCGGAAGATGTTCCATCCGCCGCCGAGGATGAACATTTTCCCGCCGACTGATTGGGCCGCATCCGCAAGGACCGCATAGTCGATTTTCATCGCATCGCTACCTGCGTTCAAAGAGCTTGCTAGTGCGCGCCGAGCCGCGCGAGAGCCGCCTGCGCGTCCTTCGCATGGCTCCCATCTGAATCGGTCGTGCTGGCCGCCGCGCGATAGTATCGAATCGCAGACTCACGATTGTCGAGCGTCTCATAAAGATGCGCGAGGTTCACGTCGGCCTTCGAGCTGCTGGGGCAGGCCGTCAAAGCATCCTGGTAGTAGCCGAGCGCCTTGGTCATATCGCCGGAAGCGAGCGCGTCACCACCGCGATGCGTCGCGGTAGCCTCCACGTCTTTGTCGCATTTGGAATTCTTGCTCGGAGCCGGAGGAGGAATGCTCTGCTGCTGCGCCTGGAGCGCCGCAATCTGCCGCTGACTCTGCTGGATGAGCGCCTGATTCTGCTCGACCTGCCGGCGATTGTTTTCGATCGCGGCATTTTGGCATCCCAACACGATTGCCAAGGACAACAGACCGACGAATCTCGGCCATCGTCGCGCGCGGCGGGTGGGATTCGTCGCGTGATGGTTCATTTCCCCCGTTAGCTCCCGGCAATCATCATCTCTGACCCGGAGATCTCAGGCAACTGATTGTTGCGCGGGCTATTTAGTCCAGGATAGTGCGTCCCAGTTGGGCTTCAGCCCGATGCTGAGCGATGCGACCGCGCGAAATGCACCCGGCGGCGCGAAGTTCATATGGTCGCAGTATTCCATCGAGAGGTGCGTGCGGCCGAAGGCCAACACATCGGAGCGCAGTTGAGGGATTTGCGGAATCGTCAGCAGGTCGAATGCGATACCCGCGCTGCGCTCGTGGTGTAACGTGGATGGTGGCCCATAATCTGCGGCGGGCAGAAAAGTATTGGTGCTCGCCTTAGGTGCGCGATCGGTAAAGAACACATCGCCACTGGCTTTGGTTAGATTGGGTAACCACCGACCGATTTGTAAATCGATCCGGCTGGCATTTGATCCCAGCGGATCGTCCATCAGCCGATCGTTGTAGGACCAATAGAGCCCGTCGCTATGTGTCGAGTAATTTGGTTCGAGAATTTTCCATTCGAAGCGAAGATCGGTGCGCCCGTCGCGGGTCAGACGCGGAAGATAGAGGCCGCCCTGATACGAGATCGACAGGATCGGGAGCACACCTCCGATCGGACGCAGCTCGTTGGTAAAATTGTCTTCCGCGTTGGTCTGCACCCATAGCACCGAGCCGCGCAGGCGCGGAAAGCGAAACTTCAGGAATACGCCCGCTTGCGCGTTGGTATTTCCGGTCGCCCCGCTGCCGGTATTGAAGCCCACCGCGCGTCCGATGAACCCCGGCACCGAGTAATGATTGTTGCCCTCACCGCCGAACATGATCGCGTGGGTGACACCCCATTCGAAGTTCGGCAGGGTTCGAAAGCTGAGGATTTCGCCATCGAACCAGGGATGCGCCAAGGTCGCCACCGCGCAAGTTATGCACGGGCGTGTCGGAATTCGTCCCGCATCGAGGCGTCCGAAGAACACCTGCAAGCGAAACTGTCCCAGATAACGGAGGAAGCCGGGCAGGATGAATGGATGGACATTCTGCAGACGGAAGCCAGGAATCGGATCGGCATTGTCACTCTGCGAGATGGTGGAGAAATGTCCCGGGCCCCACCACATCTCTTCCTGGCCAAATGACAGGGCCCAGTTGCCGAGGCTGGCCACCGCCTCCGCGCCGAGCGGACGCACCCGGTCGGTATTTTCGAGATCACGTCCCATCGGTCCGGCGATGGCCGCTTCGCCATAGGCGGTGAGGAATCCGCCGAAGCCGCCCCATGCGCTCCAGCGCGCGACTTCGTTGCTGCCGGGCGCGGTCGGAATGCCATCGTCATTGGGATAGAGAGGGGTTCCCTCGTCGGCCTGGAGAAAATTGCCGACATTGCCGTTGCCGCGCCAGAAACGCTGGGGGCCGGTGGAATATATGTACTGAAGCTCAGCCCGTTCGATCGGAACCAGCATCGCGGTCGGCGGATTGTCCTCGTTGTTGGTCCGCAGCAATTGGATTTCTGCGCGGAATTGCTCTCGCAACTCGCCCACGAGCCGGCGTGCGATCGCATCGTTGTGGCGCCCATCAATGAGCTGTTGTTGCGCCTCCAGCGTCAACCGCGCCGCCTCGATGCGGCTAATCGGCTTGATTTCGTCAAGATAGTCGTCGAGGTAGCCGAGCGAGTTCAGCGTATCGAGTTCGTCATAAACCGGACTATCGAGTGGAAGGTAGACGACATAGGTTGAGGAATGAGCGGGGCGCGCAATTGTGAGCAACAGCGCAACCGCCACGATGAAGACATTTGGTTTGGTTTGTGATCGAACGGCAGGCACAGAATGACCGCGCGCGAAGATCCCCTCATAAGTCGCGGAACGCAGGTACTGTAGGGGCTGGATTTTCCAAAGTCAATTAAGCACTGCCGTCGCGATGCGAGCGACTATTTGAAGCGGCTGGATGCAACCGTACCAGAGTCATTAAGGAGAAACTTAAAGAGAACGTATTTAAGTCAAAAGAAGGCGCTCAACCGCACGTTAACTCTTGCGATTGAGTAGAGGGGCGGTAGATTTGCTGGTTAGAAGAACTTAGACTGGCCGCTCTTGGAAAAAGCAAGCTGCAAAAGTCATAAGGCTAGTGAAAAAAGTATCGAAATCCCGCCGACAAGCAAGCATCGCAAATGCCCCCGCTATGTTGTTGGCTGGCGAGCCTCCGCATCTTGAAAAAGCGCTTACTGGCATCGCGGGTTTCGACGAGATCACCGAGGGCGGACTTCCGCGCGGGCGCGCTTCGCTGGTATGTGGAAGCGCCGGATGTGGCAAGACGCTGTTCGCGACCGAGTTTCTCGTCAACGGTGCGCGCCTGTTTTCGGAACCTGGCGTGCTGATGGCGTTCGAGGAAACGAGCGACGAGCTGATCGTCAACGCCGCCTCGCTCAAGTTCGACCTCGATACTTTGGTGCGCAATCGCACGCTTGTGATCGACCACGTTCATGTCGATTCGCATGAGGTGGCCGAGACCGGCGAATACGACCTGGAGGGCTTGTTCATCCGGCTGCGTCATGCGATCGAGTCGATCGGCGCGCGGCGGGTGGTGCTCGATACCATCGAGACGCTGTTCTCGGGCTTCTCCAACGAAGGTCTGCTGCGCAGCGAGATTCGCCGGCTGTTTCAGTTCCTCAAATCATTCGGCGTCACCGCCGTGATCACCGCCGAGCGCGGTGAAAAATCGCTCACTCGCTTCGGACTGGAGGAATATGTCGCCGACTGCGTGATTCTGCTCGACCATCGGATTGCCGATCAGGTCTCGACGCGCCGAATGCGAGTGGTGAAATATCGCGGCAGCACGCATGGTTCGAACGAATATCCATTTCTGATCGATGAGCGTGGATTCTCGGTCCTGCCGATCACTTCGCTCGGCCTGCGCCATCAGGTCTCCAATGAAGTCATTTCAACCGGCGTGGCCGACCTCGACGCGATGATGGGGGCGGGAGGACTCTATCGCGGGACTACTGCCATGATCTCCGGTACCGCCGGCACCGGCAAGACCAGCTTAGCCAATGCCATGGCGCGCGCGACCTGCGAGCGGGGCGAGCGCGTGTTGTATTTTGCCTTCGAAGAATCTCCCGAGCAGATCGCCCGCAACATGCGGTCAGTCGGCATCGACCTGCGGCCGCATCTCGAAAGCGGACTGCTCCGGATCCTTGCGCAGCGCCCGTTCATGTTCGGCCTTGAAATGCACCTCGTCACAATTCACCGAGAGAGCGAGCAATTCAACCCGAGCGTGGTCATCCTCGATCCAATCAGCAACTTTCTGTCCGGTGGCACGGCTCGCGACGTCAACGCTATGATGGTAAGGCTGGTCGATTACCTCAAGTCTCGCGGCGTAACCACCTTCCTGACTTGCCTTACCGAAGGTGGGGAGGCGGTCGAGGCCACCAACATCGGTATTTCATCAATCATCGACGTATGGCTTTTGGTGCGCGACCTCGAAGTATCCGGCGAGCGTAATCGGGGACTATTCGTCCTCAAGGCGCGCGGAATGGGCCATTCCAACCAGGTTCGTGAATTTACCATGGACTCGCGCGGGATCCATCTTAGCGAGGTATATCTTGGACCGGCCGGGATGCTGACCGGATCGGCCCGCGTAGCACAGGAAGCAAGCGAGCGCGACGCGGCGCTTCGCCGCAAGGACGACACCGCGCGTAAGATGGCGCAGCTGGAACGTCGGCGCCAGGCGATGGAAGCGCGCATCGCCGCCATCCGCGCCGAATTCGAAGCTGAGGAGACCGAGGCACGCGAAGGCTTCGCCTCGGACGCGGAGGTGGAACGCCGGCTGGTCGAGGATCGCGCGGAGATGTGGCGCAGCCGCCACTTTGGCGGCAGCAGCTCGGGGCGGAGCAAAACGTGAAAACGAAATCAGTCGCAAAGAAGCCACCACCGGCGAGGGCGAAGAAATCTGCGTCCGTCAAGCGCTCCAAAGCGCAGGCCAGTGGAGATGAATTCTGGCGGATGCGGCTTTATGTCGCGGGACAATCGCCGCGCTCGTCCGCTGCGATTACAAATCTGCGCAAAATTTGCAATGAATATCTCGCGGGCCGCTATGAGGTCGAGATCGTCGATTTGGTGCGCCATCCGGAACTTGCCAAGGCCGATCAAATTGTCGCAATACCGACATTGGTCAAGAAACTTCCGGTTCCGGTACGCCACATCATCGGGGATCTTTCGGCTACACAGCGTGTGCTGGTAAGCTTGGAATTGCTTGACGCTTAGTCTGGGGCCTTATGGGAAACCTGCATCACCTCAGCGCCCGAAAAAAGTCGCGCCTCGAGCGAAAACCACGCGGCCCGGAATTCGTCCTTCGTTTGTACACCGCAGGCACAACGCCTCGCTCAACCCGTGCTGTGCGCAACCTGCGCAA
>Ga0335081_10020724_pt1 | contig 10632 bp, 7 predicted proteins | sample Lox_Sample_35_FD_206713 | JGI IMG/M metagenome (GOLD analysis project Ga0335081, IMG submission 206713) | Soil microbial communities from Loxahatchee National Wildlife Refuge, Florida, United States - Lox_Sample_3.5 | ecosystem: Environmental > Terrestrial > Soil > Wetlands | place: USA: Florida... | reverse complement strand
GTGGGTGCGGCAGATCGCCACTCCCAGCGCGGTGCAGACCGTCTCCCCTGGCACGGCTACTATCGGTGACATTACGTTTACTCCCGACGGCGGCTTTCTCGATTACACCGTGTTCACGGGAGGGGACGCGAACGGTAAGGTGTACCAGATTCCGGTGCTCGGCGGCGCTCCCCACCTTCTGCTCGACAAAGCCGACAGTGGTGTGTCCTTCTCGCCCGATGGCACGGAGATGGCATACGCTGTGCTGGATATCCAGTCCAGTGAAGTCCAGGTCATGATCGCAAAGGCGGATGGCGGCGGAGCGCGGAAACTGGCGGGATATCCGGGTATTGTCGGAGGCGACGTCGGCTACGCCGTCCGATGGTCACCGGACGGACAGCGCATTGGGGCTATTGACTTGAAGCTGAACGATCCAAAGGGAATGCACGTTAGCCTGCTCGAAGTTGATGTCGCCACCGGAAGGCAGGAGCCGATGCCAGGCCGGCGCTGGCGTAATGTTTCGGATTTTACCTGGCTGCCCGATGGCAGCGGGCTTTTGTTAGCAGCGCTGGCCAAGACTGGGGTTGAGCCGCAACTCTGGCTGGTCACTTATCCCGGCGGTGAGGTGCGGCGCATTTCGAACGATCTGAGCCGGTATACTTCCGTTGCAGTCTCGGGAGACGGACGCACCATCGCTTCGGTGCAGACCAACATCACCAGCAGCCTGTGGATTGGCCCCGCCAACGCACCCGACACCGCCCAGCAGGTTATCTCCGGCAGGCTGGACGGGAACTCGGGCATGACTTTTACTCCCGACGACCGGATCGTTTACACCGGCAACCACTCTCAGAATTGGGACCTTTTCCTGGCCGATGCTGATGGAAGCAACAGCCGCCAGCTCACCTTCGACCAGCACGTCCACGTCTATCCCGCAGTATGCGATCACGGCCGGAGCATTGTCTATGTAAGCGATTTCGACGGTACGGTCCGTTTGTGGAGGCTCGATCTGCAGACGGGAGCTTCCTCCAAGTTGACGAACGGCGCCGGCGAGATAGGCCCCACTTGTGGAGGACAAGGCGACTGGGTCTTCTATTGGGGAAAAGTCGCGGGTGGAACCACCTACGCCTTCAAAGTACCAGTCGGGGGCGGAACTCCGGTTCGAGTTTCAGATCGGATGGCGCCCGAGCCCGGGCTTGCGTCTTTGGACGGCCAGCACGTGGTGTTTCCCGCCCAGCGCAAAGACGGCGCGATCGAATTTGCGGTTGTCTCCGCTGATAAGGGTAGCCCCGAGGCCGATGTACCCATACCACCCACTTTAGATCAAAGCGTTGGTGCCGTATGCTGGATGCCCGATAACCGATCCATGGCAATCGTGGACCTGCGCAGCGGCGCCCCCAATCTGTGGACATTGCCGCTGTTTGGCGGCCCGCAGACCCAGCTTACGCACTTTTCTTCTGGGGTAATTTGGGCCTGCGCCTACTCTGCGGACGGAAAGTTGATCGCCATGGCTCGCGGTTCCCGTCAGAGCGACGCAGTGCTCTTCAAGAGCGCGCACTGAGCGGCGCCGTGGCCAACGAGCCCTACTGGCATGAAAAACGACCTCATCTCGATCTGCGGTCGAGAGCCAGGATGCCTATTGCTATCCCATCAAGCCAACATCCGGCTTGATGGGGCCCCCGCTTGATGCCGCCGGGCCTGGATCTCAATATAAACATTAACCAGGGAGACGGCGGCGGGGGTGACCCCGGGGATGCGGCCGGCCTGAGCAATGGTGCGCGGACGAACGCGCTCCAGCTTCTCTTTCATCTCGCGCGACAGGCCGCTGACCGAGGCGTAGTCGAACCAATCCGGAATGCTGCGCTGCTCGGCCTTCTTTAGGCGCTCGATGGCGCGCTCCTGCTGCTGCAAGTAGCCGGCGTATTTGATCTCGGTCTCCACGGACTTGAGCTCGTTGCGGACGGCAGAACTTAAGCCTCCAGGGGCTGAAGCCCCCTCATTATTTGTTCCGGCATCGGCACGGCTAAAGCCGTGCCCTCCCACCACCTGCCCTCCCACCGCGTTTCCTCCCACCGCGAAGAATTGCGGTATGGTCTGGCGGAGCACGGGCACCAGGTCTTCGATGGTGACCTCTGGCCGCTTCAACAGTTGCGCATAGGTCGCGCCGTTGGCGCTGCCGATCTTCTCGGCGAGGACGCCGAGCTGGCCATTCGGCCGGGTGTTCTCCAGGTAGTCCTTCAACGCCTGCATGCGCTGCTGCTTGGCGAGATAGTCGGCCCAGGCCTGATCGCCAATCAGGCCAACGCGGCGGCCGTGGGGCGTGAGGCGGCGGTCGGCGTTGTCGATGCGCAGGTGCAGGCGAAACTCGGCGCGCGAGGTGAACATGCGGTAAGGTTCGAGGGTTCCCTTGGAGATAAGGTCGTCAACGAGGATGGCGGTGTAGGCTTCGGTGCGGTCGAGCACCAGCGGCGGTTCATTCTTCACCTTCAGCGCGGCGTTGATGCCGGCCATGATCCCCTGGCACGCCGCCTCCTCGTAGCCGGAAGTTCCATTGATCTGCCCGGCGAGGAATAGACCTTCGATCTGCTTGGTCTCGAGCGTGCGCTCAAGTTCTGTGGGGTCGATGGAGTCATACTCGATGGCGTAGCCGGGGCGCAGCATCTCTGCCTTTTCCAGCCCGGGGATCGAGGCCACGATGGCCAGCTGCACGTCGATGGGCAGCGACGTGGACATGCCGTTGATGTAAGTCTCGTAGGTGTTCAGGCCCTCGGGCTCGAGGAAGAGCTGGTGTTTTTCGTGATGCGGGAACTTCACGATCTTGTCCTCAATCGAGGGACAGTATCGTGGGCCGATAGACTTGATCTGGCCGGAATACATGGGCGAGCGGTGGACGTTCTCGCGGATGATGCGGTGCGTCTCCGGCGTGGTGAAGGCGATGTGGCACGCAACCTGGCCGTCGGCGTGAGTGACGCGGCGGGTGCGGAAGCTGAAGGGCGTGGGGTCGGCATCGCCCGGCTGCGGCTCGAAGCGCGACCAGTCGATGGTGCGGGCATCCAGGCGCGGCGGCGTGCCGGTCTTGAGGCGGCATCCGCGCAGTCCCAGGCGCTTCAGGGCTTCGCCCAGCAGCACCGAGGGCGGCTCGCCGGAGCGACCGGCGGGATAGGTCTGCTCGCCGCAATGGATCAGCCCGTTGAGAAACGTGCCGGTGGTAATGACCACGGCTTCGGCGCGGACGGTGCGGCCGTCGCGGAGGATGATGCCGTGCGCTCGCTTGCGGGAGTTGCCAGTTGCCAGTCGCCAGTTGTCAGTTGCTTCTCCTGCCTCCTGCGTCCTGCCTCCTGCTTCCTCAAGAATCAAATCCGCCACTTCGGCCTGCTTGATCCGCAGATTGGGCTGCGACTCCAGCACGCGGCGCATGTGGATCTTGTACCGCTGCTTGTCGCACTGGGCGCGCGGCGACCATACCGCCGGCCCGCGCGAGGTGTTGAGCAGGCGGAACTGGATGCCGACGTGGTCGGTGACCTCGCCCTGAATACCGCCCAAGGCATCGACTTCGCGAACCAGGTGTCCCTTGGCGATGCCGCCCACCGCCGGGTTGCAGGACATCTGCGCGATCAGGTCCAGGTTCAGCGTGTAGAGGGCGGTGCGCAGGCCCATGCGCGCCGCGGCCATCGCCGCTTCACAGCCGGCGTGTCCGGCGCCGATAACGACGACGTCGTAAGTCTCGCTAAACTGCATATATCAACATGATGTCCACGCCCACATGTATGTTTGTCATTGTATCAACTGTAGAGACACAGCATGCTGCGTCTCTACCAAGAAGTCTCTGCCAAAAAGTGCTGGCGTAGCCAGGAAGCGAGTGGCGATAAGAAGGGCTGTTGTCCGGGATCGCTGCTTTCCCGTATAGTCTTCCCCAGCCTAAATCTCTTGTGGGGAGAGAATCATGGAGCAGATAGACTTCTGGCGGGAGTTTGAGTCGCGGGTGGCGCCCTATGACCTGTTGTGTCACTCGTTCTACCAGGCGTGGGCAGAAGGAAAGTTGACCCCTGAGGACCTGCGCGAGTACGCCGCCGAGTACTACCACCACGTGGCGGCATTCCCGGGATATCTGGAAGCTTTCGCGTCGCGCCTGCCGGAGGGCGAGCTGCGCCAGACGGTGATGGGCAACTTCGCGGACGAAATGGGCCTCGATTCGCCGCAGGCGCGTCCGCATCACCTGCTGTGGCTGGAGTTCGCCGAGGGCATGGGTGCGGCGGCATCCGACGTGCGTGCGCGCCAGCCCATCGCTGAGATGGGCGAGTTGATCGTGGCCTTTCGCGAGGCGGCGAGCACGGGCTCGGCAGCAGAGGCTCTGGCGACCTTCTACGCCTACGAGTCGCAGGTGCCGCGCGTCGCCAAAGAGAAGGAGCGCGGATTGCGCGAGTGGTACGGCGCCGGCGACCGGACTTGCGGCTACTTCACGCTGCACCGCACCGCCGACGTCGCGCACTCGCGGGTGTGGCGCGAACAACTGAATCGTCTGCTGGCGGAAGACCCGGCACGTGCGTCCGAAGCACTGGAGGCGGGAGCCAAGGCGGCGGAGGCTTTGTGGCGCGCGCTCGACGGGATCGAGAAACAGAGGGAGCAGCGGGCAGAAGACAAGGCAAAGACTGCAAGCTGCGCCTAGGAATCGGAACACCACTCAGCCGCCGCGGCGAACCAATGCTCAATATGCCAGGTAGGGCCCGCTGCCGGCGGGCGTACTCTGTCCTTCGATGGCCGTGAACACCGTCCGCCCGAAGAAGAAGGGCAATCCCCAGTCGAAGCACGGCGCGGTCGGGCCGGAAGCCTGGAAGCAGCTGAGGTTAGGTCCGGTAAGATCGTTAAAGGCGGTGTTGACGCCGGAAAACAGCGTGTTGGCGTTAACCGCGCTGAAGTTGACCGCCTCGCTGCCAGACGTGCCCTGGTTCGTTGTAGCAAAGTTCGTAGTGCTGGCCGGGCAATACCAGACGCCGGTCGATCCGCCGCAGTTGGTATCTGACATTCCGGTAAGCGCCGTATCGAGGAAGAAAATGCCGTTCGAGCCGCTGTCCACAAAGCTGCCCGGATACGACTGGCCGTTGTAGACGGTGGTGAAATTGCCGAACGCATCGAGGTGGAAGACGGTGGCGCTGCCCAGCGCGTTGTTCGACTGCGTGCCAATCCCAAAAATCAAAGTGCCCGATGCGGCCGATTGGCCGGAAGCCGCAATCGACGGCAACTGAATTACGACTCCGTTGTTGTCGGTGGTAAACGCCGAGACGGGATTCGGAACCTGCTGGTTCAGAGGGACCGCGGTGGTTGCGCAAGTGCTTGAGGTCGGGCAGGAATAATAAAGGCCGATGCTGGAAGCGGTAGACGCCGAAGCGCAGCCCGAGCCGCAATCCTGAATAAACGGGCTCACGCCGATCAGGCCGTTGGCGCCCAGAGTTTGCAGCGTGTCCGCCGAACACCCCGGCGTAGCGCAACTGTTCTGGCAAGCGGACGGAATGTTAGGAAATCCGGTGTTGGATTCTCCGATTACCTGGACGGGAATGCTGCTGGCCGTCTCGCCGGCCAGTTTCACGTCCGCCAGCATGACCGGGCCCCAGGTAAAGGAGGTCACAAATTGGAAGCACTCCACCAGGTTGCCTTCCTGAGCCAGGTTAAGCCCGAGGGAGGCAGTGCCGGACTTCAAAATGCGCAAGCCGCTCGAGCCGGTATCAACCAGAACGTGATCGATGGTCTGGCAAGTTGTGGTGCCGGGAACACACACCTCCACGCTGACAAAGCCCGCATCCACATAATCCGGCGCAATTCCCGGGGGGCCGCCGTCTACCGTCATGGTCACGGAGTTTGCCGTGTTACTGCTCCCGCCACCGGAGAGTGTAGTGCTGCTGCTGCTGCCGCTTCCTCCACATCCGCAGGCGAACATCAATATTCCAAGCAAACCAAGGGCAACCAGTCTGGACACGCTCGTTCTCCTGTTAGCGAATTGCGTCGGCTTGAACCCCTTCGGGCACTAATTGAGGTAGATAGGCGCGGCCAGAGAACGCCCGCATATGTCCGCCCATTTCGAAAACCAGATTGGGCTGGCGAATCACGATCGGACCGCGACGGATGGCGCTGGATTTGACGGTTTGCTGGAGCGCATCGAAGTGCGTCCCCAAAAGCTGCTTCAGATCAGGCTTCGAGGGGCCTTGCCAGGTCACGCCGAAGACCGTTCCGCTGGGCGAAACGTATTCCCGGATCACGTGCCCGGCCGGCGTCTGCATCTCATGGATGGAGTGGGTTGCGGCTTGGATGATTCGGCGTGTGGCGTGCATCTGCGCCTGTTCGGCCGCGATGCTGCTTTCATTCTCCCCCAGGGCGGCGAAGGCCGCCACTGACACAAGCGTTATGGGAGCAGCCACGGCCAGCAGCAAGGCGAGCCAATGCATGAAGGAACTGCGAGGAGAGCCCATAGTACCTTTCTCCGCCGCGCGGCGGGCGCGTGAGCCGATGATACAGGCGGGCAGCAAACTCCTGGGATACACGGGAGTACATGCCGCCTGCGCGTCATTACGTACCTTTAACACCAAAATTAGGTTGGTGTTGTTCTGAGATGCGAATCTTTCTTACCTTAGTTGCTCGGCCACATCTGTGGGCAGCTAGTCACCGGGCGCTTCTTCGCCGCGGCGCCGCCGGGGCGCAAGCTCTTCGGCGGTTACGTAACGCGGCGCGATGTCCACCGGAATGCCGGCCAGCTTGTCCAGCACGCGGCGCGTCTGTGGACGGATCACGCCCATGCGGTCGAGCAGGCGTTTGGCGCCAGCATAGTCGCCGGTGGCTTCCAGGGTGAGGAGTTCGTGATCGAGGTCGCGAACCGCGGGCTTCATCTTGGCAAAGTCGATGGTGAACCTGCCGTTGGGATGGGCGATGACCGCGCCCTTGTCCAGCAGATAATTGATCTGCACCGCCTGTCCGCGGGCATGAGCGTCAGCGGCGCCGAAGCGCAGGCTGCGGAAGGCGGAAGCCACGTAGGTGGTATAGAGGTTCTTTTCCGTCAGACCAGCCAGGGGTTGCCCGGGGCCCGCTTGGCCCTGGTCCATCAGGAGCTGCAACGCAAACAGCCCGGTGACGTCGGCCTTGGCCTCTTCGATGGCGCCGTAAACTTCCTTCAACTCCAGGCGCGGAGTGGAGGCGCGCTTGCGCAACGTGCCCGCGATGTGGTGCGGTCCCAGCCCATGCATCAGCTCATGCGCCACGGTGTGGGTGAAAAATGCCTGGAAGCTGACATCGTTTTGCGCTTCCGGCGGCAGTACCCGCCGCGCGATCGGCACCAACGCGCTGTTGAACTTGGCTTCCTGAATGTTCTTCAGCATGACCCGCTTGCTGCCTTTCTCGTTTACCACCACCTCGTCGTTGGGAAGGTTGTAGGCTGCGCCCTGAACGCCGCGTTCGCCGGCGGCGGAGACCACGTTGACTACCCGCAGCGGCGACTGGCTCCCCAGCTTGGCATTGCGGTACCGCTTGTCTTCCGGCAGGTTGTTCTCGATTTCCTGCAGGTGGCGGCTGAAGAAGCCGATCTTGGCGGTCTCGGCGTCGTCGCGGAGGTTGATGTACGCCTCGAACGACGCCTTGTAGCCGAAGAGCTCGTCCTCGTAGGTCTCGTAGGGCCCGATGGTGATATCGAGCGGCGCGTCCAAATCCATCCAGTCGGCATCACTGGCGCGATACTCGTTGCTGAGGAAGGCCTCGGCGCGCGCGTTCAGAAACTTGCGCAGACTATCGTTGGTAGTCAGGGCGGCGGCTTCGCGCAGCAGGGCGGCGGCGCGCTCCAGGTCGTGGCGGTACTCGACGCTGTAGGGGAAGATCACCAGCTTGCGGTCGGCGCGGTCGCGGCGGATCACCGTGAAATAGCTCTTGGCCTGCTCCTGCTCGGTGCTGTTCAGGGTCTTCAGCCAGCCCTCGAATTCCTGCTTCCTCATGTCCTCGGGATAGAAGTTTGCGCCCAGCGGCTTGCGCGCCGGCACGTCGGGGAGGAAGGCGCTTTCCCCGTCCAGCACCGACCACGGCGACTTGTTGATGCGGAAGTAACGGCGGCGCGCGCGCCCCAGGGAAGTGCGATCCTGGCGCAGCTTGGCGCGCAGGGCGTCGTTGCCGCTCCACATCTGATCCAGGAAGATTTCGTTGATGACCCGCCCGGCCTCAATCAGCTTCACCAGCGCCTTTTGGTCCCCGGGAGAAAGCGAATTGCTATCCACGCGCAGCTCGACAGGGGCAAAGCGGGCAATCATCGTCTCCAGCTCAGGGAGATCGGGTATGTGCTGCGCCTCGGCAGGGTGCCTGGCGGGGGCGGACTTCTGCTGGCCGGCAAGCGGCAAGGGCACCAGCAGCACGATCAGGCACAAAAGTCTTCGCATAGGCTTCTTGAATCACGGTCGCGACCGCCGCGCTGCCCGATTACGCCAAGGATGGCGGCGATCTCAACATTGTGATCATAGCAGTCCGGCAAAAGGCGGTGGCTGATGTAAAATTTATGGGAGTCGTACGCCGAGTGGGAGGAGTTTTTGTGTCCGGGTTGTCTGCCATGATTAAGAAGTCATTGCTGCCTGCATTGTTGCTGCTTGCGGCGTTGCCGGTGTGGAGCGGCGATACCGTAATTGAAGAAATCGTCGCCCGCGTCAACAACGACATCATCACCCGTTCCGAGCTGCAGCACAGCAAGGAAGAAGTGCGCCAGGAGCTGCGCCAGCAGTACGGCGACAAAGCCGACGCCATGTTCGCTCAGCGGGACAAGGACGTGCTGCGCGACCTGATCGACCAGCAATTGCTGCTGCAGAAGGCCAAGGACAAGGGCCTCAACGCCGACACTGAGCTGATCAAGCGTCTGGACGAGATGCGCAAGCAGATGAACCTCTCCTCCATGGACGACCTGGAAAAAGCGGCCAAAGAGCAGGGCATTTCCTTCGAAGACTTCAAACAGAACATGCGAAACCAGATCCTGACGCAGATGGTGATTCGCGACGAGGTGCAGCCCAAGATCCAGGTCACGAAGGAAGAGGAGAGCAAATATTACGCCGAGCACCAGAAGGATTTCGAGCATCCCGAGCGCGTGCGGCTGAGCGAGATCCTGGTTTCCACGGAAAAGCTGGAGCCCGGCGACCAGGCCGGCCTGACCGCCGCCCAGCAAAAGGCGCAACAGTTGCTCCAGCAGGTGCGCGGCGGCGCGGCCTTCGATGAGGTCGCCAGGAAGAATTCCGATGGCCCCACGGCCGCGCAGGGTGGAGACCTCGGCTACTTCAAGCGCGGCACCCTGGCCAAGGAACTCGAGGACAGGACCTTCGCCATGAAGGCCGGAGAGATCAGCGACGCGGTGCGCACCAAGCAAGGCTTCCTCGTTTTGAAGGTCACCGAGCGCGAACCGGCCGGGCTTCCGCCGATCAAGGTCGTAGAACCGCAGATTGCCGACCGGCTGTATTTCCAGAAACTGCAGCCCGCGCTGCGCGATTACCTCACCAAGCTGCGCGAAGACGCCTACATCGACATCAAGCCGGGATACGTGGACTCGGGCGCCAGCCCCAACGAGACCAAGCCCATCTATACCAGTACGCCCGCCGAAGGCCCCAAAAGTAAGAAAAAGCACAAGAAGCTGGGGATCTTCTAAGCGTTCGCAATAGGATTCGCTCGCCGCAGATGGCTTGCCGGACTCCGCAAGCAAAAGGCTCCGGTGCGGGACCGCTCCCGATCACCTGTGCGCTTCGCCAGGCACTCGCGGGTCGGAGAAATCGACGGTTTCCACGAAGTGCCCTTTCGGCGGTTTTCCGGCGACGCTTCTCACAAATCCCCAGAGGGAAATGCCACCCTGCCCATCTTCGGTCTTGACCTCAACTCTCATGGCGCCCTTGGACAGGCCCGCGTCCCCGCGGAGCAGTTGGTCGTAAGTACGGCCCTCGGTCCTACGGGCAATGCACACGTTAAGCAGGAATGTGGTGTGTGCCGGCAAGGCGGTGCGGGTTTCATAGCGCTGTCCCCTGCCGTCGGTGCAGCCTAGGAGTATCGTCTGTGGGGAATCGCTCAGGCTATGAACTGCGATAACGGGGACGGAAAAGGTATCTGGCACGGATGCGACTCTCAACCTGCCGCCGCTCGTAGTGGTCTGTAGACTCTCACGAACGGAAAACGGGTTGCCTGGCTCCCGAGATGTTATCGTCAGGTAGCCTTCCACGACGTCCGCCCTGGGGGAAGGCAGAAGGATGGAGATCGATCCTAACGCCGGGAACCGATGTTCCACCATCTCTACGTCGCCCACGTCGACGGTTGTACTCGAACGCGGAGCCAAACTGAGGGCCTTCGCGCCGACGGCTGCACCTTCCAGTCCCCAGAACGTCACAACGGCATCAATGGGGGCGCTACCTGTATTCACGATCGTTAGGAGTGAGGTGCACTGGGCGTTGGTGATGTAAAGCGGGACCACGAGGGTTGCCATCGCATCAGCATGAGCTAATTCAGCAAGAGAGAGGATGGCGGACAGCAACACAGCTAGCCAAGCGACCACGCTCGCCAACCCCGACGGACGATTCCTGAATTCGTGCCCGCTAAAAGCTTCTCTTCTCGGTTGTAAACTCACACCTCTTGGCGATTCCCCTTGGCGGTTTAATTCTCGAGCGCAGCCTT
>Ga0335081_10020723_pt1 | contig 10632 bp, 6 predicted proteins | sample Lox_Sample_35_FD_206713 | JGI IMG/M metagenome (GOLD analysis project Ga0335081, IMG submission 206713) | Soil microbial communities from Loxahatchee National Wildlife Refuge, Florida, United States - Lox_Sample_3.5 | ecosystem: Environmental > Terrestrial > Soil > Wetlands | place: USA: Florida... | reverse complement strand
ACACCTGTTCCTATCCAGAATCCATCCAACACTTCGGTGATGGTTTCGTCTCCTCTTGGCTCATTCGGTTCTGTTGCGATCTAAATTGCCCCCGCCGGAGGAGTATTCCTAATTTGGGTGAAGTTCTTCCCGCTCGTGCTGCAAAAAAATTTCCCTGCCATTTCTTAACCGATCCTGCCTTTGGTCGGGCATTCACGAGCATTCTCATGCCTCCGTGTTGCACACGCAATTGTAACTTTTTCTCTTGCATCCTGACCCCATCCTTAGTATACTCATGCCCCTTCAAGAGGGCCCACTGTAAGGTTGATAATTTGTGGACAACTTTATCTTGCGTTCCCATATCGTTTTTCTCAATGTTTATCGATAGATTTTGCTTGTTCTCAACGTGTTGACAAGTGTGTTTTCAAGTACGCTATTAGCCGACGTACAAAGGGTTTCCCATTCTTGACCTAATGTTGGCAACTTCGTATTGTTCACTATGCTTTGAAATCTCACAAGCGTCGGCTGTGCATAATATTGTTACTAACTTTTTCATAAGCCCGTTTTTCTTTCGTCTGTAGCCCTCTATGGAAACGGCTCCCGCTTTCGTCACTGAACTAACGACCGTCGCACAACACCAGCAGATTTGGGATCGTTGTCTTGCACTCATCCACGATCAAGTTTCGACGCTGAGCTTCAAGACTTGGTTCCAGCCGATGGTTCCGCTGAAGCTCGACGGCGAAGTGCTCACGATCCAAGTGCCGAGTCAGTTCTTTTACGACTGGGTGGAAGAGCACTACAATACTCTGATTCGCAACACGATTATCGGTGTCCTCGGACAAGATGCAAGGCTGTACTACTCCATCGCTACCGACGAACGCCAGGAAGAACTTTTCCCCGTCACGGAAAAGATTGCAACTTCTCCTGTGCCGGTCCAATATGCTCCCTTCTCACCCCACATCTTATTGCGTGCTGAACATTTGCCACAGGCTCAAAGCAACCTTAATCCCCGATACACCTTCGACAACTTCATAAAAGGAGATAGTAACCAGCTCGCGCGTGCAGCAGCGATGGCTGTCGCAAACAACCCCGGTGGCACGTCTTTCAACCCGCTCGTGATCTACGGCGGCACCGGCTTGGGGAAAACTCACCTCATGCACGCGCTCGCAAACTATGCCCTCGCCGCCGGTAAAGCAAAACGCGTTGTCTATGCCTCAAGCGAGAAATTCACCGTCGACTTTGTCGAGGCAATTCAAACGGATAAAGTCACCGAGTTTTCCAATTTTTACAGAAGCATGGACCTTCTTGTCGTAGACGACATTCAGTTCTTTGCCGGGAAAGAAAAAACGCAGGACAACTTTTTCCACACGTTCAACACGCTCTACCAACTCGGCAAACAGATTGTTCTCTCGTCAGATGTGCCACCCAAGGAACTCAAGGGGTTAGATGAGCGCCTTATCTCGCGTTTTCAATGCGGCCTCACTGCGGACGTCCAACCGCCCGACCTCGAAACACGCATTGCCATTCTGCAAAAGAAGAGCGAGGAGAATAGCCTCGAATTGCCCCAAGAGGTGCTTGAGTTCATCGCGGCAAACGTTACGAGCAATATTCGCGAACTTGAGGGATGCCTTATCAGTCTGCTCGCTCGGGCCTCGCTTGAAAACCGGGAAATCAACATAGAGCTTGCACGTGATGTTCTGCGCGTGGTCGTCAACGAGGTTCGCACGCCTATTACGATCGAACAAATTCAGCGAACGGTATGCGAATTCTTCGACATCCCGGAAGACCTTCTGAGGGCGAAGACCCGCAAGCAAGAAGTTGTTATCGCCAGACAGGTGGCGATGTACCTTGCAAAGGATCTGACGAACGCTTCTCTCAAAACCATAGGCTTACATTTTGGCGGCAGGGATCATAGCACCGTGATTCACGGCTACCAGGCAGTTGAGGATAGGACGAAGACCGAAAGCCAGTTCCGGCAAAACATCGATCACCTAAAGCGCAAACTGGAACTGAGCAGCCGTTAAGAAAATCCACCGAACGTTGAAAAGCCAGCCACGAAGAGTGCTGGCTTTTTCGTTTGCACGCATTGTTGAAAACATAGGTGAGATCGTGTTCATCGATGTTACCGAAGAGTGAGCACCGCGCAATATCCTCTGGTGCAATCCGCACGTTGCAACATTGTGTTGATAACCTCCGGACTTATAGACGCTTCATGCAGTTTTTCTTTTACGAAATGTCGAGCATATTCCCTATAGCGTAGTCGGTTTTTTTCTCAGCGCTTGTCGCATTATCAACATTTGAACACGTCTTATAATAATGCTTATACATGTCTAAAATCTTACTTCTTACAGCTAATAACTCATTGAGGCATAATCACTTATAACACTTTCGGCGCTTGGAATTCCTGCCTTTTCTTCGTAAATTAGTATGTTCGGACCCAAATAGCATTTCGACCCGGAGGACCCACAAATGAAATTCACAGTTGCTTGTAGTGATCTCCAAAAAGCACTGACGAAAGTCAGCGGAGTTGTTCCCTCTAAATCCACCCTGCCGATTCTGGAAAATATACTCTTCAGCCTGACAAAGAATCAACTGCGATTAATCGCAACCGATCTGGAGGTCTCTATCGCCGCGACCATTGAAGTCAAGGGGTCAGAAGACGGTATCGTTGCAGCGCCTGCAAAACGCGTCATGGAAACCATCCGCGCATTACCCGACGTTCAACTGGTCTTTCAGGCAGACGCTGGTACGAACAAAATCAAGATGATCACTGAAAGCGGTGAATACAATCTTGTCGGTGAATCAAGCGACGAATTTCCCGCAATCCCCCAGTTTAAAAGCGAAGATCAACTTGCGCTGAACAGCTCCCTCTTTCGCTCTATGATCAACAGAACCATTTTCTCGGTCAGTAGTGACGAGTTACGGCCTGCCATGACGGGTGTCCTTGTTCAACTCCGCGGGCCAGAAATGCGTGTCGTTGCCACCGACGGACACAGGCTTGTCCGCATCAATTTTACAGGCCAAACGAAATCGAAAATTAAGAAGGAACTCATCATCCCTGCGAAAGCACTCACGCTCCTTGCACGCTCTGCCGAAGAGGGGGAAAATACGATTAGCGTCGATTCTACCCATATCCAGTTTTCCTTTGGCAACACAACGCTCACATCGCGCCTTATCGATGAAACATATCCAAATTACGAATCAGTTATCCCTCTGGACAACGACAAAAAACTATCAGTCAGCCGGGACCTGCTCCTCGCGTCAGTACGGCGCGTCGCACTGTATTCAAGTTCCACAACCCATCAAGTTCGCCTCTCCATAAAGAAGAATGAGATGAAAATTGCAGCAGAAGACGTCGATTTTGGCGGGGAAGCACGCGAGAAGATCGTCTGTTCCTACTCGGGCGACGAACTGGAGATTGGATTTAATGCGACGTATGTCATCGATATTCTCTCGCATATTGATACCCCGGAGGTCGTCTTCAATTTCAGCAGCTCGGTGCGCGCGGCAATCATAACGCCGGCGGTGCAGCGTGAGAACGAGGACGTCCTCATGCTCGTTATGCCGATGAGGCTCAACGGCTAACCCATTCGTTGAAACAACACAAACGATCATTGATAGCCCCGGTTTAGCGGGGCTATCGTGTTCTCGATGAGATGACGAGCAATGAAGTTCAAGGAAGTGCGGATTCAGAGTTTTCGGAACCATACCGCGACAGAAATACAATGTGCCCCGGAGCGGAACGTATTGCTCGGGAACAACGGCGAAGGCAAAACAAACATCCTCGAGGCAATCTCGTACCTGTGCCTGACAAAGAGCTTTTACGCATCGAGTGATGCGACCGCCGTACAGCTGGGGCGAGAAGGATTTGCAGTTTCTGCAGAAGCTCTTTCCGATATCGACGTTTCGTACGAAGTCGACGTCTCTTACAGCAAAGAACGCAGGGAGAAAACGGTTTCCATCAACGGCAGCGTTGTTGGAGACAGGTCGTCGGTGATCGGGATGTTTCCCGTCGTGGTGCTTTCTCCAGAGAACGGAACGACAACCTCGGGGATGCCCGCTGACCGGCGCAGATTCATTGATATTGTCATCTCACAGTCGAACAAATCGTACCTTCAGGACTTAATAGAATACCGAAGGGTCTTGCGGCAAAGGAACCGGATGCTGTTCGAAGCAAGGGGTCGCCAAGCGGTGGCGACAGACCTATTAGAGCCGTGGAACGAGAACCTGATCAGACGCGGCGCTCAAATCTCGGTTCGTCGTGCCAGGTTTGTCCAGGAATTCTCCCCCTATCTGGTTGACGCTTTCGTGACCATTGCAGGGAGAGGAGAAGAACCTTCGATCAGCTACGATAGTAGTATCACCGCGGACAGCTCACCAACGATAGAGCAAGCGCAAGACGGCTTCCGACGAGAACTCGAACACCAGCGCCAGGAAGAGCAGAAATTCGGCACAACGCTCGTTGGACCGCATAAAGACGAGCTCGTGTTCGAGATCAATGGCCTTAGCGTGAAGGCCTATGCTTCTCAGGGTCAACATAAGACGTTTCTTGTAGCTCTAAAAATTGCAGAGTTCTTCTATCTCCGTGAACGATGTCGGGAGACACCGATCCTCTTGCTCGACGACGTGTTCAGTGAATTAGACGCTCAGCGGTCAGAGAAACTCCTCGCACTGACGTCAAACCTGGGGCAGACATTCATTACCGCGACGGATGAGCGGCGGTTCCCCTCGGTGGCCAACACAAAGAATGGCATCGCGCGGTATTACGTTCATCAGGGGAAGGTGACATTTGCGAAGCCGGCAGTCTTCACAAATTAGAGATATCGGCGACTCAATCCACGAGCTTATCGACGGACTGGGCCTCCGGAACAAGATTGCAGAATACGATGCTGTATTGCGATGGGAATCGCTTGTTGGTGAACACATCGCGAAGGCAGCGACGGCCGTTAAGATAGTAAAGGGGGTGCTGTTCGTACAGGTGAAGAGCAGCACCTGGAGGAATGAACTCAGTCTCCGCAAGAAGGAGATTCTTGACACAATCAACAGCGCACTCGGTCAAGAAGTTGTGAAGGACATCAGATTCCAATAGTCGATTAAGAGGAGTATGGCAAGAAACGGACAGAAGCAGACATCAAAGGAGGCGACCCCGGCTGTAAAAAACGGGGGCGGCTCATACACGGCGGACGATATCACCGTCCTGAAAGGTCTTGAAGCAGTTCGTCGCCGTCCCGCGATGTACATTGGCGACATAAGCGCGCGCGGTTTGCACCATCTGGTCTACGAGGTTGTCGACAACTCTATCGATGAAGCTCTCGCCGGTTACTGCAAAAACATCACTGTGAGCATCAACGCCGACGGATCCATCACCGTGGAAGACGACGGCCGCGGAATCCCGACAGACATCCATCCACAGGAAAAAAAGTCTGCGTTGGAAATCGTGATGACGATGTTGCACGCCGGTGGCAAATTCGATAAGAATACCTACAAAGTCTCCGGCGGTCTACACGGCGTCGGCGTTTCGGTGGTGAACGCCCTGAGCGAATGGCTCGAAGTTGAAGTGTACAGGGATAGCAAAGTGTTCTATCAAAAGTATGAGAAGGGCGAGCCAACCGCTCCTGTCAAGACGATAGGGAAGGCCGAGCGGGGAAAAACCGGGACCAAAACGGCGTTCATGCCGGATGGGTCCGTGTTCAAGAACCGCACCTTCAAGTTCGAAATGCTCGCTGAGCGACTTCGCGAGCTCGCGTTCCTGAATCCCGAGGTGACGCTCAAGATTACAGACCTTCGCGGAAAAACAAAACAGGAGGAGGAGTTTCACTTCAAAGGGGGCTTGGTGGAATTTGTGCGGTACATCGACTCAACAAGGCCGTCGATCATGAAGAAGGTATGCTATGCTAAAGGGGAGGACAAGGATGAGGCCAAGCGGACGGTCGAGGTGGAGGTAGCATTTCAGTACAACGACCAATACAACGAGAACGTATTTTCGTACGTCAACAACATACACACCCATGAGGGGGGAACGCATCTCGTTGGATTCCGCACGGCGCTGACTCGGACACTGAACAACTACGCGGCGAAAAATGGCTACACGAAAGAAGGGGGTATTCAACTTACCGGTGATGATTTCCGGGAGGGGTTGACGGCGGTATTGAGCGTAAAGGTCGCCGAGCCCCAGTTTGAGGGTCAGACGAAAACGAAACTCGGTAATAGCGAAGTTAAGAGCATCGTGGAGTCCATCGTTGGGCCTCAGTTCTCAGACTGGCTTGAGGCAAACTCGGCTGATGGCCGGAGAATTATCGACAAGTGCTTGCACGCGGCGGAGGCTCGCGAAGCAGCCCGCAAGGCGAGAGACCTTACCCGCCGAAAGAACGCGTTCGATTCAGCGGGGTTGCCCGGGAAACTCGCGGATTGTTCGATTAACGACCCCGAGCATTGTGAACTTTATATCGTTGAGGGTGATTCGGCGGGTGGCAGCGCGAAGCAGGGGCGCGACAGAAAATTCCAGGCGATCCTCCCGATGAAGGGGAAAATTCTGAACGTGGAGAAAGCCAGGCTGCACAAAATCCTTGAAAACGAAGAAATTCGGGCAATCTTTACAGCTATTGGTGCGGGAGTCGGCGACACATTCGATCCAGCGAAAGTCCGTTACGGAAAGATCATCGTCATGTGCGACGCGGACGTGGATGGGTCGCATATTCGAACGCTGCTGTTGACCTTGTTCTTCCGCTACATGAAGGAGATCATTGAGTTGGGGCATCTGTACATTGCCCAGCCGCCGCTCTACAAGCTAAAAAAGGGGAAGCAGGAACACTATGCCTTCGATGAAGACGAGCGGGACGAAATTATCCAGAGACTGAAGAGCGAGAAAAAGTCTGCGAAGGAAACCAAGGAAGAACAGAAAGAGGTCGCAGCCGAACCCCCGGAAGAAGGAGCCGTCGTACGACAGGACGGGATTGTCATCTCACGGTTCAAAGGTCTCGGCGAAATGAATCCCGAGCAGTTGTGGTCAACCACAATGAATCCGGATACACGCACGGTGCTTCAGGTATCAATCGAAAACGCGGCGGATGCGGATCGGACATTCTCAATTTTGATGGGCGACGAAGTGGAACCGCGCAGAGATTTCATTGAGAAGAACGCGAAGTACGTAAGAAATCTGGATGTTTAGAACGACGGCAGTTACACGGTTTCAGGAATAATTGATCAACACGAAGAGCGGTTTGAATGGCGACGGTTAATGAGAAAATAGTACCGGTTGATATCGAAGAGGAGATGAAGGGATCGTATATCGACTATTCGATGTCAGTCATCGTGGCACGAGCGCTCCCCGACGTTCGCGATGGTTTGAAACCCGTGCATCGGAGAGTGCTCTTTGGCATGAATGAGCTTGGTCTTGCCAGCAATCGCGCTTACAAAAAGAGCGCACGTATTGTTGGAGAAGTCCTTGGCAAATATCATCCACACGGCGACATGGCGGTGTATGACACGATGGTGCGTATGGCTCAGGAGTTTTCCATGCGCTATCGTCTTGTTGACGGTCAGGGAAACTTCGGTTCGGTTGACGGCGATTCGCCTGCAGCGATGCGCTACACCGAGGCCCGTCTCACGCGAATTTCGGAAGAGATGCTGCGTGACCTAGAGAAAAACACCGTTGACTTTGCACCGAACTTCGACGACACACTTGAAGAGCCGAGAGTCCTTCCCGCCCTCTTCCCGAACCTGCTGTGCAACGGTACGAGCGGAATCGCCGTAGGCATGGCGACAAACATCCCTCCGCATAATCTCAAGGAAGTTGTCGACGGGTGTATCGCGTATATCCACGATCCGGACGTTTCGAACGAGAAATTGATGAAGTTCATCATCGCGCCGGATTTCCCGACGGGCGGAATCATCTACGGTTACGACGGAGTGAAGGAAGCGTATACAAAAGGACGCGGACGAATTGTGATCCGCGCGCGGGCGGTGATTGAGACCGGCAAGGGGGACAGACAAAGCATCATCGTTACCGAGCTTCCGTATCAGGTGAACAAGGCGAATCTCATCGAAAAAATTGCCGACCTGGTAAGTGATAAAAAACTCGACGACATTGCAAACGTGAACGATGAATCCGACCGCGATGGGATGAGGGTGGTCATCGATCTGAAGCGTGATGCCAACGCAGAGGTGGTGCTCAACAACCTCTTTATGCACACCCAAATGCAAACGACGTTTGGGGTGATCATGTTGGCGCTCGTCGATGGGCGGCCCCGGGTTCTGACGCTGCGCGAGATGATCCAGCACTTCATCGAGCACCGGAACGACGTGGTCGTCCGGCGGGCGAAATACGAACTCGACGAGGCTGAGAAACGTGCCCACATTCTCGAAGGTTACATTATTGCGCTCGACAACATCGACGCAGTAATCCAGCTCATCAAAAAGTCCAAGGATGTCCCGAGCGCGCAAGAAGGGTTGATGAAGAAGTTCAAGCTGTCGGAGATCCAGGCGAAGGCGATCCTCGACATGCGGCTACAAAAGCTGACAGGTCTTGAGAGACAGAAGGTCGAAGACGAATACAAAGAGACCATCAAGCTCATCGAAAAACTCAAATCCATTTTGAAGAGCAAGCAGCTCCAAATGAGGATCATTGAGGAAGAGCTGACGGAGCTCAAGAAGAAATATGGCGACGACCGCAGGACGGAGATTGTCTACAAGGCCGAAGAATTTGACATTGAGGACATGATCGCCGAAGAGGAAATGGTCATTACCATATCACACAGCGGCTTTATCAAGCGATTCCCCGTGAGCGGATACCGGCGACAATCGCGCGGCGGGAGGGGCGTTACGGGGGCCGCGACGCGTGAAGACGATTTTGTGGAACACATGTTCATTGCCAGCACGCACGAGTATATACTCTTCTTTACGCGGGCTGGGCGCTGTCATTGGTTGAAGGTTCATGAGATTCCGGAAGGGGGTCGCACCGCCAAAGGAAAACCGATCGACACGCTGATCTCGAAAGCCCCGGAAGAAGCTATCACCGGATTCATCGCGGTGAAGGAATTCGACGACCAACACTTCATTCTTATGGTCACGAGCCACGGGATGATCAAGAAAGTGTCGCTGTCCGAGTTTGGCAACCCCCGCAAGGGGGGGATTCTCGCCGCAAACCTAAAAAAAGGAGACTCCCTGAACGACACAAAGCTGACCGACGGTACGCAGGACGTTATCATTGGCACGCAGGGCGGAATGGCAATCCGTTTTCACGAAAAGGAGATCAGGGCGATGGGACGCAGCGCCGCTGGCGTCCGCGGGATCCGGTTGGGCAAGAACGACAAGGTTGTCGGGGTCGTTACGTTGCGCAGAAAAGGGACGGCGATTCTGGTCGCCACGGCCAAAGGATACGGGAAACGGAGTGAAGCTCAGGAGTATCGAACGAGTCACAGGGGCGGGAAAGGTATCAAGACCGTTAAGATTTCCGATAAGACGGGACGCATGGTCGTTATCAAGGAAGTGGTCGATACGGACGACATCGTCATCGTTACGACGAATGGAATGGTCATCCGCCAGAATGCAGCGGCGATCAGGGTCGCAGGAAGAAATACACAGGGTGTGCGGTTAATTCGTCTGCAAGAGGGGGACACGATTGCGGATATTGCCGCGGTCGTCGCGGAAGAAGAAGAGGACAAGGAGTTGGAAAGAAAGGAAAGTGAGCGGGGAACGAAGGGTAAACGGTCGAACGGTCAACAGGGGACGAACATGGATGGCGGTGCGAAGAGGGCTGAGCCACCCGCCGACAATGATGAAAGCAAGCAAGAAAAGATTGTGCCAAAAGCCGCTCCCGAAAAACCGGAGAAACGTACGGAAGCGAAACCAGAGGAAAAGAAGAGAAAAAAGGGAAAGCCCCGTAAGAAGAAGTGAGCAATGATGTGTGTTGCTTATTCCCGTAAAAACACACGAGCGTCATCGCGAGATCGGATTTTCCGTTCAAGCGCGAGGATGTCTTTGAAATGGTTCTCCGCTAAAACCGCCTCCACTCGATATGATCGCCCGGCTTGATCGAGTGCCTGTCGCAAAATCCCGCGTTTACTTCCACGACGTATTGTGCAGGACCGTTTGAGGGAATGGAATCTTCAGAGTACGGCACTGCGTTCTTCTGCGTGGTAATGATGTTCTTCATAGCATTAACGTAGATGATGTCAAGAGGCATGATCGTATTCTTCATCCAGAACGACCGCTCCTCCTCGTCAGGGAAGATGAACAGCATGGCGTGATTCTCGGGCATCGAATCGCGGTACATCAACCCCTGCGTCCGTTTCGCGTCGTCGTCGGCGATCTCGATGTCCACAGCATATCGCAGGTTATCGTTGCTGTCGAGGAACCGGAGCTCGCCCTGCCTGTTAAACGCGACCGCGGACCTCACTTGAGGCTGGGCGACGGATTGAGTGACGGGTTCCAGTGTTTCAGTCTGCAGATTCCTGCCTACGAAGTAAACAACAAGGAGGACGACGACAGAAATCCCCCCCACTATGTAAGGCATGTTGTGGGATTTTTTCGGGTGTTCGGGCTGGATATCCTGGCGGGTGTTTTTCTTGGACATATGTTCAGCTGAAAACGGTTGTGAGCGTCTTTTGATTAAGGTAGCAAGGAAGAGGAACATTCTCAAACCCGAAAACGTCA
>Ga0335081_10020722_pt1 | contig 10633 bp, 20 predicted proteins | sample Lox_Sample_35_FD_206713 | JGI IMG/M metagenome (GOLD analysis project Ga0335081, IMG submission 206713) | Soil microbial communities from Loxahatchee National Wildlife Refuge, Florida, United States - Lox_Sample_3.5 | ecosystem: Environmental > Terrestrial > Soil > Wetlands | place: USA... | reverse complement strand
GCGCAGCATGTCGCCGGTCGAGAGTTGCACCAGCCCCAGCTTGTCTTCGAGACGCTTTGCTTGCGTGCCCTTACCCGCCCCCGGAGGTCCGAGCAGGATGATGTTCACCCGCGTCTCCCGCGCAGCTTCGCCTTCTTGATGAGGCCCTCATACTGATGCGCCAGCAGGTGCGAGTGAATCTGCGCCACCGTGTCCATGGTGACGCTGACCACGATGAGGATGCTGGTACCGCCGAAAGGCACGGAGTATTCGGTCCGCGCCAGCTCGGGCAGAACGCAGACCGCCGCGAGATAGAGAGAGCCGATGACGGTGAGCCGGGTCAGCACGTAGTCGAGATAGTCGGCCGTGATCTTCCCCGGGCGGTAGCCGGGGACGAAGCCGCCATATTTGCGGAGATTGTCGGCGGTCTCGGTCGGGTTGAAGACGATCGCGGTGTAGAAGAAGCAGAAGAAGAGGATCAACAGCACATAGCCGATGATGTAGCCGGGACGGCCCGCCGCGAACCAGTAGCTGAACCAGGACATCCACTCCGACTGCTCGCCGGTGTTGAAGCTGAGGAACGTCGCCGGCAGGAGCAGCAGCGAGGAGGCGAAGATCGGCGGAATGACGCCGGAAGTGTTGAGCTTCAAGGGCAAATGCGAGGCCTCGCCGCCGAACATCTTGTTGCCGACCTGGCGCTTGGGATATTGCACCAGAATGCGCCGCTGGGCCCGCTCCATGAAGACGATGAAGGTGATGGTGGCGGCGGCGATGACGAAGAACATCACGACGAAGGGCCACGAAATCTTGCCGATGGCGAAGGGCATGCGCGCGACGATGCCCGAGAAGATGATGAGCGAGATGCCGTTGCCGACGCCCCGCGCCGTGATCTGCTCGCCGAGCCACATCAGGAACATGGTGCCGCCCACCAGCGTCACCATGGTGGTGAAGCGGAAGAAGAAGCCGGGATCGAGCACGACCCCTCCGCCGCCGCCGCCGTTGGCGCTCTCGAGCCCGACCGCGAGGCCGAAGGCCTGCACGGCGGAGAGCAGCACCGTGCCCGTCCGCGTATACTGATTGAGCTTCTTCCGCCCGACCTCGCCCTCTTTCTTCATCGCCTCGAAGCTCGGCAGCACCGCGGTCAGCAGCTGCACGATGATCGAGGCGGAGATGTAGGGCATGATGTTGAGGGCGAAGATCGACATGCGCTGCAGCGCGCCGCCCGAGAACAAGTCGAACATGCCGAGAATGCCGCCGGAATTGCGCTGGAACAGCTGGCTCAGCGCCACCGGGTTGATGCCGGGCAGCGGCAGGTAGGTGCCGAGCCGATAGATGATGAGCGCGCCCAGGGTGAACCAGAGGCGGTTCTTAAGCTCCGTCGCCTTGGAGAAGGCGGAGAGATTGATGTTCGATACCAGTTGCTCGGCGGCCGATGCCATCGCTGCCCTCTCCTGGGCCGAAGCCCGTCCGGTTCACGCCTGGGCCGGCTTGGCCCCTTTGACCACCACTGTGCCGCCGAGCTTCTCGACCGCCGCGATCGCCGCCTTGGAGGCACCTGCGACCTCGATGGTGAGCGGCGCCTTGAGCTCACCCTTGGCGAGGAGCCGCACGCCGTCGCCCAACCGCCGCAACAGGCCCGCGGCAATGAGCGCCGCGCCGTCGACGGTGAGATCGGCCTTCAACCGGCCGGCGTCAAGGGCGGCCTGGAGCCGGCCGAGATTGACGACATGGTAGTGGAGCCGGAACGCCTTCTGATTGAAGCCGCGCTTGGGGAGGCGGCGATGGAGCGGCGTCTGCCCGCCCTCGAAGCCGTTCAACGCCACGCCGGTGCGTGCGGTCTGGCCCTTGCCGCCCCGCGCGCTGGTCTTGCCCTTGCCCGAGCCGATGCCGCGGCCGACGCGCTTGGCGCGGTAATGCGCGCCCTCGTTATCGCGGATCTCGTTGAGCTTCATCGAAGACTCCCTCGCATCAGGCCGCTTCGACGCGGACGAGATGCTTCACCTGCTCGATCATGCCGCGCACCGCCGGCGTGTCCTCGAGGACGCGCGAGCGCCGCATCTTGTCGAGGCCGAGACCGCGCAGCGTCGCGCGCTGATAGCGCTCGCGCCCGATCGGGCTGCCGACCTGCGTCACGCGCAGCGTCTTATCCGGCGCCCGCTTTTCGCGGGGCGGCCTGGGCTTCCGCGCCGGCAGGTCGGCGAGGCGCAGCGTCGGGATCGGCGACCGCCGCTTCCGCTTCGGCTTCTTGACCTTGGGCGGCTTCTCCGCCTTGGCCTCGGCCGGCTTCTCGGCCTTCTTGGCCTTGGGCTTTGCCGCATCCGCCGCCGGCGGCTTCGGCGCCTTGGGCTTTTTCTCCGCTTTTTCCTGTTTCTCTTCGGCCATGGCCTACTCCCGTGCCTCCGCGGCGCCGCCGTCTTTCCGGCCCAGAATCTCGGCCACCTTGCGGCCGCGGCGCGCGGCGACGCTGCGCGGGCTCGCCGAGCGGTTCAAAGCATGGAAGGTGGCTTTGATCATGTTGTGCGGGTTGGAGGTGCCGACCGATTTCGCCACCACGTCCTGGACGCCCAGCGCCTCGAAGATGGCGCGCATCGGCCCGCCCGCGATGATGCCGGATCGCCTCCGGCACCTCGCGCGCCTTGCCCGCGCCATGGCCAACGCGGCCCTTGCCGTCGCCGACGACGACGATGGCGGCAAAGCCGAAACGCCGGCCGCCCTTCACCACCTTGGCGACGCGGTTGATGCCGACCAGCTTCTCGACGAACTCGCTGTCCTCGCGCTCGCGGCCCTGGCGCTCGCCATCGCCGCGCCGCCCGCGCGGCGGCCGGTCGCCGCCGCCCTCGCCGGAGCGACCGCCGCCGGAGCGGCCGCCGCCACCCTCGCCGGAACGGCCACGTCCGCCGCGGCCGGGAGGCCGATCGCTGCTGCCTGGTGCGCGTGCCATGTAACGCCTTTCCTAGAAACTGAGGCCGCCCTCGCGGGCGGCGTCCGCCAGGGCCTTGACCCGGCCGTGAAAGAGATATCCCCCGCGATCGAAGACGACCTCGGTGACGCCGGCCGCTTTGGCGCGCTCGGCGAGAAGCTTGCCGACGGCGGCCGCCGCGTCCTTGCCGGCCCCGGTCTTGAGGCTCTCGCGCAGCCCCTTGTCGAGGCTCGAGGCGGCGGCCAGCGTGCGGCCCTTGGTGTCGTCGATCACCTGGGCATAGATATGCCGCGAGGAGCGGAAGACGGAGAGCCGCGGCCGGCCCTTGGCGAGCCGGGAGATGCGGTAGCGCACCCGCATCTGGCGGCGCGCGAACAGGGACTTGGCTTCGCTCATCGCTCCCTCCCTTACTTCTTCTTGCCTTCCTTGCGGCGGATGGTCTCGGTCGAATAGCGGATGCCCTTGCCCTTGTAAGGCTCGGGCTTGCGGAAGGACCGGATCACCGCCGCCACCTGCCCCACCTGGCGCCGGTCGGGACCGCTGATGGCGATCGAGGTCGGCTTCTCGCAGGTGATCTTGATCTCGCTGGGGATCGGGAAAATCACGTCGTGGCTGAAGCCCAGCTGCAGCACCAGGTTCTTGCCCTGTACCGCGGCGCGATAGCCCACGCCCTCGATCTCGAGGTTCTTGCTGAAGCCCTTGGAGACGCCGTTCACCATGTTGTTGACGGTGGCGCGCATCGTGCCCCAATGCATGCGGGCGCGCTTGGTCTCGGACCTGGGTTTCAGCACCACCTTGCCGCTCTCGACGGCAGCGGTGACCTCGCTGCTCAAAGGCAGCTTCAAGGTGCCGAGCTTGCCCTTGCAGGTCAGCGTCTGCCCGGCGACCTCGACGGTGACGCCTTGCGGGATGGTGACGGGGTTCTTGCCGATACGCGACATCGTTTTGACCTCAGAAGACGCGGCAAAGCACCTCGCCGCCGACATTTGCGGCGCGGGCCTCGTTGTCCGACATGACGCCGCGCGGTGTCGAGAGGATGGCGATCCCGAGCCCGTTATAGATGCGCGGCAGGTCGGAGATCCGCGAGTAGATGCGCCGGCCGGGTTTGGAGACCCGGGTGATCTCGCGGATCACCGGCTCGCCATCGACGTATTTCAGCTCGATCTTGAGCTCGGCGACGCCCGGGCGCAGTTCCTCGCGCGAATAGCCCCGGATATAGCCTTCGCGCTGCAGCACTTCCAGCACGTTCGCGCGGATCTTGCTGGCGGGCGACTGCACCATGGGCTGATGCGCCCGCTGCCCGTTGCGAATGCGGGTCAGCAAGTCACCGAGCGGATCGGTCATCGACATGCCATTCGTCTCCTTACCAGCTCGACTTGACCATGCCCGGGATCTGGCCCGCCGAGGCCAGCTGGCGCAGCGCCAAACGCGACAGCTTGAACTTGCGGTAGACGCCGCGCGGCCGTCCGGTGAGCTCGCAGCGGTTGCGGACGCGCGTCGCCGACGAGTTGCGCGGCAGCTCCGCCAGCTTGAGGCGCGCCTCGAAGCGCTCCTCGGGCGGCAGCGAGCGATCGTCGGCGATCGCCTTCAGGCGCTTGCGCTTCGGCAGAATGCGCTTCACCAGCGCCGCGCGCCGCTTGTTCTTGTTCACCGAGCTGGTCTTCGCCATGGGGCCCGCCCTTTAGTTGATGAACGGCATCGAGAAGTGGCGCAGCAGCGCCTTCGCTTCCGCGTCGGTCTTGGCCGTGGTGCAGATGACGATGTCCATGCCGCGCACGGTATCGACCTGGTCGTAGTTGATCTCCGGGAACACCAGCTGCTCCTTGAGGCCCAGCGCATAATTGCCGCGCCCGTCGAAGCTCTTGCCGGAAAGGCCGCGGAAGTCGCGCACGCGCGGCAGCGCGATGTTGACGAGCCGGTCGAGAAACTCGTACATGCGCTCGCGCCGGAGCGTCACCTTGCAGCCGATCGGCAGGTTCTCGCGCAGCTTGAATGTCGCGATCGATTTCTTCGCCTTGGTCACCACCGGCTTCTGGCCGGATATGGTGGCGAGGTCGCCGACCGCGGCATCGATCTTCTTGCCGTCCTGAGTCGCTTCGCCGACGCCCATGTTGATGACGATCTTCTCGAGCTTCGGCACCTGCATGGCGTTGCCGTAGGCGAACTCCTTCATGAGCGCCGGCTTCACCACCTTGTCGTAATGATCCTGGAGACGGGTGTGCATGGACCTACCTCACGCGTCGAGGACTTCGCCGGAGCGCTTGGCAAAGCGCACCTTGCGCCCGTCCCCGAGGAACTTGTAGCCGATGCGGGTCGGCTTGCTGGATTTGGGATCGACATGGGCGACGTTGGAGAGGTGGATCGCGCCCTCCTTCTCGACGATGCCGCCGGGCTGACCGGCGCCGGGACGGGTGTGGCGCTTCACCATGTTGACGCCCTGGACGATGACGCGGTTCTCCGCGCGCAGCACGCGCAGCACCTCGCCGCTCCGTCCTTTGTCGCGGCCGGTGATGACCACGACCTTGTCGCCTTTCTTGATCTTCATCTCAGAGCACCTCGGGCGCGAGCGAGACGATCTTCATGAACTTCCGGGCGCGCAGCTCGCGCGTCACCGGTCCGAAGATGCGCGTGCCGATCGGCTCGCCCTGCTTCGTGATCAGCACCGCGGCGTTGCGGTCGAAGCGGATCGAGCTGCCGTCGGCGCGGCGGATCTCCTTGGCCGTGCGCACGATCACCGCCTGATGCACGTCGCCCTTCTTGACGCGGCCGCGCGGGATCGCGTCCTTGACCGAGACGACGATGACGTCGCCCACCGAGGCCGTCTTGCGCTTGGAGCCGCCCAGCACCTTGATGCACTGGACGCGCTTGGCGCCGGAATTGTCGGCCACGTCGAGATTGGTCTGCATCTGGATCATGGCGCGTTACCCCCTCGCATCGGCTTCCGCCGCCGCCTTCTTCTTGCGCGGCGCGCGCGGCTTTTTCGCCGCGGCGGCGACAGGCTCCGCGGCAGGCGCCGTCCCTTCGCCGCCGCCCGCCAGCACCACCCAACGCTTGCGCTTGGAGATCGGCCGACTCTCCTCGATGCGCACAGTCTCGCCGCCCTTCACCAGATTCTGCTCGTCGTGCGCCGCATATTTCTTGGAGCGCATGATGAACTTTTTGTAGACGGGATGGATGACGCGCCGCTCGACCCGGACGATCACGGTCTTGTCCCGTGCGTCTCGGACGGCCACTCCTTGAAGGATACGCTTCGGCATCGCTTTCTCTTCCCTTAGGCGCGCGCGCGCTGCGCCATGATCGTTCTGATGCGGGCCATGTCGCGCCGCACCTGGCGCACGCGCGCCGTGTTCTCGAGCTGGCCGCTCGCCTTCTGGAAGCGCAGGTTGAAGCGCTCCTTGGCGAGCTGCTCGAGGTCGCTCTTGAGCTCGTCGTCGGTCTTGGCGCGGACGTCGTGGGCCTTCATATCGCCTCCTCGCCGAGCCGGGTTACGACGCGCGTCGCGATCGCGAGCTTCGCCGCGGCGAGGTCGAAGGCCTCGCGCGCGATGGGACCGGGCACGCCGTCCAGCTCGAACATGATGCGGCCAGGTTTGACGCGGCAAATCCAGAACTCGGGCGTGCCCTTGCCGCTTCCCATACGCACTTCGGCGGGCTTCTGCGACACCGGCACGTCGGGAAAAATGCGGATCCACACGCGGCCGACGCGCTTGATATGGCGGGTGATGGCGCGCCGCGCCGCCTCGATCTGGCGCGCCGTGATGCGGCCGGGCTCGACGGCTTTCAGGCCATAGTTGCCGAAATTGAGCGTGATGCCGCCCTTGGCCTCGCCATGGACGCGGCCCTTATGCGCCTTCCGGTATTTTGTCCGTTTGGGTGAGAGCATGGGTCGTCCTCAGACGCGCGCCTGGTTCTGCTCGGCGACGCGCTTGTCCTGCGCCATCGGGTCGTGCGCCATGACCTCGCCCTTGAACACCCAGACCTTGACGCCGCAAGTGCCGTAGGTGGTCTTGGCCGTGCCATAGCCGAAATCGACATCGGCGCGGAGCGTGTGGAGCGGCACGCGGCCTTCGCGATACCACTCCATGCGCGCGATCTCGGCGCCGCCCAGCCGCCCCGAGCAATTGATGCGGATGCCGAGCGCGCCCAGCCGCATCGCCGATTGCACCGCGCGCTTCATGGCGCGGCGGAATGCCACGCGGCGCTCCAACTGCTGGGCGATGCCGTCGGCGATGAGCTTCGCCTCGATCTCGGGCTTCCGGATCTCGACGATGTTGAGACTGACCTCGCTGTTGGTCATCTTGGCGATGTCGAGGCGCAGCTTCTCGATATCGGCGCCCTTCTTGCCGATGACGACGCCGGGACGCGCCGAATGGATGGTGATGCGCGTCTTCTTGGCGGCGCGCTCGATGACGACGCGCGCGACGCCGGCCTGCTGCAGGCGATCGGTCAGGAACTTCCTGAGCTTGATGTCCTCGTGCAGCAGCCCCGCATATTCGCGGCGCGCGAACCAGCGCGAATCCCAGGTGCGGTTGATGCCGAGCCGAAGCCCGATCGGATTGACTTTCTGGCCCATTATGCCGGCTCCTCCTGCCGCTCCTCGCGCTCGCGCACGACGACGGTGAGATGGCTGAAATACTTGTCGACCCCCGCGGCGCGCCCGCGGCCCCGCGCGTGGAAGCGACGCATGGCGAAGGCGCGCCCGACGCTCGCCTCCTTGACGTAGAGCTTGTCGACGTCGAGCTGATGGTTGTTCTCAGCGTTGGCGATGGCGGCCTGCAGCACCTTCTTCACGTCGCGCGCGATGCGCCGCGGCGAGAAGGTGAGCTCGTTGAGCGCGGCGCTCGCGAGCTTGCCGCGGATGCTCTGCGCCACGAGGTTGAGCTTCCGCGCGCTGACCTTGAGCGCGCGGGCATGCGCCGCCGCCTCGGTCTCCGCCAGCCGCCGGGGTGCCGCTTTCTTGCTCATGATGGCGCCGCCGCCGGCGCCTTGGCGCGCACCGTCTTCTTGTCGGCGGAATGGCCGTGGAAGGTCCGGGTCGGCGCGAACTCGCCGAATTTGTGGCCGATCATGTGCTCGGTCACCAGCACCGGGATGAATTTATGGCCGTTATAGACGCCGAAGGTGAGGCCGACGAATTGCGGGAAGATGGTCGAACGTCGCGACCAGGTCTTGATGATCTCGTTCCTGCCCGAGGCGCGCGACTTCTCCGCCTTCTTCAAGAGGTAGCCGTCGACGAACGGGCCTTTCCAAACCGAGCGTGCCACGTATGGCCCTCCTCTACTTCTGCCGGCGGCGCCGCACGATATAGCGGTCCGTCGCCTTGTTCTTGCGCGTCTTGGTGCCCTTGGTGCCCTTGCCCCAGGGCGTCACGGGATGACGGCCGCCCGAGGTCTTGCCCTCGCCGCCGCCATGCGGATGGTCGATCGGGTTCATGGCGACGCCGCGCACCGAGGGGCGGCGCCCCAGCCAGCGATTGCGCCCGGCCTTGCCGATGCTGATGTTCTGCTGGTCGGGGTTCGAGACCGCGCCGATCGTCGCCATACATTCGGCGCGCACCTTGCGCACCTCGCCCGAGGAGAGCCGGAGCAGCGCATAGCCGGCGTCGCGGCCGACGAGCTGGGCATAGGTGCCGGCGGCGCGCGCCAGCTGGCCGCCCTTTCCCGCCTTCATCTCGACATTGTGGATGATGGTGCCGACGGGAATGTTGCGCATCGGCATGGCGTTGCCGGGCTTCACGTCGACGCGCTCGCCCGAGACGACCTTGTCCCCCTCCTTGAGGCGCTGCGGCGCCAGGATATAGGCGAGCTCGCCGTCCTCATATTTGACGAGGGCGATGAAGCCGCTGCGATTGGGATCATATTCGAGGCGCTGCACCTCGGCCGCCATGTCGCGCTTGCTGCGCTTGAAATCGATGAGGCGATAGCGCTGCTTGTGGCCGCCGCCGCGCCAGCGCACAGTGATGCGGCCGTGGACGTTGCGCCCGCCCTGCTCGCGCTTTCCCTCGGTGAGCGCCTTCACGGGGTCGCCCTTCCAGAGCTCGCGGCGATCGACGATGATGAGCTGACGCTGGCCCGGCGTCGTCGGCTTGAATGCTTTGAGTGCCATCGCCTCAGACCCCTGTCGTCACGTCGATCTTCTGGCCTTCGGCCAGCGTCACGATCGCTTTCTTGTAATCGGCGCGGCGGCCGAGCGTGCCGCGGAAGCGCTTGGTCTTGCCCTTGACGCGGATGGTGTTGACCGCCGTCACCTTGACCTTGAAGAGCCCTTCGACCGCGGCCCGGACCGAGCGCTTGTCGGCGTCCAGGGGCACACGGAAGGTGACCTGGTTGTGCTCGGAGCCCATGGTCGACTTCTCGGTGATGACGGGCGAGCGCACGAGGTCGTACATCGCCTCGCGCGAAAGGTTGGGGACGCGGCGGGGAATGAAGCGGAACCGGCTCATTTGAGGCGCGCCTCCAGCTGCTGCACCGCATCCCGCGTCAACACCAGCGTGTCGCGCCGCAGAATGTCGTAGACATTGGCGCCCTGCTGCGGCAGCACGTCGACCTGCGGCAGGTTGCGCGCGGCGCGCGCGAAATTCTCGTCGAGCTCGGCGCCGCCGATGATCAGCACCGAGGCCCAGCCCAGCTTCTCGAAGCGCTCGGCGAGCGCGCGGGTCTTGCCCTCGGCAAGCCGCGCCTCTTCGAGCACGACGAGCTTCCCCTCCGCCTGCTTCGCCGAGAGCGCGGTCTTGAGGGCCAAGCGCCGCACTTTCTTCTGCAGGCTGAATTCGTGGCTTCGCACCACCGGCCCGAAGATCACCGCGCCGCCCCGGAATTGCGGCGAGCGGAGCGAGCCCTGCCGCGCGCGGCCGGTGCCCTTCTGCTTCCAGGGCTTCTTGGTCGTGCCTTGGATGTCGCTGATACCTTTGGTTTTGTGCGTGCCGGCGCGGCGCTTTGCCAGCTGCCAATGCACCATGCGCGCCAGGATGTCGCGGCGGATCGGAAGGCCGAAGACATCGTCGGCGAGCTCGATGTCGCCAGCCTCGGTGTTGTCGAGCGTCTTGACGGCGAGTTTCACGACTTCTCTCCCTCCGCCGGGGCTTCGGCGGCCGGCGCCGCGCTGCGCAGCGCCGCCGGGAAAGGCAGGCCCTTGGGCGGCTTGCGCTTGGCCGCGTCCTTCACCAGGACATAACCGCCTTCGGCGCCCGGCACCGCGCCCTCGACCATGATGAGACCGCGGTCGCCGTCGGTGCTGACGACGCGGAGATTCTGCGTCGTGACGCGCGCGTCGCCATAGTGGCCCGCCATGCGCTTGTTCTTGAACACCTTGCCGGGATCCTGGCGCTGCCCGGTCGAGCCGTGGCTGCGATGCGAGATCGAGACGCCGTGGGTCGCGCGGAGACCGCCGAAATTGTGCCGGCGCATGACGCCCGAGAACCCGCGGCCCTTGCTGGTGCCGACGACATCGACGAACTGGCCCGGCACGAAATGCGTCGCCGACAATTCGGCGCCGACCTCGAGGAGGCCGTCCTTCTCGACGCGAAATTCGACCAGCTTGCGCTTCGGCTCGAGCTTCGCCTTGGCAAAATGGCCACGCATCGGCTTGCTGACGTTCTTCACCTTGGCCTTGCCAACGCCGAGCTGGACCGCGGTATAGCCGTCCTTCTCCTGGTCACGCACGGCCACGACCTGGCAATTGTCGACCTTCAGCACGGTCACCGGGAGATGACTGCCGTCCTCGGTGAAGATCCGCG
>Ga0335081_10020721_pt1 | contig 10633 bp, 9 predicted proteins | sample Lox_Sample_35_FD_206713 | JGI IMG/M metagenome (GOLD analysis project Ga0335081, IMG submission 206713) | Soil microbial communities from Loxahatchee National Wildlife Refuge, Florida, United States - Lox_Sample_3.5 | ecosystem: Environmental > Terrestrial > Soil > Wetlands | place: USA: Florida... | reverse complement strand
GCAAGCCATCACCCGCGCCATCGCCGACCAGGCCCGCACCATCCGCATCCCGGTGCACATGATCGAGACCATCAACAAGCTCATCCGCACCTCGCGCCAACTGGTGCAGGAGCTAGGCCGCGAGCCTACCTCGGAAGAGATCGCCAAGCGCATGGACATCCCCGTGGCCAAGGTGCGCAAGGTGCTCAAGATCGCCCAGGAGCCTATCTCGCTCGAGACCCCCATCGGCGAGGAGGAAGATTCCCATCTCGGCGACTTCATCGAGGACCGCGCCGTGGTCTCGCCCGCCGACGCCGTTATCAACGTCAACCTGAAGGAGCAGACGGCGCACGTGCTGCGCACGCTCACCGCGCGCGAAGAGAAGGTCATCAAGATGCGCTTCGGCCTGGAGGACGGCAGCGAGCACACCCTGGAGGAAGTAGGACAATCGTTCGCCGTCACCCGCGAGCGCATACGCCAGATCGAGGCCAAGGCGCTGCGCAAGCTGCGGCATCCGTCGCGATCGCGCAAATTGCGGGCTTTTATGGACGGCGTGAGGGATTAAGTTCCTGAAACCCACCTGGGAATCGGAGAGACGCAGATTGCCGCGTCTCTCTTTGTTGTTGCCACACGCGAAACTGACCTCACCCCTGTGCAGACTGTGAATTTCTTCCCGCTTTTCCATCCATTTCCACAAGAAACGCACAAACTCCACAACTTCTGCACAGGCGCGGCCGAGTTTCCCCTTGTCCCGAAGTGGCACCTCGGGCAAAGTCCCGTGCAACGACAGAGTGCGATGTGCAAAGCGCACCTTGCCTTGGGCGTCAGATGGAAGAGAACTCGCACGCAAGTGCGCGCCGGGTCCGAAGCCCTTCCCAGGGATTTGCGACAAGGCCTCGGCCATCGGAACGCCACCGTGTCGGCCGGTCCGACTTAAAGTGAGCGAACTCACCGGACTTGGTTGGAGGAACGGAGGGGAAGGCAGGAGCAGCGCTGCGAGCCGTAAGGATTGTGGCGCACCTTTGGCACATCACACTTCACGAGGCGGCTTGCGTGGCTGGCGCAAGCCGCCCTTCGTTTTTCCATCTCCGCACCGCTCTTACTTGTCTCCCCGAGCGAGCGCTTCAGCGCGAGTCGAGGGGCAAAGCCGTTGCCCCAGCCGCGGATTGGTACGGACCAACCCAGCTTCGGCGTCTCGGCGCTCCTGGTTGTCGCAGCCAGTGTGCGGTGTTTGTGGTGACAATCCGGATTCGGTCTTGCCTGGTGCCAAGATTTTTGTGTCAGAATTTGCTTGCTGGTGATTCTTCTCGAACCCGCCGATCGCTAGTCGGGGAACAACTCGCCTCCGCAAGCACGCACTTGTCGTGCCGTCAAATTTTCGTTTCCACCGCTTTTCCGCCCACGATCTCCACAAGCTGCGGATGAATTTTGATTGTTGCTCCTCTACTATCGCGCATCCCCTCGCGCGCAAATTGAAAGCTCTTGGCGACCACTGACTACAACATCGACCGCGGCTTGCCCTCCGCCATTGACGCTGAGCGCTCCATCCTCGGCGCCATCCTGCTGGACGCTCACAGCTACAACCAGGCGGCGGAATCGCTCCACCCCGACGACTTCTCGCTCGACTCGCACCGCCGCATTTTTTCGCGGATGATGGACCTGGACGCCACCGGGCGTCCCATCGACATCATCACGCTGCAGGAAGAGCTCAGCCGGCACAAGGAACTGGAATCCATCGGCGGCGTGGCTTATCTCGCTTCGCTCACCGACGGCGTGCCGCGGCGGCCGTCGATCGAGCACTACGTCAGGATGGTTCGCGACAAGGCGCTGCTGCGCGGGCTGATCAATGCCGCCAACGTTGCCATCAGCAGCGCCCTTGATCAGGCCGAACCGGCCGAAGAAATCCTGGATGCGGCCGAAGCCGCGATCTTCCAAGTCTCCGACAAGCGCCTGGGCCGGGGCTTTCTCACCATCCCGCAGATCGTTCAGGATTCCTTCGGCTCACCCGACGCACTGATCGCTCCTGGCGCTCACATCACCGGCCTGGAAACTCACTTCAAGGTTTTCGACGAGAAAACGCGCGGCTTGCAACGAGCCGACCTGATCATCGTAGCCGGGCGGCCTTCCATGGGCAAAACCGCGTTTGCGATGAACATCGCGGAGAACATCGCGGTGCTGGACAAGAAAGTGGTGGCGGTGTTCTCCCTGGAAATGTCGCGCGAGGCGCTGCTGCGGCGCCTGCTCTTCTCCCACGCGCGCGTGGACGCCTACAAGATGACCAGCGGCTTCGTCACCCGCGACGACACCCGCAAGCTGGCGACTGCGCTCAATGCCCTGAGCGAAGCCCCCATCTTCATCGACGACACGCCCGGCATCAGCGTGCACGAGATGCGCGCCAAGGCCCGCCGGCTCAAGCAACAGCAGCAGAATGTGCTGGACCTGGTGGTAGTCGACTACCTGCAACTGATGGCGGCCACCCCCATCGGCGGCAAGCGTTTCGAAAACCGCACCCAGGAAGTCTCGGCCATCTCGCGAGGCCTCAAGGCGCTGGCCAAAGAGCTGAACGTCCCGGTGATCGCGGTGTCGCAGTTGAGCCGCGCACCGGAATCGCGCGGCGGCGACCATCGTCCCCAGCTCTCCGACCTGCGCGAGTCGGGCTCCATCGAGCAGGACGCCGACGTGGTCGGGTTCCTGTTCCGCGAGGAATACTACAAGAAGGACGACCCGGACCTGGACGGGATCGCTGAGCTGATCATCGGCAAGCAACGCAACGGGCCCACGGGGACCATTCGCCTGGCTTTTCGCAAGAATTTCACCCGATTCGACACCCTGGCGGACGAGCGCGATGCCGGGCTTGATCCCGGCAGCGAGTTCTGAGCCACAGCCGTTGTTGTGAAGACGGAGGTTGCACCATGCGGTCGGCTTATCACGCTATCGCCTGTGAGTATCCCAAAAGCGTATTTCCCTTCATGCCGTTTCAACCGCGCTGGATGGCCGGCTTGGACCTGCACGAGCGCGGCATCTTCAGTGCGTTGCTCGAAATGTCCTGGTGCGTGCTGCCGCCGTGCTATCTACCCCACGATCCCGACCAGCTTCGGCGCATGCTGGTGGAACGCTATCGCCATCCCAGTTGGGACGAGCCCGTGCCTCCGCGCGTGCTGTGGCGCTTCCGCAGCGATCCACGGCAGGGTTTGATCTACTTTCCACCGCTGCTGCACGCCTACCGCTACATGCTCCGCGCCGAACACCCGGATGATGTGCTGCAATTGTCGGTGATGTGACGTGAAGGGGCACGCCTTTCAGCGGGGCCCCCGGCGCGCCCGCCTTTGGGCGCGCTGGGGTGCGAGGCGTGCCGCAGAGCTTAATTGTCATCCTGAGCGCCGCCCGAAGGAGCGCAGCGACTGAGGGCAATCGAAGGGCCTGCTTCAAAGAACGTCGGGCGAAAGCAGGTCCTTCGGTCGCGCTTCTTCGCCCTGGCGTGCTCAGTCGCGCTCCCTCAGGATGACAATCTGTTATTTTTTCTACGGCACGGCTGAAAGCCGTGCCCTTTCACCTTCCTGGACGGCGACAGGGCGCGTCGATTCCCTCGGACGTACCACTCGCGAGTCAACGACTGTTTATAATCGCTCACGATGTCCGTCTCCGCTGCGACCGTCGAGCGCGTGAACCTGCGCCCTACATGGGCTGAGGTTTCTCTCCCCACTCTTCGGCAAAATTTCCGGGCCGTTTGCGATTGGGTGTCGCCTGCCGCAACGGTGTGCGCGGTCGTCAAGGCGCACGCCTACGGCCATGGCGCGGTGGAGTGCGCGCGCGCCCTGGAGCTGGAAGGCGCAAAGTGGTTCGGCGTCACCTCCACGGATGAAGGCCTGGCGCTGCGCGACGGCGGCATCGCTGGACGCATCCTGCTGATGACCGGCTTCTGGCGCGGCGACGAAGAGCTGGTGCTCGAGAACGACCTGACTCCCGCCGTGTGGCGGCGGGAACACATCGAGCGCCTGGAGCAGGCCGCCGAACGCCTGCGCAAAGATGCGGTAGGCGTGCACTTGAAGGTCGATACTGGCATGGCGCGCCTGGGGGCGAGTTTCGAGGAATTGCCGCAGTTGCTTGCGAAGCTGCGGGCCGCGAAGCATGTAAAAGTGGAGGGACTGTTCAGCCACTTGGCCTCCGCCGAGGTCGTCGATTCGCAACAGGTGGACGAGCAGTTGGCCCGCTTCGAGCGTGCGGCCGAACTGGTGAAGCAAGGTGGCCTGGCGCCAGCTTATCTGCACATTGCTAACACCTCCGCTATCGCGACCCGGCCCAAGTCCTGGATGAATCTGGTCCGTCCCGGGATCGCGCTTTACGGCTACCAACTGCCGTCGGTGCTGGAAGGCAAGTCCTTCGACCGGCCCCTGCGCCCTGTGCTTTCATGGAAGACGCGGATCTTTTCCCTGCGCGATGTCGGCGCTGGCCAGGCGATCGGCTACAGCGGCGCCTATGTCGCCCAGGCGCCGGCGCGCATCGCCGCCCTTCCCGTGGGATACGCCGACGGGCTCAGCCGGAAGCTTTCCTCGCGCGGCCGGGTGATCGTGCACGACCAGTACGCGCCCATCGTGGGCAACGTTTCCATGGACATCACGTTGGTGGACGTCACCGCCATCCCTGGCGCCGAGATCGGTTCGGAGGTCATCATCCTCGGCCGGAGCGAGCACTGCGCCGTGACAGCAGACGATCATGCACGCATCGCCGGCACCATTCCGTACGAGATCCTCTGCAATATTTCCAAACGGGTTCCGCGTAACTACGTCGGCTAGGCCTTCGCTCCCAGTTGTCACCCTGAGCGAAGTGCCGCGAGGGTTTTGCCTTCGCGCCCTGATTTTGGGCGCGCGCGCCGCGAGTCGAAAGCCTGCCCTGAGCGAAGCCGAAGGGGACCTGCTTCTCCATTGCTATCATGGATGGTGCCCATGCGCCGCCTCTACCGCCAGTGGATGCACGACTGGGAAACCCGCCTCACCGAGCGGGATACCAATCGCGTGGTGCGCCCATTCGAGTGGGGGTTGGAGTGGATCGAGGACTGGCCGTTGGTGGATGGCGGTTGGCGGGGCCTCAGCAGCGCAGAAGCCGAAAGCTTCGTGCACGATCTCAACCGCCGCATCGTCTCCGAGAGCGACCGCTTTTTCGCGTACGACACGCCGCCTGACTTTTGCCTGGAAGGGAACTGCCTGCGGTTCACCTCACCGGTCGAGACCCCATACGCGGAAAACAATCTAGTAGCGGCGCGCTGGTTCCCCGCAAGAGGCAGCCGGGCCGTGGTCGTGCTGCCGCAGTGGAATGCGGATGCCGAGAGCCACGTCGGCCTGTGCCGCATCTTCAACTGGCTGGGGATATCCGCGCTGCGCCTGAGCCTGCCTTACCACGACGTGCGCAAGCCGGCGGAGATCGAGCGTGCCGACTACGCCGTTTCGTCCAACATCGCGCGCACCATTGACGCCTGCCGCCAGGCCATTGTGGATACGCGCTCCTGCCTCGACTGGCTCGAGAGCCGCGGCTATCGCCAGCTGGGGATCGTGGGCACCAGCCTCGGCTCCTGCTACGCGTTCATCGCCAGCGCGCACGACGAGCGGCTCAAGGTGAACGTCTTCAACCACGCCTCCACCTACTTTGCCGACGTGGTCTGGAGCGGGCAATCGACGCGCCACATCCGCGCCGGCATCGAGCGCGACATCGATCTCGACCGTCTGCGCGAGGCGTGGCTTGCGATCAGCCCCGCGTCGTACTTCGACAAATTCGCTTCCTATCCCAAGAAGTCCCTGCTCGTCTATGCTACCTATGACCTGACGTTCCCGCCCGAACTCTCCCGCGAGATCATCGCCGCATTCCGCCAGCGCAACCTCGACCACCAGGTCGCTGTGCTGCCCTGCGGCCATTACACCAGCGGCGAGACGCCGTTCAAATTTCTGGACGCCTGGCACATGGCGAGGTTCTTGGCGGGTGCGTTCGCACACTAATTGTCACCCCGAGCGAGCGCGTTAGCGCGAGTCGAGGGGCAATGCCGTTACCGTCCTTGGCAGCTTCTGCAAAGGCGTTGCCCCTCGACTCGCGCCAGAGGCAGGCGCTCGCTCGGGGTGACAGGGCATGGATCTAGCTTGGGCTTAGCGGATAGCTACCGGTTCTTCCAAACCGGTTTACGCTTCTCCAGCACCGCGCGCAGGCCTTCCTGCACGTCCTCGAGGTCCATCAACTGGTTGAGGTAGATGTTGTGGGATTGCCGCATGGCTTTGTCGAGCGGCAACCCGTTGGAGCCCGAGATCACGCGTTTGGTCATCTCCAGGACGGGAGCGCTGAATTCGCCGATCTTGGCGATAACTTCGTCGACTGTTTCTTTGAGCTGAGCCTCGGGCACCAGCCGGTTGACGAAGCCCAGCGACAAAGCTTCTTCCGCGGAGAGCGCCTCTCCGGTCAGGATCAGTTCGTAAGTCTTCTTCGGCCCTATCAACTGCGGCAGCATCACGGCAGCGAAGGGCGGAAAGACTCCCAGCTTCACCTCCGGCTGCGCGAATTTGGCCTTGGGGGTGGCTATGACCATGTCGCCGAACGCCACCAGTTCCGAGCCCGCGCCGATGGCCGGGCCATTCACCACCACGATCAACGGCTTGGAGATCTCGCGGATGGCTTCGAACACGCGGTTGAACGCTTCCAGGGTCGAGAACACGCGGTCGGCTTTCGAGTCCTCCACGCCGATGCCGGCGGAGAAGGTCCGCTGCGAGGAATCCATCAGGATGGCCTTGATGTCGCCGCGGCCGTTCAAGCGTTCGATCGCTTCCGCGATCTCCCGCATCAACGGTACGGTCAGCACATTGTAGGGAGGGTTGTTGAGCGTGATGTGCGCGATATAGGTGGACATGTCGAACTGAATGTGCCGGAACGTGGTGGCTGCGCCGGTGGCCATTGCGTGCTCCTGGTTTACTCGAGAGTCCCAGAGCCGATTATCAGCGGGAAGGTTGTTGGCCGACAAGTAACCATCGGACCATCCCCGGCGTCTCGCCGCGCCGAATCGGTCTGGTTCTCTGCCTCGCCTGCAATTGGGCCGCTAGCGTAGAATTGGGGGCCATGAAGATCGCCATCGGCGCCGACCACGCCGGCTACGAGCTGAAGGAAAAGATCAAGCAGCGGCTCGTGCAGGAAGGCATCGAAGTCCACGACAGGGGCACAAATTCCACGGATTCGGTGGACTATCCCGATTTCGCCCGCCTGGTCGGCGAGGAAGTTGCCAGGCGAGACGCCGACTTCGGGGTGTTAATTTGCGGCAGCGGGATCGGAATGTCGATTGCCGCTAATAAAGTACCGGGCGTTCGTGCCGCGCACGTCACCAGCATGTACGAGGCGGAGATGGCGCGGCAGCACAACGACGCCAACGTGGTGACCGTCGGCGCGCGCGTCCTGGACGAGGCGACGGCCCTCCAGGCCGTGGAGCAATTCCTGCACACGCCGTTCGCCGGAGGCCGCCATGAGCGCCGCGTGCAGAAGATCATGGAGATCGAACAGCAGGAGCAGGCGCACCACGCCTGATCAGAAATCATGACCAAGAACAGCGATTGGATGTCCCGCCCCCTGGCGGAAACCGACCCGGATGTTGCCGCCGCCATCGACAACGAAGTCCGCCGCCAGCACGAAGGCCTGGAACTGATCGCCTCGGAAAATTTCGTCAGCGAGGCGGTGCTGGAAGCCATGGGCTCGGTGTTCACGAACAAGTACGCCGAGGGCTATCCCGGCAAGCGCTACTATGGCGGTTGCGAGTTCACCGACATCGTGGAGAACCTCGCCCGCGATCGCGCCAAGCAGCTCTTCGGCGCCGAGCACGCCAACGTGCAACCCCATGCCGGCACTCAGGCCAACATGGCGGCCTACGCGGCCGTGGTGCAACCTGGCGACACCGTCCTCGGGCTGAACCTCGCGCACGGCGGCCACCTCAGCCATGGACATCCTCTGAATTTCTCCGGAAAAACCTATCGCATCGTGCCTTACGGCGTCACCCGTGAAACCGAGACCATCGACTACGACGAACTGGAGAAGCTGGCGGAGAAGGAGCACGCGAAGCTGATCATCGGCGGGGGTAGCGCCTATCCGCGCCTCATCGATTTCGCCCGCATGCGGCAGATCGCCGACAAGGTCGGCGCCATCTACCTGGTGGACATGGCGCACTTTGCCGGCCTGGTCGCCGGCGGTGCCCACCCCTCGCCGGTGCCGCATGCGCAGATCGTTACCTCAACCACGCACAAGACGCTGCGCGGTCCACGCTCGGCGATGATCCTGTGCAAAGCCGACTACGCCCAGGCGGTGGACAAGACGGTTTTTCCCGGCATGCAAGGCGGACCGCTCGTGCACATGGTAGCCGCCAAGGCCGTGTGCTTCCGCGAAGCCATGCAGCCGGAGTTCCGCGACTACGCTCGCCAGGTGGTGGCCAACGCCAAGGTGCTGGCGGAGACGCTCGCCTCCGAGGGCTTCCGCATCATCTCCGGAGGCACCGACACCCACCTCATGCTGGTGGACGTCTTCGCCAAGGGCATGCTGGGCAGCGAGGCGGAGAAGGCGCTGGGCGAGGCCGGAATCACCGTCAACAAGAATGCCATTCCCTTCGACACCAACCCGCCCCTGAAGCCGAGCGGCATCCGCATCGGCTCACCCGCGCTGACCACGCGTGGCATGAAAGAACGCGAAATGCGGCAGATCGGGCTGTGGATCTCGGAAGTGCTGCACAGCCGCACCGACACCGCCGTGCTGGCGCGCGTGCGCAAGCAGGTGCTGGAAATGGCTGAGGCGTTCCCGCTCTATCCGGAGCGGCGAGCGCGGGCGCAGGCAGAAGCGCAGGCGTAGCGCAATAGGTGTCACCCCGAGCGAGCGTGCCAAAGGCTGGCGCTCGCTCGGGTGACAAATTGTAGGACGCTGTCTAAGACGCCTTCTTCGCCTGGATGGGCTTCAGGAACTCCTCCATCGAGAACGTCGGAGACAGGCGCCTGAGCTTCTCCACGACTCGATTGCGATCTCCCTCGGTGGTGGCCGCAGCATATCGCTTCCGCAGCAAGGCGATCTTTTCCTTGCGGGCGCGGCGGCGGCGGATCTCACTGTTGCGGCTGGGTGTAGTCATGAATGCGCTTCCTCGAGTCTGGGATTGAGGAACCATTGTATTGGGAATCCGGGAATTTTGCATGGCGCTGCCGCCCGCGCCCGATGTTGGTTCTCGCCGTGCCTCGCTATACACTTGCGCCGTGCGAATCGCCATCGATACCCGGCGGATCGGTGACTTCGGCGTCGGCACCTACATCCGCAACGTTGTGCGAATGCTGGGGCGGATCGACTGCCAGAACGAGTACCTGCTGGTCGGGCCCGCCGAACCGCTGCGCGAGATCGGCGAGCTGCCGCCCAATTTCCTCAACGCGCCCTACTCGCTGCCGGACACCTCGGCGCGCAACTACTTCGAGTTCCAGGGCATTTTGCGCAAGTTCCACTGCAACGTGCTGCACGTCCCGCACCTGTTCTCCTCGCCACAATACATCCCCTGCCGCTACGTGGTGACCGTGCACGACCTGCTCGACCACTTCTATCCGCCGCCGGGCGAGTCCGCCACCCGGCGCTTGCTGCGGTTCCACTTCACGCGCCGGGTGCTGCGCCGTGCCGAGCGCATCTTCGCGGTGTCGAATTCCACGCGCAACGACATCGGGCGGCTCTTTAACATCCCCCTGGGCAATGTTGAGGTCATCTACAACGCCATCGACGAGCGCTTCAGGCGCGGCCATGCCACCGACGCTGACCGCCAAATGATCGCCGGACGTTACCAGGTGACCTATCCCTTCCTGCTCTACGCCGGAAACATCCGGCCGCACAAGAACCTCATCCGCATCATCGAAGCCTTCTCGGCTCTTAAGACCGAACTGGAAAAAGAGGGAGCTTTCCCCGACCTGAAGCTGATCATCATCGGCGACGAACTCTCGAAGCACCCCGACCTGCGCCGCACCGTGGTGCGCAGCGGCGTGACCAACCACGTGCGCTTTCTCGGGTTCGTGCCCATCGACGTGCTGCGCATCTTCTACGACACCGCCAAGATATTCGTCTTTCCCTCGCTGTATGAGGGGTTCGGCCTGCCGCCGCTGGAAGCCATGGCGCACGGTACTCCCGTGGTGACTTCGAACACGTCGTCGCTGCCGGAAGTGGTGGGCAACGCCGCCGTGCTGGTAAACCCGGAGAACGTGTTCGACATCATGCGCGCGCTGCATCGCGTGCTGCTCGACCAGCCCCTGCGCGAGCGCTTGCAGCGCGCCGGATACGAGCAGTCGCTGGCTTACTCCTGGGAGTCCTCGGGCGAGAGAATCCATCAGGTATACGAGGAGGTGGCACAGCAGGGCAGCGTTGCCGCCGGCCAGCGGCTTGCGAAGAGCAGTCCGTAGTCTGCCTGGTACGCTTTTCTTTATTGCTCACTCTAGATTCCCGCGCTTTGTCACCTTTTCCGGTGATGCTCCTCACTGCCCGGCGACCGAATGTGGAGGAGCATGAGGTAGTCCTATCTCAGCCGTTCCAAGGAGGCGTTTCATGAAGCGCGTCCTTATTCTCGGCGCCGCAGGCAGGGACTTCCATAACTTCAATGTAGTCTTTCGGCATAACCGCGATTACCAGGTGGTGG
>Ga0335081_10020720_pt1 | contig 10633 bp, 8 predicted proteins | sample Lox_Sample_35_FD_206713 | JGI IMG/M metagenome (GOLD analysis project Ga0335081, IMG submission 206713) | Soil microbial communities from Loxahatchee National Wildlife Refuge, Florida, United States - Lox_Sample_3.5 | ecosystem: Environmental > Terrestrial > Soil > Wetlands | place: USA: Florida... | reverse complement strand
TTCTCGATCCTGAAGTGCTCGTCCCCGCTGTGGATGCTCGGGGTCCTGGTGTACGCGTACACCGACTTGAAGCCGATGCCGAACTTCCCGATCGCGGTGAGATCCCCGGACTTGCCGCTCTGGCCGACCCCGCAGACGCCGCGGACGTCGGCCTCGGTGAAGGGCCGCCCGTCGTGCCGCAGCTCCAGCCGGTCCCCGAAGAGGTCGAAGGCCAGCTCGGTCGCGCCGGCGTCCTCGGCGTTCTGGATCAGCTCGAAGATGAAGTGCGTGCGCTCGCTGTACAGCCGCCCGAGCAGGTCGAGCACGGCGGTGTCCCAGCCGTACCTGGCGATGTTCTCCTCGCGGATCTTCTCGTAGTCGGCCGCCACCGCCGTCCCTTCATTCAACGCATACGCCTGCGTTGAATGTAGGCCATCCCACCCCCGGCAGCGGTTAGCGGGCGATCTCCTCCAGCGCCCGGCGTACCGAGCCGGGTCGTTCGAGCCAGGGGAAATGCCCGCAGTCCGGCTCGACCCGGTACCGGGCGCCAGATATGAGCGCGGCCGACGCGATGCCGTGCTCGGGCGGGATCGGGCTGGCCGCGCCCAGCACGAAGATGGCCGGCACGCGCAGCGATGGCAGGGAACACTCCAGGGTCTTCTGCTCGAAGTGCCACACGACCGACGCGAACGTCGCCGCGTAGCACTCGACAGAAATGCCCAGCGGGGGCGTCGGAGGCGCCTTGTCCGGCGCCGAGAAGTAACCCGGCCACACGATGGCCAGGCTCTCCAGCGCCTCCTCCGCGGTGCCCTGCCCGGCCATGGCGCGCTCGTCAAGCTCACGGGCCCGGGCCGCCAGTGCAGGCGGGGTCCGCTCGGTCAGGTTCCGCCCCAGGTCGCCCGCCCCTCCGTCGGGAACCGCTCCCAGCGGATCGGCGATCACCACGCCGAGCAGCCGCTCGGCGTGCTGCACGGCCAGGTGCATGGCCAGGTGCCCGCCCCAGGAGTGCCCGATCACGTAGGCGCGCTCGGCTCCGGCCGCGTCCAGGACGGCGATCGCGTCGGCGACGTGCTGGCGGATCTCGAACGGCCCGGACGTGGTGGACGGCGCCACGCCGCGCTGCTGAAAGCGGAGCACGCTGAAGGCGTCCTCGAGTTCGCCGGCCAGCGGCGCCGTGTAATCCGACAAGCCGGGCCCGCCGTGCAAGATGAGCACGGCGGGCCCGCCGCCCCCGGTCTGCCAGGCCGTGAGGCTTCCCCCGGCCACCCCGGCCCGGAACTCACCGAAGGCCGGGTGCATCAGGAGGCCAGGACGGCCGCGGTCTGGGCGGTGTCCTCGGTGCCGCGGTAGTAGGCGATCTTGCCGTCGCGGAACCTGAAGAAGTGGTGCAGGTTCATCTCCGCGGCCTTGCCGGTCCCGCGTGACCTGGATCGGAACCGCACCACGGTGAGCACGTCGGTGTCGTTGGCCGCGAACGAGACCGGCGTGAACTCCTCGACCTCCATGGTCGATCCGAATTCCGCGAAGAATGCGGCCACCTCGTCCTTGCCATGCCGTACCCCGTGCCACGGTGCCCCGGCCGAGGCGGCCTCGGCGCCCCAGTCCACGTCGTCGGTCACGCTGTCGAGGATCGCGGCGACGTCGCCGCGGCCGAACGCCTCGTACACCTGCGTGATGGTCTTGATGTTGGCGTCAGCACTCACGTCGAACCCCTCCCTCCCTGCCGGCCGTCGTTCGGCCGTCAGTACAGGTTCGTCGCCGCCCTCGGGGCCGGATCAGTCGGAGTCAGTCAAGCGCCAGCGTCGCCGCCGCGGCCAGCACCCCGGCCGCCCGGCCGGAATCCCCGGTGATGTGCAGGTCGAGATCGGCCACGTCGGCCCGGTTGGCCGCCAGCCGGCAGAACCCCGCCGCGTCGGTCACGATGGCGACGGCCGTCGGCTCGGGCGAGTCCTCGCCGACCGCGACATCCCAGGTACCGCCGCCGGGTCCGGTCAGCACCAGGTGCACGTCCACCGGTCCCCGCAGCCCCGTCCTGGCCCCCGCGTACGGCAGCATCCGGGCCGCCAGGTCGCTCATCAGCCGCAGCACCGGCGGGTCGGGAACCGAAGGCGGCCAGCCGACGGCGCGGCGGATGTCGTTCTCGTGCACCCACAGCTCGAAGGCCCGGACCACAAACAGCGTCTGCGGCGGAAGCCGCAGGCCGTACACCGCGATCCTGGCGTCACCGCCGCCGTCCGGCGGCGCGGGCCCGGGCGCCCGCGCCCTATTGAGCGTGCCGTCGGCGGCGCGGCGCCAGTCGTCCCTGGTCAGCACAGGGGAGCGGCCAGCCTGGCGGACGGCCGCGGCCTGGGTCGACTCGACGTGCCGCGCGTCGGCCACGGCCGGGTCCCCGGCCAGGGCGCGCTGCACGTCGTCCTCGACCCCGATCAGGTGGCCGACCAGGCCCTGCACGTCCAGGCCGCGCAGCGCGGGGGTCTTCCAGTCCTGGTCGTCCAGGGCGCACAGCAGCCCGTAGAAGGCGTCGGCGGCGCGGCCGAACGCCTCGGTTCCCGAGATCGCGGGCACGGCGGGCGTCGGCTGACCGGCCTCCCGGGCCAGCAGCGACGCGGCCATAATGCGCTCGCGCAGGCCCAGCGGGAGGGCCGCCTGATCCTGGTCGGCCCCGGTCATGATGACTCCAATAGCTGCCGGTCAAGCACGGTTTCCAGCTTGGCCATCGCCAGCCGCAGCCGTGACTTGGCGGTGCCCTCGGGAATGCCCATCACGCTGGCCACCTCGCGGCAGGTCAGCCCCTGGAAGTAGGCGAGCTCGACGACCTCCCGCTGCCCGTCGGGGAGCAGGCGGACCGCCGCCCGTACCACGGACGCGGTCTCGGCCGCCAGCACCCCGTCGCTGGCCGACCCGGGCGGGTCCGCCGGGGTCAGCCGGTAGTGCCGTTCCTGCCGGGCCACGCGGCGCAGTTCGCTGCGCATCACGTCCACCGCGCGGTGCCGGGCCAGCACCATCAGGTAGGTGCGCAGCGATCCGGCGGCCGGGTCGTACCGGTCCGGATGGCACCACAGCTCGACGAACACGTCTTGCACAACGTCCTGCGCGGCGCTGCCGTTCCCCAGGACCCGCAGTGCACCGCCGTACACACTTGAAGCCAGCTGGTCGAATATGTCAGCCAGAGCACGATCGTCTCCAGCCGCCAGACGCGCCGCCAGCAGGGCGTCGCTCCCCTCCACCCCTCGGACGCTAGCGTGGTACCCGCCTCGCAGGCAATGCCCCATCGTCAGAAGGGCCGGGTCGTCGAGGCATAGCTGAGCCGCCGCCATCACCGTGACCTCTGCTTACCGGAACCTCACCCTTGGTACGTCACCACGCCGCTCGCCGGATCAGTGCGCCTGCGCCGCCCGTCGGAGCAGGTACTCCCAGCCCGCCTGGAGCTGGCCTTCGGACCAGACGTCGGCCCGCTTGGCCACGGTGTCCTGCTCGCCGCCCCAACGCCGCAGCGGACCCGCGGCCATCACGCTCAGCTGGGTCCGGCAGGCCCGGTCGAGCAGCACCGCGGTCATCACCGCGGCTGGCGCGTCGGGGCCGACGGCCACGATGCCGTGCTGCGGCATCAGGCAGGCCCGCGTCCCGCCGAGCACGTCGGCGAGCGCGGCGCCGAGCTCGCGGGTCTTGATCAGGCCGCCGGTCAGCGTGAAGCGGGGGATGTCCGGGAAGCAGAACAGCGACCCCGCGTGGTCCAGCGGGCGCAGCGGCACGTCGAGCGCCGCGAACTCGTTGGCCGCCGGGGAGTGCGTGTGCACCACTGAACCCACGTCAGGACGCGCCGCCATGATCGCGGTGTGGATCGGGTACTCGATGTGCCGAGGGCCCGAGCCCTCAAGTACCGTACCGTCCGGGCTGACCAGGACGATCTTCCCGGCGTCGATCTCCTCGAGCCCCCATCCGGCGCTCTTCATCCAGGCGCCCCGGCCGCCGGGATCGCGGATGCTGGCGTGTCCCCACACCATGTCGGCCTGCCCGGCCGCGGCCAGCGCCCGGCTAGCCTGGACGGCGAGGGCGGCGGCGCCGGCCGCGTCCGCGGGCTGATAGCTCACGGCTCCCTTATACCCGGAGAAGGGAAGAACGTGGCTCTGCGGGCGGTGGTTGTCGGCGGCGGGATCGGCGGGATCGCGGCGGCGGTTGCGCTCGCGCGGGCCGGGATCGACGTCCAGGTGCATGAGCAGGCGCAGCAGCTGGCCGAGGTCGGCGCGGGGGTGTCGCTGGCGCCGAACGGCCTGCGGATGCTGGAGCGGCGGGGGGTTGGCGAGGAGATCGAGCGGCTGGGCGCGCGGTACGCCTCGGCCCAGCTCCGGCTCCCCGACGGGCGGGCGGTGCGGCACGAGCCATATCAGTTCGCCATGGCGGGACAGAACGTCGGGATTCACCGGGCGGACCTGCTTGGGCTGCTGGCCGGGCAGCTGCCGCCTGGCACGGTGCGGACCGGGCACCGGTGCACGCGTTTCCGCCAGGATGCCGGCAGCGCCACGGCCGTCTTCGCCGGCGGGAGCACCGCCACGGCAAGTTCGCCTCCGACTATTTCCACCCCAGCCAGGAGGGCTACCGCGACTGGGCCCGCGCCCTGCTGGCCGCGGTCCCCGCCCTGCTCGTTAATTCGTTGGGAACGCGGCCGAGCGAGTCGTTATCCTGGGCGCATGTTCGCCGCGGGATGCCTGCTTCTCGCCGGGCCGCGCTGATACCGACTAGTCAGCGCGGCAGCCCCTCACGCCTGAGGGGCTTTTTCATTTCCTGCGGCGAGACGGGAGAACCCAATGGACGAGGACGGGCCGTCGTTCCGGTACGACGCGCGGCTGGCCGGCGCGATCGAGCGGCGCTGGCAGGAGCGCTGGGAACGGGAGGGGACCTTCCTCGCGCCGAACCCCTCGGGCGCCCTGTCCGGCGGGTTCGGCGCGGAGGCCGGGCGGCCGAAGTTCTACCTGCTCGACTTCTTCCCGTACCCCAGCGGCATCGGGCTGCACGTCGGCCACCCGCTGGGCTACATCGGCACCGACGTGTTCGGCCGCTACCTGCGCATGACCGGCCACCATGTGCTGCATCCCTTCGGCTTCGACACCTTCGGGCTGCCCGCCGAGCAGTACGCCATCGACACCGGCCAGCACCCGGCCGTGACCGTACGGCAGAACGCCGACGTCATGCGCCGCCAGCTGCGGCGTCTCGGCCTGGCGCACGATCACAGGCGCGAGATCGTGACCAGCGACCCGTCCTACTACCGCTGGACGCAGTGGATCTTCCTGCGCATCTTCAACAGCTGGTACGACCCGGCCGCGGGTCCGGGCGGCCGGGCCCGGCCGGTCGCCGAGCTGATCGCCGAGTTCGCCTCGGGCCGCCGCGCCACCCTGGACGGCAGGCCCTGGCGGGACCTGACCGCGACCGAGCAGGCGGACGCCGTCGACGCGCACCGGCTGGCCTACCTGTCGGAGCAGATCGTGAACTGGTGCCCGGGCCTGGGCACCGTGCTGGCCGATGAGGAGGTGACCGACGAGGGCTGTAGCGCGGTCGGCAATTACCCGGTGCACCGCAGGCCGCTGCGGCAGTGGATGCTGCGCATCACCGCCTTCGCCGAGCGGCTGCTGACCGACCTGGACGAGGTGGACTGGCCGGAGCGCGTCAAGCGGCTGCAGCGGAACTGGATCGGCCCGAGCGGGGGACCCTACCACCTGAAGGACTGGCTGTTCTCCCGGCAGCGCTACTGGGGTGAGCCGTTCCCGATCGTGTATGACGAGGCCGATCCGGCGCGCCCGATCGCGCTGCCGGACGACCTGCTGCCGGTGACGCTGCCGGAGATGGCGGACTTCCGGCCGGTGCCCCAGGACGACACCAGCGATCCGGTGCCCGCGCTGGCCCGGGCACCCGGCTGGGCGGAGGTCACGCTGGACCTGGGCGACGGCCCCCGGCGCTATCGCCGCGAGCTGAACGTCATGCCGCAGTGGGCCGGCTCCTGCTGGTACTACCTGCGCTACACCGATCCCGCCAACGAGACGGCGCTGGCCGACCCGGACATCGAGCGGTACTGGATGTCGCCGTCAGGCGTCGACCTGTACGTCGGCGGCGTCGAGCACGCGGTGCTGCACCTGCTGTACGCGAGGTTCTGGCACAAGGTGCTCCACGATTACGGCGTCGCGAGCAGCCCGGAACCGTTCGGTACCTTGTTCAATCAGGGATATATCCTGGCCGACGCCTTTACCGACGCCCGCGGCCTGTACGTGCCGACCGCCGAGGTGACCCGCACCGCCGGCGGCTGGGAGTACGACGGCCAGCCGGTCAGCCGTCGGTCAGGGAAAATGGGCAAGAGCCTGAAGAACGGCATCAGCCCCGACGACATTTACGTGTCCTACGGTGCCGACACGCTGCGCCTGTACGAAATGGCGATGGGCCCGCTGGACGGCGACCGCCCGTGGCACACCGACGACATCACCGGCATGCACCGCTTCCTGCAGCGCCTGTGGCGCCTGATCATCGACGAGTCGACCGGCGCCACGCTGATCGGCCGGCCGCCAGAACCGGCCCTGGACGCGGCCACCGCGCGGCTGTTGCACCGGCTTGCGGCCCGGCGGGACCCCGAGGAGCGGTGCGCGGCCGCGCGGGCTCAGGTGTCAGGGTCCGGATCTGCGTCCGCGACCTCCAGGTCAGGATCCACCCCGCCTTCCCGGTGCTTCTCTGATGCGCGCATCACGGCCCGCATCTTGGCGAATTCATCGGTGTCCGACAGGTCAGACCCGCTGCCACGCTGGTCGTCGGCGTCGCCCGGCGCCGGCATGCGCTCATTCATCGCCAGATCCTCCTCCAGAAGCCGAATTCCATGCCCAGCACGTTACTGCCTGCCCGGGTCAGGGTGTCGGGGTGTCGGCGGTCGGCCCGGTCCTGGCCGCAAGGCCGTGCCGCATCGCGAACATCGCCAGGCCAGCCCTGGTCGAGACACCGCACTTGGCGTAGATGTGCACCGTGTGCGTGTGGACCGTTGACTGCGAGATCACCAGCTTGGAGGCGATCTGCCGTTTCGTGCCGCCCGCGGCGAGCAGGCGCAGGATTTCTAGCTCACGCTCGGTCAGGCCCGCAGGCAGGGAAGGCCGGGCCGGCCGCGGCGCGCCCGCGGCGTCGACCACCGCGCGGACCGCGTCACGGTCAAGCGGAAGACCGGCCAGGACCCGCGACGCCGCGGCCGGGTCCAGCGCGGCCCGGTGCGGTCGTGCCTCGCCCAGCGCGTGGAAGACGTCGGCCGCGGCGAGCAGGCACGCGGCCGCGTCCAGCTCGGACCCGCCCATGCCGGCCGGGTACCCGGACCCGTCCATCCGCTCGTGGTGGCGGCACGCGATCAGGCCGAGCGGTGCGAGGACGGGCGACCGCGCCAGGATCCGGCCGGTGTGATACGGGTGCAGGCGCACCAGTTCCCATTGCTCGGCCCGCAGTGACCCGGGGCGCTCCCATATGCCGGCCGGCACGGCCACCCGCCCGAGGTCATGAAGCAGCCCTGCCCGGTAGACGATCCTCGCATCGGAAGGTGAGAACAGCCCTGCGGCCGTCCGTGCTAGCCAGGCGACCCCTCGCGAGTGGCCGGTGAACCACGGGCTCTTCAAGTCGGCGGCGTCCCCGAACCCGGCGAGCGCCTCCTCGAAAACGGCCTCACTGGGGAACGAGCGCCGCGGGGCCGGCTCGGCGTCGACCACGGCCGCCCACAGGTCGTCCGGGCTGGAGATCGCCAGCAGCTCGCCCGGCGCGTCCGCGAAGACCGCCACGATCGCCGGATCCAGCGCGCGCCCCGACCAGCGGGCCACCGTCTGCGCCGCGACATCGCCGCCGCCTACGGCGTCGAACATCACCACCGCGTAGCCGACGGCGGCGAACCGGGACGCCTCGGCGACTTCCGCCCCAGCCCGGCCCGCCGGGACACCCAGGCCATCGAAACGCTCGAAGCTGTCCAGGACCGCCAGCCGGACCGCCTCCGGCAGTCCCAGGCGAGCGGTGAGGTCCGCGCCGACCTCGCAGTCGGCCCGCGCCCCCTCGGCCTTCAGCTTCGCCACGCCTGCCGGGCCGCCAAGCGCCCGCAGGCGCACGGCGTCTACGCCCAGGCCCGCCAGGAACTCCACGGCCTCAACCGGCTCGGCCGGATCGATCAGGTCGCCCCGGGCGCGGACCACGATGTCATCGCCGCCGAACACGGCGGCGATCTCGTGCGATGTCGCGGCGCAGCCGGCGAACCGCATCAACGTCCCGTAGTACACCTCGCCCTGACGGCGCGCATCGAGCCCCGCCCGCCGGGCCAGTTCCGTCGCCAGCAAGCATGCGCGCATCGCCTCGCCCGCGGGATGCCCGCGGGTCAGATCGCTCGCGACAGACAGTGACGCGACCACGCCAGCGATACCGGCCAGATCCCCCACGACGGCAAGCCTAGCGATCAGCCGGCCACCCGCCCGGTACCGTTCGGAATCATTTTTCATCCGAACGAACCGGGACTCACCTGCACCGGCCAAGATCGGCGCGTGAAAGACTCGGAAGCGATGTGTACCGTCGTGGTCAGTCTGGCGCCCGATGCCCCGGTGCCGTTGCTGCTGCTCGGCATCCGCGACGAATTCACCGGCCGGCCCTGGCAGCCGCCCGCCAGGCACTGGTCCGCCCCGGAGTGGTCACCGCTGGTCGGCGGGCTCGACGAGCAGGCCGGCGGGACCTGGCTCGCGGTGTACCCGGCTCATCCCCGGGTCGGCTGCATCCTGAACGGCCGGGGTGAGTTCGCCCCGCCGGACCGCCGCCGGTCCCGCGGCGAACTCCCGCCGCACGCCGCGGCCGAGGGCCCCCAGGCGCTGAAGGAGCTGTACGGCGACCGCGGGGGCCTGGCCCGCTACGATCCGTTCTACCTGGTCTGCGCCGACCTCGACGCGGTACTGATGCTCGGCTGGGACGGCAGGAAGGCCGCGCTCACCGAGCTGGTCCCGGGCACTCACATGCTGACCAACGCCGGACACATGTACCCCGCCGACTCGCGCCGGCCGCCTGACGAGAAGGCGACCCGCTTCGGCCCCAGGTTTGCCGCCCGTCGGCCCTCCGGCGACCCCGCCGCCACCATCAAGGATGCCTGGGCCGATTGGCTCACCCTGGCCGCGGGCGATGACCCGCCCGGCGACGAAACCGGCGCGATCATCGTCCGCCGCGAGCTGCCCGATGGCCGGGTCTACGGCAGCACCTCGGTCAGCCTGGTCGCCCTGGCCAGGGACGGCACGCTGCGCTACGACTTCCAGCCGGTCCCCGCCGACTCCACCACCTGGTACGCGGTGGACATCCGGTAGCGCGACCTAGAAGAACTCGAAGTACTCGCGCATCTCCCAGTCGCTGACGTCCTGGCCGTCAGGTGGCGGGGCTTCGGCCAGCGCCCCGGCGTACCGTCCGATTTCGGAGCGCTTCATCGTGACCAGGTACGAGACCAGCGTGTCGCCGAATGCCTTCCGGTAGAACGCATCCGCGTCGAGTGCGTCCACCGCGTCGGCCAGCGACGCCGGCAGCGGCGGCGCGTCGAGCGCGTACGGGTCGGCCTCGGCGGCCGGCGGCGGCTCCACGCCGCGCCGGATGCCGTCAAGACCCGCCGCGATGTTCGACGCCAGGTAGTAGTACGGGTTCGCGGCCGGCTCGCCGAGGCGCATCTCCACGTGGCTGCTGGCGTCGCCGGGTGAGCCCTGCACCCGGACCAGCGCGCCGCGGTTCTCGACCGCCCAGCACACCCGGTCGGGCGCGAACGAGTAAGGGCGGAACCGCTTGTAACCGTTGACCGTCGGCGCGGCGAACACCGCCATCGGCGCCGTGTGCGCCAGCAGCCCCGCGACGTAGTGGCGGCCAAGATCGGACAGCGGCGCCGACCCGGACGCGAACGCGTTCGAGCCGTCTGCCCGGGACAGCAGCGACTGGTGCAGGTGCCAGCCGGAGGAGAAGAAGTTCGGCAGCGCGGGCCGGCACATGAACGTGGCCAGCAGCCCGCGCCGCTGGCAGACCTGCTTGACCGCCGACCGGAAAAGCACCGTGGCGTCGGCCGCCTCCAGCCCGGCCATGGGGCTGAAGCTGAACTCGAGCTGGCCCGGGCCCCACTCGTCCTCGATCGACCTGGGCGACAGGCCCATCGCGTCCAGCGCGTCGCGCACGGCCTCGAGTGCGGGGCCCATGCTGTCCAGTCGCACCTCGGACAGGAACTGGTAGCCCCGCTCGAACACGCTGACCGGCGGCGGTGGCGGGGTGAACCCGGCGTTCTCCGGCGTCAGCTGCTCGGGGGAGCGGATGACGATGCTGAACTCGACCTCGATCCCGGCCAGGAGGTCATAGCCGGCCTCGGCGAGGTCGGCGAGCGTCCGGCGGAGCAGGCCGCGGCCGTCAAGCGGCACCGGCTGCCCGTTGCCGAAGTAGACGTCGCACAGCATCCAGCCGGTCCGGTCGGCCCACGGCAGCACCCGGAAGGTGACCGGGTCGGGCACCACCACCACGTCGGGGAACCCGGTGAACTCGGCGATGCCGAACCCGCCGCCGCGGGCGAACGCGGGCACGAACACCTGGTTGCCGGTGTCCAGGCTGTAGATGGCACCGGAGAAGTCGAGCCCGTCGGACATCGCGGCGGTGGCGGCCTCGG
>Ga0335081_10020719_pt1 | contig 10634 bp, 11 predicted proteins | sample Lox_Sample_35_FD_206713 | JGI IMG/M metagenome (GOLD analysis project Ga0335081, IMG submission 206713) | Soil microbial communities from Loxahatchee National Wildlife Refuge, Florida, United States - Lox_Sample_3.5 | ecosystem: Environmental > Terrestrial > Soil > Wetlands | place: USA... | reverse complement strand
GCGCAAGGTGTCAACTCCCATCTTCATGACCCAGGCCGAGATACTCTCTTCCCTTGATTGCTATCCCATCGAGTTTCTCTCTATGAAGAGACATTACACAGTTGTAAGCGGCCCTGATATCCTCTCTACACTCACCTTCAAACCGTCCTATCTCCGGCTCCAGGCGGAGCGGGAATTAAAGGCGAAGATACTCCACCTGAGGAGAGGATTCCTCGATGCCGAAGGAAACGCGAGGCGGATTCGCGAGCTCATCAAACCATCCTTCACCGCATTCATCTCGATATTCCGAGCCCTCCTCTATCTTAAAGGGGCCGACATACCTCATTCGCAGAGGGATATAGTACACGCCATGGCCAGGGAGTATTCCATAGCCCCCGCCGTTTTTCTCGCGTGCGCCGATGTGAAGGAAGGGGTCGACAGGATTTCTGCTTCGGAGATCAGAAATATTTTAGTGGATTACATGAAGGAGATAGAAAAACTGTCGGCCGCAGTCGATAGCATGAACGTATGAAGAGACATTGTGGACAAGGCTATGGACGTCAAATCGGGAAAATGAATAATATATCGGGAGGTGCGACATGACGAGCGGACAGAGAAATCTTATTATTGCAGGGGTAGTTGTTCTCATCATTGTCCTCACCCTGTACTCCAGTTACAATAACTTCGTTACCCTTGATGAGACCGTCAAGGCGTCGTGGGCACAGGTGGAGAATCAGCTGCAGAGGCGGTATGACCTGATCCCCAACCTCGTGGAAACGGTCAAAGGATACGCCAAGCAGGAAAAGGATGTGTTCGTGGAAGTTACCAATGCCCGGGCGAAGGTTGGCGCCGCAACAACCGTGCCTGACAAGATAAACGCAAACAATGAATTGTCGGGGGCACTGGCGAGGCTTCTTGTCGTTGTTGAAAGGTATCCGGATATTAAGTCCAACCAGAATTTCATGCGCCTCCAGGATGAGCTTGCAGGTACGGAGAACCGGATTGCGGTCGAGAGAAAACGGTACAACGACGCTGTAAAGGCGTACAACGTGGCGATTAGAAGTTTTCCAGGAAATATGTTCGCGGGGATATTCGGTTTCCACAGCGCTGCCTTCTTTGAGGCGCCGCAGCAGGCGAAGACCGCTCCTCAGGTCAAGTTCTAGGAAACTTTGAAGATTGCAAAAATCCCGTGGTATGAGGGCCGGTTACTGGAGCCGTGCCCCTTCCTTTTCCGGATTCTGCAGGCGGAGCATTGACTGGGGGACAAGGTAGTCCCTCATCTTTGAGGCCACATAGATGAGGACCCAGATATCGTCCTCGGTTCTCTTTCCGCGCTTGCCCACAATCTTTCCCACACAGCGATAGAGAGGATGCCTGGGATTGTCGATTACCACCAAATCTCCTAAGTTCATCTTTCTTATCTCCTCTCTATGCCTTTAATTGTGCAGGCGGATTTGAAGCAGCAATCATTTCTTATTTCTCTTAACACACTTTGAGGGAGAAGTCCCTTCTTTTTGACCTCGCCACGATCTTTAGAAGGACACGAATAAAATAGAAAATGTCAGAAACGGCTTGACAATTTGCCGGCCATATACTAAGCAGAGCCACTCGGTAAGTAAATGTTACTTACCATCCTTTCCAATCCGTCTGCAGCTTTGAAATTCACGTATTCGCTGATGTTGTACCTTCTGACTAAATGTTTGAACCGTCGGGTTCCAGAACTTTTCATGTCGCAAGCGACTTACACATCCGATTTTTTGCTTGGAATGAAACTGCCGGCAGGTAAATCGGCTCTCTTGTGGGATTCTTCCCGGTTACGGCGCGGGGAACTGTCTTCACGCCCTTCTTTTGAAAATTAGAAAGCAGCGAGGAGGTCTATATGGGCAGGGGTTTGTTCGGAGAGGAACATGAGATATTCCGCGATTCGTTCAAGAAGTTCTTGGCCAGGGAGGTTATCCCCTTCATAGAAAAATGGGAAGAGGACGGCATTGTCCCGCGGGAGATGTGGAACAGACTCGGTGAAAACGGGTTCCTCTGCCCATGGCTCGAAGAAAAGTACGGCGGCTCCGGGGCGGGGTTCGAGTACTCCGCGATAATCATCGAGGAACTCGCCTATATCGGATGCCAGGGACTGATCGCCGGTCTCCACAGCGATATCATTGTCCCTTACATACATAGCTTCGGAAACGAGGAGCAGAAGATGAAATGGCTCCCGGGTTGTGCGTCGGGCGATGTTCTGACGGCGATAGCCATGACGGAACCCGGCACCGGGTCCGATCTCGCAGCTATACGCACGACCTCGGTAAAGGATGGCGATACGTATGTGATCAACGGCGCCAAGACATTCATCTCGAACGGCATACATTGCGATCTGGTAATTGTAGTCGCGAAGACGAACCCTCACGTAGATCCTCCCTTCAAAGGCATAAGTCTCATCTGCGTGGAAGACGGGACCCCGGGCTTCAACAAGGGGCGCAAACTCAACAAGATGGGCTTTCACAGCCAGGACACTGCGGAGATGAGCTTTGAGGACTGCCGCGTGCCCGCGGCGAACCTGCTGGGGAAAGAGGGACAGGGCTTCTACTACCTGATGCAGAAGCTTCAGGCTGAGAGACTCGTGGTGTGCATCATGGCCCAGGCGATGGCCGAGGCCATGCTTGGGATGACTGTGAAGTACTGCAGGGAGAGGACCGTCTTTGGAAAACCGATCAGCTCCTATCAACATAATACATTCAAGATCGTTGATATGGCGACGGAGATCGAGCTGGGAAGAACGTTTGTCGACGATCTGATTGCCGACTACTGCGCGAAGAAGGATATCGTGAAGAGGGTTTCCATGGGCAAGGCATGGGTCTCGGAGATGGCAAACCGCGTGGCCTACGACTGCCTGCAGCTCCACGGCGGCTACGGCTACATGGAAGAGTATCCGATTTGCCGTTTTGCGAGAGACGTAAGGGTCATACCCATCTTTGCGGGCACAACGGAGATCATGAAGGTGATAGTGGGCCGGATGATGGGTCTGTAGACCGTGTACCGAAAAGATCTGAAAAAATCAGAGGGATTTTAATAACAGGCAACATGTTTGAAAGGAGGATATTAAATGGACGTTAAAGGTTGCAAGGCGGTTGTGACGGGTGGTGCATCGGGATTGGGCGAAGCCTGCATCCGTAATCTCGTGGGCCTGGGTGGGCAGGCGGCAATTTTCGACTTTGACAAGGTGAAGGGAGAGAAGCTCGCCGCCGAGCTCGGGGCAAGTGTCATCTATGTGAATACGGACGTGACGAATGAAGAAAGCGTGCAGGCAGCAATCGGAAAGACGATAGCGGCCTTCGGTGCGATTAATATATTGATCAACTGCGCAGGCGTGGGGGACCCGGGAAAGGTTCTTTCCAAGAAAGGCCCCATGCCCCTTTCGCAGTTCAACCGTGTGGTGCAGATCAACCTGGTGGGCACGTTTAATGTGATCAGGCTTGCGGTCGAACAGATGGTAAAGAACGCGGGAAATAAAGACGGTGAAAAGGGAGTCATCATCAATACAGCATCCGTTGCCGCTTTCGACGGACAGATCGGTCAGCCTGCATACAGCGCCTCCAAGGCAGGCGTCGTCGGCATGACGCTGCCCATTGCGAGGGAATGTGCAGAGTACGGGATCAGGGTGATGACGATTGCTCCCGGCCTCTTCAATACGCCGATGCTCGCCCAACTGCCCGAGGCGGCTCGCATTGCCCTGGGCAAGATGGTCCCATTCCCGCAGCGTCTCGGTGAACCTTTGGAATATGCGAAGGTGGCCCAGCATATTATCGAGAATCCCATGCTCAACGGCGAGGTGATACGCCTCGACGGCGCAATCAGAATGGCAGCCAAGTGAGAACTTGAACAGAATCCTGCGTCTTGTCGTCTGGATTTTATGAAAAAGAAACATGAAGGAGAATGGAAAGAAATGGAAAACAAAAATGACATAGTTATCGTAAGTGCAGTGAGAACACCGTTCAGCAAATTCGATTCCGCCATGGCGGATATCCCGAGCATCGACCTCGGCATAATGGTCATGAAAGAGGTCTTGGATCGTGTGAAGATAAAACCCGAGGAAGTGGACGACATCAGTTACGGAAGCTGCATCCCTGCGGAAGTCGCCTTGGAGACGGATGTGCCGGCAAGACAGGCGACGCTTCTTGCCGGTTTTCCGGCAGACAACATTTCATTAACATTGGACAGGGCATGCTGCTCGTCTCTCACCTGTCTCCGCCTCGGTGTCCGCGCCATCAAGGCGGGCGAAGCGGAGATTGCGATGGCCGTGGGCGCGGAGAACATGCCGCGGACGCCGCATCTGGCTCCCGGGTTGAGAACCGGGGCGCGGCTGGGCCATATCAAACTCATCGACTGCCTCTTTGAACTCGGTTACACGGCAAAGGGATTCAATCCGGTTGCTAAGGATGCCGGTGAAGTGGCGGTGGAAAAAGGGGTGACGAGAGAGATGCAGGATGCCTGGGCTTTAGGCAGCCAGGAAAAATACGCGAAGGCATACGCGGAAGGGAAGTTCAAGGTCGGTGAGGAGATCATGCCGGTCGTGATCCCCCGGAAGAAGGGGGATCCCATCGTTATCGAAAAGGACGAATCGCCGCGGAAGACGAGCATCGAGGCTCTCGCGAAACTGAAAACAATCTATGGCAGCCCGACGGTAACTGCGGGAAATGCGCCACCGATCAGCGCGGGGTCGAGTGCGATCCTCTTTATGACGACAAAAAAAGCCAAAGAGAAGGGACTCAAGCCGCTTGCCACCATAATCACCACTGCAGCCTCGGCCACTGTGCCCCGTGAAATCGCCGTAATTCCCGCCTACACGATTCAGAAGGCCTTGAAGCAGGCGGGCCTGAAACTTGATGACATGAAGCTGATCGAGATCAACGAGGCCTTTGCCGCCCTCCCTCTCGTTGCCACGAAGTTACTGGCGGAAGGCAACGAGAAGAAGTGGAAGGAGCTTCAGGCGAAGACCAATGTGAACGGCGGGGCGATAGCGATCGGCCACCCCGTTGGGGCAAGCGCAGCAAGGATCACGATGACCTTGGCCTATGAACTGAAGCGGCGGGGCGGCGGCTACGGCGTTGCCGCCATCTGCGGAGGTCTCGCCCAGGGCGAGGCGGTTATACTCAAGGTGTAAAGAAGCATCCGTCAAGAAGGACGATGATGAAGGAGAAGAAGATGGATTATCAGGCCATTATTTATGAAAAGAGCGAGGGCATAGCCGTGATCACCCTCAATCGCCCGAAGAGCATGAATGCTTTGAACAGTGCGCTCTTCAAAGAACTTGATGACGCCCTCACGAAGATTGAGAAAGATGGCGAAATTAAGGTCGTCATCCTCACGGGCTCAGAAAAATTTTTTGCTGCGGGGGCGGACATCACTGAAATGGAAGGTATCGTAACTCCCGTGGATGCTCACCGGTTTCTCAAGGACGTCCAGGCGGTCTTCAACAGGATCGAGGATCTGGAAAAGCCGGTCATCGCGGCCGTGAGCGGCCTGGCACTCGGCGGCGGCTGCGAACTCACCCTTGCCTGTGATCTTCGCATAGCCGCGGAGAATGCCGTCTTCGGCCAGCCGGAAATAAAGATAGGAGTGATCCCCGGCGCCGGCGGCACACAGCGTCTTCCCCGGATAGTCGGCCTCACGAAGGCGAAGGAGCTTTTGTACACTGGCGATTTTATCGACGCCCAGGAGGCATACCGCATCGGACTCGTAAACAAGGTGGTTCCCGTTGCATCCCTGATGGATGAGGTGAAAAAGTTGGCGATGAAGATTGCGCGCCAGCCCGGGTTTGCGCTCAAGATTACGAAGATGGCGATAAACGGCGGGATGAACATGGACATGAAGTCGGCGATGGCCTATGAGTCGCGCTGTTTTGAGATGCTTTTTTCCACTGCTGACCAGAAGGAAGGAATGAAGGCCTTCGTGGAAAAGAGAAAGCCTGCGTTTAAAGACAGGTGATATGGGTAAGGTCGTATCGCTAAGGGACGCCGTCAGCTCCATCCGAGATGGAGATGTGCTCTTCCTCGGTTCGCTGATCGAATGCCGGCGTCCCATGGCGGCAGCTTATGAGATCGTGAGGCAAGGGAAGAAGGGATTGGTCCTCCTTGCCGAATGCTCACTGGCAGAGGACATACTCGTGGGAGCGGGCTGCGCCGCGGGATGGCGCGGCTGCTACACAGGTATGGCGAATTTCGGTCTCTCCCCAGCGACCCTTCGCAAGATAGAAACCGGCGGGTTCGTGGTCGATGACATCGGACACATCGATATCATCCTGGGCGCCATGGCTGCCATGGCGGGGAGTCCCTTCGTTGCGACACGCGCCACACTGGGGAGCGATGTGCTCAATCCTGAATTCTCGCGGACCGAGGCGATCCGGAACATCGTACGCGATCCCTCGATGATCCCTGCAAAGAAATTCGTTCTCATGGATGACCCGTTCTATGGAAGCGGTCCCGTAAAGCTGCAGCCCGCGATGCCGGCAGACGTGGCTGTAATCCATGTTCAGCAGGCGGGCGAGGAAGGGACGGGGAGGATCGAGGGCAGTCTTGCCTTTGATCATTACTTCGTTCACGCAGCGAAAAAGGTGATTCTGACTGCGGAGCAGATCGTTCCGGAGTCGTATCTGCGTCGCGATCCCAACCGCAATCAGATCCCCTGCACGAGTGTCGACATGGTTGTGGAAGTGCCTTGGGGAGGCCACCCCAGCCAGGTACAGGGATTCTACGACTGCGATATGCTTTTTATCCACGAGTACGTGAAGGCGGCAAAGACCGAGGACGGCTTTAACGAATGGATAGATGAATGGGTCGTAAAGGCCGAGTCGCATGATGCCTACGTGGAAAGTATTGGTGCGGCGAGGCTTCAATATCTGCGGGCGATTCCACCCTATGGATACCGCCCACGCAATAATTGAGATATTCGCAGAATCATCAACTATAACGGAAGACGGGAGGTGATGGGATAGAAACCGGCATTGAACGATGACGAACTGATATCTGGTCATAATTGATTGAGATGCATTCAAGGAGGGGAGTTATGAAAAAAAGCAAGGTCGTCAGTTTGAAAGAAGCAATGCAGGAAGTGCAGGACGGTGATTGTATCGTCATGGGTGGCGTGGTGGAAGACCGTCGTCCCATCGCCGCCGCTCTAGAGTTGATACGCCAGGGGAGGAAGAACCTCATCATACTGGCCGAGTGTTCGCTTTCGGAGGACATGCTAGTCGGCGCCGGGTGTGTCGCTGCGTACCGTGGGACATACACGGCGATCGGCGCATTCGGCATTTCTCCGTCCACAAAAAGGATAGCAGAGGCGGGCCGTATCATCATCGATGACATAGGTCACACGGATGTATGCCTGGGCTCGATGGCCGCCATGGCGGGCGCCCCGTTCATCGCGTCGCGGACAACGTTCGGGACGGACGTCCTGAACCCGGCCTTCGATAATGTCGCGAAGATCAGGGCCATCGCCAGGAACAAGGAGATGATCCCGGAGAAGAAGTATATCATGATGGAGGATCCCTTCTACGGCCGCGGTACCGTGCAGCTCCATCCTGCCCTGAAAGCGGATGTTCTTATCTGCCATGTGCAGTATGCGGGAGAAGAAGGGACGGTGCGGATCGACGGCAGCCTCGTGTTTGACCATTTCGCAGCGCACGGAGCGGCCAAGGTCATCATCACAGCCGAGCAGGTTGTCCCCGAGGAATACCTCAGACGCGATCCCAACCGCAATCAGATACCGTGCACCAGCGTCGATATGGTCGTGGAAGTGCCGTGGGGCGGTCATCCGGGACAGGTCCTCAATTTCTATGACATGGACATTCCGTTCCTCATGGACTATGTCGGGAAAGCGAAAACCGAGGCGGGGTTCAAGGAATGGGCCGATGCCTGGGTTTATGGGCTCAAGAACCACGACGACTATCTCAACAAACTGGGAGCGGCGCGTCTGGAGAAGCTCCGGGCTATACCACCGTTCGGCTATCGTCCCAGACCGAAAGGAGGTGCACGATAATGACAGCACAATACGCACAAGCGCAAGACTACAAGCCCACCGAGGCAATGGTAATTTACGGCGCACGCATGCTTGCCGATTTCAACGGCAAGATGGGCATCATCGGTATTGGAGCGCCCCTGCTTGCAACTCACCTGGCAAAGATACTCTATGCACCTGACATGAAGATGATCGTGGAGACAGGGCAGGCAGATGCAGATCCCATCGAGGTGCCGCTCTCCATCATGGACAGCCGCCTGACCTATGGCTCGTCGTGGCAGATGGGCGACCCCGAAGGACTGTTCCCCCTCATGCGGGGCGAGATCGATTTCGGCTTCATCGGAGGGGCACAGATCGACAAGTACGGGAGCCTCAATTCTACCTTCATAGGGACCGATTATAATAAGCCGACAAAAAGACTGGCGGGCACGGCAGGCGCGGTGGACATCGGCGGGTTCGCCAGGGCAACGATCATCACAATGGCTCACCAGAAGCGCAGGATCCTGGAAAAAGTGGATTATCTCACCACGCCGGGATGGATGGTGAAGAAATGGCCGGAGGGAAAAATGGTGAGACGTGAAGAGATCGGTCTCCCGGGAGGCCCCGTCGCCTTCATCTCCTCTATGGGCATCATGAGATTCGATGATAAGACCAAGATCATGTACGTGGACAAGTGCTACCAGGGTATAAAGCCCGAGACAATCAAGGAGAATACGGGTTTTGACATCGATATCTCGCGCGCAAAGGAAGCAGACCCCATCTTGGTAGAGGAGCTCAAGGTCTTAAGGGAGAAATGTGATCCCTTGAATATCTACCGCACGCGATAGTCGAGAGCGTGATTTGAAGACGGCGGGACAGAAGCGGGCGCAGGCCTGTTGAGGCTGCGCCCGCGCGTGAGCATTTGGGGAAGGGAAACAAATGTTTCTCATGGAGGGGAGTATGTCAGAGACACGTGAAAGAAAACTGAAAGTTTCAAGGAGACCCGTTGCGAATCCTTTGCCGAGAGGCGGCGTAAGGATCGCTGAAGCCCTGAAGTCCCTCCTCGAGCAAAAAGACTTCAACGCAATCACGACCGCCCAGATCTCCAGGAAGTCGGGTGTGAATGAAGCCCTCATCTACAAGTATTTTGGCGACAAGCGCGGTCTCCTCCATCAGGTGCTCCGGGATTACCTCGACGAATATCTCGGAGTGATGGAGTCGGAACTCAAAGGGATCAAGGGTACCTTCAATAAATTGAAAAAGATCATTTGGTCCCAGATGAACCTCTATGGATCGAAGCGCGTGGTGGCGAAGATTCTTCTTCTTGAAGTGAGAAATTATCCGGGTTACTATGAAAGTGAGACCTACAATCAGGTCAGAAGATACAGCAGGATTGTAAAGAAGACCCTCGAAGAAGGTGTGAATAGCGGCGAACTTCGGGACGACATTCCGGTCGCCTCGATGAGGCAGATACTCCTCGGCGGCGTAGAGCACATGTGCCTGCCCAAGATCATCTTCGGTCATCCGTTCTCGCCGGAGCAGTTTACGAAGGAAGTATGTGCAGTCATATTTGAAGGCATTGCCAATCCCCGGTTAAGAGATAAGAAAAAGAACAAGTAAAGCCCTCTCATTTTCTGTCCGGACCTCCGAAAAAGGATGTGACTAACATGGAAAACAGTGTGACGGAACTTTTCAACATCAAATATCCCATAGTCCTGGGAGGCATGGCGGGCGTAACCGATGCGACGCTCGCGGCCGCAGTGAGCGATGCAGGCGGCCTCGGCACAATTGCCGGTGCCAGGGAGTCTGCCGAAAGCTTGGCTGCTGAGATCGACCGTTTCCGGCAAATCTCGGCGAAGCCCTTCGCTGTGAATATCCCCCTCATGGCTCCGCAGGCGAAAGACCTGATTCAGGTAGTCATTGAAAAGAAGGTTCCAGTCGTTGTGACTGCGGCGGGGAGTCCGGAAATATTCACCGCAACTCTCAAGAAGGCCGGCATCCGTGTGATGCATGTCATCCCCAGTGTTGACGCGGCGAAGAAGGCCGAAGCGGCGGGAGTGGACGCCGTGATCGCGGAGAGTTTTGAGTCCGGCGGCTTTGCATCGCCCTTTGAGATCGGCGCCCTTGCTCTGATCCCGCAGGTCGTCGACGCGGTCGGCATCCCCGTGCTTGCGGCCGGAGCGGTGGTCGACGCGCGGGGATACGCGGCCTGCCGCATTCTCGGAGCCGACGGAGTCAGTGTGGGTACTGCATTTCTTGCAACTGTCGAATGTACAAGGATAGGGACAGCATGGCGTGAGCAGATCCTGAAGGGAAAGGATACCGCAACCAAGATAATGGGAAGGGGGATAGCCCCGATGAGGTTGCTGGCAAATCAGTGGACTGACAGAATGGAGGAAATCGTATCCAGAGGCGCATCGAAGAAGGAAGTGATGCAATTCATCTTTTCCGGCGATCCGATGAGCAGCGAGGACGGCCCTTTTGCTTGCGGACAGGGAGTCGGCATGATACAGAGGATAAGAACGGTGAAGGAAGTAATTGAGGATTTTGTCAACGGTTCCGGAGCGCTCCTCCGCAAGATGGCGAACTTATCTTAGTCATTATGACGACTGTTCGGAGAAAGCGGATTCTAATTCAGAGTGAGATGCATGGGCGGACAGAAGGCC
>Ga0335081_10020718_pt1 | contig 10634 bp, 7 predicted proteins | sample Lox_Sample_35_FD_206713 | JGI IMG/M metagenome (GOLD analysis project Ga0335081, IMG submission 206713) | Soil microbial communities from Loxahatchee National Wildlife Refuge, Florida, United States - Lox_Sample_3.5 | ecosystem: Environmental > Terrestrial > Soil > Wetlands | place: USA: Florida... | reverse complement strand
GCAGCTAAACAGAAATCGTCGCCTGGCTGAGCGACCAACAAAGTGCGGTCGTCAAACCGGCGCCCATTGCCCGACATCGCCGACAACCCTTGCGTCAGAATGAAGATTGAGACACCGCCCGGCTGCGGCGACCCTTCCACGACAGCATTGCCCCCTGCCTGGCCGAATTGAAGGCCCAACCTATCGACCACCATGTTGGTGAGCACCCAATCTCCGCGGTCGGGCCCGAGAACCATCGCACGCAAGTTTGCGTGCCGGTTAGCGTCGAAGAAAGCCTCAAACGAAGAAAAGGATTGTGTGGGCATCGCACTTTCCTGTGAATGCCTTGCCGTACGGATCCCTGACGAGCGTTCCACGAGGTTACGGTTCGACGTGGTCGAGGTCAAGATCGCGCTCGTACGGAGAGCAACTGATCCCGAATCAGTGCCCGACACACACATATCCAGCACAGCGCACACGCCATTGGAAGAGACGGTTGACTAGACCGTCGCCTTGCGTAAGGGCTGGGTGGCCCGGTCGGATAAGTTGTTGACAACGCTTGCAGAGCGGAACTTGAGAATGGGTCTTTGTTACGTGTGCGCGCATTCTCGCACTCACAAAGTCCCCACACTGCCCTCGACGAGTGCTGGTGCCCGAACGCACGTAAGTTGTTGATGGCGGAGAGGAAGGGATTCGAACCCTTGTTGGAGGTATTAGCCCCCAAAACGGTTTAGCAAACCTTTTGGACACAAAATCTTAACTTTAACAAAGGGAGGCATTTACCCTGCATCTCTGCGCAAACTCAATGGCTTGCGAGTAGTGGATGATTGTGGTTCGTTGTACCACAATGTGGCATCTTGCCGATGGTGTCCCCACAAAATCACCCACAGCGGTCGCTATGCGATCCCAAACTTCAGGCACATCGGATCTCGTCTTGCCTTGTACGATGGTCTCAACATTATGAGGGCCTACAGGTTCTAATGGCCGTGGCTAACTAACCTCACCGTCGTGTTTCCGGACGAGAAACCGCGCCAGCAAATTCATCAACAGAGGAAACGCTGGTGCACCGGTCTGCCGCAGTTTGCTGGCCGCTTTCGGAACCCAGTTCAAAAGGTGACGCTCTAGGAACTCTGTTTCGGCTCGCGCAAGCGCAATGGCGGTGGCTTCATCAAAGGAGTTCTCATACGTGAAACGTAGGGCAGCGAGAAACTCCAACTGCGTAATTAGGTAGTCGGGTGCAGCCTGGTGCTGGTCTGTGCGGAGACCGAGGACATCATAAAAGTAAGTGTTTTCCAGCGCGATCTCCTGAGCAGGATGAGTTTTGTCATGAGCTGATTCGAATAACGGAACAGGTGGCTGGGGAAGACCCACATCGAACAGTCCGATGTAGGCTGACTCGTATTCCTCATAGCTTGGGAACCATTCCAGCCCAGGGAATTCCCCGGCGCAATCCAAGCGCTGCCACAACTCCCGTAACGCCACTGGCAGCTCAGGCTGTGAAAGTAGGTGGAAGCGCTCCGGCGACGGCGCCGCGAGTGCGAAAGCAAAGAACCGGTAAAGATCCTGTTGCTTCCAGTCGATGCAGGCACGCGGAACGACATCACCTGTGTTTGTCATATCAAGTCCTTCTTCGGATTCCACTCCTACTCGATCGCTTGCCAAACAGAGAAGTACTTTCGGCCGTCACGGTCTTGCTGGCTGCCGTTCCAGACGGCGAAAGCCACCGGCGTGCCGGAGGGCAAATCGGGCAATTCGAAGGTTACGGTCCACTGGCCGTTCTGATAGGTGCTGGTCGCTGGGAAGCTCTGGCCGGTGCGGCGCGTGGTGCCGCGTCCCTGGGCCCGCATCAGCATGGCGCCACGAGTGGCGTTCCAGTAATAGATCTCGACCGGATGCTCGGCATCGCCCATTTGCAGCGACGGCGTCATCGCGCCGGATTCCGTTTTGCTGGGAAACATGACGGCTGCTGCATCGAAAAAGCGGTCGTCGGCTTCGGTCGGCACTTTACGGAACCGTGTTTCCGGCGGCGTATTGGGAACCTCCGGCAGCGTTGTCGCATCGCGGGTTGCATCGCGCCAACTAAGCTGCACCAGCAGCTTCCCACCCGCGCGGGCGAGACGGACATCCACGGCCGGAATCTCAAGCGCGGCGGGTTCGTCGGTGTCGTACAGTGGAGGCGTGCGGTTGAGGCTGATGTGCTTCGCAGGGATCTGCGCCCACGCCGATGGGTCTCCATTTAGCAGGCTGTCAGCAGACGATGACGAGATGCTCACGGGCAGCCATTGCCCAGCTGCCGGTTTCGACGGCACCTGCGACCACATTCCGTAGGTAGACAACAGAAGGCCCAGAATCAGGGTTTGACGACATTGCATGACATTCTCCTACGTCTGAATCTGCACCAGTTGCGGCCCCACGCGATAACGCGTTTGGGCATCGCGGCCAATCAGCAGTTGCAGCACCTCGCTGCGCCCGCCTGCCTGCGCTCGCTTGAGTTCGGCCTCAAGGCGCGAAATCACCTTCTTCACGTCCGGGCCAAACAGATAGACCAGGTAGTCGAGCGGCACCCGGGAATCTTCCAGGATGCTTTTGCCATAGTTGTCGCGCTTCGGCGGATTGAACGGTGGCACATAATAGACGTTGGGTTGCGTACCCTTTTCCGGGAACAAGGGCAGCGCAATCTTGTGCACCAGGACGAGCTTGTGCACAGGCGACTCGGGATCATCCAGCAGCCCGACAAAGCGCAGCCGGCCCGGACATTGCGCCGCGCACGCATTGACCTCGCCTTTTTCCAAGCGCGGATAACAGAAAATGCACTTCTCGGATTTTCCCGTGACCTCGTTGAAGTAAATCTTCTTATAAGGACACGCCTTGATGCAGTAGCGGTAGCCCTGGCAGCGGTCCTGGTCAAGGACCACAATGCCATCTTCCTCGCGCTTATAGATGGCCTTACGCGGGCAGGCTTCGAGACACGCTGGATAGGTGCAGTGGTTGCAGATGCGAGGCACGTAGAAGAAGTAATTTTCGTCGCCGTTCATGCCGCCAACGTCCTCGTCCCAGTTGACGCCGGACTTGGGCTCAGGCGAGGGCATTACCGGCTTGCGCTTGCCTTCGAACAGGCGCTGCTCGTAGTCGTATTCCCAAGCGTAACCGTAGTCTTCCATGGTGGGCAGCGGACTGGGTTGGAGCGTGCCGTCCTTCCAGCCGCCACCCATACGGTCCCATTGACGCGGATAGCCAAGGCCGGGGCGGGTCTCGACGTTGTTCCAGTACATGTAGCCGGTGCCGTCGCGGTCGGTCCACAGCTTCTTGCAGGCGATGGTGCAGGTCTGGCAGCCCAGACATTTATTCAGGTCCATCACCATCGCGTATTGGTGCTTTGACATGACTGCCTCTCCTCAGACCTTTGCTTTTTCGACTTCCACCTTGGTATCGCGGTTGTTGCCCGTGGGTCCCCAGTAGTTGAGGCGGAAGTTGACGTGCCCGTACTTGCCAATAAGTTGTGTGGGCTTGATCTTGATGTAGGTCAGCGACTGCCATCCGCCCTGCTTGAAGCCGAGATATTTCTCCCAACCGTGGTACATGGTGACGCGTCCGGGCTTCTCTCCGGGGAGGATCTGCAACCGGCATATGCACTCGCCGACCTCGTTGTGGATGCGGACCCAGTCATTGTCCTGCAGGCTGCGCCTGCGAGCGTCGTCGGGATGCATGTAAACGATGGGCCCTCCGCGCTGCAAGCGCAGCATAGCCCGGTGGTCGCGCCAGGTGGAGTGGATGGACCAGCGTCCGTGCGGAGTGTTCCAGTAGAGCGGATATTTTTCCTCGATGGGCTCCTTGAATGTGGGCAGCGCCTCACCCAAGTCGATGTACCACGGATGATCGATGTAGAACTGCTGGCGCCCGGTGAGCGTGCGCCAGGGGCGCTTGTCGACCACCTGAAATTGGAACGGGGTGTAGGCGACCCCGGGTTTGATGGGGCTGTTCCAGGACTCGGGATCGGTGGCAACGAAACGCTGGGGCTGCTGCTGAAGCAGTTGGTAGTTCATGCCCTTGGTTTCTTCCGCGTTGCCGAGGATGAAGTTCACCGCCTGCTCATCGGACTGGATTGTGCCTTTGCCGGTCCAGTTGTTAGCTAGTTGGGTGAAGTCACGGTTCCAGTCGAAGGCCTCGTCGTGGAAAGGTTTGAGTCCCTTCTGGGTGGCGATTTCCGCCATCTTCGCCGCCAGGGCGTGGAAGATGTCCCAATCGGTCTTGCTTTCAAACAGAGGCTCGCAGGCTTTGCCGAAGGGATGAATGTAGCTGTGGCAGTCGGTAGAGTTGATGTCCACCTTCTCGTAGTAACTGGCGGCGGGCAACACCACGTCGGAGTAGAGCGCCGTGGTGTCCATGCGGTAGTTGATGTCCACGATGAGGTCGAGGTTTTTCCACAGCGACGACTCCAGGATCTCGTTGCCCTTCGCCTGGTTCAGGTAGTTGGCCCGCCACACGATGAAGGCCCGCGGCTTCTTGCCGTTCTTCGGCCACAGCGGCATCCATCCGTTCTTCACCGACTCCTGGATGTACCACTCGATAGGCTTTCCGTTGTACAGGTGCGGATCTTTGTTGGTGGAGTGGACGTAGCTCCAAAGAGTGGTGTTCTGGAAACGCTGTTTTTTTCTGGTTTCCGGGAAGGCCAGCTTGAAGAAGCCCTGTTCCGGCCAGATGCGTTCCTGCCCAACGTAGTGATTGAATCCGCCGCCGTTCTTGCCGGTGTTCCCGGTCAAGGCTACCAACAGGATGAATGAACGATTGATGAGGTCGTTGTGAAACCAGTGGTTGGCGCCCGCGCCGTGGATGATCATGACCGGCTTGCGCGTGCCCAGTTCCCTGGCGAAGAGTTCGATCTCGTGCATTGGAAGACCGGTCCGCGCGGCGACTTTGTCGAGCGTGTATCCGGAAAGACTCTGCTTTAGCAGTTCAAAGACCGTAGTGACTTCGGCGCTCTTGCCATCGGCGAGTTGTACCTGGAAGGTGCCCGTCAGGGCCGGATCGGCACCGTTGAGCTGGATGGTTTTCTGCTCCGATCCCATGGAGCCCGGCGTGGGAACCGCGCGCTGCTGCTTCGTGTCCCAGAAATAGAAGATGTCCGCCTTGCCGCCTTTCTTGAGATCGGACTCGCGCAGAAAGCGTTTCGAGCCAGGGAACACGAGGAGAGGCATATCCGTCTGCTCTTTCACATATGGCGCATCGATCAGGTTCTGATCGATCAGCAGCCTGGCCACGCCCAGCGCGAGGATGCCGTCGCTGCCGGGGTTGATGCGGAAATACAGGTCAGCATGGATGGCGCTGGAGTTGTAGTCGGGCGAGATGCACACGATCTTGGCGCCGTTGTAGCGCGCCTCATAGGCAAAGTGGGCGTCGGGAATGCGCGTCTGCGAGATATTCGATCCCCAGAGCACGATGTATTTCGAGTTGAACCAGTCGGCACATTCGCAGGCTTCCGTCTGCACACCCCAGGTCAGGGGCTCGCCGGGAGGCAAGTCACAATACCAGTCATAGAAAGACAGGAAGACGCCGCCGATGTAGTGGGCCAGCCGCGAGCCGGCGCAAAAACTCACCGGGCTCATGGCCGGTATCACGCTGAAGAATGAGTTGGTATCAGGGCCGTAGTTGTAGATATTGTCGAGCAGCTTTTCCGCCACCAGCGTAAGCGCCTCGTCCCAACTGGCGCGGCGCCACTTGCCTTCCCCGCGCCCGCCGGTGCGGATGAGCGGATAACGCAGCCGCTGCGGGCTGTAAACGTACTCGGTGAAGCAGCCGCCCTTCTGGCAGCCGCGCGGGTTGTAATCAGGCAGGTCCTCACTGATGCGGGGATAGTCGGCAGCCTGCTCCTCGCGCACCATCACCCCGTTGCGCACATACACCTTCCAGGAGCATGAACCGGTGCAGTTGGCGGAGTGGGTGGAACGAACGACTTTGTCCCAGGTCCAGATCTTGCGGTAGAAATCCTCCCACCCGCGGTAGGGGTAGGTGCGCAACGGATCGAAGTCGCCAGTGAGCATGCTGAGCACAGGTTTTTCTTTGCGCGAACATCCCGGCAGGGCCAGGATGGCAGTGGTCATCGCGGCTGTCTGGATAAACGTTCGGCGTGAGAACGGCTTGTTGGGTAGGTCCTGATCGCTCATGGTTTCCCTCCCGAGGGAGCGGACAAAGTCAGGTTCTGCGCCATCGCTTTCTGGCTCTTCGGCGCGGCCAGCGTGCGCAAGTAGGCCAGCACGTCAGCTATGTCCTGGTCGCTCAATACCGGTGCTTCTTTGCGTTGAAAGGCAGGCATCGCTGTCCCCACGCGGCCATTCTGAATGGTGCGCACGATGAATACATCGGTGGCGGCCTGCTGGAACACCGGGTTGCCGATTTCAGGGGCCATCCCGCCCCGGCCGTTCATGCCGTGGCAGCCGTAGCAGTTGCGCAGAAACAAGGAAAGCCCGCGCGTGGCATCGCCCGTTGGCATCGCCATTGGCGTGATCGGCGCCGCGGTTGCAGCCGCGCGCAGATACGCGATCACCGCCGCGATTTCCTGCGGCATCAGGCCGCCGGCATGCGGTCCCCACGCCGGCATCTGCGTGCCCGGACGCCCCTGCTCGATGTTGCTCTGCAGATATGCGGGACTGGCGGTCGCGACCAGCGAAACACCGCGAATGGCAGGAACAAAGCGATTGAACTTCTTGTCCCAGCGGGTGTACGTCCCATTGCCGTGGCAGGCGGTGCAGTACTGCCGGTAAACCTCCTCGCCGGTCAGGGGGACGGGATGCAGCGCGCGATACTTCTGCTCGATTTTGTCCGGCGCGAGGTAGCTTTCCGGAACATCCCGGTTCCACTGCGAAAGCATATAGACGGTCAGCGCCAGTGCCCCTCGCTGCGTGACTGTGGGATTGCGCATCAGGCTGTCGGCCACGACTCCGCCGGGATCGCGGAAGTGCGCCAGTTGCCAGTTCCACGTCGTGTGCGGCGGCCTCAGATTGGTCATGATGAGCTGGTGGCGGGTCTTGGCGCCTTCGTTATCCAGCGCCGGGCCCAGCGTGCCGCCGCGTCCGCCCAGCTTATGGCAGGAACCGCAGCTCTTTTCCCGGTAGAGTTCCATGCCGGCGAGCAGCAGTGGCGCCTGGTCCGGCGGGAGTTTTTCTGGATCATGGCAGGTGGAGCAGGTGGCCTCGGTCATCTCCGGCGGCAATAGCGGGTAGTCCCAGTACACGTCGTCTGCCTTGGCCTCGCGGAAGGTCAAAGCTGCCCCTTGCCCGTGGTGACAGACGGTACACCCAAAGCGGTCAACCGGGTGCTTGTCGAGGATGTGTCCCGGATGCACGCGGTGGGGCTGCGAGACGTCGGTCATGCGCGGATCGTCGATACCGTTATGGCATGTAACGCAGCGGTCCACCGTGCCGAGCGCCGGGATGCTAACCTGCTTCATCTCGATGCGGAATTTGGCCAGCAGTTCGCGGCCGCGGTCGTCGGTGGCCTTGTCCTGAAGGAGGGCATGGTACCTGTGCTGGACGCCTTTCCATTGCGCCAGGTAGTTCTCCTGCACGGCGGCGCCCACCAGATAAACAATCGTGACGAGGCTGGCCACCAGCAACATCCAGCGGTATATTCGTGAGGGATCTTTCATCGCACTCCCCTCCCTAGTGCAGCGGCCATTGCGAAGGCCACCAGTAGAAATGCCAGTTAGGTCCGCGATGGACGGTGGCGAAATAGGTCAGCAACGTGAAGCTGACCAGGAAACAGACGAACAGCGAGACCGCAGCCAGGCGCACCGAATCCTTTCGTTTCAAGATCAGCAGGGACCAGCCTGCGAAGATCAGCACCAGCAAGGAGCCGGGATTGATGGCAATGATCCAAAGCTGGTGAATGTGGGGGAACCAGTTGCGCAGCCAGCCGAAGTTGACGGTCAGGGCCAACATGCCGACGGTTACGGCAACGGCAAAGACCAGAGACTGCCAGAAGGTCGATTTCTCGCCTGGCGTGCCAAACCAAACGCCCTCGCCGCCGGGACGGCGGTCGAGGAACGGGATCAGCGCGAGACCGACCAAAACAATGCCAGGGATCAACAGGCCACCCATGAAAGCCGAGTACGAGACCAGCTCCTGAAGTCCGAGGAAATACCAGGGGGCCTTCGCAGGGTTCTCGGGAATGGCGGGATTCGCCAGTTCTTTTAGCGGCGCGTCCCAGTAGAAGGAAAGCGTGAGCGTAATCGCCACCGTCACCATGAAGACGGCCAGTTCGGCCCAGAACAGGTGCGGCCAGCTCATCACCGTGTTCTCCGGTCCGCGGTTTACCGGTGGACGCTTGCCCTTCACCAGCGTCATCAAGCCATAGGTTTTGCTGGCTAGCGGTTGAAACACGGCACGGCGTTCGCCGCCCCATTCCGCGAGTCCGCCCATGGGATCTTCCGGCTTGGCGAGACCGCCATCTTTTCGGATGCGCCAGAAATGCACGCCCAGCAGTGTGACAAGCGCGAGGGGAAGAACGAAGATGTGCAGCACGTAGAAGCGAATCAGCGAGTCCTGGCCAACGAAGTTTGCGCCCAGCAGCAGACGCTTCTGGAAGCCGCCGGGATCTAAGAACTTCGTGATTCCAAGAGCGTCGGTGAGTTCACGCGGCGAGTTGGCGATGTTGGAGCCGATGGTGATTGCCCAATAGGCCAACTGGTCCCAAGGGAGCAGGTAACCGGTAAAGCTCAGCGCCAGGGTGATTACCAGCAGTCCCAGTCCGACCAGCCAGTTGAACTCGCGCGGCTTCTTGTAGCTTGCCGTGAAAAACACGCGCGCCATGTGCAGCAGCACGGTCAGCACCATCAACTGTGCCGCCCAGCGGTGAATGTTGCGGATGAAGCGTCCGGTGTAGACGGTGAAGTGAATGTCCTTCATGGACTGATAGGCCAAGTCGGTCGAGGGCTTGTAGTAAACCATCAATAGAACGCCGGTGATGATGGTGATCACGAAGCTGGCCATGGCCGTCAGCCCCAATCCGAAAGTCAACGTGGGGCTGAGCGTGCGCAGATGGACCCGAACGCTATGGATGTGCAAGAACAGGTTGTGGAAAGTGGCCTGCGATTCTTCACGCTCCGATTCGGGGGTTTTGCCCAGGCGGAAGCAGGCGTCCTTCACGGTGTGAGGAAGTTCGTGCAGGTTGTGGACAAATTCTCGGGTTGCGGTCTCTGCCACGGTGTGCCTCCTACACGCGATAGCGCGTGCCCTCCGGGACCTCATTGTCGGCGTTGACGATCAGCTCACCATTGGCGGCGCGGCTGACCTCCAGCCATGGCAACGGACGGGGCGCCGGACCTCCCACCACGTTGCCGCGGGGGTCGAAGCGTGAGCCGTGGCAGGGACAGGCGAAGCCGTCCTTGGACCGCGCCACCGTGCAGCCCAGATGAGTGCAGGTGGTCGAGATCGCGTAAAAACCTTCGTCGTCGCGGAAGAGCACAAGATTCTGTTCCGTAAATGGGGTTTCTGTGCCCGCCGAAAACTCCTCGGGCGGGCCGAGCTTGAATCGGCGCACCGGTCCCGGCAGCACCGCGGGGCTGGGCAGCCGCAAGATTCCGGCCACCGCCGTTCCCATTGCGGCGAAGAAGCTCCCGATTGCAGCCAGGCTCAGGAAGCTGCGCCGGTTAATCGGAGGCGGGTCTAGACGTGACATGGCTTCCACTCCTTGGCGAAACTGAATTGCTCCATGGTGATGGCAGTGGTCGGACACCGTTGCGCGCACAGTCCGCAACGGATGCAGCGTTCTTCATCTTTGAGGATGGCGGACAAGTCCGCGGGATCGAGGTCCAGATCGCGTGCGGCCGTGGCGAGTTCCGCCGAAAGCGCCAGACGGTCAAACGTAACTAGCTTCAGGCACACCGTGGGGCACACGTCCACGCAGCCGCCACACAGGATGCAGCGCTCGCCGTCGAAGATGGTGTTGATGCCGCAGTCGAGGCAGCGGCCGGCCTCGGCGAGCGCCTGGTCTTCGCTGTATCCAATCTCAACCAGCGCATTCGGCTTCTTCAGGCGTTCTTCCGCAGAAAGGGTTGGAATGTGCAGGCGCGAGCGTCGCTCGTAGTGTTTCTCCCGGTGGTAGTGCTCGATGGGAAAATGAAACTGGACTTCTTCGGGCGCGATTTCCTTGCCGCGCAAAAAACGATAGACCGAACGCGCCGCCTGTTTGCCGCTGGCGATGGCGTGAATCATCAGCCGCGGTCCGTAGGCAATATCGCCCGCGATGAATACCCCCGGCGCCGAGGTCGCACAGGTTGCGGGATCGTTGACGATCTGCTGCGGTGAGCGCATCTCAATCCCGTCGCGCTGCGCGTCGATGAAGCTCAGGTCGGCGGATTGCCCGACGGAAAGCAGTACCGTGTCACCTTCGATTTCCGTCGTAACGGACTCGTCAAACTTCGGCGCAAAGCGCTTGTTTTCGTCGTAAACCTGGGTGCAGCGCACGAATTTCACGCCGCGCACGAACTTCTGCCCGTTGCTCTCGCTTACCAGGACCTCTTTCGGTCCCCAACTGTTGCGCCGTGTGACCCCCTCTTCCTGACCTTCCAGGATTTCCACCGTGTCCGCCGGCATCTCTTCCAGCGACTCGAGGCAGACCAGGTTCACCTGCCGGACCCCGGCCATGCGGGCGGCGGTGCG
>Ga0335081_10020717_pt1 | contig 10635 bp, 7 predicted proteins | sample Lox_Sample_35_FD_206713 | JGI IMG/M metagenome (GOLD analysis project Ga0335081, IMG submission 206713) | Soil microbial communities from Loxahatchee National Wildlife Refuge, Florida, United States - Lox_Sample_3.5 | ecosystem: Environmental > Terrestrial > Soil > Wetlands | place: USA: Florida... | reverse complement strand
TCGCATTGGGATGCAGGTATCTTGAGCCGGATCTTCTGTCAATCTTCAAAGGCTGCGGGGCCGTGAAGCTCCTGAGCGCGGGTACGAATTGTGCCTCTGTAAAGGTCACGAAAGCAGGAAAATACGTTGAAGGACGCTACCTTTTCGAGCCGCTTTCCAGAGACTCCAAGGATGTGACTTTGAAGGATGGAATTCCCAGGTTAACTGTGATATATCCCGAAGGGCGATCCCTCACCTTTTACAATGTCACCTCTGTTCAGAGCATCTTTCGCGAGGCTGAAGCACTTTCCTCGGCAAACACCAGCATATCTCCAAAGAGCATATTCAACGGCTCATTGAATATGTCCCATGAGCAATTCGATAGAACTCTTGATGAGTCCGATGGGGCATTCAATGGATCCTCAGACAAGCTAATCAAGGGATCGGCCCAGAGAATTCAGGTTGAGTTGCCGAGGAGGCTTTCAAAGATCGACCTATGAAGCGTCCTATAACACTCACGAACCAGATAGGCAATATTTCCATGTCAAATCTTGCAAATATTTATTTAAAAGCTCTCTGACTCAATTAACTCGCCGTTATTTAGGCTGAATCGAAAATTTTTAAATAGAAAGAGCATCGTATTATAGATAACATGAATCTGAGAACGCAATTCATCATAGTAGTATTCGTGGCAGTCTTCACCACACAGCAGTTCCTTGACCGTCTGCGCAGAAGGCTTTCTAAGTCCGGACTTTGATCCCTGATGCGATTCCCTCAAGATCTTTGCATTGGTACAAAATATCCTCTAATTCTGCAATTTGTCCACGGCGGTTGATGATGAGATGAGTTTAGATGTTTGCAAAGCCTGCGGTAATGCTGCCTTTTCAGGGCAATTTTGTTCATATTGCTGGGAGATGCATGAGGAACTTCGCTGCTGGCCAAAAAGGGGAATGTTGATGTTGAGAGATGTGAAGGACAAGAAATTGAAAAAGCATCCGCAGAGGGCAAAAATCGATAAAAAAATGGAGAGGAAATCATCGAAAATTGAGGAGAAAGCATCTCTGGGAGAGATCACAGAACCTGAGCAGGAAGCCATGCTACAGCTTTCCGGAAGCCTCTCTCTCCTCCAGAGCACCTATGGACAAAGAGGCAACTTCGAGCTGGTGGTGCCGACGACCTCGGGAGGGCTTGCCCATTTCACGCGCAATAACGATAGGGACGATCTGCCCTGGACCGGGCCTCTCAGATTCGGCGCGAGCACAGGTATCTTCCGTGGCGCATCTCTGATCCAGAGCGATTTCGGTGAAAAGGGCAACTTAGAGGTCGTAGCAGTCAATCTTGATGGTCGTAGCCTATCGCATTTGTGGCGAGATTCAGGAGCGTTCCCCGAGTGGCATGAGCCTATCCACATCTCCAAAGAATCCCGCGAGCCAATATTCTCAGGAGGTCCGGCAATGATTCGGAGCAGCGCTGGCCATAGAGGCAACTTCGAAGTGGTAGTGCCGAAGATCAATGGAGGCTTTGCTCATTATTGGAGGGACAACGATGACCCTGAACTCTCATGGCATGGTCCTTTCGAATTTGCCGTGAATGACGGCATCTTCGACGCTGTGGCTCTCATTCAGAGCAACCTTGGAGCCGCCGGAAACCTGGAGATGGTGGCACGCTCAGGGGACAGATTGATTTTCTATTGGCGCGAATCCGGCGATCAGTCCAGCTGGAGCGGGCCGGAAATCATTGCTGAAGGAGTAGCTGGCAGCCCCTCCATAGTTCAGAGCACCTTTGGAAAGAGGGGCAACTTCGAAGTGGTAGTGCCGCTGGCGGCAGGCGGTTTCGCTCACCTCTGGCGGGACAATGATGATCAGGAACTGCGCTGGCACGGTCCCTTTACCTTCGGCATGAATGTCGGGCATGTCGAGAGTGTTTCGCTGATTCAGAGCAACTTCGGGATGCCGGGGCATCTCGAAATAGCAGCCTTGGCGGAGGGCCAGCTGTTATCCTTCTGGCGCGATTCTGGACCCGATTTCAGATGGAATGGGCCCTTTGTGGTGAGCAATCCCGTGTAGCAACCCGGGCCTTCACCTTATCGTCAAAGGACAAGTCAATCTCATTTGAGGGCAAATGGACGAGAATCTCACCATCGGCGTAGAAGATGCCAAGAAGACGTCCTCAGCGGACCTTATGGAGAGGCTGTCGACAAGCAAAGAGGGGCTCTCATCATCTGAGGCCGCGACAAGGCTTCAGCAATACGGGCCAAACGAGATTGCGGAAAAGAAAATCAATCCAATAATAAAGTTTTTCGGATATTTTTGGGGTCCCATCCCCTGGATGATTGAGGTTGCGGCAGCTCTCTCTGCCATCCTGGGCCGATGGGATGATTTTTGGGTTATATTTGCGCTCCTCGCCATGAATGGGGTCGTGGGATTCTGGCAGGAGCACAAGGCCGAGAATGCCATTGAGCTGCTGAAGCAAAGGCTGGCCCTGAAGGCGAGGGTGCATAGAGACGGCAAATGGAAGGAAATCGCAGCAAAAGATCTTGTGCCAGGCGATGTGGTGCACCTTCGCTTGGGCGTAATAGTCCCCGCGGATGTAAAGCTGATCGATGGGGATTATCTCCAAACAGACGAGTCCGCCCTGACGGGCGAATCACTGCCGGTGGACAAGAATCTGGAGGATATTGCATACTCAGGGTCCATCGTGCGGCTGGGAGAGATGGACGGCCTTGTGGTCGCTACCGGAATGAGGACATATTTCGGCAAAACAGCCAAGCTCGTCGAGGAAGCAATAACGCGAAGCCATTTTCAGAAGGCGGTCATAAAGATAGGAGACTACCTCATCCTCATGGCCATTCTTCTGGTCTCCATTGTAATTCTGGCTGCGGTCTACAGGCATGAAGTTCTCCTTGTTACCCTGCAGTTCGCGCTGGTCCTGATCGTGGCTGCAATTCCAGCGGCTCTGCCGGCGGTGCTGACGATCACCATGGCCGTGGGAGCAACGGCTCTGGCCAAAAAGGATGCGATAGTCAGTAAATTGGTCTCCATCGAGGAGATGGCAGGAGTCGATATCCTGTGTGCGGATAAGACCGGAACCATAACCAAGAACGACCTCACCGTTGGGGAAGTGAAGCCATTGAGCGGCTTCAAGGACGAGGATGTTCTGCTGATGGGCGTGCTGACATCTCGGGCGGAGGGAAGCGACGTCATCGACAATGCCATCATCACCAAAGCGAACGAATCACCAAAAGTCGTTGAGGAACTGTCCCGCTACAAGCCCTTATCCTTCAAGCCTTTTGATCCCGTTTCTAAGAAAGCCGAGGCCGGGATTGAGGATTCGAGCGGGGATCGCTTCAAGGCAGCAAAAGGAGCACCACAGATAATCCTGTCCCTAGCAGCCGATAAGGATTCCATAGCCTCAGAGGTCAACGAGGTGGTAAATGCCTTCGCCTCCAAGGGTTACCGGGCGCTCGGCGTGGCCAGGACAGACGCCGGAGGAAAATGGCGCTATGTAGGTCTCATCGCCCTCTATGATCCTCCCAGAGAGGATTCAGCCAAGACTATCAAGACGGCTCATGAAATGGGCGTAGAAGTAAAGATGGTTACAGGAGACCACGTGGCCATAGCCAAAGAGATAGCGCGTCGCGTCAACCTGGGATCAAACATCATTCCGGCATCCGAATTCATCGACAAGCCTGATGATGAGGCCAAGAAGATCATCGAGAGGGTGGACGGCTTTGCCCAGGTCTTCCCTGAACATAAATACAAGATAGTCGAGCTGCTTCAGGCCGCGGGGCACATAGTCGGCATGACCGGCGATGGAGTAAACGATGCTCCGGCATTGAAGAAAGCCGATGCTGGTATCGCTGTGGCCGGTGCGATGGATGCCGCAAAATCCGCAGCCGACATAGTTTTTACCCTGCCTGGGATCTCAGTGATAATAGATGCCATCGAGGAGAGCAGGAAGATATTCCAGCGCATGAATAATTATGCCGTTTATCGCATCGCGGAAACAATAAGGGTCCTGATATTCCTGACCCTATCCATCCTGATCTTCAATTTTTATCCTGTGACGGCAATAATGATCGTCCTGATAGCGTTGCTGAACGACGGCCCAATAATGACCATCGCTTACGACAATGTGAAGATCGCCAGAAGACCTGTTCGCTGGAACATGAGTGAAGTTCTGGTTCTTGCCACGTATCTCGGACTCATCGGCGTAGTAGCAAGCTTCGCACTGTTCTTCATAGCCGACAGGCTTCTCCATTTCGATAGGATTACCATTCAGACCTTCATGTTCCTGAAGCTGACGGTGGCGGGTCATCTTACTATTTTTCTGACCAGAACGGGCAAGTACCACTTCTGGGAACCACCCTATCCCTCGAAGCTCCTTTTCTGGTCAGCAGTATCCACAAAAGTGCTGGCCACCCTGCTGGCAGTGTATGGCGTTTTCATGACACCCATTGGATGGAAGCTGGCGGGATTCGTATGGGCCTATGCACTGATCGCTTTTGTGATCACGGATTACCTCAAGGTCTATCTCTTCAGATGGATAGACCTGAGAGGTATAAAACTGCCGTTTATTTCTTCAGGCACTCAGACGATCGGCTCCAGTCAAGAGGATGTCTCGACGAGCTGAACTCCAAGTTTGAGAAGGGAGGACATCTGCCATTGCCGACCAATATGACGTGATGTTCGCCCGTAGTGCCTCGGGAGAAAATCCACGCGCCAGAGTTCCCCGGAACGGGGATTTTGAACTCTATTAAAAAAAGAGGTTTTGCCGCCCGGAGACTTTAACCATGCGCTGCCCCTCAGTGGCATTCATTTCATTTGCTGGTGTATCCTCCATCTATGACCAATTCTGTGCCGGTCACGAACTTCGCCTCGTCCGATACCAAGTAAAGAACTCCATAGGCTATGTCATTGGGCTCACCAATGTGGCCTATTGGGTGCCTCGAATCCAGTGCCTTTCTTAACTCATCAACGCTCATCCCAGACTTCTTTGACTGCTCCTTAAGGAAATTCTCGACCAGCGGGGTCCTGATGAAGCCGGGGTGCACAGAGTTCACGCGAATGTTGTCCTTCGCGTAAAGCAGAGCTCCAGTCTTGGCCATGATCCTATTGGCAGCTTTTGTTGCATGATAGGCAGGAATATCAGGGGCTCCCACGATCCCATAGATGGATGAGATATAGATGATATTTCCGCCTCCGCCCATCTTCATATAGGGAATAACATTCTTGGTGCATAGGAAGGCTCCGGTGACGTTCACATCAAATACATGCTCCCATTCTTCCTTTGTATATTCATGAGTTGGCTTGTTCGGTCCAGAAATGCCCGCATTGTTCACGAGGACGTCTATTTTACCATATTTTTTCTGAACTGCCTTGACCACCGCTTCTATCCTGCTCTCGTCTGTAACGTCCAGTGGATAATATTCAGCCCTTCCACCAAAAGCCATTATCTCGTCGGCGACCTTTTGGCCTGCTGCCTCCGTCCTGCCAGTGATGATCGAAACGGCTCCCTCTTTTGCAAGTACCTTGGCTATCGCTTCACCTATGCCATAGGTAGATCCTGTTACGATCGCAACTTTACTTTCAACTCTTCCCGTTAAAACCACCTCTTGCCGTCTTCAAACGGCATTCCACACTGTTCAACCGATTTCCATAGATCAAATTCTTTGTAACTTGAGCAATCCGCCTTGGACGCAAGGCATTTCTACTAAGTCTCCGCAGGCTGATATTTGCCCTCGATGATTTTCGGTCTTTCCGAAGGCAGGACTGCTCAATATAATTTGATCCTTTCTAATGTGCTATAAATCTTCCGAATTAATTTTTTTATTATGAACTATAATAATACTATTTAAGGTCTTTTGCGCTTTTTTGCAAAAAATTTCATGACCCGATTCAAATAAAATATTTTAAAATATATATAAAAAATAATGCGTTTTGATCTAATACATTGTGATCTTCGATCTCCTGAGGATCAGGACCGGCCTTTGCGCCATATTCGCTATGTCGTAGGCTGTGCTTCCGATCCTGCCTCTCTTTATGGCCGCGGCCCCCTGGGAACTCATGGCTATGAGGGAGACATCCTCCTTCTCGGCCAGAGATTGAATCACATCCACGGGATGGCCGACGATTACCTTTGAGGTGACCTTCATGCCACTCTGGGCTAAATCCTTGGCGATCTCCTGAATCTTTGATTTTGCGTCGGCCTCATAGGCTTCGATTTCATCGTCTGTCTCTCCCTTGGAGACGACGTTCAGGAGCACCAGCTCTCCTATGCCGATCATGCCCTTCAGGAACGAGAGGGCGGCCTCTGCTGGCTGGGAGAAGTCCATGGGGAAAAGCACCTTGGCAAAAACCCTGTCGCAGTACTTCGCCATCTCTGCACCCTCCACAGCCTTGTAGCGCATGATCAGCAGATGAGTATCGCCGAAACGGAGCACTCCTTTGGAGGTGCTCCCTAGAAGCGCACTCCTGATCCGGCCCTTCCCCCGAGCGCCCATCGCGACGAGGGTGGCCTTCTCCTCCTCTGCGACCTTCTGAATCGCGCCAGCCACCTCGCCTTCGAGGACAGACACAGCCCTCACCTTCACATTTATTCCTGGAGCCTTGACAGCGCTCTTCTCCGCCATCAGCCTCTTCTCGGCTTCCCTAGCCTCCGCCACCGGGTCCCAAACTCTGGCCAGAGGGTCCCTCGCAACAACATTCAGCAGCACGAGATCTTTTATTCCAGGGATGTCGCCTACACATTCAATGACCTTTCTCGCATCTTTTGAGAAATCGGTAGGAACCAAGACTTTTTCAAACAAATTAATGGCACCTCCTTGCAGCGTGTCGCTTCCTGACTATTTCAATATATCTCCCTAACCCCTAACCGCATCATCATCGCGTTCCGTTCTTCAATAGGTAAAATATAGCTGCAGAAAATATCGCTAAAAGCAAAAACAGAATTATCACCGAGACGGCAATAGATTTCTTTGCATTTTTCCTTTCTAGCCAGGCTTGAGGAAATATTCCCTGAGCAAAAAAAGTAATTATTCCTGCCAGATTAATGCTAGTAATGTTAATAAAAAAAAGAAGCAAAGCACCAAGAGATAGGGAAATATACCCTGAGCCTATCAGCAAGCCAAAGCTTACCAGAGGCGGGAGAATGGCTACTGCCACGGCTACTCCTATAAGGGTTGCGGGAACTCCCGAAGTGAAAGCCAATGTTCCTGCGCATCCGGAAACCAGCGCGAGGACGACTTCTTCAAGGCCCACCCTGGTTCTGGACTCGATTTCAGGGATATGTGGATTGACGTGCAAAAAGAACCCAATAGCGATGGAAAAAGCTACTGCAGTTAAAATTCCAACTAGATTTGTTTTCAAAGCGTTTTTCGCTAAGGAAAAATCTCCCAATGTCGTAGCGAGGGACAGCGCGACATTGGGGCCGAGAAGCGGTGCAATGACCATAGCTCCAATTATCACAGCCACATTATTATTCAGCAATCCTATTGCCGCCACAATGGCTGAAAGCATCACCAAAACCACATAGACCTTGGTCAAGTTTGCAGCTACTGCAATGTCGGCATAGAGTTCCTCCCTGCTGAGTCTGGCACCCTTTGCCTCCTGATTCTCGATGAGTGCAGCTGTCTTGGCCTTGAAATCCGAGGCAATCTCTTCCTTTGGAATTGATGCCAATACCGGCACTATGTTTATCCGGAAGCCTTTCTCTCCCGAAAATTTTGCCTGAAGGATGCCCAGCAGTCGCTCGCTCTCTTCAGCAAAGGCCAGGATCGTTATGAGAATTTGGCTCTCCTGAAAGCTGCCGTACCATATGCCTCTTACCGGATGTTTCCAGACCCCGGAAATCTGTTGCATCCTCACGTCGAGCACTTCTTTTCTCTCGCTCAGCAGCTCTTCTATAGCTTCTTTCCTCTCCTCAGGAAGGATTACCTCTATCAAGCGAAGCGCCATAACGAAAGCACCATTCGCCTACCCATGAGCCTTGTCGATCCTGCTTCCAGGGAAGCCCACTATATCCACTGTTTGCGAAGCGATCTTTATGTTCGCCGAATTTTCTATATCTTCAAGAATTTTATTGCTGATATTGCTGCGAACCATTCGCCTCTGTCTGACGGGCGTTACGTACCGGGATGTCAGCTCTATCCAGTTGTCCGTCAGACTGACAAACACCTCGGCTTTCATAGAGCCGCCGGAGAGAAAGTACTTGCGCGCCATATGAGATATCTCTTTTGCGGCCAGATCCTCGACCATTCTTGTCTCCAGATTGATAGCGCTAATTATAAGCTCTCTCGCGGCCTTCCAGTCACTGTCGTAGGTTACTGGAATCCTGATCTCATCCCAAAGAAAATCGAAATCCTTTGTATAATTATTCGTGATATCGGATAAAACATGACCGTTGGGAATCAGAGAAAGCCTGCCTGTCGGTAGATCCGCCGAGACCCACTCATCGATCTCCATGATCGTGGTGTAGAAGATGTCGATGTCGATAACATCCCCTTTCTTCGAGCCTATTTCTATCCGGTCGCCCACACGGTATATGCGGTTGAAGAATATGCTCAAACCCCCTACGAAATTCTTGGCGACATCCTGCATGGTTAAAGTGAAAGCTGCGGCTACAAGTCCAAAGCCAACCACAAGGGACTGTAGATCTTCTACCCAGATGAGCCAAAAAACCAAAAAATTTAAGATGATGTAAAAGAAATAGAGACTTTTTGAGGTATAATACCTTTTTTGAGGATCAGCTATCTTATTAATGTATCTTTCTTCTAAAATTAGTTTGAAAATGGCATAGATGAGCACAAGCACTATAATTGTGGCAATTCCTCTGGTCAAATGGATGTTACGATACCAATGGTTAATAGTCAATAGCAACGCGGCAATTAATATGAGCAGGGCAGGATAGATCCAGCTTCGCGACACAATCACTTGGCCTCACTCTAATTTATCGATTTGAAAGATTAACTGCCTTCAAACTTAATCTATGTTTCGATTTTTCTTCCCGCACATCTTATCAGGCTTTTATACCTGTGCATACAAAGGATGTTCCCATGCCTGGAAACACCTTCGGAACGCTCTTTCGCATCACCACATGGGGAGAGTCCCACGAACGAGCCGTTGGCGTCACCGTGGACGGCTGTCCTGCGGGTTTGGCCTTGACCTCAGAAGAGATCCAGGAGGACCTCGACCGCCGCCGCCCGGGCTACAGCAGAGCCTCCACGAAGCGCAGAGAGGAGGACCGGGTCGAGATCCTGTCCGGAGTCTTCGAGGGCATGACTTTGGGCACTCCCATCTCCATGATCGTCTGGAACAGGGACGCCGATTCAAGCTCCTATGATGTGCTTCGGAACACACCCCGTCCGGGGCATGCAGATTACACCTACCAGATGAAGTATAGCCTTCGTGATCACAGAGGCGGAGGAAGGGCTTCTGCCAGGGAGACCGTCGGCCGCGTAGCGGCAGGAGCTATCGCACGAAAGCTCCTTGCCCGAGAGGGAATCGAAGTCGCGGCCTATGTGGAAGAGCTTGGCGGGATCAGGGCCACCTTCGAGCCTCCGGGAATTTTGGAGCTGAGAGAGAGGTCAGAATCAAATCCCGTCCGCACCCCGGACCCCGAAGCTGCTGAGAGGATGCTTGAGCTGCTTGACCAGGCAAGGACCGAGGGCGACAGCCTGGGGGGAGTAGTGATAATAATAGCAGAAGGGGTACCTGCTGGCCTGGGCGAGCCGGTATTCGACAAGCTGGATGCTGATCTGGCCAAGGCGCTTATGAGCCTTGGAGCAGTGAAGGCTGTTGAAATCGGCGCTGGCTTTGAGAGCGCCCGCCTTCGCGGAAGCGAAATGAATGACCCCTTCGTCCTCCGAGAGGGAAGGGTTGATTTCGAGAGCAATCACGCCGGGGGAATCCTGGGAGGCATATCCACAGGCGCGCCCATCGTCTGCCGAATAGCTGTGAAGCCCACGCCCTCGATCGCGAAGCGGCAGCGCACCGTCGATCTTGCCACATGCGAGCCAGCTGAAATAGAGATCCGCGGGCGGCATGACCCTGCCATCCCGCCGAGGATTGTGCCCGTAGCCGAGGCGATGGTGGCCCTCACCCTGGCTGACCACCTTCTGCGGCAGAGGGCCGCAAGGGTCTGACCTTGTGGGCCTGACCTTATATCTCTGGCTTTCCTAAAGGATAGGAAGTATGCATAAAGCCCGAAAGGAGTTTCGCAGCCTCATCGCTCTCGACGATGCGGTATCGGTAGTGCTCGGCCATTCCCCTGTTGCCGGGATTGAGGAGGTCCCCCTGGAGAGCGCCCTTGGAAGAGTCCTCGCAGAGAAGGCGGTCTCCAGGGCAGATGTTCCTGGATTCGACCGCGCATCGATGGACGGCTATGCGGTCGTCTCAGGGGACACCCTGGACGCCAGGGAGGACAGGCCGACGAGTCTCAGGCTCAAGGGCTGCGTCGCTACAGGAGCAGCACCTCTGTTCAGAATCGAGCGGGGCGAGGCTGCGGAGGTGTCAACCGGCTCTGTCATGCCAAAGGGGGCCGACGCCGTGGTGATGATAGAGTACTCCTATGCCGGGGGCGAGGGCAAGGGCGAAAGAGAGAGCGACGAGGTTTTAGTGCGAAGAGCTGCTCATGCGAGCGAAAATGTTCAGACTGCGG
>Ga0335081_10020716_pt1 | contig 10635 bp, 7 predicted proteins | sample Lox_Sample_35_FD_206713 | JGI IMG/M metagenome (GOLD analysis project Ga0335081, IMG submission 206713) | Soil microbial communities from Loxahatchee National Wildlife Refuge, Florida, United States - Lox_Sample_3.5 | ecosystem: Environmental > Terrestrial > Soil > Wetlands | place: USA: Florida... | reverse complement strand
AGGCTTTTTCCTGTCCTTGAAAAGCTTATCAATAACTTTTTGTCCAGCTTTTTTGGCCACAACAGGAGGGGTTGTCACAAGTATCGCAAACAATACCTTTTTCCACACCGGCATCTTTTTGGCAGTTTCTATGGCAATCCTAAACATATTCCCAATCATAGCAATCCTCCTTAGGAAAATATTCCGTTAAAAAGGCGGCAAAGAAAAGGGAGAGTTGAGAGTGAGTAATCAAGCGAATAAGACCTTTGAAATTAATATATGTAGAGATTGAGGATGTCCCTGATTGTGGATCTGAAGGTTAGGCTGGGGTGAACGGAGGGGAATAGAGAGGAGGGAGGTTCTTTCCGCCAATTCTCTATTTGAATGCTGTAGCGGGGTTCTTAGTTTGGTAGGTTCGTCCAATCCTTTTTTAAATTGTTGGGAAGCAGGTTTCACAGGTCAAGTCGCTTTTCTATGTATTTCTGAATAACGTGCGTCGTGACTTCCGGCGCCATCAGTCCTCTCATCTCCTGATAATATTAAATTAATTTGAATGGGGTCAAAAAAATCCTTGACATTTATATATGGATCAGATATATGAAATTTGAACATACGGTCAATAATTGAATAATGAGTAATAAAAATGACCGTACGTTTAATCATGGTAAGGTCGTTTCAGTAAGTCAACAATTTTAAATAGGTTATTTTATAAGTAAACTTAAGAAAGGAGGTTTATATGGAAAACAAAGTAAAAAAAAGGTCGTTTGAGTAAGTCAACAATTTTAAATAGGTTATTTTATAAGTAAACTTAAAAAAGGAGGTTCATATGGAAAGCAAAGTAAAAAAAGCTGTTATTGGAGTGACCCTTTTTCTTACAATGATGTTTTTAACTGCCCCTTTAGTAAACGCAGATGTCATGAAAATTCCGCCCAAAGGTAAGAAAACGATCACAATAGGGGTCGTTGATTTAATCTCAGCCATCGAGGTTGCAGCCATTTACAATGCCGCATACAAAAAAGAGGCGGAAGCCCGCGGTTGGTCGCTCAAAGTGTTCGATCTCCAATTGAATATTCCGCAAGCGCAAAGCGTGGTCGAAAACATGATTGCAGCGGGATATGACGGTATTATAGTCAATTGGACCTCACCGCATTTTTTCAAGAAGCAGGTAGAAATGGCATTCAGTAAGGGCATCCCAATCATAACCGTGGGCGAAGGAGTAACCCATCCGGGAATCATAGCGGAAGTCGGTCAATACTATGGTGTTTCTGGAGGCTTGGCTGCCCAATATCTCGTCTCAAAGGTGAGAGGAACAAAACCCAAGATTGTCACCCTAAGGGATAGCCGGCTGGATATCTCAACAATTAAATACGCTGTCGCAAAAGCAATTTTCAATTTTTACAATGTGCAGATTCTGACGGAGTTAGATCTTGCATCAGCTCAAGGCAATCCCAGCGTATGGGTACAGGAGCAGGTGAGAAACCTGATTTTGAATGATCCGAACAAAGAGATTAAAGGTGCATGGTCATTCTGGGAAGGCGCAGGACTTCCGGCTGCAGAAGCCTTTTCCAATGCGGGGAGAAACGATGCCGTAGTCGTTACATGTGAAGACAGCCCAAGAACATATGAACTCATTGGAAAGCTTCCGACGATGTACGCGGCCGCGGGAGCTAATGGCGTTTTTGTGAATTCAAGCGTAAAGAAACTGTTCAAACTGTTTGATTCAATCTTTGAAGGCAAACCGGAGAATGACCAGCAAACGATCGAAGCAATTCCGTATCTGGTTACAAAAGAAAACCTTCCTCCTAAAGGTTATTTTTTAAATCCGAGGCAAGTCTATTCGGGACCGAAGGACTACATTGTGAAATAAAGATCCGCTTGGGGATGCTGTCAGCGATAAGAGACAGCATCCCCAGGTAATCTCTACAATCAGAATGTTAGGTAGCGAAATAGGCCCTGATTCAACAGCTGAAAAAAATATGAAAACTCCGAAAACGATATTCGAAGCACGGAGCATTGTGAAAGACTTCCCAGGTCAACGAGTATTGAATGAAGTTGATTTTGATATTCGAGAGGGTGAAATCCATGCATTGGTTGGGGAAAATGGTGCAGGCAAATCCACGCTCATAAAAATTTTCGCAGGTATCTATCGCCCCGACCGTGGAAAGATTTTTCTAAACGGCAAGACTGTCGAATTTTCGAATGCCTGGAAATCCCAGCAAGCCGGATTGAGCTTTATTCACCAGGAGTTGAATATTATCCCGCATCTGTCGGTGGCTGAAAATATCTTTCTGGGCAGAAAGAAGCCTAGAAATCTTCTTCGCCTGGTAACTCTGAAGAAAATGCTGGCAGCCGCGAAACACATCCCCGATGCGATATCCCTTGATGTAGATTTCAGGACACCGATTTCTATGTTGACTGTGATTCAGCAATGGAAAGTAGTCATAAATCGTGCCTTGGCGGCAAATCCTAGAATTATCTTTATGGATGAGCCCACCGCCTCACTTACATATGATGAAGTAAAAGAACTTTTTCGATCTATTCAGCATCTACGCGAACGTGGAACGGCGATCGTTTATGTTTCGCACCGAATGAATGAAATCTTTGAAATTGCGGATCGAGTCACCGTTTTGAAAGACGGGGTGAAGGTTGAAACTGCGTCGGTGAAAGACACGGATATGAAGAGGCTCTTTCAAATGATGCTTGGACGCAATCTGGAAGAAATATTTCCGGAGAAAGAACTTCCGCGAGAAGAGGTTGTTCTTCAACTAGATAGATTGGTGACCAAGAAGTTTGGAAAAGAAATTAATCTCACCCTTCATAAAGGAGAAATTTTAGGACTGACGGGCGTCGTAGGGTCAGGCCGAACGGAACTGGGTCGCTCCATTTTTGGAGCCGATCAAAAACTAAAGGGCGACGTTTATGTATTCGGGAAGAAGGTCAATATCCAATCGCCTCAAGACGCAATCAGTCAGTCGATTGCCTTTGTTCCGGAAGAAAGACATCGCGAAGGGCTCGTCCTTCCGATGAGTATAATACATAATGTAACTCTCGCGAGTTTTCAAAAATTTAGACGCTGGGCTAAATTTCCAGTCTTTGATCAAAAGAGAGAAGAAACGCACGTGACAAAGCTGTTAGGCTCCATTGACATTCGCTCGAATGATTTGAACAGTGCTGCCACCTTCCTGAGCGGTGGCAACCAGCAGAAATGTGTTTTAGGAAAATGGCTTACCCGAGAGGCAAGAATATTTATTTTTGATGAACCCACCAGAGGGATCGACATCGGTTCCAGAGTTGCGATCTATAAGTTGATTGTTGAATTGGCTAAACAGGGATCGGGGATTATTCTGATCTCATCCGACCTGTCAGAAATATTGGGTCTTTCGCATAGAATCCTTATTATGGATCGGGGAGAGATCAAACACGATATACCGAGTGGGCAAGCCGAATTGGCGACCATTATGAAATTGTGTTTAGACTTTAACAGACCTGATGAATCTGATGAGAGTATGCCGAAGACATCAGCTCAAAAAGAAGATCAATAGAATTGGCGGCGGAGAACAATGAAGTATATCATTGCTAAATACGGAACTATTATCACGTTCATCGTCATGGTTCTTTTCTTTATGGTATTCCTGCCTCCCTTTCGGTCTCAAATGAATCTAGTCAACATTCTGGGACAAACCGCTATTCTGGGACTGTTCTCTATAGCGTTGACCTGCCCTTTGAAAGTGGGAGATATCGACTTTTCCATCGGCGCGACGGCCAGTTTATGTGGAATTGCGGCGGCCATGCTGCTGCTTAAAGGGATTGATATACACTGGGCCATCGGCATATCGCTGGCAATTGGGATCGTCATCGGAATATTTAACGGTGTTTTGGTTGGATATCTCAATTTCGACTCGTTTATTTGTACTATCGGCACGTCTCTTCTGATATTCGGGATCGCTATGGGTCTGACACGGGGTCAAAATATTTTTTTGGGCTCTGAAATTTCAGATAAATTTGGATTGCTCGGTTCGAGTAATGTACGTGGAATTCCCATTCGCTTCCTTTTGATGACGCTATTTGCAATCCCCATTTGGCTCTTTCATGCATATACTGAGACAGGGAGAGGAATAGAAGCCATCGCGGGCAATGCGACTGCGGCGCGTCTATATGGAATTAATGTCAATTTCATTAAGATGCTGTCTTTCGTTCTGTCTGGACTATGTGCATCGGCAGCAGGCGTCGTGATTACATCGTCGATTATGTCCGCGAGGGCGGCCGATAATCTTCAATATATTCTTGGTGCGATGGCTGCCTGTTTTATTGGAGCAAGCACGATGAGAATCCGACAGTTTCATATAGGAGGCACGATTTTAGGTGTATTTTTTACAGTGGTGGCTACCAATGGATTTATTATTCTGATGGTTCCCAGTTACGTGACAAAAATTGTTACAGGAACAATACTGTTAATCGCAATACTATTATCCATTGTTGCAACAAAATTCATAGAAAAGTAAGCAAGTGGATAATTGAATACGGCGCGAACATACGCATCAAAGGTTGAGCGACGATGACTGAAAGCAACAGCAGCAGAGAATATCAGAAAACGATCTTCTTATATTTGGGAAAGTACGGAACGATCATTTCCCTTCTTATTATGATCGTATGTTTCAGTTATTTTCTGTCATCTTTCAGGTCCAAAGAAAATCTCATCAATATGATGGGTCAAGTGGCGTTTCTCTCGATTATTTCCGCCGGCCTAACATGCTGTTTAAAAGCCGGAGATTTTGATCTGTCCATCGGCGGGATAGCGACCCTTGCAGGAAATATTATAGCATGGCTCCTGGTGAATAATCACGGGATGGCACTGTCGATCGTATACACGCTGTTCATTGGAATTACAGCTGGATTGATAAATGGCATCTTGGTCGCTTATATCGGATTTCCCTCGCTCATCTGTACGTTGGCCACTATGGGAATCATGATGGGCATTACGGAAGGCCTCACGGAAGGAATATCCATCTGGTCCGGAATACCGGAAAGTTTTTCCATCATCGGAAAAGGGGCCGTAGGCGGGATTCCGATTCGTTTCATCATCATGTTTATTCTTCTTATCGGCTTGGAGTTTTTGCACAAGCAGACGGAAGTCGGAAGGAAATTAGAAGCGATTGGTGGAAATCCTGTTGCATCGAGATTGTCAGGTATCAATGTCAAGTGGAATCGGATGCTCGCCTTTGTGCTATCGGGGCTATTTGCAGCGATCACAGGGATCATGGTGACTTCATCTCTGATGTTTAGTGATTCCAACATCGGATTGGGATTTACATTTCCGGCCATCGTGGCTTGCTTTATAGGGGCAGCGACCATTAAAATCGGGCATTTTCATATACTGGGAACTTTTGTAGGCGTTTTGATCATGGTGGTGGCCACAAGCGGCATGATCATTCTTTTAGTACCAAGCTACTTGCTGGACATCGTCAGGGGCTTGATCCTGATGCTCTCGATTTTGCTGGCCAGCATTGCGACAAGGGGAACGAAGTAAAAATCATTACGGGAGGGTTTTAAATGATAATTGATTCGCATGTACATATCTGGGACGAGAGCTGGTGTCCAGCGGTATTTTGGGATGGTCTTGCTGCCCGGATGGCGGCAGTCAGAAGAAAAAAGGGCGAAGAGGAAAATATTCACGTTAGGGATATAAAAAAGAATCTTTTCCAGGCATATTGGGACCCGGATGGCTCAAAGTTACTGGCTGAAATGGACGACGCGGGTATAGATGTATCTATACTCCTTCCAAGCGATGTGGGATTCGATTTAGGAGAACAGCCGACTTCTATTTGGGATCAGAACAGAATTATTGCCGAAATTGCAAACCGAAACCGGTCGCGTTTTATTGCTTACGTCGGAGTTGACCCTCGGCGTGAAGAAGCTCTGAGGCTTTTGGAAACGGGTGTGAAGGAATGGGGTTGCCGTGGACTTAAGATAAACCCGACTGCCGGGTTCTATCCGAATGACAAGAAATTTTATCCTCTTTTCCAAAAAGCCGCCGAACTGAATGTTCCGGTTTTGTCGCATTCAGGTGGGGCGATTCCTCCTTTGAAGAGTAAATATGCTCAGCCGATTCATTTTGACGAAATCGCGGCTGATTTTCCCGAGCTGAAGATCATTTGCGCGCACATGGGCCATGGGTGGTGGTCGGAACTTAACCAGCTGACGGAGAAGCATGTGAATGTCTATACGGATTGCTCTGGGTGGCAGTTTTCTGCATCCTCTTATAATCAATATTTCTCACATGTGATGCGCCATACACTCAATTTAACAGGAATGGATCGCGTGCTATTCGGTACAGATAGTCCGTCTTATCGGCTGACCTCACTAACGACAAAAAAATATCTCGAGATCATCAGAAATCTTCCGCAGAAAACGAGCGAATCGGGAAACTTTACGGAAGAAGAAATTGCCAATGTATTAGGCGGCAACGCGAAACGGATCATGGGGATCTAAAAGAAAAGATGACAATCATTTCTGTGTTTCTGATGGTATCGGCGGCCGGGTAGTTAAAATGCAATGTGCTCCATCGAGGGTCGGAACGGATCAGGAAAGATATCGGATAAATTTGAAGAAATCATATATGGGGGAGGTATAGAGGAATGAACACGAAATATATAAAATTATTTGAGCCGGGGAAAATTGGGAATTTGATCGTGAAGAACAGAATTGTTCAATCTCCGATGCATAGCAAAAATTGTGAAGGATTTGAAATGCGGTATTCGCATTGGTATACGGAGTACTTTCGGGAAAGAGCCAAAGGGGGCGTCGGATTGATTATAACAGGACATGTAAAGGCCGAAAAGACCATAGACCCATATCCAATCAATTCAACCTTTCCGTGTATTGATTCTGATCTTGCCATTCGTGATTTCAATGAGGTCACTGAAACGGTTCATCTGTATGGGGCAAAGATTGCGCTTCAATTGTCGGCGGGAACCGGTCGCTTGGCGGACATCCCACAGGCTTCCCGCTGGCCGGCAGCACCCTCAACTCAACCGTTGTTCTTTCACAAGAATCTTGTCTGTCGTGAGTTGACGAGAGGCGAAATCAACGGGCTCGTTCAAGCCTACGGCTATGCGGCAGGACGAGCAAAAAGGGCCGGTTTTGATGCGCTATACATCCATGCACATAGTTACCTAATCGACCAGTTCCTTTCGACTTGCTGGAATCAGCGAGAAGATGAATATGGAGGGTCGCTTGATAATAGAATGCGGTTTTTCTGCGAGTGTTTGCAAAGCGCCCGCAATTCGCTAGGAAATGATTTTCCAATTATCGTAGGAATCGGTTTAGAGCACGGGTTTGAAGGAGGGAGAAAATTAGAAGAAACAATCGAAATTGCAAAGCGGATGCAAAATTTAGGAGTCAATGCCTTTCATCTCAGAGAAGGATGTTATGATGTAAATCCGCCTACCATGCCGACCTCCTATATGGAAGATGCCATTTCCGTCCCTAATGCCGCCAAGGTCAGAGCGAATATCGGCATTCCGGTGATTGTGGACGGTGCTTTGGGCAGTCCGGATCTGGCTGAAAAGTGTTTGGTTGAGAAGAAGGTTGATTTCGTGGGGCTTGCACGCCCGTTGCTGGTCGATCCGGAATGGCCGAAGAAAGTAAGAGAAGGGAGAACAGAAGAGATTCGTCCTTGTATCCGGTGCATGGAATGCCTGCATCGGGTATCGATGGGGAAATTTATAGGCTGCAGCGTTAACGGCCGTGTCGGGAGGGAAAGGGAGGCCCCCGTCGCTCACGCCACTTCACCTAGGAAGGTACTGGTTATCGGTGGAGGTCCCGGGGGAATGGAAGTCGCCAGAATTGCAGCCAGACGGGGACATCGGGTTACCCTAATCGAAAAGAATCAGAGATTAGGGGGGAATCTCCTGGAGGCTTGTGCTCCAAAGTTTAAAAAACAGCTTTTGCTCTTTCGCCAGTGGCTGGAACGTGATGTGAGGTCTACCGAAACGGAAATCATACTCGGTAAAGAGGTGGACAACACTTTTGTAAACAAGATGAATCCGGATGTGGTAATTGTTGGTACAGGCACGCATCCCTGTACCCCTGATGTGCCGGGGGCATTGGGGAAAAATGTCATCCAGGCAGTAGATTATTTGAGGGAACAACCCGATGTCGGGGCCAAGGTTGTCATCGTAGGAGGCGGGATGGTCGGTTGTGAAACGGCGGTGTGTCTCGCTGACAAGGCTGAATCTATCACGATCATCGAAATGCTTCCTGAGATTTTGATGACTATGACGGTCTATACAAAATACACCCTCATGGAATTGATGGATAAGGCAAATGTTAAATGGGAGACGGGATTGAAGCTGCTGGAAATAAATGGAAAGGGAGTCACTGCTTTGGGACCGAACGGGGATAAAAGATTTTTCCCGGCCGATACTGTTATTCTTTCTACAGGATTCAGCCCCAATGATCAGCTTTATAAAAGTCTTGAAAAAGAAGGGTACGAAGTCTATGCAGTCGGGGATTGTCAGGGTACGGGAAAAATCTTTAACGCCATAAGCGTAGGCTATTCAATAGCAAAAGAATTATGAAATGGTAACTATTGCAAAGAGAGGAACGGGTAGATAATGCAAAAGAAAAAGTCATTAAGAACTCAAAAGAAAGATTGGACAAGGAACATGATTCAGTCTACCGCAAAGGAACTCTTTTTTGAAAAAGGGTATTCGAATTGCACCATAGGCGATATTTCTGAATCGGTAGGGATTAGTAAAGGTCTACTTTATTCGTACTTTAAAAACAAGGACGATTTGTATTTATCTTTGATGCGCCCCGTTTTAAACGAAATCAAGAGAACGGCTGAGGTCTTTAAAGGGGATTTGATTGCCGGAAAATATAAAACTGGCAGAGAAGTCGTTATGGAGTTCTGCAAGCGCTATCAGGATCTTTATACATTCAACCGTGAAGGTATAAGGCTTGTTCAGGCCTATCAGCAAGGAGATTCCATTTGCAGCATGTCGGATGAATATCGAAAAGAGTTGGACAGGCTAACAAGAGAGAATTTTGAATTTGCTGTGGGTATTGTTGAAGTCTGCATTGAAATGGGACTTCTTCCAAATAAGAATCCAAGGCTGCTCATGGAGCTTTTCTGGGGGATCTTTATTGGAATGATTCAAATAGAGGAAAGCAGATACAGGGCGACAAGAAACAGTCATATCATGGAGATGCTAGAACTATCGTTTACGGCCATTTGCGATGGTATCTTTCCGAAGAGCCCGGAGAAGGAATAGGCTGAGCAATAAAAAAGAACTAATGATCAGGTTCTTAAGTGATTCTGAACCATGAAATCTGCCGGAGATCGGTTGACGAGTACGAGAAGAGCATATCATACAAATAAAAGGCAAAAAAACGACCTCTAGATGGCATTGAAAGAGACCACAGCCAATTATGTAAACTATTTTTACAGACAGATCGAAAGCTGTTGATTCTGCAAATCGTATGAATAATGAAAAGAGGGTAAGTAGGAATTATGTCCATTTTTGATAACTCTCAGGCGTTGCACGGGGCGGATAAGAGCTTTTTCTTTCAAACTGCCGGAATGCGACCGCCAGGTGGCATTTATTTTGGTATAAACATTCTACAGGATATAGGTGATCTTGCAGTGCAGTTTGAATCAAGTAAAGCCCTTTTGATCACTGACGAGATAATTCTGAACCTTGGTTATGCCGCCGTTGTCAGGAAATCCCTGGACGGAAGAAAGATAGCTATGGATGTATTCAGCCAAGTCGAGCCAGAACCCAAAATGTCGACTGCTGAAGCTTTATGTGACCGTGTTCGAAAAGGAAATTATGATTTGATCATCGGTCTTGGGGGAGGGAGTGCAATTGATTTGGCAAAGCTGGCTTCGATCATGGGCACAAACCATTTTAGTCCCTTTGAATTTATGTCAAAAGAGAAAAAAGCCATTCAACCAGGGTTAAAAAAAATTTTAATACCGACGACTTCGGGTTCAGGAAGTGAAGTGTCAAGGTATATCGTTGTGTCGTCTGACACCAGGAAATATGGAGCGAGTTCCCCCTTTGTCTATGCAGACAGTGTGATCATCGATCCGGCGCTGACCTTATCAATGCCGCCCCAAATTACAGCGTTTACAGGAATTGATGCGCTGTCTCATGCCATTGATGCGATGATGAACAAATACGAAAATCCTTTTTTTGATTCTATAGCTCTTGGAGCCATTGAACTAATTTCAACATATCTGCGCAAGGCCTTTTTCAACGGTAATGATATTGATGCACGCTATTACATGTCTATGGGTGCAACAATGGCGATGTTGGCAATGGACGGAAAGGGTGTGGCTCTTTATTCCCATAGCATCTCGTATGTCCTTTCGAGTTTCCAACCAATTTCTCATGGCATTGGATGTAGCATTGCTCTGCCCTTCACGATGGCATCAAACCTTTCCGCAATACCGAATCAAATGGTTCGAATCGCTTGCTCCATGGGAGTGCATACGGAAACTATTGCGCCTTGTACCGCAGCGCAACGTGCTGTTGAATTTGTATATAATTTGATCAAAGAGCTGGGGCTCCCTTTGAGTTTGCGAGATCTGGGATACAAACGAAATGACCTCCGGAAAATGGCGGAAGTCTGCATTACCAAACATAAGCG
>Ga0335081_10020715_pt1 | contig 10635 bp, 7 predicted proteins | sample Lox_Sample_35_FD_206713 | JGI IMG/M metagenome (GOLD analysis project Ga0335081, IMG submission 206713) | Soil microbial communities from Loxahatchee National Wildlife Refuge, Florida, United States - Lox_Sample_3.5 | ecosystem: Environmental > Terrestrial > Soil > Wetlands | place: USA: Florida... | reverse complement strand
CCCGCCGGTACTCCCGATCCCGTCCCGCAGCGGGGTGGAAGGACCGCCACGGCCTTTCACGGCCACGCCGCGATCGGGCCCGACGCCGGCGCGCACGCGTCCCGGCATAGCCCGCTCCCAGAGTCGCGCGATGCTGTACGGGCCGTTTCCGGCGGGAGGGCTGGTGCGCGGCATCTCCGACGGGGTGCTGCTCGAGAGCGCCGGCCCCGAGACCCGTGCGCTGGCGCTGGCTCGCATCCGCGCGACCGGCGCCACGGTCGTGCGCATCCCGGTGGACTGGCGCGAACTGGTGTCCTCCGGTCCGCCCGCCGGCTTCGACCCTGCCGATCCCGCCGATCGCGCCTACCGCTTCGCGCGTCTCGACGAAGCGGTCCGCAGCGCGGCCTCCGCTGGCCTCGTGCCGATCCTCGTGGTCTCCCACGCGCCGGACTTCGCCGAAGCGCCGGACCGCTGGCCGTTCGCGTATCGGGGCAGCTGGGCGCCCAGCCCGGAAGCGCTGCAGGCCTTCGCACAGGCGCTGGCCCGGCGCTATGACGGAAGCTTCCCCGACCCCCGGACGCCCGGTCAGGCGCTGCCGGCCGTGAAGGATTTCCAGGCGTGGAACGAGCCCAACCTCGCGCGCTACCTGGAGCCGCAATGGGTCGCCGAGGCAGGGCACTGGACGGCGTTCTCGCCGTTGCTGTACCGGCAACTGCTCAACGCCTTCTACGCCGGCGTCAAGCAGGTCGCGCCGAACGACGTCGTGATCGCCGCGGGGATCGCGCCCGACGGCGACCCCTCCGGCGTCGGGCGCATGGCTCCCATCACGTTCTTGACCTCGCTGCTGTGCCTGCGCGGCGGTCCCCATCCGGCCCGCGCCCCCTGTCCCGACCCGCCCCACTTCGACGTGCTGGCGTTCCACCCGCTGTCGGTGGGCGACCCCGACCGCCCCGCGGCGTCCTCGCTCGACGTGTCGATCGCCGACGCCGCCAAGGTCACGCACCTGCTGCGCCGCGCCGAGGCGCTGGGCACCGCTCTGCCCGCCGGGCCCAAGCCGGTGTGGGCCACCGAGCTCAACTGGGAAAGCGCCCCCCAGTCGCCCCGGGGCGTGGCCCCGGGCCTGCAGGCGCGATGGACCTCCAGGGCGCTGCACCGGCTGTGGATCGCCGGGGTGGGGCTGGTCGACTGGCAGTTCCTGGTCGACCCCTACCCCGCGCTACGGGTCGCCGGCCCCACCGGAGAAGGAGTCGAATACCAGCGTGCGGCCGGCCTCTACAGCGCGGGCCCGGGAGGGAACCTCGAGCTGGCCCAGCCGAAGCCGTTCCTGGCGGGCTTCACGTTCCCGTTCGACCCGCTGCGGGCGCGCGCCGAACGGGTCCGTGTGTGGGCGCTGCTGCCACCCGGCCAGCAAACCGCGCTGGTGCAGTTCGCGCGCACCGTCCAGGGCCGCTGGCACACGCTGAAGCTGCTGCGAGCCGGGCCCTCCGGCGTGCTCAACGTGCTCGTGCGGATGCGCGCCGGCGCGGTGCTGCGGCTCGTCAGCGGCGCGCTGGTCAGCCCCGCGGCGAGCGTGCCCGCGGGCCACCGGGCTTCAGCTCGGCAGGTTGCGAGCCGAGGCCCGGGACACACGCGGACGCGGGAGTAGGAAGGGACCGGGGCCCGTCATGGCTTGGCGCCCGACTGGGGGTCGAGCAGCGAGAGGGTCACGGCCGCGGACAGGGTGGAGGTGGCGCCGCCGATGAACAGGCCCTTCACCGGAGCGACGTCGGCATAAAAGCGGCCGTGGCCGATCTTCACGTGTGAGCTGTCCGCGAGGCGCCGGTTGGTGGGATCGACGCTCACCCACTGCGGCTCGCCGCCCTCATCGGCGTCCGGCAACAGCGCCTCGACCCAGGCGTGCGTGTCGACCTCGAGCGAGTCCGAGGCGGCGTCATCGGGAGCCGCCCACAGATAGCCCGACACGTAGCGGGCAGCGATGCCCATCCGGCGCAGCAACACCAGGGAGAGATGGGCGAAGTCCTGGCAGACCCCGGCCTTCTTGCGCAGCAGCTCGTCGACGCCCGATCCGACGTAGGTCGCGCCAGGCCGGTACTCGAAGCGCTCGGGTATCACCTGACACAGCCGCTCGAGTGTCTTCAGCGGTGTCTCCGCCGAGATCGCCGCCTCCAGGTCCTCGAGGCCCGCGATCGTCGGCTGGTCCTGCCAGGGGAGCGCGAACTCGCCCGCGGCGTCCGTGTATGAGGCGCTGCGCAGGCTCTCCCATGACCCCTCCCGCGGATCGGGCTGGTTGGACGTGACGACGCGCGCCCGGACGTCGATCGTTAGGTGGTCGTGGGGGGTGGGGACCCCGAACTCGATCACCTCGGTCCCGAAGTAGTCGAGGTGGCGCGCGATCCGCGCTTCGGGCTCGATCCGCGTGTGGAACTCGTCGCAGCGCTGGGTCGAGGTCGTCGCGGGTCGCACCCGCAGGGAGTTGAGGTTGTCGGTGACCGGCGCGTCGTAGTGGTACTCCGTCAGGAAGCGGATCGCGAAGTGCACTACAGCTCGCCCCTCGGACCGGCCGCCGCGGCACCGGCGAAGTAGCGCTCGGCCACGTCCTGGTCGAGGTATCCCAGCTCCTGGCGGGTCTCGGAGCAGATGCCGGTTAGCTCCGAGCCCTCGGGCAGCGCCCTGCGCTGGAAGTCGAGGTCGGCTGCCAGGCGGCTGACCCGAAGCACCGGCTTGGAGTTTCGTGGCCCGGCGTCGGCGACCATGAAGACCTCGTGCAGGGAGTCCACGCACGCGGCCACGCTGTCAGGGTAGGAGCGCTCGAACAGCAAGAAGCGCGCCACCGGGTCGGCGTTGGGGGGAGCCGTCACTGCCCGCAGGTAGGCGTGAAAGCCGCCCACAGCCTGCAGCAGGATCAGGGCGGTTCCGTCCGCCGGCGGTGAATCGGTGGGCGGCATCGCCACGTGCAGCATCCGCAGCACCATGTCGGAGATCTCGATCAGGCCGCCCGCGTCGAGGAAGCACTTCGCCTCGTCCCGGAGCATCGAGCGGTTGGCGATCCCCCAGATCAGCGAGGTGCGCTCCTTGATGTACTGCGAAGCGAGAAAGGGTCCCGCGGGCGTTCCCCACCCGGGCTGCCCCGCGCGGTGCAGTCCCAGGGCGGTGGTGTTGATCGCCTGCCACATCTCCGCGCTGATCACGTCGCGGACCGTTCGCGCGCCGTCACGGGCGCGCTCGATGCTCGCCAGCATCGATTCCGGGCGCTCGCGATCGAGGATCAGCTGGCCGAGGGTCCGGCTGGTGTTCCCCTGGCCGTGGTCGTCGCCCAGCATCGCAAGCAGACCGCCCGAGCCGAAGCTCACCCCGGGGGCTGCGTCGGACGCTCCCTGCAGCTCGGCCTGCAACACGGCCTCGACGGCCCGTGCCGTGAACTCCGCCCGGGCGAGGTTGCGTCCCAGCCAGTAGAGCTCGTGTGCGATCCGCGCGAGCATCAGCGTCGCGGCGCGGGACAGCGCACGCCCCGCTGCTGCGGTTGTTCCTGCTGCTGTTGCTGTTGCTGTGCGACCCAGGTGCCGTAGCGCAGGTCCGGCAGCGCCGGAGGTTGCGTGTCGGCGATCGGCGGACCCGCACGGTCGGCGTCGTCGCCGTCCTCGAGCACCCACGTGTCCTTCGAGCCGCCCCCGCGGGAGGAGTTGACGATCAGCGAGCCCTCCTCGAGCGCGACCCTGGTGAGGCCGCCGGGCACGATGTCGATGCGCTCGCCGAACACCGCGAACGGGCGCAAATCGACATGGCGAGGCACGAGCAGACCGTCGGCGTCCACCACCGGGACGGTCGAGAGCTCGACCACGTCCTGGGCGATCCACCGGTCCGGTGCGGCGAGCAGCAGTCGCCGCATCTGCGCGATTTCAACCTCGTCGGCGTGGGGGCCGATCATCACCCCTCGGCCACCGGACTCCCCCGTCGGCTTCACGACCAGCTCGTCGAGGTGTCCCAGCACGTGCTCGAGCACTTCGGGGTCCGACGGCAGGTAGGTCCGTACGTTCTCGAGAATCGGCTCCTCGCCGAGATAGAAGCGGATCATCTCCGGCACGAAGCGGTAGACGGCCTTGTCATCCGCGACACCCGTCCCCAGCGCGTTCGCGATCGCCACGTTGCCCGCGCGGTAGGCCCTCACCAGCCCGGGCACACCGAGCAGCGAGTCGCCCCTGAACTCCAGCGGATCGACGAAGTCGTCGTCGATCCGACGATATACCGCGTGGGCGCGCTCGAGGCCTTTGATCGTGCGCATGTACAGCACGTCGTCGCGCACCACGAGGTCGGATGCTTCCACGAGCTCCACGCCCATCTGGCGCGCGAGGAACGCGTGCTCGAAGTAGGCGGGGTTCGCCGGACCGGGCGTCCACACGACGACCGTGGCCTCGCTCTCGGCGGACGGAGCGACTGCGCGAAGCGCCCCCAGCAGCAGCTGTGGATAGTGGTCGATCGGGCGCACGCGGTAGGACGCGAACAGCTCGGGGACGAGGCGGGCCATCGCCGCCCGGTTCTCCAGCACGTAGGAGATCCCCGACGGGATGCGCACGTTGTCCTCGATCACCCTCCAGCTCCCGTCGCTGTGGCGCACGAGGTCGCATCCGGCGACATGCGTGTATACGCCGCCCGGTGGTCTGATGCCGTGCACCGCGCGGGCGAAGTGCGAGCAAGACGCCACGAGCCTCCACGGCACGATCCGCTCGTGCACGATCTCACGCGTGTGGTAGACGTCGTCGACGAAGTGGTTGAGGGCGCGGATCCGCTGGGCGAGGCCGCGCTTGATGCTCGTCCATTCCGCACCGCCGAGCACGCGTGGCACGAGATCCATCGGAAACGGACGATCGTGGGTGGGACCGTCCCCGCCTCCCGTCTCGAAGGTGATCCCCTGCTGCATGAAGATCGCATCCCGTCGCCGCCCCGCCTCGATCAGGCCGGCTGGTCCCAGTTGCGCCAGTGCCGCCACCAGCGCCCGCGCGGTCGGCCGGGGCGTCCCGTCGCGCTCGAACAGCTCGTCCAGGAACGGCGGCCTCGGGCGGTAGACGGCGTCCGCGTCCCTGACGGGGGCGGCGTCGAGCGCCGGCATCTCCGTGCCGTCCGCCAACCCTCCGCTGGCAGCGCGCGACTGCACACGCAGATTCTCCCCGGCGCCTCTGGCGCTGCCTTCCGACTGCTGGCGAAACAGGGAAGCCCCGCCGTGCCCATTTGTCGATCACCGGATGCGCCCCGAGCGAAGGTGAGCGCCGGTGCAGCGCTCGCGCTACGCGAACGCCTTCAGGAACGCCTGCGCGATCACGTGGTACCCGGTCGGGTTGGCGTGGATGTTCGGGCCCACCGGGGCGGGCGCGCACATCCAGGTCAGGCGGCAGACTTCGGCGACGGCGACCGGAACCTGCGTGCTGTGCCCGGCGAGGCGCTCCTCATGGGAGGTGTCGTAGGTACGGAAGGCGCTGTCGACATGCGCCACGCGGAAGCCGGCCGGCGCGATACAGACGCGTGAGCCCCGCGTTGACGTTGCGCGCGTAGCGCACGCTGGCGAGCGCTTCTTCGCGGCCACCCGGGGACAGGAACAACTCCAGGAACGGGTCGTAGAGGGTCATCGCCGCCATCGGCGTCCCGGGTGCGGTGGCGCTCCGGCAGTCGGCGCAGGATCACGGGCAGGTTCGTGGCGATCCGTCCCACTCCCGCGATCACGCAGCCGGTATTGATTTCAATGCCGTGCTCGCAGCCGTCGACGTCGTTCGCGCCGATGTCGAGCGTCACCAGCGCCACTTCGCCGGCACGCCGGTGGCGGCGCAGGAAGCGTTCGGCGGCGAGCATCTGCGAGCCGCCGGCCGGGGTGATCCCGGCCCCGTTCGGCTGCATCCCCTGGGCGAGCGAGTCGCCGAGGGACAGGTAGTAGCGGCTCGCGGCGGCCGTGGCGGGGGACGCCAGCACGAGGACCAGCACGGCGGCCCAGATCACGGTCAGGCCGCGGCGCGACGGCATGCTCTCGAATGTAGCGCCGCGACGGGCCCGGGGAGGCGGGTCAGCCCGCGAGCGGCCGTACCTCGACCGAGGCCATGTCCCATTCGTCCTTCGTGGGGGCGGTGTCGTTGAGCGTGACCGTTTCCCCGGCGGCGGCCGCGGGGGTGCCCGTGCGCTGCGTCCAGGTGGTGTCCCCGGCGGCGCCATCGAGGTACTGGTGCAGCAGGACCTGGCCGCTTCCGAGCGTGCGCGCGGTGGCGTTCGTCCAGTCGTGTCCCACGGCGAACGCCAGCGAGCCCTTTTCGGTCGTCTTCAGTGACACGCTCGAGGCGCCGTTCGCCGCCCCGGCGCCGGCCGAGGCCCCGGCGCCCTGGGAGTTGCGCATCGCGATCACCGTCAGCGACTGGTCGTAGCCGGGCAGGCTCGGGGTCGCGGTGACGGTGGCGCCGAACAGCGGCGCGAGTGCCGTCGCGGTCCAGATCTCGGCATCGCCCGCGCGCGAGTTGGCGCGCTGTACGAGCGTCCACGTGAGGCCGGCGGCGGACACGGACGCGGTCTGGTGCTTGGCGCCCGAGGGTCCGTCCAGCGACACGAACGCGAACAGCTGCTCGCCGCTTTCGACGGTCGTGAAGGGCGCGGTCGTCACGGTCCCCTTGCCGTTGACGGTCACGTTCGCGTCGATCACCAGGCCCGGCGTGGGGATCAGCGGGGTGACGGCGTTGGAGGCGAGCGATTCGGGCCCCGTGCCGTACTGGCTGGTGGCCGCCACGCGGAACGTGTACGTGGTGCCGTTGGTGAGCCCTTCGATGGTGGCGGTGCTCGCCGAGGGCGTGCCCTTGACGGTGGTGGAGGGCAGCGCTTCGGCGCCCGCGTAGGGAGTGACCGTGTAGCTCATGATCGCGCCCCCGCCATTGCCGGGGGCCGTCCACGCGACGGTCGCGCTGGCGTTGCCGGGCACGGCCGTGACCGCCGTCGGGGCTTCGGGGGGCGTGGGGGCGAGCGGCACCACTTCGTTCGACGGCGCCGACACGGGCCCGGGGCCGACCGGGTTGAGCGCCTGCACGGTGAAGGTGTAGGCGGTACCGCCTTTCAGTTCCGTCAACGTCGCGGTCGTCGCGGGCGCGGTCAGGGTCACCGTCGCGCCCGTCTGGGCTTCGCCGGAGATATACGGGGTGACCCTGTATTCGGCGGGTTCGCCGCCGCTGGTCGGGGCGCTCCAGCTGACGGTCGCGGAGTTCATCCCCGGGCGCGCGTCGACGCTGCCGATCGGTCCCGGTGCGGCGCTCTGGGATTCGCCTTCTTCGACTTTCCCGGCCGCGTAGCTGAAGGTCTGCCCGCCTTCTTCCTGTGCTTCCCGGTTGGAGTTGGTGAGGTGCTTGCCGGTGGGTTCCTCCTGCAGCCAGCCTTCGACGTTGCACTGCTCGCAGTTGATCTTCGTCGTTTCCGGCGAGGGCAGTTCTCTCAGCGGGCGCGGCCCTTCTTCCCAGTTCGACGGTTCGTTGGAGTACACGCCCCACGGCTGCCCTTCGGTCTGGCTACGCCGTTCGTGGAGGAACTTCTGGTACACGTGACCCGCACCCCGGGTCGAGAAGGTGGTGTTCGCGAGCCAGTACTTGACGCCCTTGAAGACCTTGACGGGGTGTTCCAGTTTGAATTCGGTGAATTCGGCGTTCTTGATGCTCGACTCCGCCACTTTGCCGGACGTGCCCAGCAGGGCGCCGGGGTCTTCGGGCGGGATTTCCGCTTCGTACTTCATGAATTCCGCCGGCGTCCACGTGCAGCTGCAGCCGCCCTTTGCGTTTTCCGCGCCGTTGTTGTAGGTGATTTCCGCGTAGCGGTACACGCGGTTTGCGAAGATCCCGATTTCCGACCCCGTGTTGGTGCCCCGGGCGGAGCCATACAGGACCGCGAAGATCGCTTCCACGGTTCCGGTGTGTTCGGCCACGAACGGCCACGCCACGAACTGCCCCTGGGAGATTTCGTCCACGCACCCCGACCCCACGTTCGGGCATTCCGCCGAGCGGGCCTGCCAGTGCTGCTTCTGGGTGGCTCCCATCAGCACCGCGGCTCCGGTGGCTTCGCCAGACGGCGGTGTCGTTTCACCGGGCGGGGGGGTCGTTTCACCGGGCGGGGGGGTGGTTTCGCCGGGCGGGGGGGTGGTTTCGCCGGGCGGGGGGGTGGTTTCGCCGGGCGGGGGGGTGGTTTCGCCGGGTGGCGGGGTGGTTTCCGCGGGGACGAACGTCACGTCCACCCAGTAGTTGGTCGACTTGTAAGTCTTGGTCGGGAACGCGTTGGCGGCGCTGTACACGTACACGCCATCGGTGCTGAGCGTGTTGGCGAGCGCCGTCAGCGGCGGGCTGCCTAGGCCGGCGGTGGCGAAGGCCGAGACGGTTTCCGAGTAGTGACCCTTGGGCGCCAGGTAGGAGGCTACGTACGTCGTGTTGGCGGCGATCGTCACCGGCGTGGCGAACGTCACCTGCTGCCAGCCCGAGGTGCTCTCGCCGGTGAAGGTGGCCGAGGCGAGCAGCGTCCCGCTCGAGCTCCACAGGCTCCCCACGTGCGTGCCGGTGTTGGTGCTCGCCTTGTAGAAGCGGATGCCGGTCACGGTCCCGGGGACTTCGGATCTGAACTTGACCCCCAGCACGACGGCGTTGCCGTCTTTGGAGTCGACCGTGGTGGGTGTCGCGTTGCCCAGGATCGTGGACGTGGCCGCCTGCGCGGGCGCGGGTGGCGCTACGAGCGCGACGAGCAGCGCTGCGAGCAGCGGAGCGGGTGCCGCCAGCGCGAGCAGTGACCTCCGGGTGGGGCATACAGCGGACATAGCCGAAGCGGGCCCCCCGGCGCGAGAGGGCGAGACGCCCCAAGGCTAAACCCGCGTGATGCCGCCATCCAGAGGCTGGACGGACCATGGGCACTAGGTTTAGTTCGCAAATTGCGGGCTTTTCGTGCGATCGGGGTCCGCGGGGCGCAAAAGAATCCCGGCGACGGCCCGGCAGGGGGAGCCGGGCCGCCGCCGGTGCTCCACAGGTCGGCTGGTCTGAGCGACGCCGGCTAGTGGCGCAGGTCCAGGGTGTTTTCCGCGTCGTTGACGAAGTACACCCCGTGCTGGTCCGGGGTCAGGGTCAGGCCGAACAGCCGGCCTTCTTAGCGACGGAGGCTGTTCACGTCTCCCTCCTCCCAGTGGTGGACGAGACCTACACAGGCCTAGATGCCATGACGCGCAAAAACTTCCCCTCGCCGCTCGCACGGCCGTTTAGCACGGCCGTTTAGGCATCGGCACGCCTGCTCATCATCCGGGCCCCCGGCGCCGAGGCAACCCCATGACGCGGACCCGCCCCGCCGCGCTACGCGAGCCGAGGGCTTTCCACGGAGCACATGGCGACCACGAAGGGCACGAGTCGGGCACGCCGGCGCACGCCTCCTCGACGACGAGCCACCACAGCTCCACGCGCAAGCCGAAGGCGCACAAGCCGAAGCACAAGCTGCACAAGCACACCCTCCGCAAGCACAAGCACAAGCGCAAGCACAAGCACAAGCACCACCGCCCCAAGCATCACGCTCCGGTGTCGGGGCTCCCGGGTGCGCCCGCCCCGCCGATGGTGCCCGTCAACCCGCCGGCGCCGTCGCCGACACCGCCGCCCGCCGTCGAAGACGTGCTCAGCCTCGCCCGCGCGCGCCGGCTGCTGTGGCGGGCCGGCTTCGGTCCCGCCCCGGGCCAGGCCGAGGCGCTCGTGGGGAGCTCCGTGCAGCAGGTCGTGTTCAGCCTCACGAGGCCATCCGGCGAAGCGGCCCTGCAGGGGCCCGAACCGCACAACGACGAAGGGGAAGCGCTGCAGCCGGCCGACAACTGGGGGGATGACCACTGCTGGTGGCTGGATCGCATGATCCGCTCCGATCAACCGCTGGTGGAGCGGATGACCTACATCTGGCACGACTGGTTCGCCAACTCCAACGAAAAGGTGAACGACCAGCAGCGCATGCTCGACCAGAACAACCTGTTCCGCGAGCGGGCGCTCGGCAGCTTCCACGACCTGTTCCTCGCGGTCACCACCGATCCCGCGATGCTGATCTTCCTGGACGGCATCTACAACAGCCGCTGGGAACCGAACGAGAACTACGCGCGCGAGATGATGGAGCTGTTCTCGCTCGGGGCCGACCGGGGTGCCTACACCGAGGACGACGTCAAACAGATGGCCCGGGCGCTCACGGGGTGGACCGCCGAATGGACCGAAAGCAGCGGGCTGCAGAACTTCCACTTCGAAGCGAAGCGCCATGACCCGGGCGTCAAGACCGTCTTCGGCCAGAGCGGCAAGTGGACCTACGAAGACGCCGTCGCGCTGTGCGTCGCCCATCCGCTGCACCCCTCCTTCTTCGTCAGCAGGCTGTGGAGCTACTTCGTCCCGGTGCCACCGCCGGAAGCAACGCTGGCTTCGCTGCAGGGGCTGTACATCTCCTCGGGCTACTCGATCCGCGCGGTCGTGGAGGCGATCCTCCAGAGCCCCGAATTCCTCGACGGCCCGGAAATGGTCACCCCGCCGGTCGTCTACAACGCCGGCCTGCTGCGTGCGGTCGGACGCTACATCGACACGACCGCATGGACGTGGCTGTCGGCCGCCGCGGGCCAGCATCTGTTCTACCCGCCCAACGTCGCCGGCTGGGACTTCACGCGCT
>Ga0335081_10020714_pt1 | contig 10635 bp, 11 predicted proteins | sample Lox_Sample_35_FD_206713 | JGI IMG/M metagenome (GOLD analysis project Ga0335081, IMG submission 206713) | Soil microbial communities from Loxahatchee National Wildlife Refuge, Florida, United States - Lox_Sample_3.5 | ecosystem: Environmental > Terrestrial > Soil > Wetlands | place: USA... | reverse complement strand
TCAGCTGGAAGAGCGCGAAGAACAGCGTGATGATGAAGAAGATGACGGCGTTGGCCATCTGGTAGGCGTAGTCGCCGTTGAAGAAGCCGCTGAAGATCGTCATCGCCACGCTCGTGGTGGCGGTCCCGGGGCCGCCGCCGGTCAGGCCGACGCAGATGTCGTACACGTTCAGGAAGGCCTTGAACGTCAGGATCGTGTTGATGATGAAGAACGGGAACAGCAGCGGGAAGGTCATCCGCTGGAACTTCTTCCACGCGCTGGCCCCGTCGATCGAGGCGGCTTCGTACACCTCGTTCGGGACGGACACCAGCCCGGCCAGGAAGATGATGATCGCGCCGGGGATGGCCACCCAGGACGCGACGAAGACGATGCCGAGCCAGGCCGTGTGCTGGTTGGCCAGGATGCTCTGCTCCAGCGGGGCGAAATGGATCGCGCCGGCGATGATCGGGACCGAGGTGGACAGGATGAAGGTGAAGATGTAGGACACGACCAGGCCGGACAGGACCATGGGGATGAAGAAAACCGTGCGGAACCCGGCCCGCCATCTGATCTTGGCGTTCAGCGCGATGGCCAGGGCCATGGCGACCGCATTGGTGAAGATGCACGCGACGACCGCGAACAGCAGGGTGAACCCGTAGGAATCCCGGATGGTCGGGTCGGCGAACGCGGCCTGGTAATTCGCCAGCCCGATGAACTTCCAGTTCCCGTACCCGACGTAGTTCGTGAAGCTCCAGAACATCCCCTGAACGGCGGGGTAGATGATGAAGAACGTGAACAGGACGATCGCCGGGATGACCATCAGAAGGTAGGCCGGCGCCACCGGAAAGAAAAGCTTCTTCAGCTTGCTCAGCGCGCCCGGCTTGGAGCGGACCGCGGCGGTCCGCTGGGAGGGAAGTGCGGTGGCGGCCATGCCTGCCTCCTAGATTCGGTGCTCTCGCGGGCCTTGCGGGGTCACGCGGAGGTCCGGATGGCCAGGCGCTTGAAGGCGCTGTCCATGGACGAGGTAAACCCGGCGACGTCGCCGGTCAGCATCATTTCCTGGATGAAGTTCCCGACCGGGATCGTGATCGGCACGTAGGTTCCCGCGCCCTGGTAGAACCGGCCGGAGCTGACGTAGGAGTTGAGGCCGGAGACAAGCGGGCTGGTCTGCGGCGGGGCGTTCCTCAGCGGCGAGAACGCCAGGTTGGCCTGGTTATAGGCGGTTATGACGCTCGGCTGCATGAGGTAGTTGAGGAAATGCAGGGCCGCCGTACGCTGGGCGGCCGGCTGTGATCGCGGCAGCCAGACCGCCAGGTCGAGGTTGACCCGGCACTTGGTCTGGGACGCGTCGTCGGTGGCGGGCAGCGGGAACGTGCCCATCTTGAGTTTCGGGTTGATCGCGAGGACCTCGCCGACGGCCCACGGCCCCTGCATGTACATGCCCGCCTGGCTGCTCGCGAAGGCGAGGTTGCCGTCAGCGTAGTGCTTGGCGATCGGGTTGCTGTTGAAGTACGGCGCCAGGCTGAGCATCTGCTTGCACGGCGCGGTGAAATCCTTCTCGAACGACACCGAGGAGTTAGGCCCGAGATTGGTGCCCTCGCTGTTGAGCTGCTTATAGAACGCCGCGACGTCGATCAGGCCGCCGACGGTGTAATCGAACAGGCCCTGCTGCGTGGTCCAGGTGTCCCCGTAGGTCTGGTAGACCGGCGTGATGTTCGCGGACTTGAACTTCTCACAGACCGCCAGGAACTCGCTCCAGGTCGTGGGGACGTCGGAAACCCCGACCTTGTCGAACAGATCCTTGTTGTAGATGACGCCCTCAGCAGCCACCGAGAACGGCAGCACGTTCGTCTCGCCGTGGTAGGAGGCGTACTGGTTGACCAGGGCCTGGATGTCCGGGTTGATGAGCTTGGCCTGCGGCAGGCCGGCCAGGTCGGCCAGCACGCCCCGGGCGACGAAGATGGATGTGGTCAGGTTGTAGTTGTCGCAGTCGATGGCGGGAGGGTTGCCGCGCACGAACGCCGCGATCAAGTTCGTGGTGAAGTCGTGGGTCACGGACACGGTCGACTGCATCCCGTTGAACTTCGTGACCAGGCTGTTGAAGTACGGGACGACCTCGGGCTTGGTCTCCTCGAACACGATGCTGGTGGTGGACCCGCCGGACGAGGAGCACCCGGCCACCAGGCCGGGAACCGCCATCACGGCTGCGCCGAGCCCCACCGCCTTCATCATCGACCGGCGATTAAGGGCCGGCCCGCCCGCGAAAGCCCCTGGAGGCCCGGGGACACCAGAACCCCTGGAGGCCTCAGAAGCGGCAGTCCGGTGGTTTCGGCCCCACCGTGGATCACTGTCTCGCTGCACGGCGGCTCTCCTTCCGAACCGAGACCGTCTCCCGAGCCAGGCGAGCAGCCGGGTTGACTGGTCTAGATGGAACGATCAATCACATGGAAACGCCGCTCCCATGTGATGTCAAGAGGTGACATGCACTGGTTTGCACAGTGAAGGCGTGACCGGGTCCCGATCAGGCCAGGCCGGCCACCGTGCACCAGGTAACGAGTCGGGACGTGGCCCGGGCCGCCGGGGTGGGCAGGCAGACTGTCTCCAACGTGCTCAGCAGCAGGGGCCGGATGGGCGAATCCCGGTCGACGAGATCGCCCGGCGCGTGGTCGACCGGGCGCTGCGCCCGGTCGACCACGGCCCGGACGGGCGTCCCGGCGAGGTGGTGGAGGCCATCCTGCGACTGGGCGAAAGTACCGATGACGGACAGCACATGGCGGACGCTCCGCACGCCCGGGCGACACGGGGCGGCAGCGGTGGCGCGCCGTCGTGGAAACGATTCCAAGAAGTCGGCCGACTCCCGCTGAAGGCCGCCGTGACGTCCTCATCCGGCACCTCGTTCATTAAATAATACTAAACTATAGTAAATTTGATGGGAATCCGACCAGGGAGATTTGATGGGAATCCGTCCAGGGAGCTAGCGCTCTCTGGGATCAGCGGAGTTCGCTCTGCCCTGCGGCCTGAACCTGCGGCTCTACGATCAGGTGCCGGTCCATTGGACCAGCAGCAGCGTGGCGTCATCGCGCAGGCCGCCGGCCTGGTAGTCCAGCACGGCCCGCACCAGGCGCCGCAGCAGCTCGTCAGGCGGCTGGCCGCTGGCGGCTTCCCGTTCCAGCAGGTCGGCCAGCCGGTCCAGCCCGAACAACTCCCCCTCCGGGGTCCGGGCCTCGATCACCCCGTCGGTGTACAGCAGCACCGCATCATCGGGCTCGAGTTCCTCGACGGCAGGCGCGGGGGTGCCGTCGCCGAGCCCGAACGGCAGTGTCGCGTCGCAGCTGAGCTCGGCCACTACCTGGCGGCCGCGCAGCAGCAGGGGCCGCGGGTGCCCGGCGCAGGACCACTCCAGCTGTCCCGATCCGGTGGCCAGCCGGGCGATGATGCCGGTGGCGAACGAATTGTCGCTGTAGTGCCCGGCCAGCGCCGCGTCGACGGCCGCGTGCAGGCCGGCTACCGGTGCCCCGCCGCGGCGCGCATGCCGGTACGCGCCGACGGCCAGGCCGGTCAGCAGCGTCGAGCCGATGCCGTGCCCCAGGCCGTCCATGATCGCGAAATGCAGCTCGCCATCGTTGACCGCGTAGTCGAACGCGTCGCCGGCGATGTCGTAGGCGGGTTCGAGCAGCCCGGCGATCACGGCGCCCGCGGTGCGCGCGCTCAGCGGCGGCAGCAGGTCCCACTGCATGACGGCCGGCAGTGACATCTCCCGGTCCTGCCGTTTCAGGCCCGGGACGTCGCTGACCCGCGCGACGGCGGCCACGACCAGGCCGGCGAATACGCCGAGCATCTGGGCCTGCGCCACGATCTCCGCGCTGGCCTGCGGGACCGTGACCGCCAGCACTCCGGTCCGGGTCGTCTGCTCCACCACCGGGACCCACACCTGGACCGAGCCGTCCCGCTCACTGGTCACCGGCTGGCCGGTGGTGAACGCCCGGCCCGCCAGCGTTCCCTCCACCTCCTGCCCGGCCAGGCCGGCGGCCAGCGGGAACAGCACCCGGTGCGCGAAGTCGGCCAGGTACACTACCGGGTCCCAGGCCGGCAACGGCTCGCACGCCGCGGCCAGCACATGGTGAACATCGCCCCCGGCGTCCTGAGACAGGACCCGGAGCGCCTCGGGGTAACCGGGCATCCGCATCGCGGCTTCACTCCCGTGAGCGTGTTCGCAGCGCGAGCCACGCCGCCAACCCAGCGTACTGATCATCGCCCGCAACCAGCGGATCCTCGCCGCCTGGAGCCCCGTCAGCCGAACGGGGATCGGTGGTTGCGTCCTGGGGCTGACGACCGTCGGTCCGGTCAGTCGAGGTAGTCCCGGAGGAGCCTGGACCGGGACGGGTGGCGCAGCTTCGACATGGTCTTGGACTCGATCTGCCTGATTCGCTCCCGGGTGACCCCGTACACCTTGCCGATCTCATCCAGCGTCTTGGGCTGACCGTCGGCCAGCCCGAACCGCATGGAGACGATGCCGGCCTCGCGCCCGGAGAGCGTGCCGAGCACTGAGTGCATCTGTTCTTGCAGCAGGATGAAGCTGACCGCCTCGCCGGGCTGGATCGCCTCGGAGTCCTCGATCAGGTCGCCGAACTCGCTGTCGCCGTCCTCGCCGAGCGGGGTGTGCAGGGAGATCGGCTCCCGGGCGTGCTTCTGCACCTCGATGACCTTCTCCGGGGTCATGTCCAGCTCGACCGTCAGCTCCTCGAGGGTCGGCTCCCGGACGGACCCGGGTTTCATGCCTCCGCACGCCAGCCGGGCCGTCGGCGGCATCAGAGCTTGGTCAGCTTGGCGCACGGCGTCGCGATCCGCACCCGGCGCGAACCGAAATCGATGATCAGGACGGTGTCATCCTCGACGCTGATGACCCGGCCCAGGCCGTACTTATCGTGTGTCACCTGATCCTGCACGGCGAACTGCTCGGCAGGCGGCGTGAGAGGCGGGGCGCCGAAGGGACTCGCGGGCAGGGGGCGCCGGGCAGCGGCGCGGGGGTGTTTCATCATGACCAGTATGCGCCCCCGGCATCCTCGGCATCCTGCTTGGCGGCATCCAGGCTCGCCCGCAGGTCAACTGCGGGCCGAGCGGGCATCCGGCCGCGGCATGGTGTTGAATGGAGCTGGTTGCAGTCGAAGTTCGTGTCCATGTCACAACATCTGCGGAGTTCTGACCGCGGGCGCCGTCAATCTCCCAGGCCCGGCCTCGGAAGGACAGGCGGTCGCCATAGCCCGGGATGCACTCCCGTGGATCCTGACGATCGCCTTGGCAGGAGAGCACAGTGGCTCAGGGAACAGTGAAGTGGTTCAACGCGGACAAGGGCTACGGGTTCATCGCCCCCGACGACGGCACACCCGACGTCTTCGTCCACCATTCCGCCATCGAGGCTGACGGCTACCGTAGCCTCCAGGAGAGCCAGCGGGTCGAGTACACCGTCACCCAGGGCGCCAAGGGCCCGCAAGCCGAGCAGGTCCGCCCGCTCTGAGGACAGGGGCGGCACTCGCGAAGAGCCTGCGATGTGCCGTCCCGTCCAGGTGCGGATCGTCCCGGCAGTCATGAACTGACCTTTGCGGAGTCGAGCCCGGAAACCTCGAAGGTGCGGATTGGCCGGGAGAAACCGCGCAGCGTCAGCTCGCCGACCAGCCGGCTCACCACGACCTCCTCGGCGGCCGCGTTCACGCGCTGGGTGACGAGGATCTGCCAGGGCGCCGCCTCGGCACACAGCCGAGCGGCCAGGTTGGCGACGCTCCCGACTGAGGCGTAATCGAAGCGGTCGCCGTAGCCGACCTGCCCGAGGGTGGCGTAGCCCTGAGCGATGCCCACCCCGAGGGCCAGCTCATGACCGCGACGCTGCCACGCCGGCCCCCAGAACCCGCACGCTGTCGAGGGGGAGGGCCTGGTGCTCGGCGAGAGTGCGCTCAAGGGACGGTCCGGCGACAAAAGCGGTCACCATCCAGGGACGTTCGGCGTCCGGGTCAGCATCGACAACCTGTGCGGCGTGGAATCCGCCGACCTTGCGGCCGGCCTCTACCTCCAGCCGGAACCGCCGCCGGAACTCGGCGTCATTAGCGAAAACCGGATGGATCAGCTTGACCGCGACCGGGCGCCCGGCCCGCGGCCGGCCGAAGAACACCTCGCCCATGCCGCCCGCCCCAAGACGACCGGTCAGGACGTAGTGCCCGACTCGCCTAGGGTCTCCTGGCCTAAGGGAATCCATGCCATCCCGTCACCGCAAGGGAATCGCGGACGCAGTGAACCCGCCATAACCCGATGATTCCAGGAAACAGATCGCCGAGAAAGGCCTGCTCCATCGGCATGTGCGCACCGTGGGATGGTGTGAGCGACCGGGCCCGGATTACCGTTGTGTAGGTCCTGGTTCATGGGGGCGGCCCGGGTGGCAGCCGTTATTGTTCGGGTATGGAGGCTGGGGGGCTTGACCCGGAGCCTGGTGGCGGCCGGGGTCTGCTGCCTGCGCTGACTACCTTCGTGGGCCGGTCGGCTGAGGTGGACGAGGTCGCCAGCCTGCTGGGCAGGTACCGGCTGGTGACGGTAACCGGGCCAGGCGGGGTGGGCAAGACCCGGCTGGCCGCGGAGGTAGCGGCCCGGGTGGCGGCCCGGTTCGCTGACGGGATCCGGCTGGCGGAGCTGGCCAGCGTCCAGGATCAAGCACAGGTGCCCGCCGCGGTGGCCGCCGTGCTGGCGGCCCGGCAGGCACCCGGCGTCCCGGCGCTGGAGTTGCTGGCGGACGTGCTGACCCGCCAGCAGGTGCTGCTGGTACTGGACAACTGTGAGCATGTGATCGACGCGGTGGCGCAACTGTGCGAGGCCATACTGCCGCTGGCTGATGATATCCGCGTGCTGGCCACCAGCCGGGAGCCGATCGCGGTGGCCGGCGAGGCGAGGTATCGGCTGGGACCTTTGGCGGTGCCCGGCGCGGGCCCGGACGGGCCGGGCGCCAGCGCGGCGGTGGAGCTGTTCGCCGACCGGGCCAGCCGGGTCGACTCGGATTTCGCGCTGGACGATACGACCGCCCCGGTGATCGGCCAGGTGGTGGCCCGGCTGGATGGGATGCCGCTGGCGATCGAGCTGGCCGCCGCGCGGGTCGAGGCGCTCGGCTTGGCCCAGCTGGCGGACCGCCTCGATGACCGGTTCACGCTGCTGACCGGCGGGACCCGGACGGCACCCGCCCGGCAGCGATCACTGGCGGCCACCGTGGACTGGAGCTATCAGCTGCTCACCGACCTGGAAAAGCAGATGTTCCGCCGACTAGCCATTTTCTCCGGCTCGTTCACCCTGGACGCGGCCGGGACGGTCACCGGAGCCGCCGGCCCGGCCATCCTGAAGCTGGTCGACTGCTCGCTGATCGCGCCGCCCCGGACCGGGCCCGATGGCCGGGTGCGGTACCTGATGCTGGAAACGCTGCGCGCGTTCGGCCTGGACCGGCTGACCGAGGCCGGCGAGCGGCCCGGCGCCGAAGCCCTCCTGGCACAGCACATGCTGGCAGTAGCAGAACAGGCCGCGGCCGGCATGGCGGCCAGCAGCACCGAGGTGCAGGCCGCCACCTGGCTAGATGCCGAGGACGCGACGATGCACCAGGCCCTGGTCTGGGCGCTGGACCACGATCCGGGGACCGCACTGCGGATGGCGGTGGCGCTCGCGCCGTGGTGGATGCTGCGCGGCCGCCGGCTCGGGGAAGGCTACGCGTGGCTGCGGGCTGCGGTCGGCCGGGTCCCGCCGGGCGACGACCCGGCGTGGTGCGCCGGGCAGGTCCTGCTCGGCGAGATTACCCAAGATCTGCGTGAAGCACTGGGTTACTTCACCGCGGTGCGGGATGCCATCGGGCGGCAGGGAGCCTCATCAGTGCTGGTCGACGCGCTGGCGGGCCGGTCGGTCTACCTGCTGAACATGGGCCGCGTCCCCGAAGCGCAGCAGGAGGCGCACGACGTCCTGGCGATGGCCCGCGGGCTGGGATACCCGGCCGGCGAAATGGTGGCCCTGACCGCTCTCGGCATGGCGGCCCGTTACCTCGGCGACATGGAACAGGCCGTGGAATGGCACCGGCAGGCCAGCCAGATCGACCCGGCCCAGGTTCCGGGTCGGCGTGCCCGCGAATGCGCCGTACCGTGGGTACAGATTCTCATGACTGCCGGGCAGGTGACTGCGGCCAGGCGCGCCTGCGCCGACGGCCTGGCCCGTGCCCGCACCGCAGGCGATCTAACCAACCGGATGATATGCCTGAGAGCGGCCGCCGACCTGGATCTGCGGACCGGCCACGTCGCCGAGGCCGGGCAATACCTAGCTGAAGCGATCGAGCTGGGCCTGCGCAACGGTTTCCGGTTCATCCTGACCAGCTGCCTGGATACCTGCGGGCACCTGTGCGCGGCGTCGGGCCGCTGGGCTGAGGCTCTGACGCTGTGGGCCGCCCTGGGCGTCTTCATGGACGGCGGGAGCATCGGCGACCTGCCAGAAGACCTCCGCCGCCGACAGCAAGCCCGGCAGCAAGCAGCCGGAGCGCTAACAGGTGATCGTATCCGCGCGGCCGAAGAACGCGGCGCCGCGATGACACTGGACACTGCGGCCGAGTACGCGCTCGTCATCACCACCATCCCCCGCCAGGAACCGGCGCAGGCACCGCCGGAGCTGACCCGCCTCAGCGCCCGGGAACAAGAACTCATCAGTCTGGTCGCCCGGGGCAGCACCGACGCCCAGATCGCGACGCAGCTGTACATCAGCATCAGCACGGTCCGCTCCCACCTGGACCGCATCCGGGACAAGACGGGCTGCCGCCGCCGCGCCGACCTCACCCGCCTGGCCCTGCAGGCCGGCCTGGTCTAACCGCCTTGAGGCACCGTCAGGGCACCGGCCGCGCGCGTAGGTAGTTGTACCCGCGGCACCTGCCCGGCGAAAAGACGTAATTCGGCCTCTGCCCCGCGCACAGCCGCGCGGGAGAGCCTGCAGGTAACAGCCGGCCCAGTCGGCCAGCCCCGGACAGGCAGGAGAAGGCCATGTTCACCCACCCCGACCGCATCGGACAGCTCGCCGCCGAGCACCACCAGCACATGCTGGCCCAAGCCCGCCAGCGGACGCTGCGGCATCAGCACGGCCGCTGGCCAGCCAGGATGCCAGATGTCGCGATAAGGATCACGCGCCGCCTGGCCGCCGCGATCACCCGGGCCGGGGCCGTGGCCGCAGAGATTCCGGGCGCCACCTGGCCCACCCAGCCGCGCCAACTCGGCGAGTCAGTGCCGAAGCCTGGCCGCTAGGCCACGGCCGCTGCCGGCCGTTCAGCGAGCCCGCGTGGCTACATGAGGTAGAGCCGGGAGAGGGTTACCCGGTCGAGACGCTGGGCCGCGAGCGGTTCGCCGTCCAGCGTTACCCGCGCTGTCTTGGGGTCTACCGCGACTTCGCCGGTTCGGCCGTGATGGGCCATCGCGGTCAGGCGTCCCGGCGGTCCAGCAGCGTCCAGGCGATGGCGTACACGATGGCGGTAAACAGGCACATCACGCCGAAGCCGGGCCAGGGCTGGAGGGTGTGGGGGGAGATGTGGACGTTGGCAAGCTGGCCGCCGGCCAGGGTCGGCCAGAACTCGGTGACCGGGTTCCGCCACGAGTCCGGCAGCGCCTGGGCGATCGCGGGCAGGACGAACAGGACGGCGACCATGCAGGTGATGGCGGCGGCCGGGTGCCGGAGCAAGGTGCCCGCGGCGACGCTGAGCACCGCCACGGCGGTCAGGGTTAGCCCCGCTCCCGCCACCGCCCGGGCTACCCCGGGATCGCCGAGCGCCGCGTGCGGGGCATGGCCGCTGATGAGAGCCTGGCCCACGAAGAACGCCGTGAAGCTGGTGGCCTCGCCCACGACGAAGGTCACCACGGCGAAGACCAGCGACTTGGCTGCCAGTACCCGGCCTCGCTTCGGGACGGCGATCAGGCTGGTGCGGATCATCCCCGACGAGTACTCGGAGCTGACGCAGAGCACCCCGAGCACGGCGATGGCCAGCGTGGCGATGCCTATCCCGTCCAGGCTGAGCGCGGTCGGGTCCCAGCTCAGCTTGGCGGAGACGCTGCTCTTGGCGTAGCCGTGGGCGGCGGCCGCGCTGATGACGGCCCCCAGGCCGATGCCGAGCACGACGGTCACGGTCAGCGCCCAGAAAGTCGACCGAACCGAACGGAGCTTGGTCCACTCCGAGCGCAGCACGTCGCCGAAGGTGGCTGCACGGAAGGCCGCCCGGTGGTCCGGATCGGCGGAGGCGATCGTGGCGCTGGTCATCGGGTCGCCCCGGCCGCCTGGTACTCCACGCTGTCTCGGGTCAGTTCCATGAACGCCTCCTCCAGCGAGGCCTTGACGGGGATGAGCTCGGACAGGACGATGCCATGGGCGGCGGCCAGCCTCCCCACCTCGGCGCTGTCCATCCCGGTGATCTCGATGACGCCGGGCTCGGTCCCGGTCCGGACGGTGGCGCCGGCCTCCCGGCAGCGGGCGGCCAGCTCCGCCGCCTGGGGGCTGCGGACGTGCACCGACTGCTGGGAACTGGACCGCACGAACTCGTCCACGCTGGTATCGGCGATCAGCCGGCCCTTGCCGATCACCAGCAGGTGGTCGGCGGTCAGGGCCATCTCGCTCATCAGG
>Ga0335081_10020713_pt1 | contig 10635 bp, 7 predicted proteins | sample Lox_Sample_35_FD_206713 | JGI IMG/M metagenome (GOLD analysis project Ga0335081, IMG submission 206713) | Soil microbial communities from Loxahatchee National Wildlife Refuge, Florida, United States - Lox_Sample_3.5 | ecosystem: Environmental > Terrestrial > Soil > Wetlands | place: USA: Florida... | reverse complement strand
GTCACCGTGCAGCCCGACGGCTTCGTCAATCTCAAGCCCATCGGCGACGTACACGTCTCAGGATTAACCGTCCCCGATCTGACGACGCTTTTACAGACCCGCTACGCGAGCATCGTTCATCGCCCCTCGGTATCGATCGTGCTCAAAGATTTCGAAAAACCTTACTTTATTGCCGACGGTCAGGTGGCGAAGCCCGGCAAGTATGACCTGCGTGGTGACACCACGGTGGTACAAGCGATCGCCGAAGCCGGAGGCTTTCTTAGCACCGCGAAACATTCTCAAGTCGTGCTGTTTCGTCGTGTCTCCGACGAGTGGGTTCAGACCAAGCTCATCAACGTAAAGAAGATGCAGAACACGCGAAACCTGTCGGAGGATGTGCATCTCCAGCCGGGAGACATGCTCTTCATTCCCAAGAACACGTACTCCAAGCTGGATACCTTTATACCGCGTGCCAGTACGCTGATCCCCATCACACAATTCTGAGGCCCCGCCACACCTGATCGCATTCTCAAGGAGCTTGTATGGAACAGGAATTAGTTCTTCGAAACGAGCAGACCAATATTTCGCTGACCCTCCGCGACGTCGTGGTGATGGGCTTCCGCCATAAGGCTCTGCTCGGTTTGTGCTTCGCCGGCATTTTCGTGGGCGTGATGCTTTTCGCGGTGCTGATGCCCCCTTATGAGTCGGAGACGAAGTTCTTGCTCCGCCGTGATCGCGTAGACCCTGTCGTCACTTCTGAGCAGACCAATCCGATGCTAATCAGCTCAGCGGTGTCGGAAGAAGAATTGAACTCTGAAGTCGAGCTGCTCAAGAGCGAAGACGTTCTGCGCAAGGTCGTGGTCGAAACCAATCTGGACAAGAAGTTTTCGGTCTCGGATTGGGTGATGAGCCTGTTCGGAGTTAAGCCCGACCCCCAGAAAAAAATCGAGAAAGCGGCAAAAAAGCTTGGGGATCGTCTGGAAGTGGAAGCTCTCCCCAAGACCAATGTGATTAAGGTTACCTTCGCCTCCGATGAGAGGACTCTTCCCGCGCGCGTGCTGAATTCCCTGGGAGAGGCCTACCTCGAAAAGAACAAAGAGGTACACCGCCCGTCGGGTCAGTTCCAGTTCTTCGACAAGCAGACGGAGCAGTATCGGAAGGAGCTTGCCGAAGCCGAAGTCAAGCTCAGGCAGTTCTCTGAGACCTCTAAAATCGCCAACCCTCTTCTGGCTCGCGATGTAACCCTGCAGAAGATGGCCGATTTCAAGGTGGGTCTCAGTCAGACTCAGGCTTCGATCGCGGAAACTGAAGAGCGGATCAAAGCGTTAGAGGGTTTGTCCACGAACACTCCCCCGCGGGTCACAACGCAACTCCGCAATTCGGACGATGGCATGGTCTTGCAGCAACTCAAGACCACCCTTCTGAATCTGCAACTGCGGCGCGACGAGTTGGCGACCCATTACCAGCCCGACTACCCCCTGGTGCAAGAGGTCGAACAACAGATCACGGATGCCCGGGCTGCCATCGCTAAAGAAGAAGCCAAACCCCTGAAGGATGAGACCACAGATCAGAATCCCGCATTTTCCTGGGTGGCATCCGAATTGGTAAAAGCCAAAGCGGATCTCACCGGCTATCAGGCAAAAGCAACGGCCACGACGGCCATCGTCAGGGAGAATCTGGATAGTCTTTTGAAGTTGGATCAGCTCCAGTTGGAACAGCAGGACCTGGCCCGCAATGCCAAGGCGGCGGAAGAGAACTATCTGCTTTATCTGAAGAAACGCGAAGAGTCGCGCATAACGGATGCTCTCGACGCAACCCACATCCTGAACGTAGCCATTTCCGAAAAGCCATTTACACCCCTTCTGCCGAAGTACTCCCCCGTGCTCGTCATGTTCTTGGGATTGGTATTGGCGGGTGTCGCCAGCTCGAGTGCTGTTCTTTCTGCTGAGTACCTGAACCGCTCTTTCCGTACTCCGGCAGAGGTCGAAGGCATTTTAAGTATTCCGCTTTTGGCCGCAATTCCCACGCAGTCTGCTTCTCAGAATGGTCAACGCACGGTTGTGGAGGTAGGTGGCCAGCCGATACAAGGAACCATCGTCGGCTGACCGAGCGATTCCTGTTTTCAAGAAGGGGACGACAATCAACCTATGAGTCGAAACTTTGAATTACTGCAGCGAGCCGAGCAGGAAAGAGAAGCGGAACGCTTATCCAAAGGCGAAACCGCTGGGGCGTCTTCCGCTCCGGTAGATGCTCGACGCAATGGCGAGTGGGCCGAAAGTCTGCCCACAAACGAAGTTCTTTCCAAACCCCCGGGTTCGCCCATGGACGACTCCACTCGGGATCAACTCACTCGCCTTCTGCAGAGGCTATTCTTGCGGGAGAACGGATGTAAGGCTGTGGTGTTCACCGGAGCCGGAAGGGAAACGGGCTGCACTTGGGTCGCCGCCCAAGCGGCGCAACTCCTTGCCGCGCAGTCACCCTGCTCGGTGTGCATCGTAGATGCGAACCTGCGATTCCCAGGGATGCATTACTTCTTTGGTGTCAAGAATCATTTCGGATTGAGCGATGCACTTGGACAACCGCGGCCGCTGCAGGACTATGTGCGCCAGGTATCGGCTTCGAATCTGTGGCTCCTCTCGTCCGGCGCTGCCATCGACAACGAAGCCGCTACGCCCTTGATGGAGTCGCTGCGCGCGCGAATTTCCCAGGCGCGTTCGCAGTTTGACTACGTAATCGTTGACTCTCCGGCTGCCAGTCACTTTCACGATGCACTGGTAGCTGGCTCCGCAACGGACGGTTTGGTGCTGGTACTTAAGGCCAATTCCTCCCGCCGGGAGACCGCTTTGCAGATTGTCCAGGAAGCAAAAGCGGCCAACGTGCGCGTGCTCGGTACCATCCTGAACCAACGCACCTTCCCCGTGCCTGAGAAGATTTATCGAAGGCTCTGAGTTCTAACTGCTGATATCTCAACGGGCCCGAAGTCTTGCCCGCTGATCCGCCGCTACGAGCGGCTGCCGCTCTGCCCCTTGGCAGCCGTCCATCCACAACCCAACCGCTTCGAGAGGCTTCCCAGAGATTCCCCCTATGGGCACCATTCGCCGAAAATTTCTGCTGGTTTCCCTGCAGCTCTTCGACGTAACTCTCTTGCTGGGCTGTTCCCTGCTTGCCGCGTTCGTCGTCATGCGACAAGAAGGACAACTGAGTTTTGCACAGTTTCTGGCGATGAGATTCAGCCTTCTGAATCTTGTCTTGTTCCTGGTGGTCCTGAGCGTCTGGCATATCACCTTCTCAGCCTTCGGCCTCTACCGCTCGCGGCGCCTCAAGAAGCGTGCGGCCGAGTACGGTGATATCGCCAAAGCCATCCTCAGCATCACGCTGGTGATGGGAGTGATCGGAGTTGTTTTCCGGGTCCGCCTTGTCTTTTCGCAGTTTTTGCCCGTGTTTTTTGTCTCGTCGTTGGGCGGTTTGATCTTTAGCCGTTTGTATCTGCGTAGTCTCCTCGCGTCCGTCAGGATTCGCGGTCGCAACCTTCGCTTCATTCTGATCGTCGGTTCGAATCCAAGGGCAATTCAGTTCGCGGACCGGATCGCCCATCAACCCGAACTCGGGTATCGCGTGATTGGATTCGTTGACCAGGAGTGGCACGGGCTGCAAAACTTCAGCAAAACTGGGCACCCGCTCATCTGCGATTTTGCCGGCCTGGCGCCATTCATCAGAACTAACGTAGTCGATGAAGTCATGATCGCCCTTCCCCTGGCCTCCCTGCACACCGTCGGCGCACAGATCGCCGCTCTTTGTGAGGAGCAGGGCATTACCATCCGGCTGCTGCCAGATATTTTTGACCTCAAGTTGGCCCGTCCCACGACCACGACGGAAGACTTGGAGGGAGCGCCGCTAATCACTCATCCGGGTGGATTCACCGAAGAATGGCCATTGCTGGTGAAACGGCTCGTCGATATCGTGGGTTCCCTGGCGCTGCTCATCGCGTGCATGCCGGTCATGCTCCTCTGCGCCTTGCTGATCAAACTGACTTCACCGGGCCCGGTTTTCTTCGCGCAAAAACGGATCGGACTGAACAAGCGCGTCTTCGAAATCTACAAGTTCCGCACCATGGTGCCCGATGCCGAGCGGAAGTTGCGCGAACTCGAGCATCTCAACGAAGTCTCCGGTCCCGTGTTCAAGATCAAGAAAGATCCGCGCATCACGCCGATCGGAAAAATACTCCGCAAGACCAGCATTGATGAATTGCCTCAGCTCTGGAATGTGCTGCGCGGCGAAATGAGTTTGGTGGGTCCGCGTCCCCTACCCGTCCGCGATTACGAGGGCTTCAGCCAGGACTGGCATCGCCGGCGTCTCAGCGTACGGCCCGGCATCACTTGCCTGTGGCAAATCAATGGACGTAGTTCACTGTCGTTCGAAAAATGGATCCAGCTGGACCTGCAGTACATCGACAGCTGGTCACTGTGGCTCGACCTTAGGATCCTTGCGCGCACCGTGCCTGCGGTGTTCAAAGGTTCCGGAGCAGCTTGAACCTCGCTTTGCAAACCAAAGAACAACTACCCAACGGAGCTGCTTTGGAAATGCCCTACTCCCAATATCGTGATGATGGAACTGCCCTCCGTTCCGTGGCATCGTTTCCCGACACCAACGATGCTGCAGCCGACCGGGAGAATTTCGAACCCGGCAGCGCGGGCGCGCGCTCTGCCATCGTCCGCGAGGCCCGTTTCGATGATTACCCCGAGATCGCCGATCTGCAGCGCAAATACGGACTCGATCCCAAAAACTACGAAGAATGGAGTCACCTCTGGCTCCACAATCCGGCCTACTGCTCGAGGGATGGCTGGCCCATCGGGTGGGTCCTGAAGAATAGCTGCGGCGATGTGGTGGGATACATAGGAAATATTCCCCTACTGTATGAGTTGCGCGGCCAAACCATACTGGCGGCCACGGGCCGCGCCTTCGTCGTCAGTTCGGACTACAGAAACTATTCGTGCATGCTCCTGGGTAAGTTCTTCGGCCAGCAAGACGTTGACCTTTTTTTGAATACCACGGTGAATGCCCAAGCCATGGGCGCGTACGGACTTTTTCGCGCCACGAGGGTGCCGGTCGGCGAGTGGGACAGGACTGCTTTTTGGGTCACGAATGCTCATGGTTTCACCAGGAGCTATCTCAAGTCCAAGTCCCTGCCTTCAGCGTCTCTTCTTGCCTTTCCCTTGGCTCCGGCTGTTCGCCTGCATTCTTTTGTCCGCAACCGGCGTCTCCAGTACGACCGTGGGGTGAAGGTTGATCCTTGTTTCGAGTTTGACGAGCGCTTCGATCACTTCTGGGAAAGTTTACGTCGCAGCACGCCCAGATTGGTCGGCCGTCGGGACAGCCGTTCCCTTGCGTGGCACTTCAAATATCCTTTCGCCTGCAATCGGGTCTGGGTCTATACGATCGGCACGAAGTCCCGCATCGACGCTTACGCAATTTTTCTTCGGGACGACAACAAGGCCTTCGGCCTTACGAGAATCCGCCTGATTGACTTCCAAGCCCTCGGCGATCGTCATTCGCTTCTCCTCCCCTTGCTCGATCAAGCCCTGCAACGTTGCAAGCAGGAAAAGATCCACATGCTGGAAATAATTGGCTATTGTCCGGAAAAACGGAGTGCTGTCGACAGGTTCATTCCGTACCGCCGCACGCTTTCCTCCTGGATGTACTTCTATCGTGCACGATGCCGGGACTTGGCAGAAGTTCTGGCGGATCCGGGAGCATGGGACCCGTCAGGATTCGATGGCGATTCTAGCTTTTAGCCTACATCTCTTCACCGTCTCTCTGGGCCCGCTCGCGCTCACTTAAAGGAGGAGTATGCTCCCGTCCACATCCAGTTCCGACGATCTACCGTCCACCCTGTCTCCCAACAAATCCTCCAAACTGTTGGTCCATGATCTGGTGGCGCAACAGGCAGCAGCATCGCCGGATGCGTTGGCGATAGCAACCGCACAGCAAGAGATCTCTTTTCTATCCCTGGAACAACGCTCAAACCAGTTGGCCCGGCATCTGCAGTCGCTCGGCGTCGGACCCGAAGTAATCGTGGGGATCCTGCTGCCCCGATCTGTCGGCGCGATCGTGGCTGCTCTCGCCGTGATGAAGGCGGGGGGCGCTTATCTGCCCATGGATACCGCATATCCACAGGAACGCCTCGCATTCATCGTGAATGATGCTCAGCCGGCTGTATTGATTACTGGACCCGGCTCTCCCGCTCTTCCCCGCCTCGGTTGCAGGATCTTGAATCTTTCCGAAAGTGACCGGGAGATCGCCAAGAACCCCTGTGCGCCATTCCATAACCCCGCGACGGAAGACAACCTTGCCTATGTCATCTACACGTCCGGTTCGACCGGTCAACCTCGAGGGGTGCAGGTTACCCATGCGAATCTGTCAAACCTGGTGGCATGGCACCTCGCGACTTTCGGGCTGAATCACACGGACCGAACGACTCAGTTGGCCAGCCTGGGCTTCGACGCCGCGGTATGGGAAATGTGGCCTTCGCTGGCGGTGGGGGCTTCTCTACACCTCCCGCCGGACATGCTGCGGATGTCAGCCATGTCATTGGGAAACTGGTTGGTGGAGAAACGAATTTCAATTTCTTTCGTTCCCACAGCGTTGGTTGAGCATTTAATGACGTCCGCCTGGCCTGACCACACTCCCATGCGGTACTTGTTGACTGGCGGGGATACGTTGCATCACTACCCTTCCGCAAGTTTACCGTTCTCTGTAATCAACAATTACGGTCCCACCGAGACCACCGTGGTCGCGACTTCGGGGCCCATTTCAGCACACGAGAGCTCGGAGACTCGTCCAACCATCGGGCGGCCTATTGCCAATGTAAGCATCCACATCCTCGACGAAAATAAGAAGCCGCTGCCCGCGGGAACCGTCGGGGAGATCTACATTGGTGGCGCCGGGGTGGCTCGCGGATATCTGAATCGTCCCGAGCTGACGGCCAACAAATTCATCCCCGACCCATTCTCTGCCATCCCGGGGGCGCGCTTATATCGCACGGGCGATCTGGGGTACTTTCTGCCGGATGGACAAATCTCTTACGTCGGCAGAATCGACGAGCAGATCAAACTCCGGGGCTATCGGATCGAGCCCAATGAGATCGTCACCGTTCTAAACGGCCACCCCGAGGTCAAGGAAAGCGCGGTCATCGCCCGACCGGACGCCAATGGTGCCGTGCGCCTTCTGGCCTACGTCGTAACCACCGGTGGGACGCCCGCGGTGAAAGAGTTTCGAGACCTGCTTCGTAGTCACCTTCCCGAATACATGGTGCCAGCGACTTTTGTCAGGCTAACGCAGTTGCCCGTTACCACCAATGGAAAGGTCGACCGCTCTGCGCTGCCAGATCCGGAGCCTGGCAACACCTTGACGGAAGCGGAATTCATTCCTCCTCGCTCCCCGCTGGAAGAGAGAGTCGCAGCCATGGTGGCCGGCGTTTTAGGCCTAGGCCGCGTGGGCATGAACGAAAACTTCTTTCTGATCGGGGGGCACTCGCTCCTGGGCACCCAGCTGATTGCCCGCGCGCGCGATGCCTTCGGCGTGGAAGTACCGTTGCGAAGCATTTTTGATTCGCCCACGCCAGCCCAGCTTGCAGAAGAGATTGAAAATCTCGTCGTGGCGAAACTCGGCGCCATGAGTGACGAGGAAGTTCAACGGGCATTACATCAAGCAAGGGAAGCCAGAGGCTAACTGTGACGTCTACCGTAACCACAGGTATCACGAGCGGCCAGTTTGATCCCGGGCTGAGCCTTTACCACTTGCTCGATCCCGACGTCTTAGCCAACCCTTATCCTCTGTACCATCGGCTTCGTAATGAGGATCCCGTTCACTGGGATCCTTACCTCCACGCCTGGATCGTGACCCGTTACACCGATGTAGTCAGGGTTTTGCACGACTTTTCCGCCGATCGCACCCCGACTCCGGAACAGTTGACCCGCATGGGCCTGCCCGAGATGAGCCCCATTGCCGCCGTCATGGTCAAGCAGATGTTGTTCATGGATCCTCCGGCACACACGCGGCTGCGATCCTTGGCGTCGATGGCATTTGTTCCGCGGCGGGTCGAGGCTCTCCGGCAACATATTCAGGAGATCGCGGATCGCATTCTCGATAACTTGGAAGAGCGCGGACAAATGGAGGTGATCGCCGACTTTGCCGCTCCGCTCCCAGCCATCGTTACTGCGGAAATGTTAGGCGTGCCCACCAGCGATCATCAGCAGCTGAAAACGTGGTCCGCGGATTTTGCCGAAATGCTCGGCAATTTTCAGCACAATCCTGACCGCGTCCCCGGCGTGCTCCGCTCCCTGCACGACATGTTGGAATATTTCCGGCAGACCGTGAGCGACCTCAAGCGTCAGCCTCGCGAGGGTTTGATCAACTCCCTGCTAACCGCGGAAATCGATGGCGACCGGTTAAACGAAGAGGAGGTCATCGCCAATTCCATCGTCACCATGGTGGGAGGTCAGGAAACGACCACGAATCTGATTGGCAACGGTCTTTTGACACTACTCCGCAACCCATCGGAATTGAGAAAATTGCGCGATGACCTGTCCTTGATACCTACCGCGGTGGAAGAACTTCTCCGCTACGAGAGCCCCAGCCAGCACACTGCGCGCATGGCGCCTGCGGACGTTGAAGTGGGTGGAAAAATGATTCTCAAGCGGCAGGCCGTGATTGCCGTGATGGGCGCTGCCAATCGTGACCCGGAGCGCTTCCCCGACCCTGACCGTCTCGATCTCGAGCGTAAAGACAATCGCCATGTGGCGTTTGGATGGGCGGCTCATTTCTGCTTCGGCGCGCCCCTGGCCCGGATCGAAGGCCAGATCGCTTTCGCGACCATCTTGCGGCGTCTGGCCAATCTCGAACTTCAGCCGCACCCTATTGAATGGCGCCAGAATTTGGGGTTGCGCGGGCTCAAGGCATTGCCGGTCACCTTCACTTCCACTCGTCACTCATAAACATCCCAATGCCCCGGTTATCACACGCTGCAGAAGCGCGACGCGATCTCATCCAGAGGGTTCTGGATGGAGAGGTCTTACTGCGCCCGGTGGCGAGCATCCTTCGGCCAGGTCTTTCGCAAGGAAACTCCGCGCCTGTTTCTTACTGGCAGCTGCATATATGGCAGCATGCCCAGCTCGCGGCTCGGCTCGCCCCCGGAGTGAATCTCTTTAATGAAACCATTACCATCCATCGCTCCGGCGACCTCGATGTAGATGCGCTGCAGAAAAGTTTGAACGAGATCATGCGCCGCCACCAGGCATGGCGCACGACTTTTCGGTTGTTCGAGGGTGAGCCGAGACAGTTCGTGAGTCCGTTCATCGCCTTACCACTGCCGGTGACCGATCTGACGATTCTCCCTGACCCAGAGCGCACTCATAAAGCCCACCTCCTCGGAACTCGCGACGCCCGAGAATCTTTCGATTTAGAAGAGGGCCCGCTGGTTCGGACCCGGCTCGTGCGCCTGGCCGCCGAAGAATGGAAACTTTTTCTCACAGTGCACCAGATCCTCCTGGATGGAGTATCTGTGTACAGTGTTTTATTGCCTGAACTTGTCGCCCTATACGAGGCGTTTTCCCATCATCAACCCTCGCCACTTCCAGAGATATCGATACAGTATCCGGACTACGCAATTTGGCAACGTCGATCCGCCGCTATCGATGGTTACCGGAATTCCCTCGCTTATTGGGAGCTGCGACTCAAGGATGCCCCCCGATTGCGATTGCCATCCGACTATCCACCGCCTAAGACCCGAACCTTTCGCGGTTCCATTTTTCCGTTTGCCCTGCCAGCACGCCTCAGTGCCGATGCCCTTTCCTACAGCCACGCCCAGCGCGTCACTCTGTTTACGACGCTGTCAGCTTTGTTTCAAGTCCTATTACAGCGCTACACGGGCCAGGAAGACGTCGTTGTGGGAACAATCGTGCCGACCCGTCCAACTTCGGAATTGCAGGGCTTACTGGGATATTTCTTGAATCCCGTCGCCCTACGCTTGGACTTGACCGGGAATCCGTCCTTCAATGAGGTCGTGCATCGCGCCCGCAGTGTTTTCGTGGAAGCCTTGTCGAACAGTGACGTTCCGTTCGACATCGTTGCCCAGAGGGTGGGAGCGCAGTCGCCCGCGATCACTCATCCCATCTACCAAGTCCAGGTTTCACTCGAACCGCCGCTCCCGTCCGTGGATCGCGGATGGAGTCTCACGCCCATGGACTTTGAAAGCGGTGGCACAAAGCTGGACTTGTATATGGTATTCGATGCCCGTTCCGAGGGGATCCTCGGGCGCGTGCAATACAACCCTGATCTCTACCGGGCTAGGACTATCGCGCGGATGGTAGAACATTACACACTTCTTCTCGATTGGGCCGTCTCCCGCCCCGAATCTAGACTTTCTGATTTTCCTCAATTGCAGTTGCTCAGCTGAACTCCACTCTCACCGTCCTACTTGATTGAATGAGTCAATCTGAAACTATTCCGCATATCAGCTCCCTTTCTCCGGTGAAGCAAGAATTACTGGACAAGTATCTACGTGGAGAGCTGGATGGCCTCCTTGCTCCTTCGTCGGGAAAGGACAAGATTCCACGCCGCCTGTCGAATGAGCCTGCACCGTTGTCCTTCGCTCAACAG
>Ga0335081_10020712_pt1 | contig 10636 bp, 3 predicted proteins | sample Lox_Sample_35_FD_206713 | JGI IMG/M metagenome (GOLD analysis project Ga0335081, IMG submission 206713) | Soil microbial communities from Loxahatchee National Wildlife Refuge, Florida, United States - Lox_Sample_3.5 | ecosystem: Environmental > Terrestrial > Soil > Wetlands | place: USA: Florida... | reverse complement strand
CCACGAAGGCGGGCGGCATGGGCATGGGACTCTCCATTTGTCGTTCCATTGTTCAGGCCCATGGCGGCCGGCTATGGGCTACGGTCAACGACGGCCCAGGCACCAGCTTCCACTTTACCCTTCCGATGTACCACCCAGGAGCCGCAAATGCGGGAGTTGCAGGAGTCTGACGCGATTATTGCGATTGTGGACGACGAGCCGTCCGTTCGGGAGGGCTCACAATGTTTTGACCAGGTAGAAGAATGATCACCATCCGCCAAAATACAGGATTGGGCTTGCGGGGTGCGAGCCGGATTTTGCTTCTGTGCGTTATTCACGCTACTTATGCCGTAGCAGCCGAACCCCGCCCCGCGAAAATCGGAATTGCCGAGGGCAGGTACACACGCTTCGCTCCCCCGACGACGGAGGCTGGCCTCCGCGGCGACCGCGAAGGGAGAGCTGGGGTGGGAGACGTCAGATTTACCCACCTCACCACCAACGATGGCCTATCTCAAAGCGCTGTTGATGCCATTTTGCAGGATCGCCGGGGCTTCATGTGGTTTGCCACCCGAGACGGCCTCAATCGCTATGATGGCAACGCCTTCGTCGTATACAAGAACAAGGCCGACGACCCTGCAAGCCTAAGCGCCAATCAAATTGACGATCTGATGGAGGACGATCAGGGCTTTTTGTGGATCGCTACCTATACTGGCGGGGTGAACAGATTCGATCCCGCAACCGAACGCTTTACACGCTACCGTCACGATCCCACCAACCCCAACAGTCTCATCTCCGATTCGGTTAACAGTATCGCCCGGGATAATCGCGGTTTTCTGTGGTTTGGCACCGAAGCAAGCGGCCTGGATAAGTTTGATCCATCGACCGGAACCTTTACTCATTATCTAAATGACAGCGATGGCCAGTTTGTGGGGAGGATCACTAAAGTCATCGCGGGTCGCCAAGGGGATATCTGGTTTGTTGGCAGGCGTGGCCTGTTCCATTTGAACCCACAAACAGGACAGATTACGCGCCCTCCTGCAACCAGGAATGACCTGGGCGCAGATCATGTGTACGAAGACGAGGTCGGCAACTTGTGGATGCTGGCCTATCTCCCGATCGTCGGGCTCATCAAATATGATCGCCAGGCAGAGCGACTCGCGGAATACCCGGTTGGCGCCCGTGCGGTCGGCCTGGCTAGTAGCAAGCTTCTGGTCGACGGGCAGAAGGGATTCTGGGTACCATCGAGCCTGGGCCTCTATTACTTTGACCGGCGAACAGAACAGTTAACGCGCCTCTTTCAGCATGTCGAGAGCAACCCGGATAGCCTCAACGATAATGCGGTTGTCTCGATTTATCAGGATAGGGGTGGCGTGCTGTGGGTGGGAACCGAGAATGGGGGGCTTAATATTGTCAATTCCCAGCAAGAACAGTTCGGCCGTTATACCCATCGCCCCGGCGACCCCAATAGTCTGTTCCCTGGCAAGGTCACCTCGATTTATGAGGATTCCGAGGGTATTGTGTGGGTAGGTTTCTTCCCTCGCGCCCTGGATAGATTGGATCGAAAGACCGGGAAAATCACCCATTACGTTCGCGGCCTGGAAGACAGAAACGCAATTAGCAAAGGCACTGACGTTAATAGCATCTACAAAGATGCACGCGGTTATCTCTGGTTAGGTGGCTGGGGTAGCGGTCTTGACCGGTTCGACGAACGCACTGGGCAGTTCAAACATTACCGGCACAACCCTGATGATCCCAACAGCTTGACTTCTGATCACGTTCTCCGCATCTATGGAGATCGAAGCGGACAGCTATGGGTGGGGCATATTGACGGCGTCAGTCGCTTGGATTTAGCGACGGAGCAGTTCACTTACTATCGGCCTGATCCAAGGAATCCCACCAGCTATGGGAAGGCCGCCTTGGCCTTCTATCAAGATCGTTCCGGCATGCTATGGATATCGAGAGGCGAGGGCGTGCTGAGCCGCTACGATGACAAGACGAAAACTTTTGTGAACTACACGCCCGACCCGCGTGACCCTCACAGACTCCAGGGCGGCGACATCCCCGCCATTCTTGAAGACCGCGCTGGAACATTGTGGCTGGGAGCCTCGGATGGACTGTACCGGTTCAACCGTCAAAACGAAACCTTCACCCGCTACACGGAAAGCCAGGGCCTACCCAGCAGCGCAATTCAGGGGATTCTGGAAGACAAGATCGGCAGGCTTTGGCTCAGCACGAGGAAGGGGATCTCACGGTTCGATCCTCAGACCAAAACGTTTAGAAACTACGACGTGTCCGACGGCTTGCAGGCTAATGAGTTCAGTGCGGCCTGTTACACAAAAGGGCCAGATGGGGAGATGTTCTTTGGCGGTAGCAATGGGTTCAATGCATTTTTCCCTGAACAGATCCGCGACAACCCCTACGTGCCGCCGGTAGTCATCACCAGCTTCAAAATCTTCAACAAACCTGTGCCCGTCGGCGCCAAGTCGGTACTTAAGAAAGCCATCTCATACGTCGATTCCTTGACTCTCTCCTACCGGGAGAGCGTGTTCTCGTTCGAATTCGCGGCGTTGAGTTATGCGAATTCCGGCAAGAACCGTTATCGATATAAGCTGGAACCTTTAGAACCTGGCTGGAACGATGTGGGCAGCAATCAGCGCCTAGCTACTTACACCAATTTAGACCCCGGTAAATATGTTTTTCGCGTGCAGGGATCGAACTGCGATGGCGTATGGAATGAAGAAGGCGTGTCACTGCCCATTCTGATCACACCCCCCTGGTGGAAGACCAACTGGTTCCGCGCCCTCGGCGCGGCCATGTTTCTGGCGCTTGTCTGGGCGGCTTATCAAATCCGCGTTCGCCAACTCCAGGAACAGGAAAGAAAGTTCCGCGAAGCCGTTGAAACCATGCCGGCCTTGGCGTTCATTGCTCGGCCTGACGGCTACCGTACCTTCGTGAATCGGCGCTGGGTCGAATATACGGGGATGGCGGTGGAGCAGGCGACGGGTTCCGGCTGGGAGTCGGCAGTACATCCCGACGATCTCAAGATGATTATCGATAAGCGGCAGAGGTTGGGGGCCAGGGGCGAGCCTGTGGAGTATGAGATGCGTTTACGTCGCGGTGCCGACGGAGAGTATCGCTGGTTCCAGACGCGCCTCGCACCCCTGCGCGACAAACGCGGGAAGGTGGTGAAATGGTGTGGCGTGGCCACCGATATTGAAGATCGCAAGCGTGCCGAAGAAGAGCGCGAGAGGTTGCGCCAGCTCGAGGCAGAACTCGCGCACCTGAACCGGGTGAGCATGCTGGGAGAACTGGCCGTCTCCGTCGCGCACGAAGTCAACCAGCCGCTGTCGGGCATCGTGAGCAACGGCAGCGCTTGCCTGCGTTTCCTGGCCCGAGATACACCCGACGTGGAGGAAGTCCGTGAGGCTGTCCGCGACATCGTTCGCGACGGGAAGCGCGCCGGTGAAGTGATCGCCCGCATTCGGGCGCTGACCAAGAGGGCGACAACGCCCCGAGAGGAGCTGGACCTGAACGACACCCTTCGGGAGATCCTCGCGCTGGTCGGGGACGAAGCAAAAGAAAGGAAGGTGATCATCCGCACGCAGTTTGCCGATGACCTTTCCGCGGTTTCAGGCGATCGCGTGCAGTTGCAGCAGGTGGGGCTGAACCTCATCATGAATGGTATGGAAGCGATGAGCGATGTCGATCAGCGGCCGCGCGAACTGGTGATCACCACCCGGAGAATTGAACCCGACCAAGTGCAGGTCACGGTTGCAGACTCGGGGACAGGTCTGGACCCGAACACGATGGGAAGGATCTTTGAGCCTTTCTACACCACGAAGGCCGGCGGCATGGGCATGGGACTTTCCATTAGCCGTTCCATTGTTCAGGCCCATGGGGGCCGGCTCTATGCTACGGTCAATGACGGCCCAGGCACCAGCTTCCACTTTACCCTTCCGAAGTACCCTGATGAAGAATCAAAGGCCGGAGTCTGACGCGATTATGACGATTGTGGACGACGACCCGTCCGTTCGGGAGAGCTCACAATGGTTTGACCAGGTGGAAGAATGAACACCATTCGCCAAAATACAGCGTGGGGCTTGCGGGGTGCGAGCCGAATCTTGCTTCTGTGCGTTGTTCACGCTTCATGTGCCATAGCAACGGAACCCCGCCCAGCCAAAGTCGCAATTGCCGGAGACAGGCACACACACTTCGCCTACTTGACGGCGAAGGCCGGCTTCCGCGGGAACGGCGAAGGGAGAGCTGACCCGCCCGGCCAGTTTCAGAATAGCCATGCTCAAGGCGACCATGCCCTGATAAGGGACCTCAGATTCACCCATCTCACCACGAACGATGGCCTATCTCAAGGCTATGTTACCGCCATTTTGCAGGATCGCCGGGGCTTCATCTGGTTTGCCACCCGAGACGGCCTCAATCGCTATGACGGTAACGCCTTCGTCGTGTACAAAAACAACCCGAACGATCCTGGTAGCTTAAGCTCCAACTTTATTCAAGATCTGATGGAAGATGATCACGGCTATCTGTGGATTGCCACCAACATCGGCGTGAACAAACTCGACCCTCCAACCGAACGCTGTACTCGCTACCTTCATGACCCCAACAACCCAAATAGTATCGGTGGTGCTTACGTTACGAGCATCGCCCGAGACAGTCGGGGCTATCTTTGGTTTGGCACCGAAGACAGCGGCCTCGACAAGCTCGATCCAACCACCGGAGCATTTATTCACTATCGAAATGACAGCGATGGCCAGTTTGTTGGGGGGATCACTCAAGTTATCGAGGATAGGCATCAGGATATCTGGTTCGTTGGCGAGCGCGGCCTCTTCCATTTGAACCAAGAGGCAGGACAGATCACTCGCCTTCCTGCAACCAGGAATGGCCTCCGCGCAGACAGCGTGTATGAAGACGAAACGGGCAATTTGTGGATGCTCACTCATTCCCCGATCATCGGGCTGGTGAAATATGATCGGCGCTCAGAGAGCTTCACGAAATTCCCGCTTGATCCCGGTGCCGTCGGCGTCCTGGCATCCACGATGAACGGGGGCTCGCTGAATGGCAAGCTTGTGGCCGACGGGCAGAATGGATTATGGGTGCCATCCAGCCAGGGTCTCTATTACTTTAACTGGCGAACAGAACGTTTCACGTACCGGTTTCAGCACGATGACAGCAACCCGGATAGCCTCGACAGTAACGCCGTTATGTCAGTCTATCAGGATAGGAGTGGCGTGCTGTGGGTGGGAACTGAGAATACGGGGCTTAACCTCCTCAATTTCCGGCAAGAACAGTTCGTCCGTTATAGGCATCGGCCCTCCGACCCCAATAGTCTCTCACCCGGCAGGGTCAAGGCGATTTATGAGGATTCTAATGCCGTTCTGTGGGTAGGCTTGTACCCTCGCGCCCTGAACAGATTGGATCGAAAGACGGGCCAGATCACCCATTACGTTCCCAGCCTGGGCGGCGGGAATGCGCTCGGTAAAGGCACTAACGTAGATAGCCTTTACAAAGATCGAGCGGGTTATCTCTGGGTGGGCGGCGGGGGCAGCGGTCTTGATCGGTTCGATGAACGCACCGGCCGTTTCAAGCATTACCGGCATAATACTGATGATCCCAACAGCTTAATTTCTGATAATGTTTACACGGTCTATGGGGACCGAAACGGCCACATGTGGGTGGGCGGGCAGCACGGTATAAGTCGCTTCGATCCAGCCACGGACGGGTTTACCAACTACCGGCCTGTTCCAGATAATCCGGCCAGCTTGGTAAATTGGGTCTGGACCATTTATCAGGATCATTCCGGCACACTGTGGTTAGGGACGTTTGGCGGCGCGCTGATCCGTTTCGATGACAAGGCAAAGACTTTTGTGACTTACACGCCCGACTCGCGTGACCCTCACAAACTCAACGGCGGCGGCCTCACCACCATCCACGAAGACCGGACTGGAACACTGTGGGTGGGAGGGTTTGACGGACTGTACCGGTACAACCGGCAGAGCGGAACGTTCGCCCGCTACACGGAAAGCCAGGGCCTGCCGAGCAGCACGATTCGGTGCATTCAGGAAGATGGATTGGGCAGGCTTTGGCTCAGCACTCAGAGGGGCATATCCCGGTTTGATCCTAAATTGAAAACCTTTAGAAACTACGACGTGTTCGACGGCTTGCAGACTAATGAGTTCAGTGACGGTTGTTATGAAGGCCCGGATGGCGAGATGTTCTTTGGCGGCAGCAACGGGTTCAATGCATTTTTCCCTGAACAGGTCCGCGACAATCCCTACGTGCCGCCGGTGGTGATCACCAGCTTCAAGATCTTCAACAAACCCGTTCCTATCGGCCCTAAGTCGGTACTCAAGAAAGCCATCCCATACGTCGATTCCTTGACTCTCTCCTACCGGGAGAGCGTGTTCTCTTTCGAATTCGCGGCGTTGAGTTATGTGAATTCCCACAAGAACCGCTATCGATATAAGCTCGAGGGCTTCGAACCCGGCTGGAACGAGGTGGGCAGCAAGCAGCGCCTGGCTACTTACACCAATCTAGACCCCCGTAAATATGTTTTTCGCATGCAGGGATCAAACAGCGATGGTGTATGGAATGAAGAAGGGGTGTCGCTGCCCATTCTCATCACGCCCCCCTGGTGGAAAACAAGTTGGTTTCGCGCGGCGTACATGGCCGCCCTGCTTGGATTGCTCTGGGGGCTTTATCAACTCCGTGTGCGAGAACTGCAGCGGGAGGAACAGAAGTTCCGCGAAGCCGTTGAAACCATGCCGGCCCTGGCGTTTGTTGCCTTGCCCGACGGTGACCGCACCTTCGTGAACAGGGGCTGGGTGGAATACACGGGGATGAAGGTGGAGCAGGCGTCAGGCTCCGGCTGGCAGGCGGCAGTTCATCCCGACGATCTGAAGAGAGTTACCGATAAATGGCGGACGGCGGCGGCTAAGGGTGAGCCTGTGGAGTATGAGACGCGGTTACGTCGCGGCGCCGACGGGCAGTATCGCTGGTTTCAGACGCGCCTCGCTCCCCTGCGCGACAAGCGGGGCAAGCTGGTGAAGTGGTGCGGCGTGGCGAATGACATTGAAGATCGCAAACGTGCTGAACAGCTACAATCGGATCTTGCCCATACGAACCGGGTCAGCCTATTGGGGGAACTCGCCGCCTCGATCGCGCATGAAGTTAACCAGCCGCTGTCGGGCATCGTGAGCAACGGCAGTGCTTGCCTGCGTTTCCTGGGCCGAGATACGCCGGACGTGGGGGAAGCCCGCGAAGCTGCCCGCGACATCGTTCGCGACGGCAAGCGAGCCGGTGAGATCATCGACCGATTGCGGGCGCTTTACAAGAAGACTCCTCCCCAACGTCACCGGGTCGACATCAATGAGATCATCGGCGAGATGGTCCTGCTGTTACGCGGCGAAGGCACCCGGCACGGAATTTCGATTCGCACCGATCTGGCCGGCGAGCTTCCCAGGATCACTGCCGACCGTGTGCAACTGCAGCAGGTGCTGATGAACCTCATGCTCAACGCCATTGAGGCCATGAAGGAAACAGGAGGAGTGCTGACGGTCAAGTCACAACGCGATGAGAACGGCCGAGTGCTGGTCTCTGTCAGCGACACCGGTGTGGGTCTGCCGCCCGATAAAGCGGACCAGATCTTCAATGCCTTCTTCACCACCAAGCCTCAAGGCAGCGGCATGGGTCTGGCGATCAGCCGCTCCATCGTCGAGTCGCACGGCGGCCGCTTGTGGGCCACGCCCAACGACGGACGCGGCGCAATCTTTCACTTTACGCTACCGAAGTACCACGAAGAAGAATCCCCTGCGGCAGTCGCAGGAGTCTAGGGCAGTGATCGCGATTGCGGATAACGGTTCGAGACGGGGTGAGTAGTCTAATTTGCTCAGTCTGCAGGGAATAAAAACCCCGACCAGAGTCCGGGTCATACGCCGTTGTTTGCGCCGGCACGAGCCTCGACTTTGCGTATTCTCGGATTAAGGTGTTAGCAAATATGAAATGGCCGAAGTTGCAGATAAAGCCTGTGCTAGCGTCCCTTACGCTCAGCAACGCGAGAGGAATGCGACGGAATTCCGCCGTTCAGATCGTTGCGGTACTCGCAGCCGTACTTGTCCTGGCCCTAACGATCGGGCGTTCGGAACAAGATCGCCTCGCGATGGAACGTGCCCGGATTTCCGATGTCGTTGAGGACCACGCACAGGCGCTTCACACCAACACCGGACGGTCTCTTTCCGAACGGGCCGCGCCCGCGAAACTAAGCTTCACCCATCTTTCCGTTGCGGACGGACTCTCGCAAGGCGACGTGCGGGCGGTTGCCCAGGACCGGGAAGGATTCATGTGGTTTGGCGCGTGGCTCGGCGGCTTGAACCGCTACGACGGGTACACGTTTAAGGTCTACAAGCACGACGATCAGGATGACCGCAGCCTCAGCGGCGACACTATTCGGACGCTCTACGTGGATCGAGCCGGCGTTTTGTGGGTGGCAACCAACGAGGGCGTCGACCGGTACGATCGGGACACAGATTCTTTTGTTCACTATCGTCATCGCGCGGATGACCGAACCGGTCTGCCCTACGATCGAATAGATTCGTTTTATGAGGACGAATCCGGCACGTTTTGGGCAGCCACCTTCGGCGACGGACTGACCCGTTTCGATCGGACCAGCGGCACATTTCTCACCTACAAACCTAATCCAAACGACCCAGCTGGCTTCGGCGATACCGATCTTCGATCCCTCTGTCTGGACGCAACAACCGGCTTGCTCTGGGCTAGTGCATGGGGTGAGGGCGTAAGCGCGCTCGATCGCTCGACCGGCCATTTTACACGATATAAGAACATCCCCAACGATCCTACCAGTCTGAGCAACAATGACGTAGTCCATATCTTCCAGGATCGGAAGCGCAATCTGTGGTTTTCCACGTCGCACGGATTGGATCGCTTCGATCCCAAGACTCGCACCTTTATTCGCTATCTGCACGACCCTGGGAATCCCGCCAGTCTGAGCGACGACTATGTGGTGATGACGTACGAGGACCGGGCGGGACGCTTTTGGGTGGCGACCAACAATGGCTTGAATCTGATGGATCGCGCGCGCGGAACGTTTACTCGCTATCTGCATGAGCCCAACGATTCTTCTAGCTTGAGCAGTAACGTTATCAACGCTCGCGCTCTATACGAGGATGCATCGGGCGCACTGTGGATTGGCATGCGCTCCACGGGGGTCGACCGGTTGGCAGGCGTGGCGCCGAAATTCACCACCTATCGTCACAATTCGCAGGATGCCAACAGCCCGAGCAATAATGTCATCACCGGACTCGCGATGGGTTCCGCAGGCGAGCTGTGGATCGGAACGGACGCGGGCCTGGATCGCTTTGATGGGAGAACCTTCACTCATTACATCGCTAGTGCCAATGATCCCAGCCGCTTGAGCTCCGGCCCAGAGCGATTGGTCGTCCAGGACTCCCATGGAGCGGTGTGGACAGGAACCTACGGTGGCGGCCTGGACCGGCTGGATGGACAGCACATCACGCATTTTCGCCATGATCCCAGGAATTCCGACAGTCCGGCGAATGACAATATCGGCGGTCTCGTTCCGGACGCCAAGGGGGGGCTGTGGATTGGAGTGCATGGCAAGGGGATGGACTATTTCGACGGGCACCACTTCACGCATTTCCCCGCGCATCCGGGGAGCCCCGACGGCCTGCCGGATGCGTTCGTGCGTCCCTTGCTGCTCGATGGGCACGGCATGCTGTGGAGCATCTCAGACAGTTGGGGATTGGTGCGGTTCGATACGCATGTGCGGAAGTTCACAGACTATCTCATGGATCCGAACCAGCCAGGCAGTCAGGGCGCGAACTGGACCACCGATATCTATTCCGACGGTGCCAGTCTCTGGGTCGGGTCGCCCTACGGGCTGTTCCGTTTCGACACGGAGACCGGCAAATTCACCCGCCACTACACCGAAAAGGACGGGATGGCGAACAATTCCGTTGTGGCGGTCCTGGGTGACGCACAGGGAAACATCTGGGTCAGCACGATTAACGGATTGTCCAGATTCAACCCCAGAACGGAGAGCTTCCGCAACTACGATGTGCTCGACGGCCTCCAAGGCAATGACTTTTTCCCCCGTTGCAGCGCCCATACGCCTGACGGGCGGCTGTTTTTTGGCGGCGTCAACGGGCTAAGCGCCTTCTATCCCGACAAGCTTCCCGATAACCCAACCCCGCCGCCGGTGGTGCTGACGGAGTTTGAGCTGTTCAACAAGCCGGTGAAAATCGGCGGCAAGGATTCGCCGCTCCGGCAAGCCATCAATGTCGCGTCGAGCCTCACTCTCCGCCACGACCAATCAGTCTTTCGCTTGCAGTTCGCGGCGCTGAACTTCACAGCCCCACAGAAGAACCGGTACGCCTACAAACTCGACATGTTCGATCGAGACTGGCAGTACACCGATGCCACACGCCGTTTTGCCACCTACACCAATCTTGATCCCGGCGACTACACGTTTCGCGTCAAGGCCTCGAATAATGATGGAGTCTGGAATGAGCAGGGGGTTGCGCTTCATATCCGGATACTGCCCGCGTGGTGGAATACCTGGTGGTTCCGCGCCCTCTCCGCGGCCATTTTGTTGGCAGCGCTGTGG
>Ga0335081_10020711_pt1 | contig 10637 bp, 9 predicted proteins | sample Lox_Sample_35_FD_206713 | JGI IMG/M metagenome (GOLD analysis project Ga0335081, IMG submission 206713) | Soil microbial communities from Loxahatchee National Wildlife Refuge, Florida, United States - Lox_Sample_3.5 | ecosystem: Environmental > Terrestrial > Soil > Wetlands | place: USA: Florida... | reverse complement strand
CTGACGTATGTCGAAGCCGCCCCGCTGGACGTGCCGATGATGGCCACTATGCTTGCCCCGATGGCGAAGTGGATGTCGACTCCCATCAGAATCGTGAGGACGGGTATTACCACGATTCCGCCGCCCAGGCCAACTATTGAGCCGAAGACACCGGCGAATATCGAGATGAGGAACATGAGAAGCACGAACTCTATGATGAACAAACAGACCCGCTCGCCCTCCTGTCCTTACTTAGATATTATCCGTTGGCGGCGAGAAAGCGACGGCGGCTATGCGGAAGAATCGAGGGCAGAGATTATCCTTTCGTGGCTCTGCTGAATCCCTTCCACCCCGGTGTTGAGTATGATACACGGGACCTTCTTGTCTTCGAACATTGCCCTGAAAAAGCCAGCCTGGCGCTCGTCGTCGGGCTCGAGGAGATAGGGATTGTACCAGGGCTCGTAGGACGTAGTCCCCCACTGCTCCTTCGGCCCCGCTCCCGGGAGCACCATATACTCGCCCTTCCGCAGGATACCTATGGCCTGGTCGGGGGTCAGCTTCACCTCGGCAGGATTGTGGTCGTCCCTGCGCAGGAGGACGACCAGGTTGATAGGGACCTCGTCCACGACCTTCTCGGGCCCGAGTATGTCCTCACGCCTCACCAGGACCCTCGAGTTCCCGAATGAATAGTAGCAGCACAGCTTCCCGTCGTCGAAGACGCACCTGTTACCCGTGAGCGAGCACCCGTGGTCGCCCGTTGGATGCTCGCAGTCTATCTTGCGTGTGGTGACATTCTCGTTCATCGACCTGTCGAAGACTTCCCTGAGCCACTCCTGCTCCTTCTGCGACTCGGAGCGCATGTAGAGGGCTCTTTCAGGCTGCCGTGCGACAAGAGGCGTGTGGGCCTCCGGCTTGGCCCTGGAGGGGAACTGGACATACGCCCAGTCGTCGCCGCAGATCTTGCCTTCGGGGTTCATGAATATTCGGAACGACTGGGTCGTCTTCCCGGTGCCTGTCGGGGCGACAATGACCACGCCCTTTCCCCTGTAAAGGGCCGTGGCGCCGTGAATCGACAGGGTGTTCGACTCCCTCTCTAGGATGGCCGCCGCCATGCCGAGGGCCCAGGACTTGCACTGGCCATAGTACTCGGTGTTGACGAAGACGGCTGTGCGCAGCTCAGGGCAATAGTAGGCGGCCGGCTCCAGGCCGTCGACACCGGTGGCCGAGTAGATTCGCGCCTTTGGGACCCCGTCCGCAGGCCACCAGTTGTGGGACCAGAAGTCTGCCTGGTGTTTGCTGTTGGTGCTGAGTTCCACGACCACGCCGTTCAGGTTTGCCTTCAGGGAGGTGTATCCTGACTTTTCCAGGGCAGACTTCGCCCGCTCCAGGATTGGGCGGAACTCCTGGACCGGGGTGTTCTTCCTTCCCTTGACACGCGCCCTGGACTGGGTGACATAGTTGTTGAACGCCGGACGCTCCAAATGACGACTTTCGCCGAGGCCGATTTCCTTCCCTTAAAACCGTTGGCAGTCGCGTGCCCAGAATATTCGATCGCCGAGGTCAGGAGGCCGCTATGCGTGAATCGCAGGCGCCTGCAGCGGCCCTCTCTCAAGGCCGTAGCGGTCTGCCTTGTCCGGGTTGAGCCCACCTCGTCTGCACCTGTTCTTCACGACTCGGAACATGCCCCAGGCTCCGACAGCCATCATACCTCCCGTCACGTACTTCGTGAGAGGGTTCTGCTCCGACGAAGCGGTTGTCGCGTCCCTGGTCGCTATCTTCAGCAGGTGCCTGTAGGACGCATAGTAGACTGCAAGCTGGGACTCGTTCAGTTTGACCGATGAGAAGTCCCGGCTCTTCAGGAGCCCAAGGGGGACATTCTGCATCGGGGTTATGGTGAACTCGAACGGCCTGCCGTTTTCAGTGGTGGAGTTGCTCAGGCGGTTGATGAGGGCCACAGTCTCCCAGTTGTCCTCGGGGGTCTCTCCGGCCTGGCCGACCTGTACAGTGAAAGCCGGGCGCCAGTAGTAGGTGTTAAGCACGTAGGTCCCCCTCCAGACTATGTCGGCCCAGCTCCCGTCAGGGCCGACCTTCATGGGGAGGGTCTTGTTGGGCATGTGATCGGCTGCGAGCCTGTCGCTCCCAGTCTCGACCCCTATCTGCAGGCCTATCCAGTTGTCCGGGCCCGCGCGCATGATCTTGGAAAGCCTGCGGATGAATTCGGGGTACGCCGCTGGAATCGAGATTCTGCCATGAGTGGGGTTCGTGCGATGGATGCCGGGAGTCGACATCACTGACGAAAACAAGTCCTCCAGCGCTTCCTCGTTGGGCACGAAGTTCCTGCCGTGCTCGTAGGCGAAGATTTCGTCGCTGTGGAGCCAAGCGGTGTCCATCCCTGCCTTGACGTTCACCTGGAGCTCATTCCTCACCTTCTCCGGAGGGTAGTAACGGAGGGGTCGCAGGGTGACTTCGCAGAAATCGCAGCCTATTCCGCACCCTCGCATCACCTCGACCATTCCCTTGACCGAAGGACCGACTATGTCGGGGATATCCTCCAGTCTGGGGAACTGCTTCGAGAACTGGTAGCGGCTGATGAACTTCGCGTTGGACTTCCACTCCTTGTGGAACGACTGGTCGAAGGTCTGGAATCCGCGGAAGAACTCTGTGTTCTCCCCGCCGTCCTCGACTATGTATCTGAAGAGGTCGCCGATTATGTCGTCCGCCTCCCCCTGATATGCATAATCGATGCGGTTCCGCTCAAGCTCCTCGGGGCGGACGGTGAGCTCCCAGACACCCGGACCTCCCACTACAAGCTTCGCCTTCTTCCCTGCCCTCGCGCGGTTGATCCGGGCAAGCAGGGACTCGAATTCTCTGTGGACGTAGGCAGGGCCAGTTGATCCGAAGAAGACAGCATAGGACATCGTGAGAGGGCCGAGGCCAAGGGGGTCCATGGTGGACACCCCGATGATCTCAGTGTCGTCGTCGACGAAGTCTGCGACGTGGTCTTCATGGGCAACTACCACCTCTTCCTTCCCGTACGCCTTCATGACGGACGCCTCCAGCTTCCTTGTGGCGTAGGGAGCCAGGACCGCTCTGCCGTCCTGGGAAGGTGGAGGGGGGCCCTTCAGGAAGTTGTATATCATCTCGGGAAGAACACTCGTTGGGGCGCTGGCGAGGAAGTCCAACAGGGGGACGCTCCTGTAGTTTCGGGCCAAGGTTGTGTCTGAAACCAAGACGAACCTTACCATGGAGGAACGCCTTCAATGAGAGCGAGGTGTCTTAAAAGATTCTCGAAACACGCCCTCACGCCTCCTCCTGAAAGGAGGTGAGCTGACCTTCCTTGGCGATTTGGGCCATGGAGCGCTTGGTGGCGGCGGAGGCGTCGTCGTCGCTGGCGTTGTATCCTGCAACGCAGTATTCGTCCCTGTGCTTGATGAGGAGCCACGCTTCCCTCGCCCCGCCGAGGCCTCTGGTCCGGACGAGTGCAAAGGAGCCGTGGAGCTTCTTGCCGTATAATGTGAACTTCAGGTTCCCTTCGCGCAGGCCCACCCTCGCGGCCTCTTCGGCGTCCTCCCTCTCCTTCACCAGTTCCCGGACGCCCTTGCGGACCTCCGTTTCAGGGGTGTAGGTCCCTTCGTCCCAGATCATGACGATGCCTGCTCCATAGCTCCCCTCTCCGATTATCCCCTCGAAGTTCCTGTACGCCAGGTCGTGGACCTCTGTAGCCATGGCGAGCCTTTTCAGGGTCGGGTCCAGGGTTGGCCCCTTCGGAATAGCCCATGAAGGCATGACTCCGCCGACCTCGAGGCGGAAGTCGTAGTGCAGCGCGGTCGCCTTGTGCTTCTGAACGACGTAGGCAAAGAGGCCTCCCGGCAAGCCAAGCGTCGGAGGGCTGGCAGTTGGAAAAACGTTACGCGTGCCCTGCAACCCCTCCTAGGAGGGCCTAGACGCCCGTCGCCCCCGCAGCTCTCTGTAGGTCACCAGCGCCTTCGGGAACACACCCTGCTCCTCCAGCGACGTATGATGGAGGAACAGGTCGTTCAGCCGGCGCTGCTCAGCTGTGAGCTCGGGGACCGATTTGGACGCAAGTTCAGAGATGAGCTGCATCAGCCTGTGAATGGGCCTGTGCTGCTGAAAGACCTTGATCTCAGCTTCCGCACCTTTGAGTCCCAATTCTCCGATCAGCAGCCGCAGGATCTGCGACTCCTCGTCAGCTATGTGCTGCTTGAAGATGGGGTCGAGCTCCTTTAATGCGGAGGCGACGCCATCGTAGTCGCCCCGAGTCGAAGCGTCCTTCATCCTTGCGAGCCCGGCTTCCATGACCCTGTGCTCCTCTGCGAGCACCCTGACCAGGGACTCGAACTCCATCCGTCGAGGGACGAAGCGCATCTCAGCCAAGCGCGCAACACCCTCCGTTGTCATCATGGGACAGGTGTGAAGACCCTCCGACTGTCCTGCCGCTGAGCCCATCCACGGGCTCCTTTGTCCCTAGGAAGCCTTTACGACTATCGTTCCTTTCATCCAGGGATGGTAGGCGCAGTAGTAACTGTAGGTCCCCGGCGCGGTGAAGGTGTGGCTCCAGCTCTGTCCTGCGTTCATGTTGCCTGAATTGAAAGAACCGTCGGTCGCTGTCACCGTGTGAGGAACGTCGTCACTGTTGATCCATGTCACCGTGCTGTTGACCCCGATGACCACGTTGAGGGTTGGAGGGGAATAGTAGTCGTTGCCAGGGACCATCTGCATGCCAGCCCCTGACGGAATGTGGACGACTGGACCGGCAACTGCTGTGGCTGTGGTTGTCGTCTCGGTGGCAACGCCTCCCGTTGAATTCTGCACTTGGAAGAGGCCCATGGCCCCCTTCTGCATGTATGCGAAAGCGTGGGAGACGAAGGGGTTCTCGCCTCCTGGGTCCTTGAAGTACATGTCAACTATCGCACCCCCGGACGGAGGGATGCTGAGTGTCTGGAGACCGTGCAAGATGTTGGTTGGGTTCCCGTCTATGTAGGCCGTGTCCATGATGGCGCCGATGACATGGAACGCCTCCCAGACGCTAGGGCCCTCGTTGAAGAGGTAAAGGCGGACAAGTTGGTTGGGCTTGACCACCAGAGGGGACGACTGATATCGGAATGCTTCTCCGTTGAACACCACGTAGTCCGGCTGGACGGCCAGCATCTTGGAATAGTTTCCGCTGTAGGTCCCGTCCGAGTTGGGCTGAGAGTTGAGGTAAAACTCGCTCTCAATCAGGACGTACTGGCCCCCAGGTGCCGGAGGGAGGGCGTCGGCGCCCGTGCCGTTGACTATGATTACCCCGTACATCCCGTTGCCGATGTGCTCTAGGACAGGGGCGACCCCGCAGTGGTACATGAAAACGCCGGGATACGCGGGCGAGAAATCGAAGGAGAGCGACTCGCCGGGAGCCACGGCCGCGTAGTCGGTTGCCCAGTTGACTTCGGCGGCGTGAAAGTCAATCGAGTGGGGCATCGTGTCGTTGTTTATCAGCGTAAAGTGGACCTGTTCGCACTGTTTCACCCAGATAGTCGGGCCTGGGACGGTTCCATTGAAGGTCCAGGCGTTGTAGGTGACGCCGGACGCAATCTGCACCTTCGCAGACTTGGCGATAAGGGTGTAGCTCACGCTCCCTGTGGAAGATGAGCATGTCTGCTCGCTCCATGAGCCGTTGTAGTTGACTTGGCTTGTGCCCTGCGTCGAGAGCTGGCTCACGCTGCTCTGCAGAGTGGAGATTTGGTTGTTGAAGGTCTGGACCGTGTCCATATAGACGACACCTGACGTCGCAATGATCACGAATATTGCGACCGACAGGATTCCGACCGAAGACATCCCCCTGCGGCTCCCTCTGACCATTTCGCGACCCACCTGACCACCGTTGGATGCGGATTCAGGTTAAGGCTTGCCCCTTAACTTTCAGGGATGTCGCAGACCACGGCTCTCGAAGGGCCACCCGGCCAATGGCCGATGTTTTAAGGAGGACTTGGAACTGGCCAGGCTGTGCTCGAAGTAGTCCTTAGCGGCCCTCACCCGCACAAGTGGATGAAGATCGCCGTAGGAGGCTACTCAGCTGACGTCGAGATACTTGACTCCAAGATGCCGACAAAGGACACGGTCCAACATCTCTTCGATATACAAGTGAAGCCGGATCTGATGGAGGACCTGATCTCGGAGATGCGAGAGGATGGGGACCTCACGCACCTGGAGGTGATCAGGTCGAAGAATGGCCACGTCTACGGGTCGGCGGCTTCGTCTAGGTGCACCGTCTGCAAGGAAGTGGCGAAGTCGAGATGCTTCCTCACCTCCGTTTCCGTGAGCTCCAAGGAACGCGCTCAGTGGACGATTCTCGGCAGCGATGAGTCATTCAGAGAGCTCACGAATTCCCTGGAGAGGCGGGGGATCCAAGTAGACGTCAGGATGAAGAAGGAGCTGGAGGACAACGACCTGCTGACGACAAGACAGGAGCAGATACTGTCCATCGCCTTCGAGAGGGGCTACTTCGATTTTCCCAAAAAGAAAGGGCTAAAGGAGCTGGCGGAAGCAACCGGGATCAAGGCTTCGACCCTCGATGAGATTCTCCGCCGGGGGCAGAAGAAAGTTCTGGGCGAGTACCTTTCGAGGAGGGCACTCCTTCACAGGGACGAATAAAGTCGGCTGCTATGGCCTCGAGGCGTCAGAGGGCTTAGCCATACCCCTGAGAGGGGTCGCCAGCATCATTGCGGAGACCGCACCTACCCAGAGAAGGACTGAACCCAGGAACAGGCGTTCGACAAGCCCTCCGTTGTTGGAGAGGAAACCGTGGGCAACGACACCCGCCAAGAGCTCCACAACACAAAGGACCAAGGACAGGGTGGCAAGCGGGATGGCGACTCTCCGGACCCTGGCCATGGTTCCGCTCCTGGCCATTCCCAGAGAGATGAAAAGGGACCCGAGGGCCCCACCGAGGAAAGCAAGTATTGCCACCAATAAGTGGACCGCCCCGTGCCACGAAACGGGGGTGGCCGGGACGTCTGTGGGAAACGCCGCCAGGAGGAGGGCGCCCACGGACCACATGGCGAAAGCGTAGGCCCCTCTTCTGAACCTCGGCCCCGGCGTGTCCGTGGCGTAGATTGTGAGCAGGAGACCGAAGAGGAAGCAGAGAGAGAGGATGCCCCTGTTGATGAAGTTGAGGGTCATGATGTAGCCGTAGGGCCCGACCGCGAGGTCGCTTTCGGCCTGGCTTATCGGACTGTAGTGTGGAGGGAGGGACTGGGCGACCGAGTCCAGGATGACGTACAGGATGACGCCCGCGATTGCAAAGGCAAAAAGGAGACGCGCGCGGTTAGATTGCATGGCGTCGTCTGGAGGGGTGGCCAAAAGTAAGGAGCGTCTGTTTCTGTCAGTGAACCCGCAATAAGAGTTTTGGACCCCGGCCCCGGCCAGGCACTAGGCTAGCTTTCCCAAGCTGACGGCAGCGGGGGGCGTCTGCGATCGGTCGTCGGTTCCCTCAGAGTGCAAACGGCTCCCGCATGCTTCATCGCAGGGAGCTGGCCCAAGCTGCAGGGACGTGGGACGTGTAGGCCACTTCCCTGGCTCCGAGAAACGAGGCAAAACGCTCAATCGTCTCTCTGATCTCCAGCGCGGGCGCTCTGTCGGCAGAGGCCCCCGGTTCCGCATGCACCGCGTTGATGATGAGTCTCTCGTTCCTACGGTCCATCGCCGGGTCGATCCTTCCGATGATGGTCGAGCCCCATAGGAGGGGGAGGACGTAAGTGCCGTACCTCCTCTTCTCTCGAGGCAGGAACTGCTCCCTGGCGTAGCTGAAGTCGAACAGCTTCATCAGCCTGCCCTTGCCGGCGAGCATGTTGTCGAAGGGGGGGAGAAGGGACATCCGCGGCTGCCACGTATCATCATTCATTGACTCGAGAAGCGGAATGTCGTGTTGGTGAATGTATCGCTCGTCCTTCTTGCCGAATTCGTCCACAGTCACTCTGCGTATCTCAGATTCCCCTTCAAGCTCCGCCAGGGTCTTCTTCAGGCTTTGGTACCGGCCACGAACGAAGTAGTACAGTATCTCGCCCGACGTCGCTGCGCCCAGGGCACGGATGGCCCGCTGTGCAGCCTGGCGTTCGAATTCCTCTTCCGACAGCGGGTCCCTATCCACCCACTTCGGGAGGAACTCTTCGGACAGCCCCCAGACATTCTGGTTCCCCTGATGGCCGACGACCATCACTTCGCCCTTCATGTGAAGGTGGAAGATCATCTGGGAGACGTCGCTGCCCGGGGTCCAACCGTCATCGTTCCTCTTTGTTCTTACGTACTCTCGGAACTGACTCGACTGGAGGCGTTTTTTCTTGAGCTGAGCTAGCATGCTCTTCCGCAGGCCGGCGTGGCGAGAGAGAAACTCCTTGGCCCTCTCCCTGTGATTTCCCCAAGACGATGTGAGCGATTCTGGGTACCTCTTCATCAATGACGAATAGACTGGATAGTCCTCTGTGAGCACGATGGAAGCCATTGGAGTCCAGTGCTCGAATAGCTTCTTCTCACCCCACAACAGCCTGTCCAAGTCCGACACCCGAAAATCGCCGATCCTGCTCCACAAAGAGATGATGTGAGAGGGAGCGACAATGTTGACAGGATCCCACTGGACGTAGGCCAGATCGCGAACGACAGAAAGGATGCATTCTCGCGTTGCCCTTCTTGGCAGGGGACCCGCCAGATGCTGTTTTGTGACAGCCAGCCGCCTGACAGCCTCGGCCGAGGCCGATATCGTCTCCTTGCCCAACTGCTAGCCTTCCCAGGGAGGCAACGTCATCGCGCGTTCGAAATCTGAGCGGCTGTGCACTGGGTCCACGTCCGCGTGCGAGATGATGACTTTTTCGACGGGGAGCTCCAGCATGGCCCGGAGGGCGGGCAGCTCCCTCTTTTCATGCCAGGGTGAACTCCAGACGCGAAGCTCTCCTGAACGCTCGGTCAATGCATCGCCGAACACGATTACCTTGTGCTCGGGGAGCCAGAAGGGAGTCTCCAGGCGTCCCCTGGCGTCGTAGAGGGCCACGGCGCCTCCCGGGAGCCTGCTTTCGGCCGCTATTGGCTCGAGCTTGAGGTTTGGCAGGTCGTCTGGAAAGAAGAACATCGGACCGAATGCTCTTGCTCGAAATCTGCGAGCGAAAATGGAGACGTCTCTGACATGGTCGGGCATCGTTATCGCCACTGCCGTCGGCGGATTCTTCTCCAGCCTCTGCCATGCCTCAATCGGCTCAGGGGTAGGAACGATGGGATCGATTACCAGCCTTTCTCTGCCCGACTGGACGAAGGTTGAAGTGACAACTGGCTGCCAGTCTGCGTCGGCTGTCCAACCGTAGTGGTGCGTCCGCCAGATCCAGAGTCCTTCCCCCAGATCCCTTACCTCGGGCTTTGCTCCGCGAGTCACCAATGGGTGCGGCTGAGAAACCCGAGACTGTCTATAAGAATTCTGATGAATCAGGCCGGTGCGAGTTATCCTGTGGGAATGTCCGTTCATCCAAGAAGGCTGACGGGAAAAGCGGGATCAGAGCGCCGCAATGACGGCGACCAAGCCAAACCCGACAACGACGGCGAGGCATGTCCAGTAGGCAGCCTTCCAATAGCGGTTTGATGCGTATTCCCCCATTATCCGCTTGTCCGACCCAAGCAACCCCATCAGAACCCCCGGGCCGATCAAGACGAACACAAAGGCAACCATCAGGCCAAGTACCAGTGAAAGCGGCGAGGGATATAGTATTGGGACTGCGACGGCAGGGAGCGATTCCAACACATAGATCCACAAGAATTTGTCCTTCTTCCAACCCATCGCGTCAACAAAAGCCCAGGAGCTACCGAGCGAAATGACGACAAGTGCAATGAAGGCGGCAGCAATCAGACCCACGGCGAAGAGGGCAGGCGCGTACGGCCCTGCGATCGAAGAAAGAGCGAGAGAGAGTTCCTTCGGATCAGCAAAATTGAGGGATGAACTCAGGCCTGATGTAGCCATGGTGATGACAATCATCCCCAGCTCGCTGGCCACGGCTCCCACAAGCGTCTCCGCCCTCATGCTCCACAGGCGGGTTGTCTTCTTCTCCGCGGTGGCCGAAGCCTGGTAGAACAGCATGAAGGGCATGACCACGGCGCCAGCGCACGCTGCCAGCAGGAAGAGGTATGTCGGATCTGTGCTGAACCTGAAGGGATTCGAGGCAACGGGTCCTCTCGCGAAGAGCGACCCTGCGTAGGCCACGATGAGGACCGCCGATACTGCCAGGAGCGCCTTCTCGGTCGTGAGGTACCTTTTCCAGACCACAATTCCGACAAACGCGACGTAGGCGGCAGGTACCGAGACCACGGGTGGGACGCCAAGGAGCCCCATTCCGACCGCGATACCAGCGTACTCTGCCACGTAGCTGACCACGCTGACCAGGGCCATGGGGAGGCTTGCGAGAAGAGCAATTCTTCTGGAGTAGTTCTGGCGGATTACATCGCCCAGTCCCTGCCCAGTCGCCAACCCGACGCGACCGCTCGCCTCCTGAATGACAAAGAGAGGTGGTATCAGTAGAAGGAAGAACCAGATCAGACCATAGGAGTAGGTGGCACCCACGGTTGCTGCAGTCAGAATGCTAGGGGCATCGACATCGGCAATCATGACGACCCATGCGGGACCGAAG
>Ga0335081_10020709_pt1 | contig 10637 bp, 9 predicted proteins | sample Lox_Sample_35_FD_206713 | JGI IMG/M metagenome (GOLD analysis project Ga0335081, IMG submission 206713) | Soil microbial communities from Loxahatchee National Wildlife Refuge, Florida, United States - Lox_Sample_3.5 | ecosystem: Environmental > Terrestrial > Soil > Wetlands | place: USA: Florida... | reverse complement strand
GTGAGGGGATTACGCCAGTGACAAACATCCAGCGCCAATTCGCGGGGCCGGCATCGCGCAGCAGATAGTTGATGTAGTACGACATCAGAATGCCGGTGACAATCGACATCTGGTAGAGCGTGCAGAGGCGTCCGCGCAACGGCGCCGGCGCGACTTCGGCAATATACATCGGCGAGAGGATGGACGCTGCCCCCACCGCCAGCCCGCCGGCAAAACGGGCGGCGACGAACATCGTGAAGCTGGAGGCAATACCGGTCGCAACGGACGTGACGGCGAACAGCACCGCAACCCAGAGAAGAATCCGCCGGCGCCCAAGGAAATCGGTGAGCCGGCCCGCAATGGTCGAGCCGATGACACAACCGAACAGTAGCGAACTGAACGCCCAGCCAAGGCTCAAATCGCTGAGCTTGAAATGCTGGATGAGGAACGGTCCGGCGCCGGTGATGATGGCGATATCAAATCCGAAAAGCAGGCCGCCGAGCGAAGCCGTGGCAGCTAAAAAGATCACGTAGGGGAGATTGACCTGTGGCTTCATGCGCGGGCGCTTGATGGTACCACGCTGACCGGGAGGGTTCCTGACCGATCTGCCCGCTAGTCGGCTCGTAGCGCCACCATCGGATCGATTCGCGAAGCGCGGCGCGCCGGCAGGTACCCGGCCATAGCTGCAACTGCAGTCAGCATAACCAGCATGCCGGCGAACGTGGCGGGATCACCGGGGGTAACACCGTACAGAAGCCCGCTCAGAGCGCGCGCCAGGGCCCAGGAGGCGGCGGCGCCCAGCAGCATTCCTATCGCGGCCAAGCCGAGCGTCTGCAGGATGATCCCGGCCTGTAAATCTCCGGCCGACGCACCCAGGGCCATGCGAATTCCTATTTCCTGCGTGCGCTGATTCACCGAATACGAAATCACGCCGTAAATTCCAAGCGAAGCGAGCACCAGCGCGAACATCGCGAATCCGCCGAGTAACAAGACCACAAAACGCCGCGGTGAAACGGCTTTGTCGACGAGTTGCTGTATCATCCGGAAGTCGCTGGCCGGCAAGTTCGGTTCAATCGGCTTCAAAGCGGCGCGGACCGCCGGGGCCAGTTCAGCTGGCGGCAGTGTTGTCCGCACCACCAGGTCCACCGAAGCGAAGTCACCGCATTGCCGGATGGGCAGGTACATTTCATTGCCTGCGCCCTGCTCCAGGGCGAGGTGACGTACATCGCCAACAATTCCGACGACGCGGCGATCCTTATCCGCCTCGACAATCTTACCCATCGCATCATCACCGGGCCAGAGACTGCGTGCCATAGTTTCGTTGATAATGATGACCTCTTCGTTCGGCGGTGTGTCGCGCTCCGTGAAGTCGCGGCCGGTCCGCAACGGGATTCCCATCGACCTCAAATAGCCGTCGCTCACCACGCGGACAAACGCATCGGGATATTCCCCCTGCTTGTATACGTGCCCCTTGGCCCTCACGCCCCAACCTCGATTACGGCCGAGCGGGAGCGCGTCCGACAATCCCGCGGCGTCAATGCCCCGGACATCCCTGACGCGGCGAAGCACCTCGTCGAAGTAGGCGTTCTGTTGAGCTGGCGTGGAATACTGCTGGCTGGGATCCACGCGCACCGCGGCGGCGCGTTCGGGTTGAAACCCCAGATTGACATCCAGCACGCGAAGGAAGCTTCGGATCAGGAGGCCCGCGCCCACCAGGAGCACGCACGCGAAGGCAATCTCCGACACAACCAGCGTGCCGCGAATCCAGGTGTGCCCCTTGCCTTCGGTCGAACCGCGGCTGGTGTCCTTCAGGGCGGCGTGGACCGCCAAGGCCGGAACTTGAATCGCGGGCAGCAGGCCCACGATCAAGCCGGTTAGAACGGCCATGAGCAGCGTGAGGCCGAGAGCGCCGGCGTCGGTTCGCACGTTCTGCAAAAGCGGGATGCTGATGGCATCCAGGTGGGTGAGCGCACGCGTCCCGGCGATCGCCAGGATCAGCCCCAGCGTCGCGCCACCGCAGGAGAGCACGATGCTTTCGGTCAGAGCCTGGCGAATCAAACGCCAGTGTCCCGCGCCCAGCGCCGTGCGGATGGCGATTTCCTTCTGCCGCACCGCCGTGCGCGCCAGCAAAAGATTCGAGAGGTTCGCGCACACAATCAGCATCACCACGCCGACGGCGCACGTGAGCACGATCAAAGCCGGGCGAAGGCGCCCGCTGACGTGTTTTGCCAGGAAGCTGAGCTTGCCTTCAAAGTCGTTGCGGTCGGTTGCATGAGCCCGCGTGATCCGTGCGCTTAAGATGCTCACCTCGGCCTGCGCGGTTGCGAGCGCCACGCCGGGCTTCAAACGGCCGATGATGGCCAGCGTATTGCCCCAGCGGTTGGTCTCGTCACTCAATGGAAAAGGAGAATAGAGATCGATGTGGCTGCCGGGAGCAAATACCGAAGCGAAATCGAAAGAAGCCGGCAAGACCCCGACCACGCTGACCGGCTCATTGTTGAGCGTCAGCGGATGGCCCACAATGCCGGGATCGGAGGCGAAGCGCCGCACCCACAGGCCGTGGCTCAGCAGCACAGCCTTCGGTCCGTTCCATTTACATTCCTCCGCGGTGAATAATCTGCCGAGCTGGGGCTGGACGCCGAGTAGCGGGAAAAAATTCTGGGAAACCGGCACGCCACTAAGACGCTCGGGTTCGCCTTGCCCGGTGAGTTTGTTGTCGCCAACGCCATAAAAGGCAAAGTAAGCGGCGATGTCGGAGAACGATTGACTCTGCGCCCGCAGGTCGAGAAAGTTCCCCACCTGTGTGGTTTGGCCCGACAGTCCGCCGGTGTCGTCGTGGTTGGCAATCCACACCAGGCGGCTGGGATCATGGAACGGAAGAGGGCGAAGCAGAAGAGCGTTCACGATGCTGAACACCGTGGAGCTTGCGCCGATGCCGAGTCCGACGATCAGAACGGCGAATGTCGTGAACCCGGCGTCACGCCCCAGGGTGCGGAACGTGTAGCGTAGGTCCTGCAGAAGGCTGTCGAAAGCCGGCAGATGCCGGGGCGGCTGTGGGGTTATCATGTCCTAATGGTTGTGACGAGCGGACGGCCAGCCGGTTAGCAAAACTGCACCCGCAGGCATGGCGCAAACCCTGGAAGTACAATCACTGACAGCCATGAGAAGAGCTTCGTCTGCGTTCGTCCTACTCCTATTGTGTCTCGGCGCGTTCAGCGCCAGCACGCGTGCACCCGCCGCGGGGATCGTGTTTGAAGGAGCAGCCGGTCCCGGCAAGGGGAAACACATCGTTCTGGTGAGCGGCGACGAGGAATATCGATCCGAACAGGCGCTGCCCCAGCTGGCCAGGATTCTGGCCATCCGGCACGGGTTCAAATGCACCGTATTCTTTGCCATCAATCGCAACGATGGAACCATCGATCCGGATCAGCGCGACAACATCCCGGGTCTTGAAGCGCTGGACTCCGCGGACTTGATGATTATCTTCACCCGGTTCCGGGACTTGCCCGACGAACAGATGAAGCACATCGTCGATTACGTGGAATCGGGCCGGCCCATTGTTGCGATGAGAACCGCCACCCACGCCTTCGATCTCAAAACCAGCCCGACCTACCAGCAGTACAGTTGGAACAGCAAAGCATGGGATGGCGGATTTGGCCGGCAGGTGCTGGGCGAAACCTGGATTGACCATCACGGCCATCACGGCAAACAGAGCACTCGCGGCGTCATCGCCAAGGGGCAGGAGAGCCATCCGATTCTTCGCGGCATTCAGGATGGCGAGATCTGGGTCCCAACCGACGCCTACGAAGTACGCCTGCCACTGCCCGGCGACAGCCAGCCGTTGATTCTCGGTCAGGTGCTCGAAGGTATGCGCCCCACCGATCCGCCGGCCGCCGGAAAACAGAACGACCCCATGATGCCCGTCGCGTGGGTGAAAAGCTACACCGGCAAACAGGGCCGCACAGCCCGCGTTTTCACCACCACCATGGGAGCCGCTCAGGACTTGCAGAACGAAGCGTTGCGGCGGTTGATTGTCAATGCTTCCTTCTGGGCGCTGGGAATAGAGGTTTCCGCCCGAACAAACGTTGACCTGGTGGGCGACTACCAGCCGCTGCCATTCAAATTCGGCGGCTTCGCCAGGGGCATCAAGCCGTCGGACCTTCTCATTCGCTGAACGTTGTAAATTTAGGTTATGAACAAGAGATTAGAGAGACGGCATAAAAAGCAGGTTGAACGTGCGAGAGAACACAAGAAAGTTTCAGAGCCTGACGTTCGGACGCCAGAACAAATCAAAGCCGCCCGGGAGTTGAGCCGCCCGACAATAGATAGCTCCGCGCCATTCGCTCGAAATCGCCCCGCTGCTGTACCAGACAGTGCGGCGAAGACTGACGAGAAGGAAAGCGAGTGATGCTTTGCGTGAGAGCGTGCCCGGCGGTGTCCATCGGCAATGACCTGGCGCGAATATCACGAAGCCACGAAGCACACGGTTGAGTCACTCCGCCGGGCGCATTACACTCTCGACTGGCGAAACATGCCCGATCCGTTCCGGCATTACGAGGGCGTGCCGGTGCTTGACTTGCCCGCGGACCCTCCGGCCCCTGAGATCCCGGCCCTGGCATTGCTTCAAGGCGCCTTTGGAACCACGCCCGCCGCTGATGGCCCGACGTTCCTATCACAACTGCTGTTCCACTCCGCCGCAATCAGCGCGTCGAAACGGGTCCCATCCACTGGAGACCGGTACGCGTTGCGCGTGAATCCATCCTCAGGCAATCTGCATCCGACCGAATTCCACTTCCTCACGCGCGGCCTCCAGCAGTGGCCGGACGGTCTGTATCACTACCGCCCGTCTTCGCACATGGCGGAGCAGCGAGCCGCCGGAGCACTCGATATGAAGCTGGCCGGCGGTTCTGCTCCCATTGTTTTCGTATTGACCACGATTGCATGGCGGGAGGCATGGAAGTACCGGAATCGAGCGTATCGCTATTGTCTGCATGACATGGGACACGCGTGGCAAGCGCTCGCGCTCGCCGCCCGAGCCATGGGGGTCGACACCTTTGCCATCGGTAATTTCGCCGACGACGAAGTCGCCGATTTCTGCCGCCTGAATGAGGACGAGTGGGCCATGCTGATCGTCAAGCTGCACGGCAGCACCATCCCGGTTCGCGCTCCTGATCGAGGCGATGTGGTTTGGTACGGGGGTCGCGCGAACCAGCTCTCACGCCAACAGATCACCTACCCGCTGATTGACGAAATCCACGCGGTGACGAAGCTGAGACAGAGTATCTCAGCGGCCGAGCCAGCGCTCACTGGCTCCGGCGATATCCAGTTGCCTTCACCGGACTCATCAACTCGCCCTTTTGGCGAAGTGGCACGAACGCGACGATCGGCGCTCGACTTTCGGGGCGGCAACACCTCGATCTCTCTCGCGCAACTCTCGGCGATTCTCGCTGTCACGGCCCAACCGTTGTGCTCCGATTTCTCCGGCACGCGTTTCGTGCAGCTCTATCTTTATGTTCACCGCGTCGACGGCTTAGAACCCGGAGTGTATCGATACTGGCCGGAACATTCCGAACTGGAGCTAATCAGGTCAGGGGATCAACGCGTCGCGGCCGCGGGCCTGAGCCTGGGGCAGGACCTGGCCGGTAATGCCTGCGTGGCATTCTCGATGATTGCGCATCTGGATCGCGCTGCTCGTGCTTATGGCGACCGCGGCTACCGCTATGTGCATTTCGAAGCGGGAGCCATCGGACAGCGGCTTTACATTGCTGCAGAAGCGCTCGGGCTCGGGGCGACGGGTATTGGAGCGTTCTTCGACGATCAGGTGCACGCCCATCTCAACCTCGCACCGGAACAAGGGCAGGTTGTCTACCATTTTGCGATCGGTTATCCGGTTCCCGATCCTCGCGTCGAGGCGTAGGAAATGATGGTCGGCATCCTGGTGCACGGAGACAATCATTTCATCGTGCGCGGTCCCTTGCCGGACCGGGAGGCCGCGCTGGCGCTTGTCCAACACTGGTCCCTGATTCAGATCGGACGGTCAACTCCGCCTTCTCTCGATCGATGGCGCATTAGTTCACAAGAGTTCCGGGAGAATCTGGCATGGGCCGTGATTGTGCCCGGCGAGGGCGATATTTCTCAAGTGGTGGCGGAACTGCTGGCCGAACTGTCGGCGCGAGGCGTGACGATCCACGATTCGCGGTTCGGATGTTGGTAACGCTCAATACGTAATCGAAGTCAACGCCGCCGACCTGCGCAAGGCTGGCATTTCGAGTTCCGGCATGGGCTTCGCCGCGAATAACTTGCGGCATGGCACGGCCAGCCAACGCGCCATTCGCGTTGCCCGCTGCCTCCGCGCGCTGTCCATCGAAATGCCCGTGTTCGCGTACATCTGTCGATACAGCTTGGAAACGAAAAGGAACGCCAGGCGGTCGCGTAGCAGGGGCACGCACCTCGACCGCCGCCAAATCTCTCCCAGGCTGTAAAACGTATCCCAGACCCCCTGCGTCCGTTCGCGGATCTCATCCGTCGACATCGTCTCGTGCGGGCTGAACATCTTCGGGCGCATCGCAGCAGGAATCAGCCAGTAGCGCGTGATCGGAACCCCGTTCACCTGCGGGACGTTCCCGTTCATGTTCTTCTCCCATCGATCGAAGTCCACGGTGCCGGGAAAGGGAGTCATCATCACGAACTGCGCGAAGGTCAAGTTCGCCTCTTTGGCCAGCGCGGCCGTCGCCGCGAAGGTGTCCTGGCGGTCTGTCGGAAGTCCAAAAATGAAGGATCCCAGCACGTGCACGCCGTGCTCCTTGAAGGTTCTAAGCCGCTTCGCCAGGTTGTCGCCCGCCGAGTTGAAGGTTTTGAAAACCGCCTTCAATCCTTCTTCGGTGACGGATTCCACACCCACCAGCGCGCCATGGATGCGGGCTTCGCGCATGGCGTCCAAAAACTCAGTGTCCTCACCGGCTTCCATGGTGATCTGCGTGAAAAAGGCCATGTCTTCGGGGAGCTTGGCGAGCCTCTCCATCAAGTCGAACCGCTCCGCGCGCATGGCTTTCAGTTCTTCGACGCGAGCGACGTTGCCCTGCTTTTCGGCGAGATCAATGTCGGTCAGAGTGACGGGATAGAAGTTATCATCCGCCAGGGCGATAAAGCGAAAGCCGAGACGCCGCAACTGCACGATCTCCTCGATCACGATTTCCGGCCCACGTTGGCGCGGCTTCTGGCCATCGGTTCGCCATACCGAACAGAACGAACAGTGCTTTGCGCAGCCGCGCACGGTTTGCACGGATGCCCACATGTAACGGTCGCGCGGGGCGAGATCCCAGCGGGCCGGCAGGAAGTCGTCTCCCGAAATCCGTCCGCCGTCGTAAATTTGCTGGGCGGTACCATTCACCAGGTCGGCGATCACTTTCGCCCACTCAACATCCCCGTCCCCCTTGACCACGACGTGCGCGCCACCCATTTCGAGCGCCTCCTCCGGATACAAAGTTGCGTGAATACCGCCATACGCGACCCACGCTCCGCGTTCCCGTGCCATGCGTCCGACCTCCATGCCGCGCAAAGCATTGCCGGTATGAATGCCGATGCCCACGATGTCGCCGGGTTGGATGCAATCAGGTTGAATCTGTTCGAGGGTCTCGTCCGTAATCAACGGATCGCCGTACTCGGCCGGAGTAGCAGCGGCAAGTACGTACAGCCAACGCGGCGTGATCACGCCGATTCCGAACGAAGTGTCACTGGGATTGACCAGGTGAACGCGCATGGATACTGCCTTTTCCCCGCTGCACGAATTGGAATTCAGAGGATTGCTTACCCATCTCTGAAAACACAGCGCTCCCCGAAGCATATCAGAATGTGCCGAGAATCGTCGGTTTCCAGCGATCGGGACACCGGCTTGACCGCCGGCCGTAAGGCCCTTGAGCAAAATCCTCAAAACGCTGCTATAGTGAGAATGTCTTTGCCCGCATCCGTACACCCCCGAGTGCCTTCTGGCAGTCCCGGTTCCGCATCCTTGCTGGGTTTCGGTTCCGCGTTACCGTCTGACAAAGACCATCTCACTTTCAAAGGAAACACTTTTCATGACTAACATCTTTGTCGGCAACCTTAGCTTTCAAACCACCCAGGAAGAGTTGCACGCGGCGTTCTCGAACTACGGCAACGTGGAGCGAGTCAACATCGTTACGGATCGCGACAGTGGACAGCCTCGCGGCTTTGCCTTTGTCGAAATGACGGATCGCGCGGCGGCTGAAGCCGCCATTGCGAAACTGAACGGCACAGACTTGAACGGCCGCACCATGAACGTCAACGAAGCGCGTCCCAAGCCGCAGGGCGGGGGCGGCAACCGGGGCGGCGGTTCCAACCGTAGCCGCGGTGCCCGCTGGTAAGCCCAGTTTCTGACCTGAGCTGTTTCTCGGCTCCGTTACGATTAACCGCCGGACGGAAGGTTTACGTGTGGCTCAGATACCATCCTGAGTGAGCGGAGCCTGAGGAAAGAAGAACCGAGTGCTGCAAAGATTGCACCGGTAGGGGTTGCGCCCAAACAGGCGCAGAAGCCAGTCGAATGGTCCTTGCGCGGGGTTGATGCGGTTCGAGTGGCAATTGGGACAAAGGAACGGCATGGCCTGTTGGAACATATATCCCGATCAGCTCATCGCGAGGGCAATCGCCGGATCAGTCCTCCGCCCATCTGGTCGGGAGTAGCTCGCGTGTACGAATCACGCGCGGGAGCCGCTTCTCGAGAAGAGTGCGCCTTCACCACCGTCGGCTGCACTTCCACGAGATAGTCATAAATTCCCCGCCGCCGCTCCACCTCGTCCGGGGGGGCGACGACGCTTTTTTCAAGGATCGTACAGCCTTCGACCCTCTCACCCACTTCATGATTGAATCGAGACCGAACCGTTTTGGTCATTGATTGTCCTTGATTTATCTTTCTTGGATCGCGAGCCACCGTTGCCAGAATTGCGATGCAGTTGCGGCCGGGCTGCGTTCACATGGATGGTTCGTCCGTTGAGCTCAGCGCCGTTCAGGGCTCCGATTGCCGTTTCCGCCGCGGCATCGTCAGTCATTTCGACAAATGCAAAGCCTCTGGGTTGACCCGTTTCGCGGTCCGTCATGATCCGGAAGCGTTCCACCGTACCGTGTTTCTCAAATATGGATCGAATGTCCTGCTCCGTAGCGTCAGGACTGAGGTTCCCAATGAAAATATTATTCATCTGTCACTTCCCATTGCGCTGTGGAAGCGGCCGTTTTGAAATGTGGATAGATGCTGAGCGGCTGGCATGCGGTCGCGTCCTTCTCTGGCAAAAGCCATCCGGGACGGACGGTGGAGATGGCCGGAAAACAGCTAGGCCGCTCGGCTCATGGTGGGTGATGCCAACTCTAGTTTAGCAGATTGCGGCGTAGTATATGTGCGGAGCCCCGATGGGTGATCCCAATCGGGGCTAATCACGTGAGAGCCTACCAGCGTTTTCGGCGAAAACCACCGCCGCCGCCGGCGCGCTCGGCTTTTGGACGGGCTTCGTTGATGTTCAGGGCCCGGCCGTCGACGGTCACGCCGTTCAAGGCAGCAATCGCTTTTTCGCCCTCGCCATCGTTGTCCATTTCGACAAATCCAAAACCTCGCGGTTGCCCGGAATCACGATCCGTGCAGATGTTGACGCGTCCCACGGTTCCGTGGGGAGCAAACAGCGCACGGACAGTCTCTTCTGTCGCCCCAAAGCTGAGGTTGCCTACATAAATATTCTTCATTCGTTTTGTTTCCTTTACTGGTTTTGAACAGCGGCTAATTTGGAAGGTGGACGAATGTAGCGAGAGGCTAAACCAGTCTGCCTTGAATAATTGGCGGGATCAAATCCACCGTCAGTGTAACACAAATGGACTTAGCGGTGCGCGCCGGGCAAAGCTCAGCTCTTAAGGTCCAGGTTACTCGGCGTGCGTCGCCTCCGCGTGGGGCAGTCCTCAAGGCGCGCGCGCCGGTAAGACGTCAACGGAGTTCCTGAACCGCCCGAGCCGCCCCCAGTCCTGCCTGAACCGCTTCCGCCGGGAGGTCGTCGCCTTGGAGCAGGCAAGCAAGCTGGTGGGCGGCCACGCCTGCGGCCAGCACGACGCTCTAACGTCAAAATGCTTTCCTCGATTCGCTCGCGCTCCTGCCTGAGTTTGGCGATAATCTTGGACACATCTATCAGCGTTTCATTCCTCATGGATGAGGTTCCTTTTGATGGCGAACTTCACAAGCCCCGGCAGATCGTCAATCTCCAGTTTCCGCATGAGGTTGGCCCGGTGTGTGTCTACGGTCTTCGGGCTGAGATCCAGCGCACTCGCAATTTGTTTGGGCCGCAGGCCAGCTACCAGACAAAAAAACACTTCTCGTTCCCGTTCCGTGAGCGGTCTCAGAGCATCATCACCCGTCCAACGGCGCGACAACAGGTCACCTGGAAAGATCGGCGATATGTAAACGCCTCCATCCTGGATGTACTGAATCGCGTCGTACAGATGGCGCGCCGGCCCGTCTTTCCGCAGATAGCCGTCGGCTCCTGCTCGTAGGACCTCGATGGCCGTTCGTTCGTCGTGACTCATCGAGAGCACAATCAGCTTGCAGGGGTGATGGGCCGCGCGCAACTTCCGGATCAGTTCCAGGCCGCCCAGTTTCGGCATGTTCAAGT
>Ga0335081_10020708_pt1 | contig 10638 bp, 18 predicted proteins | sample Lox_Sample_35_FD_206713 | JGI IMG/M metagenome (GOLD analysis project Ga0335081, IMG submission 206713) | Soil microbial communities from Loxahatchee National Wildlife Refuge, Florida, United States - Lox_Sample_3.5 | ecosystem: Environmental > Terrestrial > Soil > Wetlands | place: USA... | reverse complement strand
ATTTGCTGACAATTCCGGCTCGGAGAGGATATTACGACGGAGTGATTGTACCTTCATTCGGTCCTATGACTTGCTAACTGTGTAGTTCCATCGAATAATACCAGACTTCATGATCCAAGGAGGCGACCCGCAAGGCCCCTGTTACCACGGATCTCGCTAACACCCAGAACGGGAACAGGTCGCGGCGGTCAGTCGATTTATGGGTACTAACCCCGTTGCTGTAGCTAATGTGACCAGTGAAAAGTTTGCGGACGAGATCCACCCGGCATTAAAACACTCTGGAGCGGGAATCCTTAGTATGGCCAACGCAGGACCCAATACTAACGGATCCCAATTCTTCATCACCCTTGCACCTACCCCTCATCTCGACGGCAAACACACCATCTTCGGACGTGTAAAGGAAGGAATGCGAGTCGTAAGGCAAATGGGATTAGTCAAGACGGATGCTCAGGACCGGCCATTAACCGATGTGAAGATTTTACATGCCAAAGTGGAGTCCTAATAATGCACCATTTTGTTTTCACTGATCTTTCACAAAAGTCGCGTAAGGGAACTTAAAGTTGACTTTGCATGAGAATCACCTTGCGTTCCTTCAATGATTCGAAATGAATGCTCATCCTACGTTAGGTTTCTATGGTGGTTACCGAAGGTGCCGTGTCGATGTTTCCAAACCTTACTTCGCTAAAATGCCAGCCAAAGCATGCCTGACAATTGCTACAGAACATGAGGGAAACTAGTCCCAGGCACACACTCGCGCCTTGTCGCCACAAGGATTTACTTTACAGGGACTTCAACACATCCAGTAAATGATAAATCCAGGTTTCGAATGCCCAAAACTAATTCAGTAAGGCATGGGAAATTTGGGTCGCCATAACAAGATGCCTTTACCAGTCGGACGTGATTTATTTCGAAAACTTGTAGGAGATGTTTTTGCGTGCCCCGTGGAACTAGTGCTTTATCTCAACCCATCCGAGTCGTATTCCCAATCATGTATCTCCGTGGAAAATTTCTATAAGGTAACTGAAGTTCTAACCGTGTTCAAAGGTGCAAAAGCAGCAATCCGTATCACATGTCTGTCTTTGTTGTGCCTGCAAGAGGCGAGGCCTCAACGCATCACACGGGATAATTGATTGCCGAAGGAGGTTTGATTGAAGTTCATGCTTCAAACTGGAGATCATTCCCAATTGAGACAATGGTCGGACTTCACCGTGAATAGACACAAGTATTTTACGTGGATACTGGGTGCTATTATATCGAAGACACAAGCCGGTGTCAAGTTATCTCTGCGGCTTCGCTCGCGTAAACGACCCCCCGACAGTCAGCCCTGTATTCGAGAAGAATGCCAGCAAAATCAGCCAGTTGGCGCAAATACCAAAAAGTCGCGAAAGCGAGGTACCAAAGCCCTGGAGGCTGCCGTTAGCTACGTGTCTATGCGGTCAGTGGTTTTCGGGGAATTTATTGCCGAGATGGAAATATTTCGTTGGTTTTCCTTTCGCATACACTTTGTAACTTGTTGAGATAGAAGAAGAATCGATGGTTCTGAGACTGAGTGGCTATGAATTGTTTCAATATATATATTTATATATATCCGACTACCCAGCATAACATCACCCAATCTGTACTTGCGATGTAACAATGATATAATTCCCTTCAGCGTCAGTTCTCGAGCAATTGACCTCGTAAACGCAATAATCGCACACTTCGTTGCCCTATAACTATCCTCATCAGCTGAATTCTCTGGGATCACATACTCATGAAGCTGTGGAAGTCCAGCATAACGATTGATAGAAGAAGCACAGTTGATTATCGCTGGCCCTCGCTTGAGATGGGGCGACACACTCTTAATTTCACCGTGTAGTACATGGAAGAGATGTTCATGTTGAACAATTGTTCCGCAGTCGATCCCTGGATCGAGGGTTCTTCATGTTGAGTATCTGCATTGTTGATCAGATTCAGAAACTCTCCAAGACCCTTCTTTGCTTCCGCCACGACTTTTACAGTTCCGCCCTGCGGGGAAGCTTTGGGCGCGCGAGAAGCTTGAGATACGGCACACGTCATCACCATGACCAGCGTGCGGAATCAGCACACACCTTCGGCCGTCCTCTTCAACTGCCGCCTTTATGTTTTCGGCATCAGGCTGTCCTTGAGGAAGGTAGTTTATTGCGACATCATCAAGCGAATAATATAGATCGTTATACGGATTCCACAGTCGCCGCCCCTTATGAACGCTGCATTCCCCATCAACTTGCCGGACCGCTTATACTCGCGAAGATCAGGAGTTTGTTACCATTATACTCTGGGGGATCTGTGCTGTGCGGTTCCAATTTAATGACCTTTTACAACCCTGGTCGTCTTATCGTCAACTTTGGATTGAATATTGGGGATTCTACTCCGTCATTTTGTTTTTTTGGACAAAGCCAGGATTGAATTGTTCTGTAGACGATATTCTGGTACTGGCGTGGAATAAACTGAGTGTTCTCGATACAATCTCCCGTCGTGATAGGCATGGGTTATACGCAGCTTTGGTAGAGCGAAATAGAGTGACTAAATCGTATGTCACATCTCACCTTGTGTTTTCTAAGGCTGTTGGAAAGATAAGTTCATTACTTTTAGCAGACGTTTATCTCCCTTTCTCCACCCCAGCACCGGGGGAAGCCGCTATGCTCTCGCTCATGTTACACACACGTATTTATAACAATAAATGCTTAACCTATGCCAATAATAATTCTATCATTGTTTCCATGCTCCTGGAGATCCGGGGCGCTCGGGAAGTCGTAATCAAAAAGAGGAAAAGCAGGAGAAATCGGAGGGGTTCTATTGAGGGTTGTCGGTGTTGGAGGTCCTTCTTGACACTGCGTTGGTGGGTTGTGGTTGTTGAGATTCGCGTTGGGCGCGTTTTCTTTGCTTGGATTCGAATTCGTGCCATTCGCCATCCATATTCACCAGCCTGAGATTAGGCCCTGAAATTGAGCAGGAGGGGCAAGAGGTTTACCAAGTTGGACGTTCTGGCTTGGGGGCTTCTTTGGTGAAATATGCGTGTTGCAGAGCTTCGGCCGCCGTTGGTCGTCGTTCTGGATCCAGGGCAAGTAACTTGGCTGCCAAATCCAGTCCCTGCTCAGATAACAACCTTCATTGTTAGCACCCGTGCCAACGGAAGACGGTGTTTGTACCCAGAGAATTCCTCAAAAAAGCGACACGGGTTTTCAGCCGACGGTTTTACAAGCTCCCACCAAGGAAGTGTATTAACCTTTGGCCAGGTCTCCACCTTCGGACTCCCCATAACCTTCCAAATCTTCAAAATCTGATCAATCTCATCCTTCCCCGGAAACACGGCCTTCCTCGCCACCATCTCCAACATAATACACCCAATACTCCAAATATCCACCGCAGGACCATACGCCGTGGCGCCCAATAAAAGTTCGGGCGGCCTATACCACAGTGTGATGACTCTGTTCGAATAGTCGAGATTGGGTCGACGTTTATGGTATGTCCGTGCGAGCCCAAAGTCGGCGAGTTTAAGGGTTCCCGTGCCGTCGAGGAGGATGTTGGATCCTTTTATGTCGCGGTGCAGGATGCCTCTATGATGGAGGTAGTGGAGACCTTCCAGCATTTGGCGGAGCAGGTCTTTTATGTGGGAGGGTTTGAAGGTAAAATTTGGGTGGCTTAGGATCCCGGCGAGATCGTGATCCATGTATTCGAAGATCATGTATACGTTGGCTTCATAAAGGGTTAGTCGAAGTCCAAAGCGAGAAGTGAGATTATTACCTTTCTCGCACATCATCTCCTGGAGATGGATGATGTTTGGATGTCGCAGAGACTCCAGAAGTTTAATCTCTCGCATCGCTGTAATAGGGAACTGGGAAATTAGGAACTTATTGTTTGAGGGTGAGATACTCCTTCTCGTTCCGATTCCATTCGGATTTTCTTCAGTGCGACGAATTCGCCCGTCAGGGTATTCCTAGCTTTATACACTTTTCCATACGTACCCTCTCCGACTTGACCAATCCTCTCAAACACACTCGTCCCTTTCTCCTTCATTGGAACTCTTCCCTCCGCCAATAATCTCTCCCGGTTCGACGGTGTCTCAGGCGTCTGCGTCTGTTGCACGACCTCCGCTACCGCCGGAGCCGGTGGTGGAGGCGGCATCTGCACGATAGTGGGAGTAGGAGCAGTGACATGTCGAGGGGACACTCGAGAGGATTTGAAGATTCGTTCGGAATCGAGATCTTGTTGGTTCCTTGTTCGCTTTAGGTTTTTGAGGACGTTTCCTTTTAGAGTGAAAGGCTTTATGCCGCTTTCGAGCTTGGGGCCGGTGGGGACTGAGGCTGGTGGGGCGGAGGGGGCAGGTTGTTGTGATCGGTTATCGATGGGTCGGAACCCTGGTTGATGCCGGCGGCCTGTTGGCGCAGACGGCTGGGGCGCTGGTGCGGGCGGTTCAGGGGATTGTATTTCTTCTGGAGGAGGAGGGGGAGGATATCGTTCCGGGTAATCTTCTTCGTATCGGGAGCTCTCGTGTGAGTGCCGGGGCTGCTGAGACGATCTGACTTCTGGGAAGTCCTCTGGCGGCGGATAGGATTGTTGCCGGTCAATTGGAGCTCTTCGAGGTTCGTAGGGGTATCGGTCTCGGTATGTATCTTCGTATTGCGATCTGGGGCCTTGAGGAGTTCGTCGAGGTTGCAATTCGTCAGGGTATGCTTGAGGTTCCGAGTATCGCGAGTTAGTCTGTACTGAATACTTCTCATAGGCATCATAGGACGCTCGGGACTTGTCCGGATGCTCAGAATGATAGGGAATGTCGGCTTTGGATATATATCTTTGATCAGTTTTCTACATCGCGAGGAGGCATTACATTTCTTGGGACCGATGAGTCCTCTCCCATTCTTCACGGTCGTAATCCCCTCCTCTCTGTCTCTTGGGGCGCTCCCGATCCGGCTGCTCAGAATCTCGTCTTTCATAATTTTTCGGATGGGTAGGATATTCTTCGTATCGTCGTTGAGAGGATGGTTTGGGGGGCGAATGTGGGGGCGGCAACTTGTCGTATTCCGCAGACGGAAACTTGGCGTAGCAATCCCTCTCTTCCAGCGGGATCCGATACGAGAGTGCCGGTGACCTTGGACCTACAGGGGCCTGTGTTGTCTCTCGCCATTCGTGGTGATGTGATTCAGATGATGGTGCACTGGCATAATAATCCCGGCCGCTGCTAGACTGCGATGCTCGTTCTGGCCGAGGGGAGGTTGACCGATTTATCGACGTGGTGTCTCTTGCCCTACCACCCGAGCTCGATGGTCGAGATCCATCGCCGTTCCGTAGCGGTTTGTAAACATCGCGCTGTCGGTGACTCGGCGACTTGTACTTGTCCTTTTCATGGCCCCTGCTCTGTGTGTTATTATCGAACCATGACTTGTTCTGCTTGTATTTTTTACGCTTTCCGTCGTGATGGGTGTGCGTCGGAGATGATGAAGACATCGACACCAACGGTTTCTGTATCCGTTCGGGCGATGAGTACCGTTCTGCAGCACGATGCTCCTCTTCCCGTCCTCTTGACTGCCCTATCCGGTCTTGTCGGTCCGGTGAATCGTCTCTGACATGGCCTGAAGCGCCCGAGTGCATTTCATACCCTGCCCTGGAAGAAGAGGACGGATAATGCCTCTCTCGATCCGCCGGAGGACTTTCGCCTCGGTGCCGACCATAGGGCCTGTCTCCGGGCCCTCGAGCATACACAGACCGATCGTCCTTCCTTCTATCTGGCGTGGGAGACGGACTGCGACTGTTACTGTGCGGTCGTGCTGGGGAGTTCGTTAATGCGGACGGACCATGCTGCAGATGATGGTGGGCCTGGCTTTGTCCGTCAAACCGACTCTTGCGCCCCATCGTGAGGGCCCGTTAGTGTGTGTGCACAGCCAGAGCTGCTGCAATTCAGACACAGTGGGAGCAAGAAAGGCTCTGTTGGTGGGGTTTTGCCGGGGGGGAGGGTGGTTTGCGTATTTTAGTCGAGGCGAATTTGTTTTGCCCGACCAATCTGTACGCCACACAAGAATGATGTTCGCTACGATCAGACAGCCGTGCTCTCCTAGCAAGAGGCGTTTCAATTCACCCGTTTATTGAAGACTAGAACCAAACATAGTGTTCATTAAAACGCACGGATGCATTTATTCAAATTCCAATACCACTCCAGAAGTTCAATACAGCTTGCAAACGGGAACGGCCAAGGCACTTCTGCCCCAATACATTGGCACAATCCTTCAGATGAGAGATATTTACACCATATCTTTATGACAAGTCCAAAACGCTTTACGCAAGTAGAGTCGCTGATTGCCATATTTATAAAATTCGTGGGAGCTTCGTCGCCGACTATGCATAAGCCGGATTGTTGAAAGCGTCATGACGGTCGAGCCGGCCGGACATCTGAAGGAAGCATCCCACTGGAACGTGCAGGGATAGATTTTTGCATCAAACTGTTCCAAAGCAATAGGCCATAATCAATGTTGGCGCCCTTCTGGCAGATCGTGTTTCAATCAAGGAATCCGAAATGTCGAGTTGCTGGGCTGCTGAAGTACAAGCGTCGCTAGGCTGTCAATGTTGTCGATGTATAAACTCCGTTCCGTATTTGGTTTCTCATCGCTTTTCTGTTGTTGCGGATTGAACTTATACCGGACCGGAGGTTGATAAAGTGTATCTGAGACGTTCGGAGATTCCGTTACTACGTAACCTATATGGATACTTCTATTTCCTGTCTGTTACAGAGAATACCGAAAGCCCCCTCTCCGGCCGCTTTTGAATGCATGGCCTATTCCATTGCACTGAGGGTTGCCTCGATGGTTGAGATTGAACGAAAAGAACTCCTCCGACTTTGTGGCTTACTTTCAGCTGACAGCAAGTTCGCCCTGGCGAATAAAAATGTGGGAAACGTTCTGGTTTTCCGAGAATTGCCTTGAGTCGCTGCCGTGCTGCTGTTGAAGAGGCTGCAACAGGAGATCCATTTGACGTCATCTGCCTGGGAATGAACGGCCGTCCGCGCTTTGGCCCAGATCACAACTCTTCACCGCCCGCGTCACAACCAACATGTCACATCATCAGCCCCGGATATCATGCATAGCCATTATAGGCAAAAAAGTCCGTCGCCCGATGTTGGTGATCCGCTTCTGACATGTAGAACAACCCGCTGTACCTAAAAACATTCCCTAAAGTCCCTTCAACACCAACCCATGCGCCCCCGCACACCGCCCTCCCTGAACCCTTCTCTCCATCCCTAAAATATCATTTCCTCGCCCATTCATCCCTCGACATCATCGAAGAGAGGATCGTTTCAGGCGCAAGGACAATTGATACGTATTTTGGCCTATTACATGTCCTTGAAGACATCGATGTCTACGGCTTTTTAACGAATACGCTCGTCAAGATTTTGGTCATGATTGAGGGCGTTGACGGCACCGGTGGGATTCGGGATAGTGATGTCAAGGCTGTAGATACCCTCCTTCCGCGTTCTTTGTGGCAGATTGGAGGCTGATGGTAGGTTATGCGGAAGGTCCATGATGCTTATGTCGGGGTCACATTGAATCCGTTTTATGTTCCTTCCCAGAAGGAGTCGAAGATTTCGAATGTCAAGTTTGAGAGGGAAATGGATCGTATTGGACGGGAATGGAAAGCGACTGTATAGGCTGCACATATTTGTTCTACTTCGTATTTGGTGCTGAAATCCCTCGGGTGGGGATGAAAGGGACATGCGGATGGTCGAGCTGAAACGGCATCTTGGAGTAGATGAAGATAATGCAGAGTCCTTTAATGAAACTGGTTTTACTGCCTCGCCATCCATTAGAGTCGACTTCCGTTGAATACGCCAACGAGCTTTGTTTCTTGACATCCTGAATGTCACTTGATGTGGTGTAAGAAATTAAGCAGGGATATGGCAACGATTAAACGGTGCAAAACGTTTTGTTGCGATCGCCGGAATAAAAGCAGAACACCCCATTTTCCGGAGACCATAATGCACTCTATATTTAATGAAATACAATTATCCTAAAAGGAGGGAAATGTTCCTTCTTTTTTGTTTTTTTCTTTTTCTGTTTGGTTTTTTTGGGTTCTTCAATGTCATTCTTCAGATTCTTTGGATCCCCTCTGACGGGAACCTTCTGGGGGAGCAAACTCATTTACAAAATGGATAATTAATGTTTGGTGCATCGCACAAAAAATCACTTAGCCATCGACAACTGCATTATAATGTCCGCAATAATTTTTTCCCGATTTGCTAGCTCTGGCGGGAAGGATCAGTCCTGGAAAATTTATTTGCGGCTGCAAAATGGCGGTAATTTCGGCGATCGCAACATCGGTTGGACCAAGCGCCAACCGACGTCTTCACACATGACCTTCAGCGCGATTATCAGGCGCCCTCGATGACATAGATGAAGGCTCAACGGAAACAAGCAGTACAGACATTGGGTAAATTTCTCACCCACCGCTGTGTAATAAACATCATGACTGACCGCAGTAGTCCACGTCTCGGCCCGCGCGTCGGCCGCAGCAGACCTCAATTACGCCGAAAAAGCACGAAACATTCTAGCCTGGGAGACACAAACCCAGATACCAATTTATCCTCCTCCTCAACTTCCTTTGTCACCGAGCCCCGAGATACCATCCCATGCCCAAAAAGACGAATCCTGGTTTGTTTCTCCTTATATACGACCGGCCTACAGCCCTTCCCAGATCCCGGACTCGCAGCCGAGAACGCCATTTGGAACTTCCCCACTGGTGCTAGATGTGATTCCCAATTCTCCATTACAAGGTGGGCAAAGGCAAGGCCAATCGCCCGAGGAAGGTCAATCTGGTGGTTCGCAGGGAGGGAAGGCGTCCACGACCGAAAATAGACAGATTCCAATGATTGTGAATCAATCTGCTCATCGTCCTCTTCCGGCAGCATCCTTCGAATCGCCTCCACTATCTCCAAGAGCGCAATTTCCGCCACCTCCAGACTCCCAAGCCCTTCTTTCTCATCGTCCCCTCTTCACCTCAACGCCCAAATCCAAACCCCTTAAATCTCTCCTCTCCAAAAACGTTAGTCCGCCCAATTCCATCATCATTCTAAGTGAGACAGGAGAAACATGAGATATCTTACCCCATGCCAAAAGTAGACGATAACAGGACCCCGCTTGTCACCCGTCCTCTCAGCACTCTATTTCCCCTCACCGTCTTCCGCTGCGCATCTCAATCCCGCGACCTCGAAGATTGGGAACGGGGGTTTTGGCGTGTCGATTTATCATCTTGGCCGGAGCACGAGAAGCTCGAGTTCTGGACCAAATTGAGGAAGGCTATTGAGAGTGGACGGTTTGGGTGGATATATATTCTATTTGATGTAACCCCCCACCTGGAACTTTCGCCTGCTTTGTTTTCTCTTGTTTGCGTGGGTTGGCTGATGAGAAAGGCTTTTGATGATGATATATTGAATGTGTTTTGTTTTGGTGGGGCTGCGAAGCATGTTTGGGTGTTCTTGTATGTAATGTCGGGGAAACGGACGAAGCATGGACTTCAATACCTGGATGCTGGAGGGAATGTTGTTATAGAAGGGACGAGATGAGCCTCGAGATTCCCGAGGGATGGCTAATGTAAAATCTGTATCCTAGAAGTAACTCAAGATGATTTCTTGTTTCTCATTAAGTCCGTATATTGGCAAATAGGCGGCTGATCTTCGCGCACATGAGCGAGGACTAAGTAAATCGCCCAGGGTATACCTTCCCTTCCCGGCCCTCTCTACACATCGTCTCGATTAGAAACGCTTATCAGATTCCTTCCTCACATGCCGTAAAGCATATTCTCTTCCTCGCTTACAATGTATGGCTGCTACCAAGGGAGCATGGAAGAAAAGTTCGAGCAGAGGACGTTAGTCGCCAAACTCCATCTGACGAGGAAACTGCGAGGACGCACACAATACGAGTCACAAGTGGGACCCAAATATTTCAAGGTATTGGTAGCCCGGCCACGTTATGAACACAAAACCCGGTCCTAAGTGCCCTCTCACCAAATCCGGTCTCATACGCGTGAGACGTCGCGCATTCCCGCTCACAAGGTTCCGAAAACCCACCAAAGCTAAAACAACATAAAAAGGCAAAAGAATTCCCAAGATCTCCCTGCCTTCAAAGATAATCCCAAGATTCATGTTGATGGCAAACGTGTTTGTGAAGCACAAAGCAAGAGGCAATTCAGTCCATCAGATGGACTTCGGTAAAATTACATGCGACTCATTGTTTCAAGTTAAGACGATTCCTACGAAGTTTGAACGCATTTCAGCAACGGAAAAACATCACTGCAAGCCATCTATTTGCCAGGGCAGACATTCCGGAGAAGTTGAATGCCGTCAAATCATTCAAATACAAACAAGTCAAGGTTTTTGATTCTTGGTGTTATCAACTTAATTGCACCGAATCCGCTGAGAAATCAAAAACGTGAGGCGCAATGTCGTTCCATTCGCACCGGCCGGTCATGTCTGCTGAAAGAAGAATGCGTGGGATGGCGACCCATTTCCCGGTTTTCTGGACAATCCATTGTTTTTTGGGCTGCGGCCGCCGTACCGCAGGTTTAAATACGTCCGAACGGAACCTTTCATCCACCTCCTATCATCTCACCAGAAACTCTCCACGCTGCCGACCA
>Ga0335081_10020707_pt1 | contig 10638 bp, 12 predicted proteins | sample Lox_Sample_35_FD_206713 | JGI IMG/M metagenome (GOLD analysis project Ga0335081, IMG submission 206713) | Soil microbial communities from Loxahatchee National Wildlife Refuge, Florida, United States - Lox_Sample_3.5 | ecosystem: Environmental > Terrestrial > Soil > Wetlands | place: USA... | reverse complement strand
CCGATCCGCAAGGCTATGCGTTCCGCGCCTTCGCGCAGCAGACCCAGTCGGACCTGCGCGCGCTCGCCGCCTGCATCCGCGGGTCGCGCCAGACGCTTGCGCGCGCCGAGGTCGCCCGCATCGCGACGCCGGCCCTGATCGCGGTCGGCAGCAAGGACGAGGTGGCGGGCTCGGCGCACGACCTTGCGGCGCTGATGCCGAACGCGCGCGCGCTCGATATTCCGGGCCGCGACCACATGCTGGCGGTCGGCGATCGGGTCTTCAAGGCGGGCGTCCTGGCGTTTCTGCAGGAGCAGCCGTGAGCTCATTGCACGAGTCGTTCCTCGGCGCCGCCCGCAACCGGCTTGCCGCCGACGTGTTTGGCGACGCCGGCCGGCCGGTGCTGCTGCTGCACGGCGGCGGCCAGACCCGCCATGCCTGGCGCAGGACCGCGGTTGCGCTCGCCCGCGCCGGCTGGACCGCCTACGCGGTCGACCAGCGCGGCCACGGCGACTCCGAATGGGTGGCGGACGGGGCCTATGCGTTCGAGGACTTTGCGGCCGATGCGGCGGCGGTCGCGGCCGAGCTCGCGCGGCGCCACGGCGTGCCGCCGGTGGTGATCGGCGCCTCGCTCGGCGGCATCGCGGCGCTGCTCGCCGCCGGCAAGGCGCCGGCGCCGATCTTCGCCGCGCTGGTGCTGGTCGACATCACGCCGCGGGTCGACCTCGCGGGCGTCGGGAAGGTGCAGGGCTTCATGCGGGCCCACGCGCGCGACGGCTTTGCCTCGGTCGAGGAGGCGGCCGATGCGGTCGCGGCCTATCTGCCGCACCGGCCGCGGCCGCGCTCGACCGAGGGATTGAAGAAAAATCTGCGGCTGCATCCGGACGGGCGGTGGCGCTGGCACTGGGACCCCCGCTTCCTCGACGGCCGCCGGCCGGTCGGCGGCGACCGCTCCGAGATCGAGGCGCGCCTGCTGGCGGCCGCCGGCCGGCTGGCGATCCCGGCCATGCTGGTGCGCGGCGGCGCCTCCGAGCTGGTCCAGGAGGAGCACGCCAAGGAATTCCTCGCCCTGGTGCCGCACGCCCGCTTTGCCGACGTGTCGGGCGCCCGCCATATGGTCGCGGGCGACAAGAACGACCAGTTCTCCGTCGCCATTCTGGAATTTCTTAAGACTCTGTGATGGCTTGGCCACGATCTTTGATGGATCGGGCGAGTTGCGGACTGCGGCCGCCTGCCTATCTGTGCTATAATTTCATCGGGATGAGCCGGCGTTCCGGGAGGCGATCATGAGTTCGCAGCAGACCAAATCCATCAACGTGCTCGACAAGGTCGACCCGGTGTGGACCCGCATTCGGCGCGAGGCCGAGGCGGTGGTGCGTCAGGAGCCGGAGCTCTCGTCCTTCATCTATTCCTCGGTGCTGCATCACGACCGGCTCGAGCAGGTGGTGGTGCACCGCATCGCCGAGCGGCTCGACCACCCGGACGTGTCGGGCGAGCTGATCCGCCAAGCCTATTGGGCCGCGCTCGACGACGCGCCGGCGATGGGCGATGCATTCCGCGCCGACATCGTCGCGACCTACGACCGCGACCCCGCGACCAACCGCTTCATCGAGCCGGTGCTCTACTTCAAGGGTTTCCATGCGATCCAGACCTATCGGCTGGCGCATTGGCTGTGGGTCAAGGGGCGCAAGGATTTCGCTTTCTATCTGCAGAGCCGCGCCTCGGCGACCCTGCAGTGCGACATCCATCCGGCGGCGCGCATCGGGCGCGGCATCTTTCTCGACCATGCCAACGGCCTCGTGGTGGGCGAGACCGCGGTGATCGAGGACGACGTCTCGATGCTGCACGACGTGACGCTCGGCGGCACCGGGAACGAGAATGGCGACCGCCACCCGAAAATCCGCCACGGCGTGATGATCGGGGCGGGGGCAAAAATCCTCGGCAACATCGAGGTCGGCCATTGCGCGCGCATCGCGGCCGGATCGGTGGTGGTGAAACCGGTGCCGCACAACACCACGGTTGCGGGGGTGCCGGCCCGGGTGGTCGGCGAGGCGGGCTGCGCCGAGCCTTCGCGCACCATGGACCAGATGCTAAACGAACTGGGGCTGTGATTCGGCGCCGCACGGGGCGGGTCTGGCGTTCGGACCGGCCGCGTGTAGACTTTGCGCCGGTCGTCCACGCCTTGGGTCAGGGCGCAGGGGTGGGTGGCCGAGGACCCTGCCATTGACCGGCAAACCCGGGGGGAGAAGCCGTGGACGTCCAGGAAATCAGGAAAATCGAAGCCTATCTCCGACGGCTGTTCGGCAACCCGAAAATTCGCGTCGTGCCCCGGCCCAAGAAGGACGATTCGGTCGAGGTCTATATCGACGACGAATTCATCGCCGTGATCTCGGCCGACGAGGACGAGGGTGACTACAATTTCAACATGTCCATCCTGGGCGTGGACTTGGAGTGAATTGGTTTTGTAGAATTACGGCCTTCCCTCTATCGGCCGCAGATCGTCGAGCAGCGTCGCGAACCCGGCCTCGACGTCGCGCCAATTGTCGAGCCAGTCGCGCGGGAAGCGCAGCGTGACGTCGGCCTCGCCGACACGGCGCTCGGCAAGGCAGGTGGCGGGCGTGAGCGCATTGGCGCTGCGGGCGCAACGCGCGAGAAATTTTTCCGGCGCCGCGGCATCGAAGGCGAGGTCCTCGCCCTGGTAGGGCGTGCCGTCGCGGAACGCGGCCAGCGCGAGGCCGTCCACCGCCGGCGTCGGCTCGCCCGCGGTGTAGCGCGGATAGATGGTCTTGAGACGATCGAGCGGCGGCAGCGCATCGGTCGCCGCGATGGTGACGAACACGCGGTCGCGCACGTCGAGGCGGGCGGCCGCGGCCGGGTCGGGCGGCGCCAGCGCGGGCCACATGAATACGAGATCGATGCGCTCCTGCGCGCCGGCGCGGCGCTGGACCGCCACCCGGATCGCCTGCGGCGGCACGTTGAACCGCACGCCGCCCACCACGATCGGCAGCGCGGGGGCGTCGACCGCGACCGGCGCATCCGGCCAGCGCGGCCACAGCGCGTAGGCAACGAAGGCGAGCGCGGCCGCGCCGAGCGCGACGAGCGCCATGAGGGCGAGCGGCAGCCGCCGCTCGGGCGTCCGCGCGCCGGCCGCGCGTCGCTGTCCCGCCGCTATCGTCATGATCGGTCCAAAACCCATGCGAATCAGAGCGCCGAGTATGCCGCCGCGCGGCCGTGCCTGATGGTAAATTTGGCGTGCCGGCATTTACCCTTTTTTAAGGATGTCGTGGCGCGGCCGCGGACGATTGGGCACAACGTGCGGGCGGCGACTTGGGGAGTGCCCGAGGTGTCAGGTCTGTTCGCGTCCATTACGCCCGAATCCGCCCAGGATTTCCTGGCCCTGCTGATCGGCTTTGCGGTCGCGGGCCTGATCTCGACCGGCTACCAGCTCCTCACCGAGCGGCCGGCGAGCTTCCGCCTGCTCGAGCAGGGACCGCGTCCGGCGACCTTCGCGGCGATTCCGTTCCTGGTCTTCGCCGCACCCTTCATCATCATGCGCAACACGGTGCGCGGCCGCCGGATCGAGCGCCGGCGGATCGAGTTCGTGATGATCGCGACCGTGATCGCGGGCCTGTGGAGCCTGATGTCGGGCACCCTCGTGATGATGGCGTTCGACGCGCTCGTGAATTGATTCTCAGTCGTCATCGTCCGCGCAAGCGGACGATCCAGTAACCACAGGCGAATATCGGGCGCACAACATCGTCCCGGGCGTACTGGATGCCCGCGTGCGCGGGCATGACGGTGCGTGAGGTGCCCGCCTTGCGCCGCCGCGCGGCGTGATGGCATGGTCGCCCTCCTTTGGGACGGAGCGTGCGCATGCCGATCTACGAGCTCGACGGCGTCAAGCCGGAATTCCCCGGCGAGGGCAATTATTGGATCGCCGAGACCGCGGTGCTGATCGGCAAGGTGCGGCTCAAGCGCGACGCCAGCATCTGGTTCGGCGCGGTGCTGCGCGGCGACAACGAGTGGATCGAGCTCGGCGAGCGCTCGCAGATTCAGGACAACGCGACGCTGCACACCGACCCGGGTTTTCCGATGACGATCGGCTCGAACTGCGTCGTCGGCCACAACGTGATCCTGCACGGCTGCACGATCGGCGACGACAGCCTGATCGGCATGGGCGCGATCCTGCTCAACGGCGCAAAGATCGGCGCGGGCAGCCTGGTCGGCGCCGGCGCGCTGGTGACCGAGGGCAAGAGCTTTCCCGACGGCTCGCTGATCGTCGGCAGCCCCGCGAAAGCGGTGCGCACGCTCGACGACAAGGCGCAGGCGATGATCAAGGGCGCCGCCGACATCTATGTCCGGCGCTGGCGGCAATACGCCAAGGGCCTCACCCGGATCGGATGAAGCCGGCAGTCTGCCACACGTCGGGCGGCGGCGGGATCAGCGCGAGCAGGCCGTCGGGCTGGTGCGGCCCGAGCTCATGCATCAGCGAGGGCGGTGGGATCGGCGCCGCGACCTCCTGGCGCTCATGGCAGTAGTCGGCGAGCGCGCTTTCGGCGTTCACCAGGGTCTCCGCGATCGTCTCGCCGGTGGAGGTACAGCCGGGCAGGTCAGGAAACAGGGCGCAGAACCGCGCGTCCGGCAGCTTGCAGATGAAGGCAATGAATGGGCGCATCCGGCTCCCCGTGCCGTCGGTCGATGATAGGCGCAAACGCTGCCGAACGCGTGTGCGACCCTTACGATCGACGGCACCACGGCGGAACGCCGGTGGTGTCGAATCACCTCATGCGAGTGAATCGTGCGCCGCGCGCGCGGTCAATGCGAAAGCACAATAAGCCGGTCGCTCGCGCCGCTTGGGCGCGCCTCATGCAGCGGCGGTCGGGTTGTCAGCGCGCCGCCGCCGGCCCACAATGTTTCCCGGGCGCGCGATCAGAACGCGCCGCAAAGTCTGCGATCGGGGGAGGGCCATGACAAAAGCGGCTTGCGTTCTGATGGTCGTCTTGCTGTGCGCCGGCGCGGCGCGCGCGGCCGAGCGGCCCGACTGGGCATTCCCGGCGACCGACAAGGTGCAGCCGCCCGCGACCGACGACGGCAAGCCGAAGACCGCGCCGGGCAGCACCCTCGCGCTCACGCGCGCGCAGATCGACGACCTCTACAATCCGCCCGACTGGTACCCGGACATGCATCCGCCGATGCCCGACGTGGTCGCGCACGGCGACAAGCCCGAGGCCGTGCGCGCCTGCGCGTCGTGCCATCTGCCGACCGGCACCGGCCATGACGAGTCGGCCTATGTGGCGGGGCTGCCGGCCGGCTACTTCATCCGCCAGATCGCCGACTACAAGAGCGGCAACCGCAAGGGCTCCGGCATGATGATCGCGATGGCGAAGACCATCACGGAGCAGGAGGTCAAGGACGCCGCCGGCTATTTCGCCGCGCTCAAGCCGCGGCCCTGGATCCGCGTGGTCGAGACCGACACGGTGCCGAAGACGTTCGTCGGCAAGGGCAACAAGCGGCTCGCCCATCCGGACGGCGGGACCGAGCCGATCGGCGACCGCATCATCGAGATTCCCGAGGACGAAAACATCGTGCTCAACCGCGATCCGCGCGCGGGTTTCGTCGCCTACGTGCCCAAAGGCAGCATTGCCAAGGGCGAGGCGCTGGTCGCAGGCCGCGATGGCAAGACCATTGCGTGCGCGATCTGCCACGGGCCGACCCTGCAGGGGCTCGGCGAGGTGCCGGCGATCGCGGGCCGCCATCCCAACTACATCGTGCGCCAGCTGTGGAGCATCCAGAACGGCGAGCGCGTCGGCAGTTCGGCGGCGCTCATGACCCAGGTTGTCGACAAGCTCGACGTCGACGACATGCTGGCGATCGCCGCCTATGTGGCGTCGCGCACGCCATAGCAACGCCATGCTGCGCTGACGGGGAATGCTGCACAGCACCATGAACGGGCATGCAGATTTTCTGACGGCGTTGTGATTCGCGCGCCCCCCGCGCGCGACGATGGAACCAAATTTGGCCATCCCGGTTCTGTTCTAGCACACGTGGCCCCGGCCACTGCCGAGGCCACAAGCATATCCACCAAGCCAGAGGAAAACCCCCGACCATGGACAAGACGATCGTAGGAGTCATCGGTGCCGTCACCGGGTTGGCTTCGCTCGACGGCGCCGCGCAAGCCGCCACCGCGCCGACCCCGGACGCGTTGCCGGCCGCCCGATCCTATGCCGATCTGCTCGATCCGATCCCGAACGCCGTAGCGATGCTGCAGGCGGCCGAGGCGGCCGCGGCGGTGCGCGAGGCACAGCAGCCGGCCGGCGACGACGTGCAGGTCGCGCAGGTCTACATCGGTGTCGGCCATCATCACCATCATCATCATCGCTACCGGCACCATCACCACCATCACCACCACCGGGTCATCATTCTCCACCGTCACCATCACCATCACCACCACTACTGAGCGCAGCGCGCGTCCGGTTGGCGGTCCTGTGCAACGGATGATGCGCAGGCCGCGGTTCACACTCAGGGGCGGATCGCCTCGGCGTTGCGACGCCGACGCGTCCGCCCGGCCGCTTGCCACCGACGACACGCTGTTGAGCAATTTGCGCCGACCAACGCACGGGGATCGATCATGCCGCACACGGTCAAATGCAGGCTGTATCAGCCGAAGCTGCAGCCGCGCCGGACCAAGCTCGAGGTTCCCGGATGGGGCGGCAAGTCCGAGCCGCGCAAGGAAGGCTCGCGCGAGCAGCCGTGGCACTGCGTGCCGTTCTCGGAGAGCGCGCAGTACGGGATCGAGCTCATCTATCCTTACGACAACGAATTGCACGTCAGCACGCGCGCCGGCCGCCTGGTGCTCGACGGCGATTTCGGCCCCGCGCCGGAGACCGGCGTCGAGTGGCCGCCGTTCCGCACCTTTGGCGAGCGCTACTACACCTACCAGCTCCTGCTCGATCTCAAGGTCGCGGACGGCATGGCGATCCGCACCGAGCCGCATCCACGCTTCTATACCGACCCGACCGATACGGTGCCGATCGCGGTGCCGGCGCTGGTGCGCCGCTGGTGGCCGATGGTGAATTTCCTCGTGTTCAAATCGCCGCCCGAGGGCCGCACGCATATCTTCCGGCCGGGCGAGCCGATGGCGCAGATCATCGTGATCCCGGCCGAGTCGGCGTTCGAGATCGTGCCGATGGGCGAGGAGGAGTCGGCCGAGCGCGAGCTGCAGTCGCGCCGCATCCATGCGAGCCGCGAGACGCTGGCGACCGGCACCCATTGGACCTCGACCACCAACACGGCGTTCGACGGCACCTATCGGCATCTCCACCGCGCCGCCAAGGCGAAGGCGAGGGAGACCGAGCCAGAGCGGTCGCGCTAGAGGCGCCGCGCGCGCGATGACCCCCGATCCGACCGGCGAGGACGCGCTGGCGGCGCTTGCGCACCGGCAGCGCAGCGCCGGCGAGGCGCATATCGCGCGCGGCGAGCTCGTGGCCGCGCTCGGTGCGCTGCGCCAGGAGCTCGATCTGCGGCGGCGGCTCGCGAGCCTCGCCCCGGACGATGCCGACAAGCGCCGTGCGGCCGAGCGGGCGGCCGCGCGGGTCGCCGAGCTGCTGGTCTTCCGCAGCGCGATCACGTCGCTGCGCCAGGGCGTCAATGCGGGCTGCGGGCTCGGCACGCTCGCGGCCAAGGAATCCGTGCGCGAGCACGACGCCGCCTGGACGCTGGGCTCCGTCGCGCGCACGCTCGAGCAGAAGGGCGACGTCGCGGGCGCGCTGGCGCTCCTTCGCGAAGGGCTCGACATCCGGCGCAAGCTCGCGGCACGCCAATCCGACAATCACGAGCTCATGGTCGACGTCACCTTCAGCCTCGCGGCCATTGCGGACGTGCTCGCGGCGCGCGGTGATCTCGCCGGCGCGCGCGCCAGCGCCGAGGAAGCTCTGGCGATTCGCCGCGCACTGGCCGAGCGCGAGCCGAGCGCGCGGCACCGGCTCGACGTCGCCTGGAGCCTGATGGCGCTCGGCGAATTGCTGGAGCGGCAATGCGAGGCCGACCGCGCGCGCGCGTCCGTGCGCGAGGCGCTGGCGATCCGCCGCGCCGCATCGACGGCCGAGCCCGGCAACGACGGGCTCGCCCGCGACGTGGCGGCGAGCCTCGTCCGGCTCGGCGACATGCTGGCGGCGCAACGCGACAACGCCGGCGCGCGCGCCGCGTTCGGCGAGGCGCGCGACATCGTGCAGGCGCTCGCGGCGCGCGTGCCCGGCGGCGCGGCGGAGCGCGCCGACCTCGCGGCGCTCGACGAGCGCATCGCGGCGGTCGCGGCGCGTTGAAGCCCGCACTCTCCGCCGTCATCGTCCGCCCCCGCTTGCGCGGGCAATGACGCGGAAGGTGTGGCTACGTGGCAGATCGAAATTCGGGCGCCGCGCCGTCCTTCTCGATCCGGCACAGCAGCGCGCGCAGCTGATAGGTCCCCATGGCGGGGTCGTAAGGCGGGCCGATGTCGGTGAGCACGTTGGCGTTGCTCTCCCACACGCCATGCTCCGGGTCCTTGCGCTCCGGGAACCACCAGCCGAACTCGACATTGACGACGCGGGGATCGATGCCGTCGGTGAGCCGGGCACGCTGGCGGATGCGGCCGCGGCGGGTCTCGATCCACACCCAGTCTCCGCTCGCGATGCCGTGCCGGGCGGCCGTATCGGGGTGCATCTCGACGCTCGGATCGCGATGGCTGCGCCGCAGCCTCTCGAGCTGCCGATGTTCCGAAGTGAAGAAGTTCATGATCCGCGCCCCCGAGGTCAGCACATAAGGGTATTGCGCCGCGACGTCAGGCGCGCTCACCGGCGATTCGGGCGGCTCCGCGTAGTAGGGCAGGGGCGCATAGCCGAGCTTCTCCAGCGCTTGCGAATAGAGCTCGATCTTGCCCGACTGCGTCTTGAAGCCGTGCGTCTCGAATTTGCGATAGGACATCGGGCGCCACAGAGCGCCGCGCTCGCGCAATTCATCGAACGTGATCCCGCTGCCGGCGAGCTGCGCGTCGTAGACCGCGGTCGGATCCTCGGTGCCGACCGCGAGCTTCATCCGCCGCGCGAGCTCGGCGAACACGACCTCGTCCTGCTTGCATTCGCCGACCTGCACCAGCTTCTGCTGGGCCAGCACGGCGTTCTCGGCGAAATAGGGAAACGCCGGCATGGCATCGAGCTCGAGCCAGCTCGCCGCCGGCAGCACGAGATCCGCGAGCTCGGCGCTCGGCGTCATGAACAGGTCCATGATCATCAGGAATTCGAGTTTCTGCAGCGACTCGAAGACGACCTTGGAGTTGGCATAGGTGAGCAGCGGATTGTTGCCGAACACCAGAAAGGCGCGCACCGGATATGGCTCGCCGGTGCGCATCGCCCGGAACACCGCCGGGATGTGCGCCGAGGGCTGCACATTGGCCTGGCCGAGCACGCGGAATTCCTGGGCGCCGAGCCGCTTCGCCTGCACGGCCGGCGGAAGATTCTCGGCGAGCGAGGGCACCGGCGCGGCGGCCGGCGAGCCGAACACCCAGCCGCCCGGCACGTCGATGTTGCCGGTGATCGCCGGCAGGATGGCGATCGCCCGCGCGGTCTGGATCGAATTGGGCGTATGCTCGATCGCGCAGCCCCATTCGAGCGCCGCGGGCCGCGTGGTCGCGAACAGCCGGGCTCCGGCGCGGATCGTGTCCGCGCTCACCCAGGTGATCGGCGCCGCCCATTCGGGCGTGAATGGGCGGACATGCTCGGCGAGCCGGTCGAACCCGAAGGTCCACTTGGCGACGAACGCCTCGTCGTAAAGCCCCTCCGCGACGATCACGTGGATCATGGCGAGCGCGAGCGCATCGTCGGCGCCGGGCCGCACCTGCAGCCAGACCGCGGCCCGCTCCGCGATTGTGGTGCGGCGCGGATCGACGACGACATATCGGGTCTTGCCGGCTTCGATCAGGCGGCGGGTGTGGAACGGCAGCTCGCCGTCCGGACCGGAATTGAGCGGGTTGTGCCCCCACACCAGCACGCAAGCCGGCCGCACCTTGCCGTAATAGTCGCAGACCGGCAGCCCGCCGAACGTCATGTGCGCGACGTTGACGCGGGGGAAGAAGCACTGGGCATGCCCGGGCTCACACCAGTTGGGCGTGCCGAGCGCGTTGGCGAAGCGCGGCACGAAGTTGCAGTGATGCCGGCCGGTGCCGGTGCCGATGACGATGCTCTCAGGGCCGTTCTCGGCGATGATGCGCGCGAGCTTGTCCGCGATGATGTCGTAGGCCTCGTCCCACGTGATGCGGCCCCAGCGGCCCTCACGGCGCGCACCGAGCCGCTTCATCGGAAAGGTGAGGCGGTCGGGGTGCGTGACGATCTCGGCGCCCGCCATGCCCTTCGGGCAGAGCAGGCCGCGGTTGAGCGGCGAGTCGGGATCGCCGGTGACCCGCGTGATCGCGCCGTCGACCATGTGCACGAGGACGCCACAGCCGCCGTGGCACATGCGGCACGCGCTCTTGACCGTCCGCGTCGCTCGCACGTTCATCGGCGCCTCCCGCGCGCATTGATCCGGCGCGACGGGTCAGTCTAAGTCGGCGGCGGCTCACGACATTTGACTTAGCGCAAAGACGCACGGCGCGGGTCTGGCCGATCGCCTTTGTTTTCGTGGGCCTTATCC
>Ga0335081_10020706_pt1 | contig 10638 bp, 13 predicted proteins | sample Lox_Sample_35_FD_206713 | JGI IMG/M metagenome (GOLD analysis project Ga0335081, IMG submission 206713) | Soil microbial communities from Loxahatchee National Wildlife Refuge, Florida, United States - Lox_Sample_3.5 | ecosystem: Environmental > Terrestrial > Soil > Wetlands | place: USA... | reverse complement strand
TCTCGCCGATCGTCGTCTACTTCGCGGTCTACCTGATCGCCGGCGGTGGCGCGCCGGGCAAGTCGGCGGCGTTCTCGGCGGTCGGCGCCATGCTGCTCGGCGTGATCGTCACCGGCCTGTTCGTCGCGATCTCGATGACGTCCGGCGGCGGCGCCTGGGACAACGCCAAGAAATACATCGAGGACGGCAATTACGGCGGCAAGGGCTCGGACGCCCACAAGGCCGCGGTGACCGGTGACACGGTCGGCGATCCCTACAAGGACACGGCGGGTCCGGCGGTCAATCCGATGATCAAGATCACCAACATCGTGGCGCTGCTGCTCTTGGCGATTCTCGCGCACTGAGAAGATGCGCGAATAGCGAATGCGAGCGGCGAATAGGCGAACCATTCGCCATTCGCCGACGCAACGTCAGCCGCCGCTCGGCTTGAAGATCTTGACGAAGAAACCCATGATGCTCTGCTGCTCGCCGCCGGACGGCGTGGTGCGGCTGATGTAGTCGAACAGCTTGCCGTCCTTCAGGCCGTAGTCGGCGATGCGCTGGACCTTGCGGTCCTTGTCGAAATAGACCGCGATGACGCGCCGGTCGGTCTCCTCCTGCGGCATGAAGGCGGTCTGCTCGGTGCGCTGCGAGATGTAGTAGAAGACCTCGCCCGAGATGGTCGCGACCGTCGAGGGCGTGCCGAGCACGATCAGCACCTGCTCCTGCGAGGCGCCGAGCGGGATCTGCTCGAGCGCGCCGTCCGGCACCAGGTAGCCGCGCTGGTAGACCTGGGTAATGCAGCCGCCCAAGGGGAGCGCGCCGAGCGCGAGCGAGAGCGCCACTGCGCGCAGGCGCGCGACGCGGTATCGGCCCCGTGGCTGGTCGTTGCGTCGGCTCAAATCCCGTAGTCCCCCGTCCCTTGCATCGGATGCACCGTTGGCCTAACTCGCCATCAGCGCGAATTCAATGCGCCAAACCCTAACGCGTCCTTGAGATCCATGATTTTTCGGCTGTTTCGCCGCGATCCCCACGCCCGCACCATCGCCGCGCTCTATGGCGCGATCGTGGCGCAGGCCCGCCGGCCGGTCTTCTACCTGGCGCTCGGCGTCCCCGATACGGTCGAGGGCCGGTTCGAGATGGTCGCGCTCCACCTCGCGCTGCTGTGCCGCCGGCTCGGCCGCGACGGCGCGTCGGGACAGTCGCTGAGCCAGGGCGTTTTCGATATGTTCTGCCGCGACATGGACGATCATCTGCGTGAGATGGGGGTGAGCGACCTGCGCGTGCCGAAGACGATGCGCAAGCTGGGCGAAGCCTTCTATGGCCGCCTCGACGCCTATGACCGCGCGCTCGCCGACGCGGACGACGCGGCGCTGGCGGCGGCGGTCGCCCGCAATGCGTTGGGCGACGCATCCGCGTCGGCGCCGCGCCTGACTGGCTATGTGCGGGCGGCGGCGCGCAGGCTCGATGCGGTCCCGCTCGCGCAACTGCACGACGGGCAGGTGAGCTTCCCCGATCCCGCCGCAGTGGGCGCCGGTGTCGAGGCGGCGCGGGCATGACGGCCAGACGCACGGCAAAAATTCCCTGGAGCGTTCCGGTGCGGCGCGACGACGTGCCCGAGTCGGGTCTGCATCTCGACCTCGTCGCCGACGAGGCGACGCGCGCGGCGGTCGCCGCGGCCGCCGGCGTCCGCACCTTTCCGCGCCTCGCGGCGAGCTTCGACGTGGCGCGGCAAGGCGCCGGGCTGCGGGTCGCGGGCGAGGTGCGCGCGACAGTCGAGCAGACCTGCGTCGTGACCCTCGAGCCTTTGACGAACGAGGTGAGCGAGCCGATCGAGCTCATCTTCGTGGCCGGCACCGCGGCCGCGCCGGGCGCCGAAGCCGCCGAGACGATCGACCCTGCGGCCGCCGATGAGCCGGAATTGCTGGTCGACGGCGTCGCCGATCTCGGCGTGGTCGCGACGGAGTTCTTGCTGCTCGCGATCGATCCCTATCCGCGCAAGCCCGGGGCCGTGTTCGAGGCGCCGAAAGCCGCCGACGCCGGAACGCATCCGTTCGCCGCATTGGCGGCCCTGAAGAAGGGGCGAGAGGACAAGTAACGCTGGGTCAGCCAGGTATCATCCTACGCGAACGCGCGCGGCCGGCTGCAGCCGGGTTTGAGCGGGGCTACACCGGCTCGCATCCGGAACCTCAACCACCGGGCTCAGGCCAATGGGAACGCGGATGAAAAGGTCCCTGGCGGCTTGCGCAAGACCCCCATTGTGTCGCAATCGGCCGAGACGCTATTGTCCGCGCTGCCCGGGCCCATCGGTCGCGTCGGACCGAGCCTCCATCGAGAGACGATCCGCCGATCCATGCCGAACAAGGTTCGCATTGCGCTCGACGCCATGGGGGGTGACCAGGGCGCGACGGTCGTCGTGCCTGGCGCCGCGTTGGCGCACGCGCGCCATCCGGACAGCGAGTTCCTGCTGTTCGGCAGCGCCGCCGCGATCGATCCGCTGCTCGCCCACCATCCCGCTCTCGCCGCCGCCTCGCGGGTCGTGCACACCGACGTTGCCGTGAAGATGGACGAGAAGCCGAGCCAGGCGCTGCGCCACGGCCGGTGGAAGTCGTCCATGTGGCTCGCGCTCGACGCGGTCAAGAAGGGCGACGCCGACGTCGCGGTGTCGGCCGGCAACACCGGCGCGCTCATGGCGATGGCCAAGTTCCATCTCAAGACCATGCCGGGCATCGAACGGCCGGCGATCGCGGCGCTGTGGCCGACGCTGCGCGGCGAATCGATCGTGCTCGACCTCGGCGCCACGATCGGGGCGGATGCGCGCCATCTCGTCGATCTCGCCGTGATGGGTGGCGCCATGGCGCAGGTGCTGTTCGATCTCGAGCGGCCGACCATCGGCCTCCTCAATATCGGTGTGGAGGAGGTGAAGGGCCTCGACCAGGTGCGCGAGGCCGGCCGTATCCTGCGCGAGACGCCGCGCGACACGCTCGACTATGTCGGATTCGTCGAGGGCGACGATATCGGCAAGGGGACGGCGGACGTGGTGGTGACGGAAGGGTTTGCGGGCAACATCGCGCTCAAGACCGCGGAGGGCACCGCCAAGCAGTTCGCCGAGTATCTGCGCAGCGCCATGAGCCGCACGCTGATGTCGCGCATCGGCTATCTGTTCGCCCGCCCGGCGTTCCGCGCCCTGCGGGAGAAGATGGACCCGCGGCGCTCGAACGGCGGCGTGTTTCTCGGGCTCAACGGCGTGGTCATCAAGAGCCATGGCGGCACCGACGCCGAGGGATTCGCGGCGGCGGTCGATCTCGGCTATGACATGGCGAAACACCAGCTTCTCGCGAAGATCAACCGCATGGTCCAATCGTCACCCCCCGCGGCCCCTCGATTGGGGGGAGCCGCATCGTGAACGTCACGCGTTCGGTCGTGCTCGGCGTCGGCCGTTACCTGCCGGAGCACATCCTCACCAATGCGGAACTCGCCCGGAAGGTCGACACCTCGGACGAATGGATCGTCCAGCGCACCGGCATCCGCGAGCGCCGCATCGCCGCCCCGGGCGAGACCACGTCCGAGCTCGCCGTCAAGGCGGCGCGCGCCGCGCTCGCGGCCGCCCACGTGGAGGCGCCGTCGATCGATCTGATCGTGGTCGCGACCGCGACGCCGGACAACACGTTTCCGGCGACTGCGGTCTCGGTGCAGGCCGGGCTCGGCATCACCCAGGGGGCGGCCTTCGACCTGCACGCGGTGTGCTCGGGCTTCGTCTATGCGCTCGCGACCACCGACAGCCTGCTCAAGGCCGGGATGTTCAAGCGCGCGCTGGTGATCGGCGCCGAGACGTTCTCGCGCATTCTCGACTGGCACGATCGCGGAACCTGCGTGCTGTTCGGCGACGGCGCCGGCGCCGTGATCCTGGAAGCGCAGCAGCTGCCCGGCACGCGCGAGGATCGCGGCATTCTCGTCTCGCGCCTGCGGGCGGACGGCCGCTACAAGGACAAGCTCTACGTCGACGGCGGGCCGAGCTCGACCCAGACGGTCGGCCATCTGCGCATGGAAGGCCGTGAGGTGTTCAAGCACGCGGTCGCGATGATCACCGACGTGATCCAGGATTCCTTCGTCGAGACCGGCTACAGCGCCGCCGACATCGACTGGTTCGTGCCGCACCAGGCCAACAAGCGCATCATCGACGCCTCCGCGGTCAAGCTCGGCATCCCGCCCGACAAGGTCGTCGTCACGGTCGACAAGCACGGCAACACCTCGGCGGCCTCGATCCCGCTCGCCTTGTCCGTCGCGGTCGCCGACGGGCGGATCAAGAAGGGCGACCTGATCCTGCTCGAAGCGATGGGCGGCGGCTTCACCTGGGGCGCGACGCTGCTGCGGTGGTAATGGCGGCGAATAGCGAATGGTGAATGGTGAATAGTGAATAGGGTATTCGGGCGCGCGGCGCGCTACTGAACCGCGAAGCTGTGCTCCAGCAGCTTGCGGTCTCCTTGCCAGATCTCGATCGTCCAGGTGCCGGCCACGACCTCCCACGGCTGGTCGAACTGGTAGCCGCGCATGTGCGGCTCGCCCACCACGGCGGCGAAATCGGCGACCGACTCGCGGTACGTGTTGCCGTTGTTCGGATTGTGGATGCCGGGCTCGGGGATCCGCCAGACCGAGCGCAGCACGACGCGTGCGCCGGCGGGCTCGCCGCGCGCGCGGAAGCGCACGCCGAAACCGATCCCGACATGGGCACCGGTCGCCGGCGGCTCCGGCGCCAGATGGACATCGCCGAGGGTGACCGTCTTGCCGGCCGCGGCCCCCGGAGACGGGATCGCGCCGACCACCGTGGCCGCATCCGTCTCGTAGAAACCCGATTCGATGAGATCGAGCCGGTCGACGCGCGTGTCCTCGGCCTGCGCCGGCGCCGCCACGGCGAGCACCACCGCGAAAGTCGCGATCGGGACGCGCAATTTCGCCCTCTGCCGCGCGAAAAGGCTCCGGCCCAGCATGTTTGACCTCCGTCGTGGCGCGTTTGCCGCCCGTCGGTTAGCAGAATCGCATGGTACAACCATGGCTGCGGCCCCGCCGCCCCCCCGATGCCGGGGCGCGGGGATGGCTTACGACCGGTGGGAATCCCCTAAGCCCCTGTTGACCAAGGGCAATCTAGTCCATATCGTTGAAAATCAAGAAACGGATCTCTGCCGTGATTGGGGCTGGGCGATGAGTGGGAAAACAGTCACTCGCGCGGATCTCTGCGAGGCGGTCTACCAGAAGGTCGGCCTGTCGCGCACGGAGTCGTCCGCGCTGGTGGAGCTCGTGCTCAAGGAAATTACCGACTGCCTCGAGCGGGGCGAAACGGTGAAGTTGTCCTCGTTCGGCTCGTTCGTGGTGCGCAAGAAGGGCCAGCGCATCGGGCGCAATCCGAAGACCGGCACCGAGGTGCCGATCTCGCCGCGCCGCGTGATGGTGTTCAAGCCCTCCGCGATCCTCAAGCAGCGCATCAACGGTCACACCCCGTCGGAAGGCGAGGGCGAGTGAGCCGCAACCGCGAAGGCGAGGGGCCCATGGACAAGGCGCCCGATGCGTTCCGCACGATCAGCGAGGTGGCCGAAGACCTCGACGTGCCGCAGCATGTGCTGCGCTTCTGGGAGAGCCGATTCTCGCAGATCCGCCCGATGAAGCGCGGCGGCGGCCGCCGCTATTACCGGCCGGACGACGTCGATCTCCTGCGCGGCATCCGTCATCTGCTCTACGGCCAGGGCTACACGATCCGCGGCGTGCAGCGCATCCTGCGCGAGCAGGGCCCGCGCTTCGTGCAGGCGGTGTGGCAGGACGGCGCGCCGCAGCCGCCGGTCGGCCGCGGCGAGGGAGCGGCGGGCGAGCGCGGAATGTTCGGCCTGTGGCCCGCCATGGGCGTCAAAGAGGACCTCGAAGCCGACGAAGGCGAGGCGGAGGCGGATGACGTCGAGGAGCCGGAGGAAGAGGCGCCGCATGTGCACCTCGGCGCGGCGCCGCAGCCGGCGCCGTCCGGGCTCTCTGCCGAGGACATCGAGCGGCTGCGCGCGATCCTCGACGCCCTGATCGCCTGCCGCGAGCGCCTGGACTCCGCGCTCGGCGATCCTATGTAGGATCGGCAACCGCTTCCTTGCGGCTGCGGACGTGGGCGTGGGGAGGTCCGCCTGCCCGGTGCCCTTTTGCCTACCTGTCGGTCGTCCCTCCTTGCCCCCGGGAATAAATGTGACCGTCCCTCAGTCATTCAGATCGGGCCGAGCGGCTTCGCGCCGATGGGAGGCGCGGTGAGCGACGAAAGGACCCGGTTTGCCAATGTGGTGCTGCCGCATCTCGGCGACGCCTATGCGCTCGCGCGCTGGATCGCCCGCAACGAGAGCGATGCCGAGGATATCGTGCAGGAGGCCTGCCTGCGCGCCTTTCGCGGCATATCGGGTTTCGGCGACGTCAATGCGCGGGGCTGGGTCTTGAGCATCGTGCGCAACACCGCCTACACGTGGCTCAAGAAGCACCGCGATCCGAAGCTGGTGGCGGTCGAGAACGTCGAGGACGTGGCGGACGCGGCGACCGGTTGGGACCAGGGCCCGGCCGCGCCGGACGCCGGCCTGATCGAGCGCGCCGACGCGGCGCGGCTCGAGGCCGCGATCGGCGCGCTGCCGGACGAATTCCGCGAGACCCTGGTGCTGCGCGAGCTGCAGGGGCTCGACTATCGCGCGATCGCCGAGGTGACCGGCGTGCCGATCGGGACCGTGATGTCGCGCCTTGCGCGCGCCCGCCGCCGGCTGATCGCGCTGCTGAGAGAGGACGACAAATGACCCAGGCAGCGGACGACCCAGTGCTGCTGGTACACGCCTATTGCGACGGCGAGCTCGATCCCGCCAACGCGCTCGCGCTCGAGCGCCGCATGGCCGAGGACCCGCGGCTCGCCGCCGAGCGCGACCGCATCCTCGCGCTCAAGCGCGCGCTCGCCAAGATCAAGCCGGCCGCGCTGCCGCCCGCCGCGCTGCGCGGGCGGGTCGAGCGCGCGGTCGGCATGCGCCGGGCTGCGCCGCGGCCGACCTGGGGCGCGGTCGCCGCCTCGATCGCGCTCGCCGCCGTGGTGTCGAGCGGCGCGACCTGGTCCCTGCTCGGGCCGACCCAGAGTGCGCTCGTGAGCGACGAGGTGCTGGGAAGCCATATCAGCGCGCTGATAGCGGACCGGCCGTACGACGTCGCCTCGTCCGACCAGCACACCGTCAAGCCGTGGTTCAACAGCCATACGATCGAGTCGCCGCGCGTGGTCGATCTCAAGGACGACGGTTTTCCGTTGCTCGGCGGGCGCATCGACGTGATCGCCAAGACGCCGGTGCCCACGCTGGTCTACGGCTATCAGAAGCACCGGATCAGCGTGACCGAGACGCAGGGGCTCGGCGCGCCGCCGGCCGCGCGCGAGACCGGCGGCTACCACCTGATCGGCTGGACCGATGGCGGCGTGTCCTATTGGGCCGTGTCCGACGTCGGCCTGGGCGAGCTGCAGCAGTTCGTGAAGCTGTTTCGTGCCGCTCCGACGAGCCAGTGAGGCACTTTTCGGGATCGTGCTCTACGCCGCCGCGTCGTGCCGTTGGGCGGCGGCGAGCCGGTCGTGACGGCGTTCGGGACCCGCATAGGCCGGGTCGTCGACCTTGCGCCGGTTGAACATGCCCTGACGCATCGACACCAGGAACTTGTGGATCTCCTCGCCGAGCCGCACCGACTGCTGCGACAGGTTGCGCGAGGCGCCGCGCGTAATGGCGGCGTGCTCGGCGGTCTCACCCGCATTGCCGGAGACGACGTGCACGCTCGCGGTGATGTCGCAGATGCCCGCGAAACCCTGCTCGACATTGCGGGCGATCTCGGTGGTTGCGGCGGTCTGCGCCGTCACGGCGGTCGCGACGTGATCGGCGATGCCGGCGACCTCCTCGACCATCTCGCCCAGCCGGGCGATCGCCGCGACGGCGCCGCGCGTCGAGTCCTGCACGCCGCCGATGTGACCGGTGATCTCCGCCGTCGCGGTCGCGGTCTGCGCCGCAAGCGCCTTGACCTCCTGGGCGACCACGGCAAAGCCCTTGCCGGCCTCGCCGGCGCGCGCCGCCTCGATCGTGGCATTGAGCGCGAGCAGGTTGGTCTGCGCCGCAACCTCGGTGATCAGCTTGACGACGTCGCCGATCCGCGCCGCCGCGGCGTTGAGCTCGGCGACCGACTTTTCGGCCTCGCCGGCGATCTCGACGGCCTGGCGCGCCATCTGATTGGTGCGCTGCGCTTCGTGACCGATCTCGGCCGCGGAGTTCGTGAGCTCGGTCGCCGCCGCCGCGACCGTCTGCATATTGACGCTCGCTTCCTCGGATGCGGCCGCGACCGTCGTGACCCGCTCGCGCGTCCCGGTGGCGCCCGCCTCGAGCCGCTCGGCGGTGCCGCTCATTTCGCCTGACGCGTCGGAGACGTCCCGGATGATCGCCGCAACGGCCTCCTCGAATTGCGTCGTCGTCGCGTCGAACGCCGTAACCCGATCCTTGATCGCGGCCGTCGCGCCGTTGATCGTGTTCGCCGCCGCCAGGAAGGCGCCGTGCATGCCGCGCGGCAGGACGCGGCGATAATACCGGTTCTGGCACACCTCGGACATCGAGGCGCTCGCCTCGCGGATGAACGCATCGCAATGGTCGATCAAGCCGTTGACGAGGTCGCGCAGCCGGCCGATGTCGCCGCGCTCGGTGACGTCGAGAATGCGCGCTTCGAAATCGCCGTAGGCGACGGTGTGCGCGACATGGCCGATCTCCGCCAGGATCCGCCGCAGGGCCACGAAGAAGAAAATCGTGAGAAATGACGCGGCCGCCGCGATCGCGAAGGCGGCGACCGAGACGCCGCGCACGTCGAGCATGCTCGCGACCATGCCGATCACGGCCGCGGCGGCGGCGACACAAGCGCAGGCGAAGGCCTTAGAGAGAGAAGATAAGCTCGTCATATTTCATCTTCTGCGAAGCGACAAAATCGATCAGCTGGCGGTAGCTCGCCGCCAGGCCGTCCTTGGCGTTGCGGTGCCGCGCCTCCTCGCGCAGGAGATCGGCGTAGAGCGGAATGATGATGCGCTCGAGCGGTGCGCGCTCGGGCACGCGGCGGTTCGAATGGAAGCCGACGATTTGCCCGTCCCTGGAAAAGGAGGGCGTGACGTGGGCGAACACCCAGTAGTAGTCGCCCGTCCTGGTCATGTTCTTGACGTAGGCGAAGACCTCGCGCCCCTCGAGGATCGTGTCCCACAACAGCTTGAAGATCGCGCGCGGCATGTCGGGATGGCGCACGATGCTGTGTGGCGCGCCGACGAGCTCGGGCAGCGCGAAGCCCGACACCTGGCAGAAGACCGTATTGGCGTAGGTGATGCGTCCCTTGACGTCGGTTTTCGAGACGATGACCTCGCCGGTGTCGAAGTGGACCTCGGTATTGGTCGGCCGCACGCCGCGCGCGGTGGCGCCACCGGCGTGCGCAAGTGCCTCCGATCGCTCAGTTGCCATCATGGCCCCGATACGGCGCCGCGCGTCTGCGCGCGTGCCCGGGTTGGGCGGCGACGTCCGTGGGGCCGAAAGGACGCGGGGGATTTGCCGGATTGCAGTCGCCCGATACTGCCGCCGCCGGATTGAGAAACGATTAACGCTATGGCCGCCGCCGCGTCGGGCGGGGTGACGTCCGCGCACCGCAGGGCCCGCGAGCGATGCCCATCCACGAGGGGGCCGCGCGCCGACGCGCGTCCGGCGCGTATTCGCGGGCACAACGACCGTTGCGCGGCGAACCAAACGGGAATCCGGGCCGCGCGGTACCCGATTTTGCGAATTATGCGCCGGCCCTTTGAACCTTCTGGTCCGACGCGTTGACAGTGTTGCGTGCGTCCGACCGGTCGGCGGTCGGGCCACGCGGGGCGCATTGCGGCGGCGGCCGGTCCGGAACCGACGCCGGTATTCTTTGCAAAGGGGTGTCGATGAATATCCAGCAGATCGTCTATTTTCTTGTCCTGAGCGAGGAGCTGCATTTCACGCGCGCCGCCAAGCGATGCGGGATCGCGCAACCGTCATTGACGAACGCCATTCGCGCGCTGGAGGCCGAGTTCGGCGCTCCGCTGTTTCACCGCCGTCCGAAGCCGCGGCTGTCCGAGCTCGGCGCGTCGGTCAGGCCGGATCTGCAACGCGCGCTGGTGCTGATCGATCACGCGCTGACGCGCGCGCGGCGCGCGCCGCGGCAATCGGCCGACCTGCGTGGCCGAGATCGCAGGCTCGCGCTCAACGTCTAGTCAAGCGCCGCAAAGCCGAAGTTCGGCGTCGCTGTCGCGATGGGCACGCAATGGCGTCACCGGCCATTTCTTTCCAGCTCGAGCGGTTTCGTGTCGGCGATCTCGGCGCGCGCCTCGGGATCGCGCACGGCCTCGAAGCGATAGTCGCCGGACGATTCGACCACCGTGCCGGACGGCAGCGGGACTGCCGCGAAGGACTTGAAGGACTCCGTATATCGAAGGTAGAGCGTCGATCCGGCCACGATGGAAAACTCGGTCTCGCCTCGGATTCGCCCGGTGTCGTTGCCCAAGAGCGATTCGGTCGTGGTCAGCGTGTGCTGTCCGGGTGAGACCGGAATCGCCAGATAGCCGCCGATGCGGATGCGCCCTAGTCGCTGTTT
>Ga0335081_10020705_pt1 | contig 10638 bp, 8 predicted proteins | sample Lox_Sample_35_FD_206713 | JGI IMG/M metagenome (GOLD analysis project Ga0335081, IMG submission 206713) | Soil microbial communities from Loxahatchee National Wildlife Refuge, Florida, United States - Lox_Sample_3.5 | ecosystem: Environmental > Terrestrial > Soil > Wetlands | place: USA: Florida... | reverse complement strand
TCGCGCATCGCCGCGGATTCGCGCTCCATCTGCTGGAGCCGATGCTTGACCACGTCGCCAATCGAAACGATTCCGACCAGACGGCCCTGCTCGATGACGGGGACGTGGCGGAACTTACCCTTGGTCATACGCTCCATGATGCTGCCGATGGTCTCGTTCTCGTTACACGTCTCAACCCTGCGGGTCATCGTTTGACTGACCGGCTCGTCGAGCGCAGCCGCGCCGCGCGCCGCCAGCGCCTGTACGATGTCACGCTCCGATATGACGCCGACGAGTCGGCGGTCAGCGCCGAGGATAAGCACGGCGCCGATGCGCCTTTCGGCAAGCAGTTTTGCAGCAGCGGCCAAGCTGGCCCCAGGCTCAATCGTAACGACCTCACGGCCCTTCTCACCGAGGATAGTGCTAACGGTCATCATCGCCTCCCTGGCTTTCACTGTTTGTTCCGCTGGGCAGACGGCCATGCGGCAGTGAAGGCAACATTGTTAATGTTCGGGTCGGCGCCGAGTTCCGTCCGGCGGGGCTGCATTCCATCTCGCGGCGCAGCATCGAGCCCGGCGGTGGGCATGAGCCTCAATCGACGCCTACTCTTGCTGGAAATTATCGGCGCGGAATGCGGCGTTTGCGTGATTCAAAATGCCGTTACGTCACTTAACCGGCGGCTTCGGTATCCAAGTTTTCGGGCCGAGAAACGACAGGATCGAACGCCGTGAAAAGCAGCAAACCGGCAAAGAACCCGCCGATGTGCGCTTGCCATGCGATCTGCTGTCCAGGTTCGGCTGCGAAAGACACCGCTCCGAGTCCGAACAATGCATTCAGTCCCATCCACACACCGAGGAACAGTAGAAACCGCACGTCGCGCAGCACGGCGGAAAGCGGTGCAGCCGGGACCCGATAGGCTTCGCCATTGCCGGCACCGTCACGCCAGGTTTCAAGCGGGCCGTGCTGCTGAAAGATAAAGCGCATGGCTGCCGCCATGGCGCCAGACACCGCTGCCGAAGCGCCGATCATTGGCGCGGCCGTGCCGGGTGAACTGATAAGCTGCGCCAATGCGCCCGCCGCAGCCGTCACCAGCATGAAGAGGACGTAGCGCGATGCTCCGAAACGCCGGGCGAGTGCCGTGCCAAACGGTATGAGCCAGGCGAGGTTGAGCCCGATATGAAAAATATCGGCGTGCAGAAAGGCATAGGTAAAGAACGTCCACAGATCGGCGCCAAAGCCGCCGGGAAACTGGCCGCTTACGGCCGGATTGGTGCTGTAACGCGCCGGAATGAACGCAAGGGTCAGAACGAACTGCGCGTCCTCAGCGCCGCTCAAGGCAAACATTCGGAACAAATGCACGCCAATTAAGACGCCTATCGTCGCGAGCACAATTCTGGGAATATTGAGGATCGGCTCTGGCGGCTTTGGCACTGAAGGTTCGGTCACAAGTGATCCGATTCTAACGTCTGGATTCCGGGCTCAGCGGGCGCTTGTGCGAATATTTAGATCGAGGAACCACCAGCAACCATAAGTCACAGTGCGGCTTCGGATTTGACATTCACTCGAGGAGTGCGCCGCCGGGCAGGACAGCGATCCGCTCACCCGCGGCGTCATTGGCCCGAATAGATCGCCGCAATCGCGGCGATAAGCAGGCACGCTGGTTAAACCTGGAAGAAAAACAAAAGGGAGGATCGAAACCCTCCCTTTTGCACCCTGTGCGGGGGTTTAAGCGTCCGCAATTCGCGATCCTCAGATCGAATGACGGGCGAAATCCCCTCGCCTCCCATTATGCCGTCGTTGGCGGCCGTTGGCGCGACCGCATGATGTGGCCCCAGCCTAGGGGTGTCGTCGCGCCGAGCCAACGTCAACATTCCGTTAAGGCTAATTCGCGCCGGCAGGCGCAACCCCCGCTACGGCCCGCTGTCCGGCATGCGACCTGCTCGCACTGCGTGCAAACGAGCCGAATGGCCATCGGTCTGTCCCGAATGGGGACAGAGTTGGATCACCTGGGCGTGTGGGAGTTGCGTTCTATGAAACACCCAGCAAGTCGCCGCATGTATGCCTACTGGGAGGAATTGCGCGGAAAGCGTCCGGCTCCGGAGCGGGCCGAGATCGAGCCGGGCGCCATCCGTCAGGTTTTGAGCGAAGCCTTCATACTGGCGCTGGACCATGCCGCCGGCTACCCATTCCGCCTCGCTGGAACCCGGGTTTGCGCGCTGTTCTGCCGCGAACTCAAAGGTGAATCGTTTCTGGCGATGTGGGACGAAGCCAGCCGAAGCGTGATCGGCGACCTGTTCAATATTCTGACCGACGAATCAATTGGCACTGTTGCAGGCGTGAGCGCTTCTACTGCCAGGGGTGAAGCAGTAGACCTTGAGCTTCTGCTGCTGCCGCTCTCCGCCACGCGCCCTAGCCTCGCCCGCACCATTGGCGTACTGGCACCGCTGTCGATCCCGCCGTGGATCGGCGTAAGCCCGATCGGTCCGCTCACGCTCAGGAGCCACCGCCACGTTGGCGCGGCCGTGGAAAAGCGGCTGCTGCCGCGTTTCCTGACGGCGCGCAGCCGCCGAGGCTTCGTTGTTTATGATGGCGGGCGGTCCTAAGCCGCATCTGGCCACAAATTCGCAGGTGCGCGTGTGCGGACGCCGACTAACGAGACGTTAAGACGGCGCACCTAGGCTTGCGATCAACATCGCGGGCACATCGATCACATGGCACTGGCCGAACGAATCCCGAGTTTGCGGACGCTCAGCGCCGAGCGCCGCCGCTTCCAGCGCGTCAAGGTCAACTTGCTTGGCCGCTACATGCTGGCGGACCGCCGGGAATTTCCCTGTCAGGTCGTGAACATGTCGCCGGGCGGCATGGCCGTGATCGCTCCAGTGAGCGGCGCTCCGGGCGAGCGTATTATTGCGTATGTTGATCACCTGGGCCGGCTCGAGGGACATATCGCACGCGTGTTCCAGAACGGCTTTGCCATGACGATCTCGGCGACCGCACGCAAGCGCGACAAACTCGCCGCCCAGCTCACTTGGCTCGCCAACCGCCAAATCCTTGGTCTGCCGGAAGATCGACGCCACGGCCGCATTGTGCCACGCAATCCGATCGGCCGACTCATCATGCCCAATGGTCTCAATGTCAGCTGCCGCATCATCGACGTATCGCAGTCGGGCGCCGGTATCGCTACCGACCAGCGGCCGCCCGTCGGCTCACTGGTCACGCTGGGCAAGGTGCAGGGCCGCGTCGTCCGACATCTCGAGGATGGCTTCGCCGTCGAGTTTACCCGCCTGCAGCATCCCGATTTCCTCGAAGAAAACGTGACCGGGGGCTAAAGCGGGACGCTGCCGCTTCCTCGTTATCTGCGGCCTCGCGCGCGCTGCTGCGGCCGCAAGCACGCTGGCCATCAGTTACCGCATGTGCCTCATGCGAGCCCGCCTGAAGGTCACCGGGCGGTAAACGCCTGGCAGTCAATTACGCTTTCGCTGTTTTCCCGGATTCAACCGCGGCGCTCTTGTGCGGCCTGTTCATCGGCGGATGAAAGCGATCAGGATCAAAAAGCAATCCTCGCAAATTCGCGACAGACAGCGGATAACAGAAGAATGGGTACAATTTTATTCAATATAGAATAGATTGCATTTTATCTGATATTCAGGCAAAGAACCGCCAGTATTTCGGCGCTCTTGACTTGGTTTTACTTCAAATTGAACGAACGAACTTAGCGGCCCCGCAAAAGCTTTGTGCGAAACGTGACCCCATCGAGACGGGAAGGGGTCAAGATGAGTGCGGGTGCCAAAGCGATCCTCAAGCGCTGTGCGGCTGCAAGCGTGGTTGCGCTTGCGGTGCTCGGCTCTCCGAGCGCGGGCACGGCGCAAACTCGTTCGCTTTTCGTCGGCGTCGGCGCCAAGACCACTGCGCCGATCGGCTGGGTCCAGTTCTGCGCCGAATACGATCCGCAATGCAAAACCAAGCCGTCGATGCCGCGCGATGTCGTGCTGTCGGGACAGGCGTGGAAAGATTTGGTGCGAGTCAACCGCTGGGTCAACGCCAATGTCAGGCCGATCACCGACCTTGAACATTGGGGTGTGGTCGAGCGCTGGAACTACCCCGACGACGGCTACGGCGACTGCGAAGACTACGCGCTGGAAAAGCGCCGCATGCTGATGGACGCGGGCTGGCCGCGCGAAGCGCTGCTGATCACCGTCGTACGCGATCAGAACGGCGACGGCCACGCGGTGCTGACAGTTAAAACCGACAAAGGCGAATACATCCTCGACAACCAGCGCGACGAAATTCTGCTCTGGTCAGATACCGGCTACCGCTTCGTGAAGCGGCAGTCGCAATCCGATCCCAACGTTTGGGTCGCGCTCGGCGAACCGCGGCCTGCGCCGCTCACCTCGTCGTCGCGCTGAGAACCGCACAAGCAAAGGAGCTACGCGAGCTCGGTCACGTCCCCACCCCTCCCCGTCCCCAGACCGGGTTCGCGCGCGGGCGGCTCTCCCCCAAGAGCCGCCCGCACCTTTTTCCGTTCGCAAAAACAAATAACTGCGAAGCCCTGGCCAAACCACGGTTTTACCGCCGTTCGCTTCGAGTTCGCGCCCATGACTCGGCTCGGCGAACTGCAAAACAACGACAAAAGGCGCTGGAAAACAGAAACACGGGAAACAAGCCGTGCAGATTCGCATTCATTAAGCGACGGGAACCATGCAGCAATCAAGAAGACAAGGAGAAGTATATGCCTCCAACGGAGCAGTTCGACATTCTTGTTCTTGGCAGCGGCGCGGGCGGCAAACTTATCGCTTGGCACATGGCGCAATCGGGAAAGCGGACTGCCGTTGTCGAACGGCGTTGGGTCGGCGGCTCTTGCCCCAATATTGCGTGCAGGCCCAGCAAGAATGAAATTTCAGGCGCCAAGGTTGCGCAGCTCGCGCGTGATGGCGGGCGCTACGGCACGATGACCGGCCCCATCACGGTCGACATGGCCACGGTTCGCCGGCGCAAACGGGAGATGGTGAAGCGTCAGGTTGCCAACCACGCCGCGGCAGAAAAGTCGGGAAAGCGCGATAAAGCGGCGTGAGGTCGTGACCTCCCCTCCATCGGCAAGAGCCAACCGGCGTTTTTTCTTTTCGCGTAATGCAGCCGCCGCTGCTTACGTGCATAATCGCGTCGCTGCCAGTCACGCGGGGTAAAAGTTCCCGAAGCTCGCCTCGGTGCGACACTAGCACTCACCAGCGTTTCGCGTCTTGCAAGCCGCGATTTCGTGCGTAAACGGCAGATAAACGCGATTATTTGTTGTTCTCAGCAATTGGCAGATTTATCGTGTGCGAAGGTTGGGTAACGCGTCCGCGCGGCGCGCGGTACATCTCGTGCGGGCTGCCGCTGGTGGGGACACTGTCATCGCATGATCGCGCTCGTTCGCATCGCATTGCGGCGGCCGTACACGTTCGTCGTCCTCGCCCTCGTCATTCTCATCATTGGCCCGCTTGCCGCGCTGCGGACACCGGTTGATATCTTTCCTGACATCCGCATCCCGGTGGTGGCAATCGTCTGGCAGTACACTGGACTTCAGCCGGAGCAGATGGCCGGTCGCATCACCTCGCAGTCGCAGCGCGCGCTGACCACGACGGTCAACGACATCGAGCATATCGAGGCAACGTCCTACAACGGCCTCGGCATCATCAAGGTTTTCTTCCAGCCCGGCGCCGACATCCGGCTCGCCAACGCACAGATCACGGCGATCTCGCAGACGCAGCTCAAGCAGATGCCGCCGAACACAACGCCGCCTCTCATCCTCAACTACAATGCCTCGACGGTCCCGATTATCCAACTCGGTCTGTCCGGCTCGGGCCTGTCCGAGCAGGCGCTGGCCGACATCGGACTCAACACGCTGCGCACACCCCTTGTAACCGTACCCGGGGCCGGCATTCCCCTGCCCTATGGCGGCAAGCTGCGCCAAGTGCAGATCGACCTCGACGCGCAGGCGATGCAGGCGCGCGGCCTCTCCGGACAAGACGTCGCCAATGCGCTCGCCGCGCAGAACCTCATCACCCCGGTGGGAACCGAGAAAATCGGCTCCTTCGAATACGCCATCCAGCTCAACAACGCGCCGTCCGCAATTGCCGACCTCGGCGACCTGCCAATCAAGAGCGTCAACGGTGCGATGGTCTACATCCGTGACGTCGCGCATGTGCGCGACGGCAATCCGCCGCAGACCAATATCGTCCATGTCGAAGGCAGCCGCTCGGTGCTGATGCAGATCCTGAAAAACGGATCGGTGTCGACGCTCGCCATCATCGACGGCATCAAGCAGAAGCTCACCGAGATCAGGGATATCCTGCCGCCAAATCTGAAAATCGCGCAGATCGGCGATCAATCGATCTTCATCAAGGCGGCCGTCAACGGCGTCATCCGCGAAGGCGTCATCGCCGCGTCGCTGACCGCGCTGATGATTTTCATCTTTCTCGGCAGCTGGCGCTCGACACTGATCATCGCGACCTCCATTCCGCTGTCGGTACTTGGTTCGATTGCCACGCTGTCGGCGCTCGGCGAAACGCTCAACATTATGACGCTGGGCGGACTGGCGCTCGCCGTCGGCATTCTCGTCGACGACGCCACGGTAACCATCGAAAACATCAATTATCATCTCGAACAGGGCAAGCCGGTCGAGACTGCGATCATGGATGGCGCCGCGCAGATCGTGACGCCGGCCTTCGTCTCCCTGCTGTGCATCTGCATCGTCTTTGTCCCGATGTTCTTTTTGCCCGGAGTGGCGCGGTTCCTGTTCGTGCCGATGGCCGAAGCCGTGATGTCGGCCATGATCTGCTCGTTCATTCTTTCGCGCACCCTGGTGCCGACGCTGGCGAACTATCTGTTGCGCCCGCACGCGCCGCATACCGACATGCACGGACTCGATGGGCCGTTGCCGCCATCGCGCAATCCGCTGGTGCGGCTGCAGCGCGGTTTCGAGCGCGGTTTCGAGCGGCTGCGCCTCACCTATCGCGAGCTGCTCGTCATGGCGCTTGCTCACCGCGCTGTCTTCGTCATCGGCTTTCTCGCCTTCATCTTCGGCTCGTTTGCGCTGACGCCGTATCTCGGCCGCGATTTCTTTCCTACCGTCGACGCCGGGCAGATTCTGATGCACGCGCGCACGCATGTTGGCACGCGAGTCGAGGAAACCGCACAGCAATTCGCCGAAATCGAAAAGGCCATCCGCGGCATCATTCCACCGGCAGAACTCGGGACCATCGTCGACAATATCGGTTTGCCCGCAAGCGGCATCAACATGACCTACAACACCAGCGGCACGTTTGGCGCCCAGGATGGCGACGTTCAGATCAAGCTGAACGAAGACCATCGGCCGACGGCGGACTACGTGCGCATGCTGCGCGAGCAATTGCCGCTACGCTTCCCCGGCGTGACGTTCTCGTTCCTGCCCGCCGATATCATCAGCCAGATACTCAATTTCGGCGCGCCCGCTCCGATCGATCTGCAGATCCGGGGACCGTCGCTGCCTGACGACTTCAAGTACGCCGAGAAGCTGCTGCGGGCGGTTCGTCACGTTCCGGGGCTGGTCGACGCGCGCATTCAGCAAGCGCTCAACTATCCCGCGTTCGATGTCGATGTCGATCGCACGCGCGCGCAGTATGTCGGTCTCACCGAGCGCGACGTCACCAACAGCCTGGTGGTCAATCTGGCCGGCAGCGGCCAGGTTGCCCCGACTTATTGGCTAAACCCGGCCAACGGCGTGAGCTACGCGATCGTGATGCAGACGCCGCAGTATCAGATCGATTCGCTCAACGCGCTGCAAAATCTCTCCATCAATGCGGTCGGCGCGCCGTCGCAAACACTCGGCGCCATCGCCGACATCAAGCGTGCGGCAACACCCGCGGTCTACTCCCAATACAACATCATGCCGATGGTCCAGATCTACGGCACCACACAAGACCGCGACCTCGGCGCGGTCGCTGCCGATATCCGCCGGGTCGTGGCTGCGAATGCCAAAGACATGCCGAAGGGCGTCCAGGCCGTCCTGCTCGGTCAGGTGGTGACCATGAACAATGCGTTCACGGGACTGCTGCTCGGGCTCGTGGGCGCCATCGTTCTGATCTATCTCCTGATTATCGTGAATTTCCAATCGTGGAGCGATCCGTTCGTGATCGTTACCGCCCTTCCTGCGGCTCTGGCCGGCATCGTGTGGACGCTGTTCGCAACTCACACCACGCTGTCGGTTCCGGCGCTCACCGGCGCCATCATGTGCATGGGCGTCGCCACGGCAAACAGCGTCCTTGTCATCAGCTTTGCGCGCGAGCAACTCGAAAAACAGGGCGACGCGGTCGCGGCCGCGCTCGAAGCCGGCTTTGTGCGGTTCCGTCCGGTGCTGATGACGGCGCTCGCCATGATCATCGGCATGTCGCCGATGGCGCTTGGATTAGGCGAAGGCGGCGAGCAAAACGCGCCGCTCGGCCGCGCCGTTGTCGGCGGCCTGGTTTTTGCTACAGTGGCAACGCTGATATTCGTGCCGGTCGTCTTCAGCATTTTTCACGACCACGGCGGGAGGGGCCTGGCCTCTCGGAATGCCGCGGTGAATGGGGAGCCGCATGCAGCCTGACCCGGCTCCGCCCGTCCTGTCGCCGCGCAAACTGGCATTTGCCGGCCTTGTTGCGGCGGCGGTTGCCGCCACGATCGTCGTCATGGGCATTACGTCGCGCCGCGCGGCAGACGCGAAACTTGGCGATTGGACCGAGGCGCAGGCCGTGCCCGTCGTTGCCGCGGCACTGCCCGATACGCGCGCCAAGCGCGCGACGTTGGATCTTCCCGGACGGCTTGAGGCATATACGCAGGCGCAAATCTACGCCCGCGTCAGCGGCTACCTGAGGGAATGGAAGGCCGACATCGGCACGCCGGTCAAAGCCGGGCAACTACTCGCCGAGATCGACGCGCCCGATCTCGACCAGCAGATCATGCAGGCCACCGCAGCGCTGGCCAGCGCGCAGGCAAACCTGACGCTGGCGCAAGCGACGCTGCAGCGCGGCCAGACTCTGATCCACTCTGGCGCGATCTCGAAGGCCGATCTCGATCAAAGAGCGGCCGATGCGGCTAACAAGGACGGGCTGGTAAAGGCGGCACAGGCCAATCTCGATCGCCTCCGCGTACTCGAACAATATAAGCGCATTACCGCGCCGTTTGACGGACTGGTCACCGCACGCAGCACCGACATCGGTGCGCTGATCAACGCGGGTGCGTCGGGGCCGCCCCTGTTCGTTGTTTCGGACACGAAGAAACTGCGCGTCTACGTCAACGTCCCGCAGAACTACGTGCCAAACATACGGATCGGCACAAAGGCGAGAATCTCAGTTCCCGAATATCCGGGAAAGACCTTTCCGGCGACCGTGCAGGCATCGGCGCAAGCCGTCGATGTCGCGTCCGGAACGACGCGGATGCTGCTCATCGTCGATAACGCCGACGGCCAGTTGATGACCGGCGACTTCGCCAATGTCAGCTTTGAATTGCCGCATCCGGAAATCGCCATCAACGTGCCGTCGAGCGCGCTGATCTTCAATCAAAGCGGCCTGTTCGTCGCCACCGTGTCCGGCGACAGCCGCGTCCGTCTCAAAGCGGTGACGGTCTCGCGCGACCTAGGCCAGCAGGTCGAAATCGGCTCGGGGCTCAATGTTGAGGACCGCGTGATCGAGAGCCCTCCTGACGGCATCGCCTCCGGCGATCTCGTTCGCATTGCCCGTTCGAAGGACGGCACGCGCGCCACGAAGGATACCGCGGCAGCCGAGAGTCGCTGAGCGCAATAGCCTCTTCAGGCGCTCAGCAGCATTTGCAGCGCCATCACCACGACCGTTCCCGACATCAGGCTCCATAGACCCGCGATCACGGTCGCAACCATGACAAACTCGGCGCGGCGCCCCTCAATCCGGCGACCGCGCAATGTATTGCGCATGATGATGAAGGGCGCGGAGAACATCAAAAGCGGAATCGAGGCAAAGCGCGAAACGGCCGGCCCGATCTCGAGCAACCGGAAGCTCGGAAAATGTTCGGAGAACAGCCGGTAGCCGGTGGCGCAAAGGCCGGCGACGGCAAACCCGATCGCCAGCGAGAAGAAAGACTCAATCGTCTCCGGCGAAATTGCCGGCCATGCGAAATCGAACATGTCGGGCGTCTCCTCGCCCGAAGCCATTGCAGAGGATCACGCGCCGCGCCACGGAATGCTTAAGGAAAGGTTAATAGCGCAGACCTTGCCCGTCCCACTTTGCCCCATGGGGCGTGCAATACTGCCGATTGATTCGCGGGCAACCGGCACTGACGGCATGACAGCGCAGGCGACCTTCTCGAGCAGGCTGCGCCGCAGGGCCCGCGGTTTCACCATATTGCCGCTGTCTTTTCTGATCGTGCCGCTGATCGCCGCGGGGTGTTTCGTCGCTTACGTGCTGTGGCCGAGCTGGCCAAGCGCGCCGGTCACGCCCGATGCCCCGGCGCTTCCCATTACTGTCGCCGGTGTGTTGTTCGAAATCCCGCCGGCGGCGATCCGCGCGGCGGTGCAGCGCCACCCCGGTCCGCACGAGCGCATCGACCTCGCCTTTGAGTGGCCAGCTCTCACGCCGCCACAGCCTAGCGGCAAGGCGGATGACCCACCGCTCGCCGAGACAGATAGCGCAG
>Ga0335081_10020704_pt1 | contig 10638 bp, 11 predicted proteins | sample Lox_Sample_35_FD_206713 | JGI IMG/M metagenome (GOLD analysis project Ga0335081, IMG submission 206713) | Soil microbial communities from Loxahatchee National Wildlife Refuge, Florida, United States - Lox_Sample_3.5 | ecosystem: Environmental > Terrestrial > Soil > Wetlands | place: USA... | reverse complement strand
ACTTCGAGTCGATGGAGGCCCTCGGGCTGGTGCTGATCGACGAGTCGTTTCGCAGCTTGCGCGACACCCTGCGCGAGGCACGCGCGGGCAAGCTCGACCCGAACCGGGTGATCGAGTCATCGGTCGAGATCGTCGTCGGCAGCATCACCGAACGCCGCGAGCACTGGCGGTTCATCTATCGGGAGCGCTCGGGCGGGGTCACCGTCCTGCGCTACGCGATCCGCACCGAGCTGCGGCTGATCACCTCAGAGCTCGCCACCGACCTGGCCCGCTTCAACGGACTCAATGCGTGGAGCACCGAGGACCTCAATGTCCTTGCGACGCTGTTCGTGAACGCGATGATCGTCATCGCCGAGGCGATCGAGAACGCGCAGAGCGCCGAGGCGCTGGAAGACATCCGGCGGATCGCCGTCAAGCAGTTGCGGATGATCGCCATTGGTATAGCCGGCTGGAAAAGCAGCCCCTGACGCTGACCCGCGTTATCGCTCGCCGGGACTGTTACCGCGGTGCCCGCCACATCGCCCACATTGTCGGGCCACCATTGGGCAGGACAATTTCCCGGGTGACCGTGAAGCCGAAACGCTGGTAATACGGCACATTTTCAGGTTTGGTCGACTCGAGATAGGCCGGACAGTACTCGGCATCGCAGCGGTCGAGCCGTGATCGCATCAGGACCTGCCCAAAGCCTTGGCCGCGAACCGTCGGGTCGCTTCCAATCACGGCCAGATACCAGTGTGGTTCTTCAGGGTGCGCGCGCTTCATCAGTTCCTGCACCGCACGTCCCCGCATCGAACGGAGGCCGAACACTTGGATGAACGTTGGCGTCATCGCGAGCTGACCTCCGCGCGTTTCTCGCCATTGATTCGGCGGATCCCACAGTGCGGCCGCACCGATGCCTGGTTCATCGCAGGCCACCTCCACGCCGCCACGGCCCAGATGGTGGTGCCGGGTCATTGTCGCGAACAACCGGTGTAGATGCGCGGTCCGCGCCTTCTCATCAGGAAGTAGCCAGATCATCACCGGGTCGTCGTAAAACGCCCGGGCCAGGGTGCGTGACAGCTCGCGGATATCGGCTTTCCGCGCTGGGCGCGCCCGGGGACTCACCCACGTGAGGCTAGCGGGTGACGCGGGCAGGCGTCGCGGCCGCCATCTCGTTCGCAATTCCCACCTACGCCTGTCACAAACCGCCGTCCGTGATGCAAGCTCGAAGGTGTGGTGAGTTCCGTGGCGGGTAGTCCGAGCCAGTGACCGGCATCTCGCGGCGGGCGTTCGGGCGGATGGCCGCCGGCGCGGGCATGCTCGGCACCGTTGGACTATCCGATGGCTGCGGCAAACCCACCGGTCCGCCGCCGGCAGGTAAGGGTGTGGGGGTTGTGCTCTCGCACGAGCAGTTCCGCACCGACCAGCTGGTTGCGCAAGCCCAGGCCGCCGAACGGGCTGGCTTCCAGTATGTGTGGGCCAGCGACCACATCCAGCCGTGGCAGGACAACGAGGGCCACTCGATGTTTCCGTGGCTGACTCTGGCGCTGGTGGGCAGCAGCACCAGCCGCGTCTCGTTCGGCACCGGGGTGACCTGCCCGTCGTATCGGTATCACCCGGCTACGGTGGCCCAAGCATTCGCCTCCCTGGCCATCTTGAGTCCGGGCCGGGTGTTTTTGGGGTTAGGCACCGGCGAGCGGCTCAACGAACAGGCCGCGACCAACGCGTTCGGCAAGTACACCGAGCGCCACGACCGGCTGGTCGAAGCCATCGGGCTGATCCGCCAGCTGTGGAGTGGTTCGCGAATCTCGTTCGCGGGCCGCTATTTTCAGACGAACTCTTTGAAGCTTTACGACCTGCCGACGACCCCGCCCCCGATCTTTGTAGCCGCCAGCGGCCCCAAAAGTGCCAGACTGGCCGGCCAGTACGGCGACGGCTGGATCACCGAAGCCAGCGACCTCAAGAACCCGAAGCTGCTCGCCGCGTTCAGCGCGGGCGCACAAGCCGCCGGCCGCGATCCGGCCAACCTGGGTAAGCGCGCCGAACTGTTCGCCGTCGTCGGCGACCAGACCGAGGCCGTCCGCGCCGCTACCTTGTGGCGATTTACCGCCGGGGCCGTCGACCAGCCCAATCCGGTCGAGATCCAACGCGCCGCCGAGTCAAACCCCATCGACAAAGTTCTCGCCAATTGGACGGTCGGCACCGACCCCGCCCCCCACATCAATGCCGTGCAAAAGGTGCTCGACTCCGGCGCCATTCCGTTTCTGCATTTTGCCCAAGACGACCCCATCAAGGCCATCCACTTCTACAGCAGCAACGTCTTACCCAAACTGCACTAAGGCTGCACACGTTGCCGATAGTCAGGCCGATTCCGAAGGCCACGGTCCGCCGCCATACTTGATCCCATGCCGCAGGTTCCTCCGGCCCGCTATCTGTTGCGCGCCAAAGACCTGGCCGACGCCCGTTACGCCGAGCCGATCACCGTCGATGATTTGGCCGCTGCCGCGGGGCTCTCGCGCGCCCACTTCAGCCGCATGTTCACTCGGACATTCGGTGAATCACCGCGTTCCTACCTGCAGACGCGCCGGCTGGAACGAGCCGCCGCGCTGCTGCGCTACACGGACCGATCTGTCGCCGACATCGCCGTCATGGTCGGTCTGCGGAGCGTCGGTTCGTTCACCACTACCTTCGGCCGCATGTATGGGTTGCCGCCCGCGGCCTACAGAGCCAGCCTCCCACCGGCGTCGGTGCACGCGCGGGTGCCGAGCTGTATCCTGCGGCGGGATACCCGGCGCCCCTCCGACAGCCGCGTCAAGACAGCACATGGGAAGAAGACGGACGTCGTCGACACCCCGTAGCGTCGTGCCCATGTTGAAGATTGCCAGCGCCCATTTGTGGGTGCATGACCAGGATGTGGCACTCAAGTACTGGACCGCAAAGGTGGGCATGGAAGTGCGACAAGATGTTTCGTTGCCGGAGCTCCACTTCCGGTGGCTCACGGTCGGCCCACCGGGCCAGCACGACGTGTCTATCGTCTTGATGGCGATTCCAGGTCCGCCGGTGATGGACGACGCGACCCGTAAGCAGGTGAGCGAAGTGATGGCGAAGGGTTTCGCCGGCACGGTGTTCCTCACCACCGATGACTGCCAGGCCACCTATGACGAGATGAAGTCCCGGGGCGTGGAGTTCACCGAGGAGCCGCATGAGATGCCATACGGCATCGACTGCGGTTTCCGCGACCCATCGGGCAACAGTGTTCGGCTGACCCAGTTGGCGGACATCGGCGGCTGACCGCGAGAACCCACGGCGGGCGGCCCCATTTAGGATGGTGTGGCCTCATCAACGAGTCCGGTGCGACGCTGCACCGGGGAACGGTTGGCCACGATGTGGGACTTCGAAACAGACCCGGAATATCAGGCGAAGCTGGACTGGGTCGAAAAGTTCATGGTCGACGAACTCGAACCGCTCGATCTGGTCGCCCTTGACCCCTATGACAAAAAGAACGCCGAGATGATGGCCATCCTGCGGCCGTTGCAGCAGCAGGTGAAGGACCAGGGGCTGTGGGCGGCGCACCTGCGGCCCGAGCTCGGCGGCCAAGGCTTCGGCCAGGTCAAGCTCGCGCTGCTCAACGAGATCATCGGACGTTCCCGCTGGGCGCCGTCGGTGTTCGGCTGCCAAGCACCCGACTCGGGCAACGCAGAGATTCTCGCGCTGTTCGGCACCGACGAGCAGAAGGCCCGCTACCTGCAGCCATTGCTGGACGGCGAAATTACCTCTTGCTATTCGATGACCGAACCACAGGGCGGTTCGGATCCCGGGCAATTCGTCACCACGGCAACCCGGGACGGCGACGACTGGGTCATCAACGGCGAGAAGTGGTTTTCTACCAACGCCAAGCACGCGTCGTTTTTCATTGTCATGGCCGTCACCAACCCTGAAGCCCGCACCTACGAAAAGATGTCGCTGTTCATCGTTCCGGCCGAGACGCCAGGAATCGAGATCGTGCGCAATGTCGGTGTCGGAGCGGAGTCTTCGAAACGCGCCAGCCACGGCTACGTCCGCTACAACGATGTCCGCGTGCCCGCCGATCATGTGCTGGGCGGCGAGGGCCAGGCGTTCATGATCGCGCAGACCCGGCTCGGCGGCGGCCGCATCCATCACGCAATGCGCACAATTGCGCTGGCGCGCAGTGCGTTTGACATGATGTGCGAGCGTGCGGTGTCCCGCAAGACCAGACATGGGCGACTGGCCGACTTCCAGATGACCCAGGAGAAGATCGCCGACAGCTGGATTCAGATCGAGCAGTTCCGGCTGCTGGTGCTACGCACCGCATGGTTGATCGACAAGCACCACGACTACCAGAAGGTGCGCCGCGACATCGCAGCCGTGAAGGTCGCCATGCCCCAGGTGCTGCATGACGTCGCTCAGCGGGCCTTGCACCTGCATGGCGCGCTCGGCGTTTCCGACGAGATGCCGTTCGTCAAGATGATGGTGGCCGCCGAGTCACTGGGCATCGCCGACGGTGCCACCGAATTGCACAAGATGACGGTAGCCCGCCGCACGCTGCGCGAATACCAGCCTGTGACAACCCCTTTCCCGTCTCAGCATATTCCGACCCGGCGCGCAGCAGCCCAAGCCCGGCTGGCCGAACGCCTGGAACACTCGATCGCCGAATTCTGACCGGATAGCTGGCCTCCGTCGCGACGGCCGAGCAGACGCAGAATCGCATCTTGGAGGCCGTCCTCCTGCGATTCTGCGTCTGCTCGCCGGTATCTGCACTTAAACGAGGGCGAGACACGCCGAAAAAACACGGCCCGTGGTTTAAGTTTCGCGGTTGCGGGCAGCTAGAGCAGTCACGAAATGTAGCGAACGATACTTTCGGCCACACACGCCGGCTTGGGTGACCCGTCGATCTCGACGGTGGTCGACACGGTTGCCTGCATAGCGCCGTTGCCGAGGTCGTCGACACTGACCAACGAACTCTGCGCGCGCACTCGGGAGCCGACCGGCACCGGGGCGGGGAAGCGAACCTTGTTGAGGCCGTAGTTGATTGCGAGCTTGATGCCGTTGACGGTGTAAATATGGTGCTGCAGCCGCGGCAGCAGCGCCAGGGTCATGAAACCGTGGGCAATAGTTCCGCCGAACGGACCGGCAGCCGCCCGTTCCGGGTCGACGTGGATCCACTGGCGATCGCCGGTCGCGTCGGCAAATAGGTTGACATCTTCTTGGGTGATGGTCACCCAGTCGCTCTGCCCGAGGACCTCGCCAGTAGCAGCTGCGAGGTCGGCTACTGATTCGAAAGTGCGCATGGGGTCTCTCCTCTGCTCCGGGTGGTAAGCATAGAACCCGTGAGGCTGCTGTTGATTGCCGATACCCATGTCCCGCAACGCGCTCGCGACCTGCCAGCGCAAGTATGGGACGAAGTCGCGACAGCAGATGTGGTTATGCACGCCGGCGACTGGGTGGCGCTCGAGTTACTCGACGAGCTGGAATCCAGGGCCGCTCGGCTGGTGGCATGTTGGGGCAACAATGACGGGCCGCGGTTGCGGTCGCGACTGCCCGAGTGTGCCAACGTGACGCTGGACGGGCTGTGCTTCACCGTGGTGCATGAGACTGGCGCTGCCGCCGGCCGGGAGGCGCGGATGTCACGGCTCTACCCGGATACCGACGTGCTGGTGTTCGGTCACAGTCACATCCCGTGGGATACCACGACCAAGACCGGCCTGCGCTTGTTGAACCCGGGTTCGCCGACGGATCGCCGCAGGCAACCTGTCTGCAGCTACATGACCGCACGCGTCAACGACGGCGCGCTGACCGACGTCGTCCTGCATCGCCTGGAGAAGTAGCTTGCTGACAGCCGAGACCTAGCTTCTACACATATTTAGCTCGTAAACAGAGGTAAGTGAGCACTCTCATCGACCCAGTCACCGAGGTGTTCCGCGTCGTCGGCAGATTCCGTCGGCAACTCCGCAGGTCAGCCGGTCGCAGTTTCGACTCCGCACGGCTCACCGAATCGCAGTCGGAGCTGTTGTGGCTGGTCGGCCGACAGCCGGGGATCTCGGTCAGCGCCGCCGCGGCCGAACTGGGGCTGGTAGCCAACACAGCCTCAACCCTGGTCTCCAAGCTGGTGGCCAATGGCTTACTTATCCGGATCGCCAGCGAGACTGACCGCCGTGTCGGCCAGCTGCGGCTCGCCGAGCCCGCCCAGCGGATCGTCGATGCGTCTCGCGCCGCACGGCGAGCACTGCTGGCAGATGTTCAGCGAACTCGACGACGATCAAATCGACTCTCTGACAAAGGGGTTGGAGGTCATTGACACGATGACCCAACTACTCCAGGAGCGACGAAGATGAGCAGATCCCTGCAGATGGCGATCGACGGCCGGAACCTGAGCTATCGCTACGGCCAGTTCACCGCCGTAGATGACGTGACGTTGCAGGTGCGGCCAGGCGAGACGATGGGCCTGCTTGGACCCAACGGTGCGGGAAAGACCACTCTGGTGCGCATGCTCGCCACGCTGGCACCAGTCCAGCACGGCGAACTGCGCATCTTCGGGTTAGACGCCCGCCATCAGACAATCGACATACGAAGCAATATTGGCTACGTGCCGCAACAACTTTCGATTGAACCGGCGTTGACCGGTCGGCAGAATGTCGAGTGGTTCGCACGGTTGTACGGTGTGCCACGCGCCGAGCGCACTAATCGCGTCGATCAGGCACTAATCGCCATGGAGCTACCCGACGTGGCCGACCGGCTGGCAGCGAGCTACTCCGGCGGCATGGTGCGCCGCCTGGAGGTGGCGCAGGCGCTGGTCAACCGCCCGTCGCTGCTGGTTCTTGACGAACCGACCGTCGGGCTGGATCCGATCGCCCGTGACGGCGTCTGGAGACAAGTGCGGAGCATGCAGGCCCGGTTCGGCATGACCGTGCTGCTGACCACCCACTACATGGAAGAGGCCGACGCATTGTGCGATCGGGTCGCGCTGATGCATCACGGTTCGTTGCGGGCCGTGGGCACACCCGATGCGTTGAAGTCGGCATTGTCGCCGGGTGCCACGCTCGAGGACGTGTTCCGCCACTACGCGGACGGAGGCTTGGAAAAGGTTGCCCTCCGTGTCGGTTGACCAACATGCCTTGAAAGCGCCAGCAGTGACTGTGGTCCGCGCCCCGCACGGATGGCAACGAGTCAGTGCAACATTCGGCCGCATCGGAGCGTTCGCGATCGTCGAAATGCAGAAGCTGCAGCACGACAGGGCCGAACTCGTCACCCGGATGGTGCAACCGGCATTGTGGCTGTTGATCTTCGGTACCACGTTCAGCCACTTGCACATCATCGAAACCGGATCGGTGTCGTATCTGGCCTTTCTGGCGCCGGGAATAATTGCCCAGTCGGCGCTGTTCATCTCGATCTTCTATGGGATACAGATCATCTGGGATCGAGACGCCGGCGTCCTCGCCAAACTCATGGTGACACCAGCACCTGCGTCGGCACTGATCACCGGCAAGGCCTTCGCGGCCGGTGTGCGATCGGTCGCTCAGGTCGTCGGCGTGCTGGCGCTAACGTACTTGATGGATGTCGGCCTGACGGTCAATCCGTTGCGGATCCTGGCGGCGATGGGCACAGTCATGCTCGGTGCCGCGTTTTTCGCATGCCTGTCGATGACGCTGGCTGGACTCGTCCGCAGCCGCGATCGCCTGATGGGCATCGGCCAAGCTATTACGATGCCATTGTTCTTCGCTTCCAATGCGCTGTACCCGGTCGACGTGATGCCCGCGTGGCTGCGTATGCTGAGCATGGTCAACCCGTTGAGTTACGAGGTGGATGCCTTGCGGGGGCTGTTGATCGGCACCCCACTCAACCCACTGGACATCATCGTGTTGGTGGTTGCGCCGGTGATCGGGATTGCCACGGCGTCAACACTGTTGCGCCGCCTCGTCGCCTAGGGCCGGAATAGTCCCTAACTAATCGAGGCCGAAAGTTGAGCCGCCCCTGACGAATTCCCAATCCCGTAGCGCATGCGCCACCGCATTGGAAGACAGCAGTACGGTTCCGATAGCCAATCGTGACCCGAATGCGACGATTCCCGGCCGACGCTCAATCGTTAGCCAACCGCGATGTCCCGCTGCGGCCGCGACAGACGAATTAGGCGCTCGCCCTGTGTTTCACTCCCCGAGAACAGATTCGACCGCACCATGCGGCAGATGAAAGTTGGGGATGGGTAGGAGCTATGAAGTTCGTTGAAAGTTTGCGTGGCGCAGCGGCAACTATGCCGCGCCGGCTGGCTATCGCGGCTATAGGGGCTGCCCTGTTGGCCGGTCTGGTCGGTGCCGTCGGCGGCTGGGCGACTGCGGGGGCATTCTCGAAGCCGGGTCTTCCAGTGGAATACCTGCAGGTGCCATCACCATCGATGGGCCGCGACATCAAAGTCCAGTTCCAGGGGGGCGGACAGCACGGGGTCTACTTGCTGGACGGTCTCCGGGCACAGGACGACTACAACGGTTGGGACATCAATACCCCGGCCTTCGAGGAGTACTACCAGTCCGGCCTATCGGTGATCATGCCTGTCGGCGGCCAGTCCAGCTTCTACACCAACTGGTACCAGCCGTCGCAAGGCAACGGACAGAACTACACCTACAAATGGGAGACGTTCCTGACTCAGGAAATGCCCACGTGGCTGCAGGCCAACAGAAACGTCTCACCGACCGGCAACGCCGCAGTGGGGCTGTCGATGTCGGGCGGTACCGCACTGATCCTGGCGGCGTACTACCCACAGCAGTTCCCCTACGCCGCCTCGCTGTCGGGCTTCCTCAACCCGTCTGAGGGCTGGTGGCCGACGCTGATCGGTTTGGCGATGAACGACTCGGGCGGTTACAACGCCAACAGCATGTGGGGTCCGTCCACCGACCCGGCGTGGAAGCGCAACGACCCGATGGTTCAGATTCCGCGGCTGGTCCAGAACAACACTCGGATCTGGGCGTACTGCGGTAACGGCACACCCAGCGACCTCGGGGGCGACAATATGCCGGCGAAGTTCCTGGAGGGCCTCACACTGCGCACCAACGAAACCTTCCAGAACAACTACGCGGCCGCGGGTGGACGCAACGCAGTGTTCAACTTCCCGACCAACGGGACACACTCGTGGCCCTACTGGAATCAACAGCTGGTTGCCATGAAGCCCGACATCCAGCAGGTGCTCAACAGCGGCAACAACAACGCCTGAGACCCTGAAGCGAGCATCGGCGGCAGCGCACCGGTCAGCGCTGCTGCCGTTGCTTTTTGTCTGACCGGTTCTTCAACAGCGCGCGGCGGTCCTGGTGGAAGTACGTGTACCCGGTTGTCAACGCGCATATGGCCGTAGCGGCCACCAGCATCCCGGTCCCGTTGACGACCAGGCTGATCCAGCCGCCCAAGGTGGCGCCCAAGCAGAAGCTGGCGAATAGCAGAAAGTAGCCGAGCCAGTCCGCCGCGTTTCCGCCGGCGATGTGGCGTTCGATGCCCTGCCCCATCTTGACCAGCGTGCCGGTCACATAGCTCAAGGGCACCGACACCTCGCCATCTTTGACGAACGACGTGTTCAAAGCGCCAATCGCGAAGACGACCAGCATAATTGGCGCAAAGTCGACGAGATTTTCTTCCCATCCCTCGTCGAGGACGTCCAACACGGTGGCCGCGAACAAACTCAACGTCGTCAGCACGGTTGGGCCGTGCGGATGCGCCACCCAGAAATGCCGCCGACACACTGACGCGATCACCACGCCGGCGACAAAGCACAGCAGTAGCAGCCCCGCCGTGATCGACAGCAACACATCGTGCCGGAAGACCCCCAATACGGCCCGCTGGGCGTTCCCCGTCATGAACGTCACGAAGTATCCGGCGGAGTGGGTAAACGCAGTCGCTCCCAGCACACCGGCCAGCGCCGCCAGCACCCATGACAACCGCGCCTCACTGTCGAAAATCTCGCTCGCCACACGAACATGCTTTCACCAGACCGCACTATTCGCAGACGGAAATTCTTCCGGCCGGGCACGACGGTCGATGTGAAAGCAGACTCTCAGACCTTTTTGGCAGCGGTCAGCCGAGCGATGGACCGCAGCGGGATCGGCAGCCATGCGGGCCGGTGCCGCGCTTCGTAACCGGCCTCATAGACGGCCTTGTCGAGTTCGTAGGCGGCCAGCAGTTGCGCCGAATCCCGCGGGTCGATCCCCGACGCGGCCGCGTAGCCGTCGCAGAACGCGCCGCGATTACGCTCGACCCATTCCCTGGCGCGGGCAGCCAGCTGCTTGTCAGCGCCCTGGTCCACCAGTGGGCCGTAAGCGGCGTACTCGAAGGAGCGCAAGACACCGGCCACGTCGCGCAATGGTGAGTCAGGCGCCCGCCGCTCGTCGAGCGGCTGGCCCGGCTCGCCTTCGAAGTCGATCAGCAGCCAGCTCTCCGGGGTACGCAGCACCTGTCCCAGGTGCAGATCACCGTGCACCCGTTGAACGGTGATCGTCTCGTCCGCGAGCTTCTGGAATCGATCTTCGATCGCTGTTGCGTACTCCTCCAGTTCAGGAACGGACGCCACAGTCGACGACAGCCGGGCCAGCACGCTGTCTACTGGGAATGTTGCCTGCGTCGTCCCGAGGCACTCGGCAAGGGTGGCGTGCACGGACGCAACGG
>Ga0335081_10020703_pt1 | contig 10639 bp, 9 predicted proteins | sample Lox_Sample_35_FD_206713 | JGI IMG/M metagenome (GOLD analysis project Ga0335081, IMG submission 206713) | Soil microbial communities from Loxahatchee National Wildlife Refuge, Florida, United States - Lox_Sample_3.5 | ecosystem: Environmental > Terrestrial > Soil > Wetlands | place: USA: Florida... | reverse complement strand
GACAGCCGCGCCAAGCTTTATGGCGTCAAGCTCGGCAAGCCGCCGTCGCGGTACATCAAGGAGAACATCGCGGTCACCACCTCGGGCATGTGCTCGGCCGAGCCGCTCGCCTGCGCGCTCGCCGCGCTCGGCCACGACAGAGTCATGTTCGCGGCCGACTACCCGTTCGAGTCGGCCGAAGAGGCCGGACATTTCATGGACACGGTGGCGCTGCCGGAAACGCTGCGCGCGGACATCGCCGCCGACAACGCCAAGCGCATCCTGGGCCTGCCGTGACGAAGCTTCTCATCCTGGAAAAGTTCGCCGACGTCTACGAGCGCGCGCTGACCAAGCAGTTCTCCGGACTCGCGATCAGCAAGGCGGCGGCCATGCCGGACGTCGCCGCCGATCTCGCGACCATCGACGTGCTGTTCGCGTTCGGCATCGCGATCGACGACGCCTTCATCGCGCGCGCCAAGAACCTCAAGTGGATCGCGTCGCTCGCGACCGGAGTCGATCACTTCTTGCGCTGCCCCTCGCTCAAGCCCGAGACCATCCTGACCTCGGCACGCGGCATCCATGGGCCGGCGATGCGGGAGACGGTGGCGGCGCTGATGCTGGCGCTGACCCGCGACGCGGCGCGGCTGGTGCGCAACAAGGATGCGCACCGCTGGGACCGCGGCGCGCGCTGGCCGCTGCTGGCCGGCAAGACCGCGGTCGTGGTCGGGATCGGGGTGAGCGGGATCGCGATCGGCGAGCTGCTCAAGGCGTTCGGCATGCGCGTCATCGGCCTCACCCGCACGCCGCGTGACATCGCCGGCTTCGATGCGACCGTGCCGACCGAGCGGCTCGGCGAGATCGCGGCCGAGGCGGATTTCTTGATCAACGTGCTGCCGGGGAGCGCCGAGAACCACGGCCTCTTCAGCCGCGCTGTGTTCGCCGCCATGAAGCCGACCGCCTACTTCATCAATGTCGGCCGTGGCGAGACGGTCGACGAAGCCGCCCTGATCGAGAGCCTCAAGACGAAGCGCATCGCGGGCGCCGGCCTCGATGTCGTGCAGAACGCCCCGCTCAAGCCCGACAGCCCGTTCTGGGACCTGCCGAATGTGTTCATTGCGCCGCAGGTCGGCGGCTACTTCATCGGCTACGAGGAGCACGCGCTGCCGCTATTGATCGACAACATGCGGCGGTTTCTGACCGGGCGGTTCGGCGAGATGGAGAATGTGGTGAAGCACTGAGCGCCGCTTGCGCAGGCCTCTCCCCTCCCCCGCGCGCGGGGGAGGGAGCGCCGGCACCGTCCCAAGTCCCGCTAATCCAGCGGCTCGACCTTGACCAGGGCGGCGCCGTGGTTGTTGCCGACCCACAGGCTCGGCGGCGTGGTGGAATTGTCGACGAACACGCGGCGGATGTTGGTGCGGCGCGGCAGCAGGTACTCGACGAACTGCCCGGTTTTTGGATCGAGCCGCGATACGCGGTCGCTCAGCATCGAGCCGGTCCACGCATTCCCGTCCTTGTCGGTCACCGCGTCATAGGGCTGTCCCCACGCCGTCGGCAGCACCCATTCGTCGACCTTGCCGGATTTCGGCTCGAGCCGGCCGATGGCGTTGCCGCCGTACTCGGCGAACCACAGCCGGTTCTCGCCGTCGAAGCGGCCGCGACGCGGACGCGAATTGGCGATCCCGCCCCGGTAGATCGACAGCGCCCCGGTCTTGGCGTCGAGCCGGCCGATGTCGGACGATGCGAAGTCGAGCAGATAGAGGTTGTTCTCGGCGTCGGCCGGGATGCCGTAGGACGTGATGGTCTTGCCGGTCGCCGGATCCTTGAACGAGCCGAAATTCTCCCACTTGCCGGTCGCGGGATCGAGCCGCAGGATCTGCGCGCGGTCGGAATTCTTCACCCACACCTTGCCGTCGACGTCGGACGAGACCGGCGTCATGAAGGCCTGCTGGGTCGCGTCGGTCTGCCACTCCTTCGGCACCGCCCAGGTCTCGAACTTTTCCGTCTTCGGATCGAAGCGCGCGACGCCGCCCTGGTACATCATCGAGACCCAGAGCTTGCCCGCCTTGTCGCTCTCGAGGTCGAGCGTTCCGGTCGGAAAGCCCTGCTTGAGGACGGGCAGCGGATATTCTGAGACCTTGAGCGTCTTCGGATCGAACCGGCCCAAAAACTGCTCGGCGAACTCGGTGAACCACACCTGGCCCTGCGCATCGACGATCACGTCGTGCGGCTGGATGACCTTGCGCGGCAGATCGTACTCCGTGATCACCACGTGGGTGGCGCGGCCGGTCGGGCGCGGAAACGTTTTCAGCGGATAGGCCCAGGTCTCCTCGTTCGACAGGTTGACCGAGGCGAGATAGTCCGCGACCGCGCGCAGGCCGGGCCCTTGGCCGATGTTGCGCCGCGCATTGCCGACGAGACGCTGCGGATTGTCGGGCGTGCTGCCCGGATAGTAGCCGGCCATGCGCTCGAACACCTGCATGAACTCGTCGGCATCGTGGGTCGAGCGCACGATGCGATCGAGGTCGTGGCAGCCGATGCAGTTGAGCAGCGCCTTCTTCTGCGGATCGCTGCCCGGCATGCTGGCGAGCCATTCCGCATTGGTGAGCTGGGCCGGGAGATTCCTGGTCGGCTTGAGCTTGAGGTCGGCGGTGGCCGCCTTGCCGGCCTCGACCTCGGCGGTGGCCTTGCCGTCGAGATCGTAGCCGGCGGCGCGGATCGTCACCGCATAGCTGCCGGGCTCGAGCCGCGCGGCGGGGAAATGATAGCGCCCGTCATGGTCGGTGACGACCGAGACCGTGACGATCGCGCCGGCCTTCTTGGCGCTCACCACGACGCCCTCCATGGCGCCTTCCTGCGCCGAGGTGACCCGGCCGGTCAGCGCGTCGGGCGATTGGGCGCGCGCGGCGACGCAGCAGAGCGCCGCGAGACCGGCCGCAAAGGCGATACCGAGATTTCGGGCGTGCATCATGACCTCCCTGAATGGATTGCTCTTGTTTGGTTGATGGCGAGCCTAGACCTGGGGGCCGGCCCCTTCAAGAATGGGTCGGTCCCGCTTTTTGCATTTCCGGCATGTCGGCCGTTGTGGCAGTCTCCGCCGCGTTTTGGGAGCGACCAGGAGCGCGTCGAAATGATCGAGCTGCACTATTGGACCACGCCGAACGGCCACAAGATCGTGATGTTCCTCGAGGAGGCCGGGCTCGAATACAAGATCGTGCCGGTCAACATCGGCAAGGGCGAGCAGTTCAAGCCGGAATTTCTCGCGATCTCACCCAACAACCGCATCCCGGCGATGATCGACTTGAAGCCGGCGGACGGCGGCGCGCCGATCCCGATGTTCGAGTCGGGCGCGATGCTGCTCTATCTCGCCGCGAAGACCGGCAAGTTCCTCTCGAGCGACGTGCGCAAGCGCTGCGACACCATACAGTGGCTGTTCTGGCAGATGGGCGGCCTCGGGCCGATGAGCGGGCAGAACAACCACTTCTCGCAATATGCGTTGGAGAAGATCCCCTACGCGATCGACCGCTACCGCAACGAGGTCAACCGCCTCTATGGCGTGCTCAACAAGAAGCTCGCCGGCCGCGACTTCATCGCCGGCGAATACTCGATCGCCGACATGGCGTGCTATCCGTGGATCGTGCCGTACGAGCGGCAGGGGCAGAAGCTCGAGGATTTCCCCGACCTGAAAGCGTGGTTCGAGCGGATCAAGGCGCGGCCCGCCACGGTGAAGACCTACGAGCTCGCGAAGTCGATCAACACGGCGCCGAGCATCACGGACGAGTCGCGCAAGATCCTGTTCGGCCAGACCGCCGCCGTGGTGCGGTGACGATTCACACCACCTCATCCTGAGGAGCGCTCGCGCGAGCGAGCGCGTCTCGAAGGATGGGCCAAGCATGCAGGCGGCGCTACATCGGCCGCCGCATGGTTCGAGACGCGTCGCTTCGCGACGCTCCTCACCATGAGGCGGGTTGAGGCCTTTGCAAATCGAAAGAGGGGAAACGCATGTCCGCCGGATACAAGCTCGTCACCTATTCGTCGCCCAAAGGCTTGCGCGCCGGTCTCGTCGTCGGCGAGGCCGTGCATGATGCGGCCGCGCTGACCGGCAATGCCGCCGACGCGACGGTGCTCGGCATTCTCGAGGACTGGGACGCCGCCGCGACGCGGCTCAAGGCGGCGGCCGCCAAGGCCGGCAAATCGTCCGGCATCCCGCTCGCGCAGGCGAAGCTCGCGACGCCGGTGCGCTGGCCGTCGGCGATCTACTGCGCGGGCGCGAACTATTCCGATCACATGCTCGAGATGGCGAAGGTGCAGAATATTCCGCCCGAGCCCGATCCGAAGAGCGTCGGCCTCAAGCCGTGGCACTTCATCAAGGCGTCGCGCACGCTCGCGGATCCGGGCCAGACGGTGCGGCTGCCGACCTACTCGAAAATGGTCGACTGGGAGGTGGAGCTCGCCGCCGTGATCGGCCGGCCGGCGCGCAACGTCGCGGTCGAGCGCGCGCTCGATCACGTCGCGGGCTATACGATCGGCAACGATCTGTCGGCGCGCGACCTCACCAAGCGGGCGCAGGTGCCGGATGCCTCGCCGTTCAAGTTCGACTGGCTGGGGCAGAAGAATTTCGACGATGCCTGCCCGGTCGGCCCGTGGATCGTGCCGGCCGAGGACATCGCCGACCCGCAGAACCTCGCGATCAAGCTGTGGGTCAACGACGTCATCAAGCAGGACTCGCACACCAGCAAGATGATCTTCTCGCTCGCCGAGCAGATCGCCCACATCTCGTCGCGCCTCACCCTGCATCCGGGCGACCTCATCCTCACCGGCACGCCGGCCGGCGTCGGCCTGGCGCGCAAGGAGTTCCTCAAACCGGGCGACGTCGTGAAGCTTTTCGTCGAGGGGGTCGGGACACTGACCAACCCGATGGCCTGATCGCGGCGCGCCGGTCGCGCAATTCCGGTATGATGGCATCATGGCGAAAAAAGCCAAACGCAATCCAAAGACAGGCCAGCGCAAACCCGCGAAGCGAACGACGCGACGCGCACGGATCGGGCAGATCTTCACCGGCGATCAGGCGCTGCACGCGCTGTTTCGCGAGCAGGCCGCCGCGGTGCTCGACAATGCGGAGATCGGCGAGGAGGAGAAGCAGGGCATCCTCGCCGCCATGACGTGCCCGTGCTGCGGCGCCGGGACGATGTCGGTGAGCGTGAAGCTGCGGCCGCGCGCGCGCTTCGCCGCGGACGAATCGTAGGATCAGCCGGTCGTCAGGCGGCGCGAATATTGGCGAAGAACTGGTCGATCTCGCCGCGCAGCGTCTGGGCCTGCTCGCCGAGCTGGGTCGACGCGGCAAGCACCTCGGAAGCCGCCTTCCCGGTCTGTCCGGCCGCCGCGTTGACGCCCGTGATGTTGCGCGAGACCTCGGTGGTGCCGCGCGCCGCTTCCTGCGTGTTGCGCGTGATCTCGTGCGTCGCCGCGCCCTGCTCCTGCACCGCCGCCGCGATGGCGGAGGCGATCTCGTTGACGCGGGCGATCGTCTTGTTGATGCCGCCGATGGCGACGACCGCGGCCTCGGTCGAGGACTGCATCCCGCCGATCTGCGCCGAAATCTCCTCGGTCGCCTTGGCGGTCTGGCTGGCCAGGCCCTTCACCTCGGAGGCCACGACGGCGAATCCCCTGCCGGCCTCGCCGGCGCGGGCCGCCTCGATCGTGGCGTTGAGCGCCAGCAGGTTGGTCTGTGATGCGATCGCCTGGATGAGCTCGACCACGGCGCCGATTTTCTGCGCCATGCCGCTCAGGCCCTGCACCGTCTCGTTTGCCCGCACGGCCTCGCGCACCGCCTCGGCGGTGATCTCGCTCGATTGCTGGACTTGGCTGCCGATTTCGTTGATCGAGGTCGCCATTTCCTCGGTCGCGGCCGCCGCGGTCGAGACATTGGTCGAGGCCTGTTCCGAGGCCGCCGCCACCGCGGTCGCCTGCCGGCTTGCCTCCTCGGCCGTGCTGGCCATCGTCTGCGCGGTACCCTTGAGCTGCGTCGCCGCTTCGCTCACGGTCTCGAGGGCCTGCCGCATCGAGCCGTCGAAGGCGCGAATATGATTCTCGACCGCCTGCTGACGCGCCGCCGCCTGCTGCTGGCGGCCGCGGTCGGCAGCCTCGATGCGCGCCTTCTCGATCGCATTCTGCTTGAAGGTTCCGAGCGCGCCGGCGAGCGCGCCGATCTCGTCCTTGCGGCCGGCGCCGTCGACCGCGACGCTGACGTCGCCCTCGGCCAGCTTGATGGTCGACGCCGTGAGGCGCGCGATCGAACCGCCGATCGCGCCCGCGATCGCGACGCTGACCAGGATAGCGACGACGGCCGCGGCCAGAAACAGCGCGACGAAGCCGTACCGCACCGCCTGCGCGGACGCCATCGAGCTGTCATGCGCGGCGGCGGCTTCGCTGCGCTCGATGGCGAGCAGGTCCTGCAGTCCGATCAGAAGCTCTCCATAGTGTTTTTCGCCGTCCCGGCTCATCATGTAGGCGGTGGCGACGTCGGCCGCGACCATGGTGATGACCGGCGCAATCGACTGCCGATATTCGGTGATCGCTTTGCCGAGCCCGGCCACCGCCTGCCTTTCCCTCTCGCCCAGCTCGGAGGCCGCCAGCTTGGCGATGAGCGCTGCCGCCTCGTCGAGCTGCTTGTTCATCTCGGCGGTCAGTCGCTTGAGGGCCTCGGCGTCATCGGCATTGCCTGCCAGTGCGATGATTCGGCTGAGGCCGCCGCTCGCCTCGGGAATCGCTCGCCCAAGGGCCGCGACCGTTGCGGCCTTGTCCATCTCGACTGTGGTGAGCCGCTCGATCAGCCGCGTCTGATCGCCCAGCGATTTGAGCGCCAGCGGCGCCATCAGCGAAAGCAGAACGATGGCGATGCCGGGGGCGATGAGCAGCTTCCGGTTCATCCGGATATTCGCCGTCCACCGATCGATCAGGGAGAACATGGGCCTTCCCCTCCTGCCGTCATCGCGGCACCAAAGCATCGATGCGCGGCGGCCGTTTCGCCGGCGCGCATCGCCCCGCGCGGAGGCTCGCCTAGTCCTTCACGTAGACACCGGTTTGGACCAGATAGTCACCGACCCGGTGGACCCACGCCTTTTTCGGCTCAATTTTCCTGCTCTCGGGATTGGTGAACTTGTAGCTGATCCATGCCGTCTCCGACTGCTGCGTCGCCTTCCAGCCCAATTGCGTGAATTTGACGCCGTCCGGATCCACGGCATCCCACATGTTCACGCCGATCAGCTTGGAATTGATATGCGCGCGGATCGTGCCCGTCTTGTCAATCACCACGACGTAGAGCTCGCCTTTGTGAAACTCGCCATTCGGATCATCGAACGCCGGAAAGGCTTTGTCGCCCTGAGCCGCAACCAAGGCTGCCGCTTTCTCGGCCATCGCCTTCGCCTCGTCGGGCGACGCGGCCAACGCGGGGGCGACAGCGACGCCCGCCAGCGCAATGGCGGCCACTGTGATCTGCACGCATTTCCTGAACATGGATGGACCTCATCACGATTGGATAGCTGGGCGACTCATTTCGTGTCGCCTTAAGGGGTTTGAGTTCCATCGTGCGGGCCAACTCGTGAAGGAACTATTGAAATGGCTAATGGGCGCGACGGCAATTGTTATAAAACGATATGATGACGCTACGTGAAGTGCACGCTGCTTCATCGCGTGACGAAGCGACCGTAAAAATCGCCATCCGGGAAAATACGTAATCAGCGTCAACGCCGTCGCAGCGTCATCGGCTTTCCGGTGTCGCCGCGGGCGCGCCGTGGTTGCCGAACAGCGGCTGCATCGGCCCCGGCTGCCCCGCGGTCGGGGTGCCGTTGCGGTGGGAAACGATGGTCGGCGACGCCCCGGTGCCGATGCTGCGCACCGCGACCGCGACGGCGTCGATCTCGGCGGGGCTGCACATCCGCTCGTTCACCGAGGATGTCACCTCGGTGCGCCGGCGCAGCTCGCGTCCGTCGCGCGTCCATTCGTCCCGATAGGTGAACTCCGGCGTGACCTTCCTGACCGGCGACGGCAGCTTGACCGAGACGACATCGTCGGTGAGCGGGATGTGCACGGTGTGCACCATGCGGCCGGGCCGGCACACCGACGGATAAATGCGCTTGTTGGCGCCGACCGCGCCGAAGAAGTACGCCGGATGCGGCAGCAGCGGACTGAAGCCCGGCGGAGCGCGAAACCGCGCCTGCGCCTGCTGCGCGGCCGCGGCCGGGCCGGTCGGCTTGGGCAGCGTCCATTTGATCGTGATCCGGTAGGGCTCGTGCGCGTCGGTCCACGGCGGCGCCTCGAGGTCGTAGGTGCCGCCGGCGACGCCGCGCTGCTGCGCCAGCGCCTGCAGCACGACGTCCTTGCCGCGCGATTCGATCTGCGCCACGTAGCCGCGCACCGTGTCGGCGAAATCGCCGCGCGCCGTGATCGTCGTCTCGCCCGCGCGCGCGCCGTCGCGCGCCGCAGTCATGCGCGAGTCGAGCTCGACCACGTTGTCCTCGGCCGAGGATTCGGGGGTGCGCGCCACCACGGCGCCCTTGTCGGATACGCGCACCACCGGCTTGCCGCTGTCGCTCGACGGCAGACGGTTGAAGTTGCCGAACGCGGCGGTCGGATCGACGTAGCGGTCGAGCGCCGGAATGTAGACGATGGCATGGTTGAACGCCGAGACCGTCGCGGTCTTGGCCAGCCGGTAGGTCGGCATGGTGCCGATCAGGACCTCCTCGGCCGCGATGCCCTTGGCGGCGAGCAGCGCGGTCAGCAGCGTCGCGTCGTCCTTGCAGTCGCCGAACCGGCGCGACAGGATCGTGCCGGCGTCGTTCGGCACGAAGCGTCCGCTGCCGAAGTAGACCGCGACGTAGCGGATGTTGCGCGTCACCCATTCGTACAGCGCCTGTGCCTGCGCGCGCGTGTCGGTCTTGCCCTCGGTGACCTCGTCGGCGATTTTTTGCACCTCCGGCGTCACCGCCGCCTTCTCGCGCGCCCGCGCATAGAAGGCGGTGGCGATCTCCTCGAAGCTGGAGAAGGTCGAGATGCGCACCGCCGGCACCGAGAAGGCGAGGTCGGCGATGTTCTTCTCGTCGATCTCCACCGGCTCGGTCGCGCCCGACCAGTGGCGCACGATCTCGTCGCCCTGGCGCTGCTCGTCGTAGGCGAGCTGCTGCTCGTCGTGATGGATCGCGAGCGACGCCGGCGTGTGCAGCGTGACGTCGAGGCTCTTGCGCACCGGACCGGGCGCGAGCACGACCGCGCGCGAGTAGTGGTTGGGGATGTAGTGCTCCTTCTCGGTGATCCGCAGGGTGAGCACCGCGGTGTCGCCGACCGACAGATCGCGATACGGGATCTGCTGGACCTTGAGGTCGACGTAGGACATGGCGGCGCCGACCGAGCCGGCCTGGGTCACGAAATCCCTCGGGTCCGCGGCGACCTGGTGGCCGTCCGCCTTGCGCGTATAGGCCTCGACGATCTCCAGCGTCTGGTTGCCGTTGTAGGTCCAGCTGCTCTGCGCCGCGCCGCGCACCGCGGTCTCGACCAGCGGCGTCAGCTCCTGGTGGATCGTCTCGACCACCGTGAGGTCGGGCAGGATGCGGATGTCGGTCCGCAGCACCTGCCGCATGCTTTCGGCGGCGCGCGCCGCGGGGCCGCAGGCGCCGATCAGGCAGGTGAGCGCAACCGCCGCCGCCAGGTTCCAAGTCCAGGCACGCACGCCATTCCCCCTTCGGGTTCGCCAGCCCCCGAGACCCCTTGTCACAGCAATCTAGACTAGTAAAGCGGCGAAAATCAGCACGCCCGATCACCGCCGTGCAGGATGGGTTGAGCGCAGCGAAACCCATCAACGGCGCGCAGAACGATGGGTTTCGCTTTGCTCAACCCATCCTACGAAGCTCCTTTATACCTTGATCTTCTCGTCCTCGACGACGCGCTGCACGGCGGAACGCGCGAGCATGCGGTCCTTGTGGGCGGTGTAATGCTTCAGTTCGCCCATCGGCAGCTCGCGACGTACGCCCCAGGTGTAGAAGACGAAAGCGTAAGGGTCGAGCACCGAGTAGCGGTCGGACAGCCACTCGCGGTCCGCCAGCATGCCGTCGATCTGCTTCAAGTAGCCGTGGAAGGTCTTCAGCCCCATCTCCTTGATGCCCGGGAACGCCGATTGATCGGCGGTGTAGCGCTCGGGCCGCCCCACATGGGCGTGCGCCGGATGCACGCTCGCGGCAAAGAAGCCGATGATCGAGAGCGCCTTCGCTTCCGCCTTGGCGTCGGTCGGCCACAGGCCGAAGCGCTTGCCGAGATAGGGCAGGATCGCGGTGTTCTCGGTGAGCGGCTCGCCGTCGTCGAGGCGCAGCGCCGGCACCCGCCCGAGCGGATGAATTTTCAGATAGGCCTCGGTCTTCTGCTCGCCCTTGGCGAGGTCGACGCGCTGCGGGGTATATTTCTCGCCGCTCTCCTCCAGCACGATATGCGCCGCCATCGAGCACGCGCCGGGGGCGTAGTAGAGCGTCAACATGGGCCGAGTCCTCCTGATCTGAATTTCGGATGTGCTTGGAAACGGAGATTACCGGCCCGCTTCCCGTCCGCGCAATACGCACGCCGTCAGGGCCGGCATCGCCGTTCGAGGAACGGCCATGCCAGCATGACAGGCGAATCG
>Ga0335081_10020702_pt1 | contig 10639 bp, 12 predicted proteins | sample Lox_Sample_35_FD_206713 | JGI IMG/M metagenome (GOLD analysis project Ga0335081, IMG submission 206713) | Soil microbial communities from Loxahatchee National Wildlife Refuge, Florida, United States - Lox_Sample_3.5 | ecosystem: Environmental > Terrestrial > Soil > Wetlands | place: USA... | reverse complement strand
CATTGCTCATGGTTAGCCTTTTGGTCTTCTCATCATTTTACCACAGATGAAAACCCTCGGCAGGTTTTGAGCTCGCTCCCTTTCTCGAATTCTACTCTTAGCTGGGCTCGTCACAAACAGTACATCGCCGTGCTTTCCAATCCATCACATAAGGGCATTTGTAGATCCATCAAAATCAAGTCGTATCGTTTCTTGGCACTCATCTCGACAGCCGCAACCCCATCATTGGCAACATCTATTCGAGAATATCCCAATCGTTTGAGAATCTGGAGTAAGTTTCCATTGAAGATTGCTTACCTGTAAGCCAACTTTGACATTCTATCGTGAGCAAAGTCGACTAAGGTGCAAACAATTTGATTGTCTTCAGCCATGAGAATTTCCAGCGGCCTATCCTTTCCGATATCGGGTATTCTAAGCCTTAATTTGAAGTTCAACTATTCGGAGCTACTCAATTCGTCGATTCGATTGTTCCATGGCCGTTCCAGACTTCAAGAGTTGCTCAACGAGGTTCCTAAGAGAGTCTCGCTTGATGTGACGGGAGATGATCATATCAAGCCCAGGTTCTGTTCTGACCTCGTTTGGGGATCGAAGTCGACAAACTGCGATTTTGAACTTTGAATTCATTTTCTTCATAAGATTTTTGAGTTCATCCGATGCTACATCGAGCTCTGAGACAGCCAGTACAGCCAGTTTCGGAATTTGGCACATCTCTTCAAAAGTGCTGGCCTCGTAACATGTGAAACCAAAAGAGGAGAAATGATCTTTGAAAACTTCTCGGGAGATCGCCCAACTGTCGAATATATAGCAATCACCTTTCCATGATGGCGTTTTGCCTCGATCTCTTGAAAGATGTTGAGGAAGAGAGACAATGAAATGGAAAGTAAAGGTCGAACCTTTCCCGACTTCCGACTCAACGCTCAAGTCTCCTCCCATCAAATTGGCGAGTTTTTTGGAAATGGCAAGTCCCAGGCCACTGCCGCCGTACTTTCTGGTTGTAGATGAATCGACTTGACCGAAAGCCGTAAAGAGTCGTTCACTGATTTTTTCCTGAGGAATTCCAATACCGGTGTCTGCGACGGATATTGTAATTCCTACGTATTAGACACAACTAAACAGTGAAGAGACGTCTTGTATTTTGTTCGTGGATTTCCGCCTTCGAACGTACCACAATGCTACCTTCTTGTGTGAACTTTGTGGCATTCGAGAGCAGATTGAGGACAACTTGACGGACACGGGTCGCATCTCCCATAACCTAGAGTCAGAAAGGAGACGAATGGTTTGAACGTCGTCGAAATCTTTGATGTCGGACAGGTAACCCAGATCTCCGATAAACCTTCCCTCTAGGGACAAGATACCTATCATTTTGTTCAAACATGTACCACTCACCTATGAAATCAATTGATTCCTCAATAGAAAGACCAATTCCATTGCACTTTCAATCGTCCTGCGAATTGAAAATCGTTCGGTTTCAATTTCGAGTTTGTTTTTTTCGATCTTGCATCAGGGTGTTTAATTGATCAATTACCTTGCTGAAATCTAAGATCTCGTTTATGAGACGGAGTAGATCGATGCTGGCAGTTTTGATCGTTTCTAGATGCATGAGATGTATTTCAGACCAAGGGAATTGCAGACCAACATCTAAAGTTATCAATACACGTAACATGAATCATACAATCAGCCTGGACAGAGGATAATCCGGTATCCAAAAGAAGAGCTGTCATGCCCAGAACCTAGCAAAAATGAATTTCGTCATAGGGTTGCTACCGCATTGAAAGGTGTTCTGATTTCATGAGACATGGTGGCTAAGAAATTGGATTTGAGCTGATTCGCTCGCACTGCCTCATCTTTCGACCTGAGGGCCTCCAATTTTGCATGCTCTGCTTCATCTTTGGCATTTTCGGCCTGGGATTTAGCTTTTTCCGAGAGCTCCTTCGCCTTGCTCAATTCCGCCATTTTGTCATGAAGTTCTGCCGTGCGCGCGGACACCTCGTCAGTAAGGAGTCGAGATTGATTTTCGACCTTTCGATTTAGTTCAACCAAAGCCACGTTTGTGCGATTCAGCTCCTGATATATCGCGGCTTTCTCCAGAGAAATTGCCGCCTGAACCGATAGGACTTTCAGAATTTCACGTTCGTCGACTTTGAATGCGTCGAGAGAATATGAATGGAGATACAAAACAGCCTGAAGAATCTCCCGACTTACTAAAGGCAGACACAAAAGAGATCTGGGCCGTTTCCATAACAAGAAAGCATCGGTCTCAGCGCTGCCAATCATGTTGATTTCAGCAAGCGTTGTTTTTGTCCTAGCTATACGTAATAATTAGTCGAAAAAAATCGACTAGAAATGTACCGCAATAAGAGCATATGCTGCTCGGAGCCTATTCTGTAAATTTGTGAAAATCCTCGAATGTTTACCAGAAGTCCGTCCGCAAGCGGTTCCTTGTCGTGGAATTCAATATTTCCATTCACACATCTCGACGTTAGTGCATCCTTATTAGAGGCTGCGAACGTGGCTTCGACAACCAACTCTCCCTGGTGAGGAATGATCAGAGCCACATAGTCCGCCCCTACAGTTAGGCCGAAAGGCATCCTCCGTGCCTGTGGACTTCGCCACACTTGCAGTAAATTGTCTAATAAGCGCCGGTGTATCGAATTCGTTGGACCTGTCAACAGTCAATGCTTGACACGCCAAATCAGTCACAATACATGGCCAAAGCCATCCTTTTCATTAGTTGAGGCAGGAAAGTGCATACTGAAGTCCGGTTCGTATGTCCAGTTTTGTGACCTCATAATTGTCGGCTGTGGTGAACGCCGATTCATATATTTGCGTTACCTGACGTTGAGTGGGATAACGGCCGCTGTCGGGGGGTTGCGTGCCGAGATTGAATATCGGCTAGTTCGACTTTGTACGCATTCGCCTTCTCGGAAGTTTTGTGGGCTTTGTAACCGCAGCCCCATTGATGATAAAGGGCAGATGCAGCGATGAAATAACTAAAGTCAGACAGGAGATTAAATATCGAGCACCCAGCGTGGACACTTGAGGATGCACCAAAAGCCTTTTGTAGCATCTCAGCGCAGCTAATAAGCGTTAGAATGACGAGAATATTCCTAACCGTTCGTTGATGAAAGCAGCGCAATCTAAGATAAAAAGCTTTTCGGCCTCGGCAGCAGCCAGGTCAAAAAGTTTTATGGCCTATTATAAGCAGAGCAAACAGACTTTGTGGCACGTCAATGGGACTTTGCTTGCTCAAAATCTCAGCTCGCAGGTGTAGCAGCCTAGGGCGCAGAGGAGCATGGATTCTGCTCCACCGCTCTACATGCGAAATGAGATTTTCAACGAATTCTGGGTCGACACGATCATTGATGAGTGATAGAGAGGCCCAATAAGACCCGTATGGTGAGAAATGGCCCAAAGATTTCGCTGTGCATAAGACCATTACGAGATTCAGAGGTGACATACAGTCTTCGTGCATGTCGACCAGGATTTTCGCGTACTTCCTGTAGCTGTGGGTTTTCTCCAGCATCAAGGAGATAGCACATTTCATCGAGGCGTATCTGCGGTTACAAAGTATAGAAATAGAAAGTACAGGTAAATTTGGAAAAAATTGGCTGGGCTTTGGAGAAAGGCTTGAACGTCTGGAAGAGAGTCGTCGAGGATTGTATTCCTTTGGAATACTTCAATATCATTTTCGGTTCTGACTGTCGCAAAGAGCCGCAAAAGTTCCTGGGTAGTATCGCCTTTCCAAGTCAGTTGAAATAGCCAGAGCTAGAGACAATGAAATCTACAATCTTCCCTGATCGTCAGTACAACGTCCAGGTTCTGAGATACCGTTTGTGGAGCCGAATGATATCTTGGTAGAATTCTCGTCGCAGCTCGATGGATTTTGACAAGGGTAATCCGTTCAAGTACGACCTGAATGTTACAACGTAAATCACGCCGGAAAAATAAAGATACGCGTATATGAGATTTCCCTGTCAGATGAGCAGATAAGAACAGAACGGACAGACATAGCCGTATAGACCAAAATCCACAGCCCCGACGGACGACTCGCCATATCGGACAGCTTTGAGAAGTGAATCATGAATTGCCTGCCAGTCTCCAATATTCGAGTAAGCGGAGCCTGAATTAGCAATTGAAAAGTTTGGAGTCACCGAAGATTACCCAAATCCTGCAGTTCAAAAGATAAGATGCGCTAAAATCGTTCAAAGCGTCCTTGGCAATTTCCAATGCGGTCAATGCCAATGCTTGATTCTCGTGAGGACTGTCAGGGTTCGACACATTAACAGCAAGCATACCCATCTAACGGTGAGAAATGGATTTGAGACCAAAGAACATGCAGAGCAGATTGTACACATTTCCCGAATTGGAAAGTCAACGAGATGCCGACTAACGGGAGAGTGTGAAGAAGGTGCGGAGCAGCCCATGCGCACGGTGCCAGCAATTCCAAGAGTAGTGAGTGGGCAGCGAGCAAAGAATCATCCTTTAAAATCGGCAAACGTTTGAAGGATTCGGCGATTCCGATCGTCTGCGTTGCCGTCATTATTCCATCGAGGAGCTCACTTTCGAAGGCCGGAACAGCTGTGGGATCATTTAAGAGATCACTGAGTCGCTCTTCAACGAATGAAAACGCTTGAATCCCTCGGGCAATGCATTCTATAGTTTTGCCCATATAAAAGAGAATTCGACATTGGTGCACGGCAACTTGTATTGCGTATTGTCGATCGCAGACGGTACTGAGGAGAAATCTGTCGCACTGTTCCATGGCTTCTTCGTATTGAGCCGTGCTTCGGATTAACTAGAGAGATCCAAGGTATACCTGTAGAGACTAGTAATGAGATTCAAATATATCGAACAAGCCAACGCTGAATTTTCAGGCCGATCCTCCAGTTCTGTGGAGAGCAGTTGACGGGCGGCTCTAATGAAGATCAACGCGCTTTCAAAGGATGCTGATAATAGGGCTTTCTCGGCGCAAGCGGCGTTGAGAGCGGCGAATTGAATACGCTCTTCGTCGGATGTTATTATATCAAGACATCGATTCACATGGTTACAAATTGACTGCGTTATTAGCAGAGAACCGTGCACGGAGCAGCACAAAGATGCTGGCCTCGTTCTGTGAATTGTCTCCTCTAAAAGACCCTGTTCCCAGCTGTGGAACCAGTTTCTTGAAAGCACGACTCAATTTTAAGTGAACAGACGGAAACTGATCTTCTGGGATCATAGTATAGAAGGCTTGTTGGATGCGACTAGAATCGTTAGAGCCGTTGAACTGTGTGGGTACTCGTGGGAAAAGGTATAGGAAAGGACATTTCTTTCCGCATGAAAGGAGACAATCGATAAATTATCTCTTGGACTGTAGGATCCATAGTATTGCAAAGCCGTCATCTCGTTGGACGGGCCTGTCTTTGTCTACAGTGATCAGAAGCTGCCAGAGTGCGGGAAACATGCCATTGCGTCCCAGGGAAAAGGGTTCATGAACTGACTATTATCTATCTCGATCAATCCTGAACTGATAGCTGGCCACAACCGCCGGGTGATCTGCCCACAGGATTAAAGAAGTAAAATCAGAGAAGATACCTCGTCAACAGGAAGTTCAAGGACATTAGAGAGTATAAAATTGTTGAATTCACGAGCTCCAAGGCACGCGGCGAATTTTAGAACTTCCACTGTATCCTGTTGAAGGGAACCCTGCAAGGTATTTTGGACAAGGTATTCGATGATATCCTCGGCTACCTGGAGCCCAGAGATCTTGTCTTCGTCCCAGTCCCACTTGGCGGTTTCAAAATTGAAGAAGATCAGACGATTGTCGACGGAAGTCTTCAGGAACTGATGGTTGTTAGGGGAACACTTGAGGGCTTACCGTCTCGATAAAGAAAGCATTGCCTCCAGTATGCTTCATCACGCAATCGCATAGACGCCGAAATCTTCTGTTTTCGTTCATCGTTCCAGGAGACAGTTTTTGTAATCCGCTACCCGGGAGTGCATCTGACAGGAGTCGCTCCAGATCGGTCTGTCATGAGGAATCCGTAAATGGGGGTAATACGATTTGCAATGGTCCGAGGTGCACTTCTGTCATGCCACGGGCTTCGGTATTTCGACCGTACCTCCTCAACTTCGCCAGGCCCTCGAACAGCTCTTTATGAAGAGCTTCACTGAGCTCATTTGACCGATAAGAGATAATCAAAAGGCAGTTGTGAATTGATGCGAAAGAACCATGTTCGCGGAAGGAAGACATTAACCCGGCTAACAGCGACGTTTCAGCAACTGATGACCATTGGAGGTCATCAATGGATAACACCAAAGGACGATCATGGGTCGCGACACAGGTCAGGAAGCCGCGGATGAGTCGAAGTGTGCGTTCTTCGGCCTCGCCAGAGGAGACTTCCATGTTTTGAACCGGAGGCTCATGACGGGGGTACAGCGTTTCCAGCAACGGAACCATTTCAATAAGGACAGGTAAATCTTTGCCGAGAGCATCAGCGACCGTCTGTTTGAAATAATTAAGATCTTCCGATCTATTGAAAAATAATTGTCTGGCAATATCGTAAATGCATTGCACCTGATGTGAGACTCATGTATACGAAGAGTGGAACGGACCATAGCGGTGTGAGGAACGTTGGGATCGAGGTGATCGATTTTGGCGGTCGCAGTCAGGGCTCCTTCTAGAGTCATTCTCTCGAGACTTTCACGGACAAGGCGAGTTTTTCCGACGCCCGACAAGCCGGAAACAACGCAAACTGCGGACTTGCCGGTAAGTTGGACCCCATGGAATGCTTCGATCAAGAGATTTAAATCGGTCTCACGTCCGTACATATCTGAATAATGTTATGATGGGGCAATTCGCGGATTGTACATGCGGGGAAGTTGAATTTTGCAGCACGGTCCAGGGCACCTATCGAAAACTTTGAATCTGAAGCGGCAGTTCCGTCACCGATTGACTGAAGGTCATGAATGACGCCTTTGGCTGAGATATCAGCCAACGCGACATGTGGATTTTACCAGATTGATATCTGAGCTTGGGTGATTTTTGGAGAAGTTGAAGCACGACGCCATCTAGCAGTGCATGTTTCCCGGCAGTTGGAGAAGGGGGATTTTTGGAACGATGAGCAACGGCAATTTCCCGCGCGTTTTCCGGTGTCATTGCGTCTCCAGTGACATACTCGTGAAAAAGAGGTTTTCCCGTGATGAGGTGGTGTAGAATGGCTCCGAGAGAATAAAAATCGGCACGAAGATCAACTACAATAAGACAATGAGTGGGCGATTGAGGAAGCTGACACTTACCGGGGTGGCCTGGTAGGATTGTCTCAGGAGGGATGTAGTGTACGTGGACACTAAGGGGGAAGTTCAAAGGAGGCTCATTGGAAGCCGGTGCAGCGTCGACGGGGCCGTTATGTTCCCCAAGCACACGGCTTTCGCTAAAGTCGCGAATGCAGATTTGCACTTGGCCATCGATGTTCCAGACGCCAATGACGTCCGGTCGGAGACTTCCATGCCTGACCCGTTTCAAATGGAATTGATCGAGAACCTCGGCCACTTTTATGGCGAGGAAGCACAGGTTAGGAACAGAAGGCGGGCGGTACGGTTTATTCTCTTCCTTGTCGAGATAGACCTGGGTGAGAGACCTTTCGTTGTCGTTGGATTTGTATATGATCACCATTTCAGTACGGTTTGGGGAGGCTTTCCATTTGACAGGGTGTGCGATGTTTGCCATTGGACTTCCGGTGTGAAGGTATAATAGCCTAGCACCGTATAAGGAGGGGAACGAAAGGACAAAGGCAATACATTTTCCATTCATGGCGCAACTTGTCGATGGCGTTCTTGTCTGCAAGGGATTAGCGTAACAGTGACGTGGGGTCCCACCCGTGGCAACTGTGACGACAACGCTCTGCTGGGTCTGTCGCTCGTAGTCGTTCCACAGACCACGGTAACAGAAGAGGGACCCGACGCTCCACAAGGGCTGGATGGAGCCGAGGAGGAGGACAAGGCCGAAGACGTCGTGCGGAAGAGGGGAAAGAGGGGACTCCGGCTCAGAAGGAATGGGCGACGTGCCAAAGGGCCCGCCCTCCCCACTGAGAGGGGTCTCCGGTCGCTCGTCCGTCTCGTCTGTCGCTATGTCTGCCATGGCGGTGCGCAGGGATAAGAGCGAGCAACGAGCGAAGAAAAGAAGCAAGGGCCGATGAGGGTGGATGAGAAAGTCTCGTCGGGGACGATTTGTTGATCGAGGCCCCAGGATCTCGTTGCCGCAACAACCGCGAATGTGAGAGATCTGCGGATGGCCGATGACGCTCCCGACAATCAATTTACTATGTCGGCCGACGACCCATCGTGCATCAAAGACCACTACAAAGTGCACCATCCACAGACCTACGACCTCCCGCAATTCTTCGGCATCGTCGAAAACCAAGTCTACAGGTCACAACTTCCCCAAAACACCCCTGCCCCCTCCCCAGCCGGCGGGAACCCGTCTTGGCTTACAAACACCAGGTCCGAGTATCTCCAGCCAATGCACTACCCCTACATTCAAACCCTCGAGCTGACAACAATCCTCGTCCTCTCCCCCGAAAAGCCCAGTCGCGCCCTGAAATCTTTCGCCGAAGAAAACTCGATAAAATTGGTAAAGTACCCCCCCCCAAGTTGGAGGGGTCTGATGGGGGAGGTTCATTTGGGATTGCAGGGATGGAAACCTGATCATGCGTGGTCTGCAATGGCAGAGGGTTTAATTCAGGATTCCTTGAGGATTGTGTTAAGTCCGAAGACTCATCCGATTCTCGTTACTTCCACGTACCTCAGACCCCTACATCCCCCAGGTCCCCAGTACTCTATTCGCAAAATTTTTGTCTCTTATTTCCGGGGCTGACCGGTTTTAGGAGTGGTATCCACGAAGTCGGCATACTATTTGGCATCCTCCGCAAACTCCAACACTGGAGCCTGTCAAGTATTCTGTTTGAATACCGCAGTTTCGCAGGTCCGAATGCACGGTTCGACGAGGAGCAGTTTATCGAGTTGTTTGACGAGACGGCGTTGGTGATTCCGCGGGCACTGCCGACTTGGTGGGTTGAGCAGCAGGAGTTGTGAGATACCGCTGAACAGGCCGATGAAGAACAAATGTAAAAGTATCGGTGCAGAAACAGGTAGCGGGGCCCACGGAGCTCAGGGATACCTATGTGGAAGGGAGGAATGAATTTACTTACTACGCAATCTCACAACCCCTCCGCAAAACTGATTCGGAGGCGGCCTTGATAGACATCCTCCCATTTAGTACCCATAAGCAGGATAACAGGTTCTTCTTATCATATAATTAAAATCTGGTTGATCCTCCCTGTGCAGGAATTACAGCCTCCATTCTTTGAGACATGTCCATCTCATTGATTATTTTAACTTTCTTTCCATATTCTTAATACAATTGTTTTTATTTCTAGTATTAGAGTCACAACCAGAGAGTTCCCGACAATGATATCTTTAATATAACTCCAAACCTGCTTTTGTCGAATTTAAATCTGGGGAATTGAATAGTCAATTCAAACTTGTTACCCTTAGATTTATATGAACAGAAATACAAATCTTTTACAAACATACATATTGTTTTCTATCACAATTGATACTGAAATATCTTCAAAAAATTCTCTTAAAAAATTTAATTGTAAATCAACTGTTTCTCGTTTTATCAAAGATAAAAAGCATCAGATTCTACTTTATTTTATTTATTTATTTAAAAAAGGGTTCACTAAAATAATGTGGCCTTGGTTGGCGGGGTTGTGTCCGGAATGTTTTCCAGGGTTTTGTCGGTTTACCTCAGGAACGCCATGAAGCCCGAACAAAATGCAATAACATGGGTGAACGACTGGATATCGAGAGTACATCCAAGCACCCGATCGAAATGATCGAGTCGCGACAAAAAGAACTCTACATTTCTGGATTCCCAATAGCCGAGGGGAAGCTGGGACACTGGTAAATTACGTGTGCCGCTCAATCGGTTGAGCCAGCTCACCCAACCAACGGACACCCCTGAAACCCGCAGCCGCCATGGCCCCTCATCCGGGCAGGTCATCCATCATCGTTCTACGCCCCGCTATGCACATGACTGTAAGTATTTCTGCCCGAGAAGATACTGGTTCGGAAGGGGGCGAGGAGACGCGATTTCCGCGGTTTCAGGGCGTGACACACGGAGTGGGAGAGCACGGGTGCCGGCTCGCTTCAGATCAACAGTTCGTTGTGAGACAAAGGGAGTTTGGGACGCAGCAACGAAAGGGGCCGCCTGGCGTTCTGGGTGATTTTGGGAGGAGAGAATTAATGGCGGGGCGGTCTCGGTGGGGATTGGTCCGTCGGATGGGAGAATTTGATTGACAGCGAGGCTTGCGAAAGGAATTCAATCAGAAGCGTTAGCTGTTACCAATGGCGTCGAATACCTGGATGTTGCCATGGGATCATTGGATTATTGGACGTTTATTATGGAACATGTGTTGCTAGCGACGGACATGAGCGATGAAGCAGGTCTCTGCGTTGTGAGATCTCAAATGAGAAAGGAGATGGCGGTGCCGTCTGGAAATCGGCAGTTGCGCAATTGGTGCGGGGCCATACTGTCCGCGTAGCTGATGTTGAAGCTTCAGGCGGGTCTTCTAATCTTGTCGTTATCGTATCTCTC
>Ga0335081_10020701_pt1 | contig 10639 bp, 10 predicted proteins | sample Lox_Sample_35_FD_206713 | JGI IMG/M metagenome (GOLD analysis project Ga0335081, IMG submission 206713) | Soil microbial communities from Loxahatchee National Wildlife Refuge, Florida, United States - Lox_Sample_3.5 | ecosystem: Environmental > Terrestrial > Soil > Wetlands | place: USA... | reverse complement strand
GTATGACGAACATCGCTGATCACCCTAGATGCCATAGCGCCGGTTGAAGTACAGCATGACCCGCAGTGCCGTCCGCGTATCCCCGCTCAGCATGTCCACCAGGGCCGGCCGCTGCCTGGACGCGATCGCCGCGAACGCGTCCGCGAAGAATTCCTTGCGCCCGAGGCCGCCGGGCTGGCGGTGAAAATCACTGGCGAAATGTGGCTGGCACTGATCGTAAAGCATGCGGAACTCCGCTGAGTCGGATTGCCATTTGCCCGGCGGGCTGTCGAGATCATCGAGCGCGTGCCCGACCTCGTGGCACATCACGTCTGGCGTCGGCGACGGCCGGGAACCGACCACGATCTTCCGCTCGCCGTAGGCGCCCGCGCAGGCATCCCACGAGGCCCGCCCGGAGGGCAGCGGGACACCGCGCAAGCTGGTCATCTCGTCGAGTTCGGGGACCCCGCCCGGTCCGATGAAGATCGCGTCCAGGCCGTCGGTCAGCTTTTCCTTGATCCGTTCCGGGAGTTCGGCCAGCCGGTCGACGGCCGCCACCACCTCGCGGGGCGGCGGCGACGCCGGGTCCCACTGCCGCCACAGGACGGCCTCGATCGACCCGCAGTGCCTGCGGCCGTCCGGCGTCCGCGGCCGCTCCCGCTGATGCGCCGGCGCGAAAGGCAGGTCGGCGCGCCCGGCCATCCTCGCGGGCCGCCAGGCCGACCGCCCGTCCGGCTGGCGCAGCCCGCCGCCCGCGACCTGGGTAAGCGCCGCCGCCTGCTCGTCCTCGAGCCAGCGCGCCCGCGGCGCGGGCGCCGCCGGCACCGGCCTGGCCGCCTCGCTCATCGCGGCGTCCGGGGCGGCCTGCCTGATCCGCGCCCGGGCCGACCCGGAGCGCACCGCGGGGACGCCGTCCCCGCGACGGGACCCGCGGGGTCCGCCGGGGCCCGCCGCCCGCTGATCGGGCCACGACCCGGCCTGATCACCGGACCCCGCCGCCTGGCCCGGGCCGGAAGGCGCTCCGCCGGCCGGGTGACCTCCCGGCCTGGGCACGGCGGTATGCGCAAGTTCGGCAGGCGGGCCGCCCGAGGCAGGCGGCCCGCCCGAGGCAGGCCACCCGCGGGATACGGGCTCCCGGCTGCTGGCCGGGCCGGGCACGCCGGAAATCCCGGGGCTGCCCGGCGGACCTGGTACCGTCGCCAGATCCTGGCGGCGGCCGCGGCGGTGCCTGCCCTGGGCGCTGCTTCCCCCCGGAGCCGGGTCAGCCGACCGCGTGCGGGAACGAGCGAGCCGGCGGATGCGGTCGAACAGCCTGAGCCGCATGTACGTTCTCCTGCTCTGTTGCCCTGACAGCCAGCGTATGCCGGGATCGCCCGCCGCGTTACCCGATGTGCTCAAACACGTACCTGGCCGCGCGCCCGGCGAGAGGGAAGAGGTGACCCGCTACGAGCACCCGCACGGCTCCGGGTTCCCGCGTGCGGCTCCGGGTTCCTGCGTGCGGTCGTCTCGGGGACGGGCGCGGGCCACATTGTTGGTGTCTGCAAATATTTGGCCGGCTAGGTAAACTCCCGCCCTCGGCAAGGCGTCTTTACAATGCGCCAGAAGCCGGGCACGGGCGGTCCGAGAAGCCTGACCCAGATGGCGTGGGCAAACCTGTCCGGGGAGGACTCAACGTGAAGATCGCGTGCGTCGGCGGCGGCCCGGCTAGCCTGTACTTCGCTCTCCTGATGAAGCTCCGCGACGTCGGCCACGACATCACGGTTTTCGAGCGGAATGGGGCTGGTTCGAGTTCTGGCTGGGGAGTGACATTCGACGGCGGCCGCCTGGAAGGCGAATCCTTCCTGCCTGCCTTCGCCCCGGCGGACAGCCGGCCTGCTCAGTGAGGCACATGCAAGTTCATCTCGTCCGGCCGGATGAGCTACGCCCCGCTGAGATTGCCGCATGGCACGCCATGCAACGGGCTACTCCGTCTCTGGCCAATCCGTTCCTGTCACCTGAGTTCGCGGTCGCCGTGGGCCGCTTCCGGTCCGGCGCTCAGGTGGCCATTCTGACGGAAGGCCAGTCCATCACCGGGTTCTTCCCCTTCCAGCGGCGGCGGCTCGGCGTGGGCCTGCCGATCTGCGGGTGGCTGACTCCCTGCCAGGGGCTCATCCACGCACCGGGAGCAGGCTGGGACCCGCGGGAGCTCCTGCGCGGATGCCGGCTATCCGCCTGGCGGTTCGACAACCTCATCATCGGGCAGCGGCCTTTCAAGGCCTATCACTCAGCTGTAGCCGCCGCACCGGTAATTGACCTTTCTGGCGGTTTTGCCGCTTACTACGCAAAGCTCCAGGCGAAGTCGCCGAATTTCTGCAGGGAACTGGCTCGGCGCGCCCGCAAGCTCGCCCGCGAAGCCGGCGGAATGCGCATCGTGGCTGACTCGCCCGATCCCGGCGCCCTGCGCACGCTCATGGCGTGGAAGTCGCAACAATATCGCAGCACCAGCCACGTCGACCGTTTTGAGCAGCCCTGGCTGGTAGGACTCTTCAATGCCCTCCTGGCCACCCGCGGCGACGGCGCCAGCGGGCTGCTTTCCGTCCTGTATGCGGACGATCAGCCCATTGCCGCACAATTCGGCCTGCGCAGCGCAGACCTCGTGGTCGGCTGGTGCACTGGATACGACCCGCGGTTCCGCAAATACTCTCCCGGGCTGATTAACCTCAGGCACATGATCGAGGAAATGGCCGCCGACGGGATACACGCGATCGATATGGGCGCGGGCGCGAAGAACTACTACAAGGAGACCCTGAAAAGCTACGATACCTTCGTCGCCAAGGGCATCATGACCGACCGGTCCCTGCTCGGGGCCTCGCACCGCGCCCGTGTCGCTTCCTACCGGTGGGTCGCCAGCGCTGTCCATCAGCGGCCGGGCCTGGATCGGGCTGCCGATCAGGTTCTCCGCCGGAGCGGCGTGGCCCGGCGGATGTACGGCCGGACGTGACGTTCCTCCGGGCCAGGGCCATGTGTTCCGCTCCGGGGCAGCGTGGTCAGGACGCCTGAGCCGGCCGGGGCCCAACTTTGCCCATTCCGGCCGCATAGTGTATACGCCTGACGTTAGGCTTCCGCCATGTTGCTGTCTGGTGCCCTGTTGGCCCTGTTCATAACGGGCTTCTGGCTCTACTGCCTGACAGACGCCATACTGACGCCTGCCTCGGAGTGCCGGGGCCTGCCCAAGCCGGCCTGGATCGTCATCATCAGCCTGACGTTCATCGGCGGCGCCATCGCCTGGCTGGTCGTCAGGCAGCCGGTATCCGGCTCATACGCGCCGCTGGCGGCGCCGCGCTGGGATCCGGACCGGCCCGGCGACCCTGATGACGGCTACTTTCGGACCAGGCGACGGACGGGCACGGACCGTGCGGTAGCCCGTCATCCCGCCGGACGGGCCCGGGTGGCCGACACCGCCAGGACCTCGGCGATCGGCCCGGATGACGACCCGGAGTTCCTGCGCGCGCTCGACCGCGCGATCCGCGGTAACCCGCGGGCCGGCGAATAGGCGCCGCAGGTCAGCTCACCCCGGCGTAGGAGTGCAGGCCGGCGATGAACACCTGCACGACCAAGATGTTGAAGGTCAGGCTGGCGAAGCCGAGCAGCTGGATGTAGTGGGCCCGGCGGCCGCGCCAGCCCGCGGTGGCCCTGGCGTGCAGGAACGCGGCGTAGAGGACCCAGGTGATGAAAGCCCAGGTTTCCACCGGGTCCCAGCCCCAGTACCGGCCCCAGGCCTGGTCGGCCCAGATCGCGCCGGCGATGACGCCGAACGTCCAGACCGGGAAGCCGAACATGATGGTCCGGTAGGTGAGCCGGTCGATCTGCTCGATGCTCGGCAGCCTGCGGACGACCCCGTTGCCCGGCGCCGCCCGGCCGGCCGCCACCCGCCTGGTGTACCTGTCGATCCAGAGATAGACCACCCCGAGCACCGCGGCGACGAAGAAGATCCCGGTCGCCAGGGTCATCGCGGTGACGTGGATGTCCAGCCAGTACGACTGCAGGGCCGGGACGAGGTCCCCGGCCGCGGTGTAGATGAGCGTCTCGGCCAGCCCCAGCGTGACCACCACCGCGCCCATCACGAATACGCCCAGGGTCCAGGCCCGGTAGCGGATCATCACGTACAGGAAGAAGATCGTGGCGACGCAGGTCAGGGCAGTGACGAACTCGTACATGTTGCCCCAGGGCGCCCGGTGCACCGCCAGCCCCCGGGTAATGACGGCCACGGTGTGCGCCGTCACGCCGAGCAGGCTGAGCGCCACGGCCGTGCGCACCCAGGGGCCTGCCTCGCGGATGGCGCGCAGGGGCGGCGTCGCCAGCTCGGGCATCGAGTCGCGCTCGCTCGCCGCGGCCCCGGGAACCGGCCCGGCCCCGGGACCTTCCGCGGCTCCGGAACCTTCCGGGGCTCCGGGACTTCCCGGGGCTCCGGGACTTCCCAGGGCTCCGGGGAGCCCGGGAGCCGCCGGGGCGGTACGGTCGGCCGCGCCGACGGCGGCCAGGGCGGCGGCGCGATCCTGCGCCTGCTGCCCTTGCGCCGCGGCCGCCCGCCGCGGCCGCCCGAACGCGAAGTCGCCGGCGAACGCCACCACCGAGAGGGAGTAGATGACCAGCGCCACGATCATGAACGCGTTGCTGGCGTGGCCTAGGGCAACGTTGACGGGCATGGCCCTTCACTCTCCCTGTCGTTGACGGTGAGCTGCTGGCTGGTCGGCTGCCGGCTGGTCGGGGGCAGGCCGGGCGGAGGCAGCCTGTTCGCAGGCCGACCTGAGCTCGGCGGCCAGCGACGCGAATTCGGCCTCGAAGCCGCCGCTGGCGTCGGTGCGGGCCAGGCCGCCGACCTGCACCGTGCTGCCGTGCTGGCCGGCGCGGCCCGCGGTAGCCCGGACGAAGACCCGCCTGCGGCGGATCATGAACGACAGCAGCAGGCCGCCCAGGGCCGCGATGCCGCAGATCAGGGCGGGCAGCTGTCCCGGGTCGTGCGTGATGGCCAGGCTCACCCACGGCACGTAGCCGGTGAAGGTGATCGTGCCCTGGCCGCCGGGCAGCTTCAGCGACTGGCCGGGCTGCAGCACCTGCGGGCTGGCCGTCAGCTGCCGCATCCCGGTGGTGTCCATCTGGTAGACGGACTGCGAGGGGCCGGTGTCCATGCCCAGGCTGCCCGCGTAGGCGATCAGGCTCACCACCGGGTTGTCGGCGGCCGGGAACACCGATTCGAGCGTGCCGCCGACGTCCACCGCGGTCGGCACGAAGACGCCGGTGAAGCCGAGTTGCTCCGGCTGGGCGTCGGGAACCTTCACCACGCCCTCGGACAGGAAGTTCCCCGACGTCCCCGAGATGAAGGGCGTCGCCTGGTTGTACACCACCTGCCCGCGGGCGTCGGTGACCCGGAACACGGGCGCGTACCCGTGTCCGATCAGGTACACCTTCGCCCCGTCGATCGACAGCGGCCGGTTGACCTCCAGCTGGCCGGTGCGGGCCGGCCCGCCCGGTTGCTCGGTGTAGCTGATCCGCGCGTCGAACGCGGACGGCTGGCCGCGTTGCGGCCCGGAGGAGATGTAGCTGGCGTCGAACCGGTTCAGCGTGATCGTGAACGGGCCCAGGTCGGCGGCGGTGACGAGCCGGCCCGGGTGGAACTCGTCGAGGTCGCTCACGGTGTCGGCGAAGGTGGTGCCCTGCACCAGCAGCCGGTCGGCCTTGTAGCCGAACAGCCCGCCGAGCGCCACCGACACCAGCACGCCGAGCAGGGCCAGGTGGAACAACAGGTTGCCCGCTTCCCTGAGGTAACCCTTCTCCGCCGAGACCCAGTGCCCCTCGTCGGCTCCGGCGGCCCGGCGCAGCCGGAATCCGTGACCGGAAAGCACCCGGGCCGCCACCTCGACCGCCTCGGCGGGCGGCAGTGCGGCGGCGTACTCGGCGGACCTGGGCAGCCTGGCCAGGTAGCGCGGCGCCCGCGGCGGCAGCATGCGCGCCGAGCCGGCCAGCCGGAAGGTGCGCGGCACCACGCAGCCGACCAGGGAGGCGAACAGCAGCAGGTAGATGGCGGCGAACCAGGGCGCGCCGAAGACGTTGAAGAGCCCGAAGCGGTTCAGCCAGGGCGCCAGGGCCCGATGCGCCGTGAAGTACTGCTGCACGCCGCCCGGGTCGCTGCCCTGCTGCGGCAGCATCGACCCGGGCACGCTGCCCAGGGCCAGCAGGAACAGCAGGACCAGCGCGATCCGCATCGAGGTGAGCTGCCGCCACGCCCACTTCGCCCAGCCGGCGAGCCCGGACGCGCCGCCGGCCGGCGCGGCGGGGCCCCGGCGCGGCTGATCGCCCGGTTCGGCGGCCGGATCGAACGGGTCAGTTTCCGGTGCGCGCACATCGGTCATCGGCTCACCACCGTTAGCTCGCCTTCCCGGTGACCTGGGCCAGGATCGCGGTCAGTTCCGGATACGTGACGGGGCCGAAGACCGCGCCCGCGATGTGCCCGGTGCGGTCGATCACCAGGGTGGTCGGGGTGCCGGCGATCGGCACCCTGGCGGTGAAATCCAGCGTGATCACCGAACCGGGATCGCTCACGCTCGGATAGGTGATGTGGAAGCTGCGCGCGAAGGCCTGGGCGCTGGCCGCCGTGTCCCGCACGTCCACGCCGAGGAAGGACACGCCGGACGGCTGGTACCGGGACGCCACCGCGGACAGGGCCGGGGCTTCCTCGCGGCACGGCACGCACCACGACCCCCAGAAGTTGAGCACCACCACCTTGCCGCGGTAAGCGGAGAAGCTCAGCTTCGAGCCGGTCAGCGTGGTACCGGTGAACTCAGGCGCCAGCGGCCGGTGCCCGGCCGTGTAGACCACCGCGCTGGCGCTGCCGCCGACCTCGGTCACTCCGCTGGTCCCGCTGCCCGCCCAGCCGGTCAGCAGCACCGCGGCCAGCAGCACCCCGGCGAGCACGGCCGCCGCCAAGACGACCGTGCGGCGCCCAGCCCGCAGGTGCAGCGCTTTCACCACGGGGCTCTCAACACGGGGGCTCTCAACACGGGCAGACCTTGCGATCTCCTACAGAGGGTAGTACCGCACTATTGTGCCGCATCGCCCTGGGTTACCTGTCTTTGGGCCGGCACCCTGTAGGAAACCCCGGTCAGCCGGTCGCCCGAATACGTGAAGCTGGTCACGCTGCCCAGCGCGCACTCCCGCGTGGCCGGGTTGTGCCATAGCCGCTTGCGTTCGGCCATCCGCCGGGTCACCCAGATGGGCAGCTGGTGGCTGACGCACACCGCCTCCTGCCCGGCCGCGGCTTCCCTGGCGGTCGCCATCATCGAAAGCATCCTGGTCGCGACGTCGTGGTACGGCTCGCCCCAGGATGGCCGGAACGGGTTGACCAGGTGCGGCCAGTGCGCCGGGCGGCGCAGCGACCCGTCGCCCACACCGAACTTCAGGCCCTCGAAGTGGTTCCACGACTCGATGAGCCGGTCATCGGTCACGATGTCGAGCCCGAGCCGCTCGGCCACCGGGCGGGCGGTCTCCTGGGCTCGCTCGAGCGGGGAGCAGAACAGGGCCACCACCGCACGCTCGGCGAAGAAATCCGCCGCGGCCATGGCCATCGCGCGGCCGTTCGCGGACAAGTGGTATCCAGGCAGGCGGCCGTAGACGATACCGGCCGGGTTTTCCACCTCGCCGTGCCTGAGCAAGTAGACGATGGTTACGTCGGACATAGCCCGGCCAGCTTACCCAGTCCTGGTCAGCGCGTCGCGAATCTTCCCGGCCACATAGCCCGGGTGATACCGCACGATGAACGCGGGAAAGCGCAGGATGCGGTAGCCGCCGAGAGTGAAGTCGTTGTCCCGGTCCATGTCCGCCCAGTACTGGCCCGCGTCCATATGGTGGCTGCCGTCCACCTCGACGATGAGCCTGGCGGCCTCCCACACCGCGTCGAGCCACCTGCGCCGACCCGCCTGATCCCGCCGTTGCGCCTGCCGGTCCGGCTCGGGCAGCTGGTACCGGCGGATCAGCCGGGTGAGGTCCAGTTCGGACAGGGCCTGCGCGCCACCTGCGATGTCATCGAGCGTGGCCTTGATCATCGCCCGCCGCGGCAGCCGCTGATTCCGCGCCAGGACGGCCGTCATGTCCCCGACCCGGGCAAGCCGTTGCTGCACCCCCGCGGCCAGCACCGCCTGGGCGCCCCGGTCGGTGGCCGTCCAGGCCGCCGCATCCACCAGTGACCGCGCCATCCGCGTCCGCGGCGGCTGCCGCAGCGGATGAACGTCTCCAGGGGCCAGCGCGATCGAGTAGTGCACGGCAACGGGCAGTCCCGGCGGTTTTCTCCGGACCGAGCGATGGGCGGGTACCAGAAGGTAGATCAGCTGATCCGCGCCGTCGCGGCCGGAAAATCCCTCCAGCCCGTCCAGCCTCGCAGCAGTCAGCCCGGCCAGCACCGTGCCCGGTCCAGCCCACAGGGCCGCTGCCCACAGCCGCTGCCGCTGGGTCATGAGCCCGGAGTGGGCCACGACGATGCCATGGCACGGCTGCTGCCATCGGCCGCTGGTCACGCGCCACCGCAGCTCCTGTCGCGACATCCAGCCGAGCGCGGAAGCCGTGCTGACCACCCCGTCCTGGTCACGGAGCAGATCGGCCAGGCCGGACGGATTCTCGAGGTAAGACACCCATCTACCGTCGCCTGGCCGCCAGCAGGCGGCGTGATCCGCTTGCTCCCTGTGGATAACGTCCGCCCGCTCCCCGCTCCTGGGGACAACCACTTGCAGCTTCGCCGCCGGCGTGGTAAAAACGGCGACCCATCGCGGATCGTTCGTCAGTTTTGGTCGTTATAGCAACCAAAACTGACGAACGATCTTGAATGCCGACGCGGCGGGGGCGCGCGGCGGCGGCGGCGCGCGGCGGGGCTAGGCGTTCAGGGCGGCGGCGGCGGCCGTGGCCGCCGCGGGGAGGGCGGCGGCGATACGTGACAACGCCTCGTCGTCGTGCGCGGCCGAAAGGAACCACGCCTCATAAGGCGAAGGAGGCAGGTACACGCCCCCGTCGAGCATGGCGTGGAAGAACGCGGCGTAAGCGGCGGGCGACTGATCCTTGGCGTCGGCAAAGGAAAGCACCGGCTCGGTCCGTCCCAGGAACACGGAGAACAGGTTCCCCGCCTCGGACAGCCAGAACGGCACCCCGGCCGCGGTGAGCGCCGACCCAGCGAGCTTCGCCACCGCCGCAGCGGCGGCGTCGACCCGCGCGTACACCTCCGCCGTGCACGACCGCAGGGTGGCCAGCCCGGCCGCGACCGCCAGCGGGTTGCCGGACAGCGTGCCGGCCTGGTAGACCGGCCCGGCCGGGGCCAGCCGCGACATGACCGAAGCGCGGCCGCCGAACGCCGCGGCAGGCAGCCCGCCGCCCATCACCTTGCCGAACGTCACCAGGTCGCCCGCCACGCCGTCGACGCCGTACCAGCCCGACGGGGTCACCCGGAACCCGGTCAGCACCTCGTCCATGATCAGCAGGGCGCCGGCCGAGCGGCACAGCGACGCCAGCCGCTCGTTGAACCCGGGCGCGGGCGGCACCACCCCCATGTTCGCCGGGCACGCCTCGGTGATGACGCAGGCGATCGAAGCACCGCGCTCAGCGAACACCGCGGACACGGCACCGGCATCGTTGTAGGGCAGCACGATGGTGTCCCCGGCGGCCGCCCCGGTGACGCCGGGCGAGTCGGGCAGCCCGAACGTGGCCACGCCGGAGCCCGCGGCCGCGAGCAGCGCGTCGACGTGCCCGTGGTAGCACCCGGCGAACTTGACCACCAGGGAGCGGCCGGTGAACCCGCGGGCCAGCCGCACGGCCGACATCGTCGCCTCGGTGCCCGAATTGACCAGGCGGACCTGCTCCACCGGGGTGCGCGCGACGATCTCCTCGGCCAGTTCCACCTCACCCGGCGTGGCCGTGCCGAACGACGTGCCGTCCGCCAGGGCCGAGGAGACGGCCGCGACAACCGGCGGATGCGCGTGCCCGAGGATCATCGGTCCCCACGAGCACACCAGGTCGACGTACTCGCGACCGTCCACGTCGGTCAGGTAGGGCCCGGCCCCGCGGACCATGAACCGGGGCACGCCGCCGACCGCGCCGAACGCGCGCACCGGCGAGTTCACGCCGCCCGGGGTGACAGCGCGGGCGCGGGCGAACAGGGAATCGCTACGACTGGGCACGGGCCAACGCTACGCCTCGCACGCGTCGACGAGGTACTCGAGCAGGCGCAGCGCGTCCGGCAGCGGGTGCTCCTGCGGGGGGCGGAGCCAGCGCGCGGCCAGGCCGTCCGCGTAGCGCGACGGCGGGGCGAGCACGTAGCTGTCGCGGCAGTGCCACCGCAGGCCCGCGACCACGCTTTCCGGCTCGCAGTCGAGCCCGCACGACCACCACTCGTCTTCGTCGGCGGGCGAGCCCCTGGTCACCACGAAGAACAGCATCCGGTCCTCGCCGAGCACGGCCACCGGGCCGACGGCCGCCCCGGCCGCTTCCATCTGCCCCAGGGCCGGGGCACCGGCCGCCACCGGCACGTCGAGCACATCAAAAACCCGGCCGGTGACGAGTATCACGTTCGCCTCCGGCCGGGTTTCCCACCAGCTCTGGATGATGTTGAGGTCTACGGTCGCCTGCATCTGCCAGGCGGGCGACT